>Ga0315914_1000307_pt1 | contig 55855 bp, 33 predicted proteins | sample MpolenodulesMG_FD_203920 | JGI IMG/M metagenome (GOLD analysis project Ga0315914, IMG submission 203920) | Medicago polymorpha root nodule microbial communities from Los Angeles, California, United States - elongated nodules | ecosystem: Host-associated > Plants > Roots > Nodule | place: USA...
GAAATGAAAGAGATAAGAGAGCTAGATTATTATAGTATTAAACTGAAACAAAAATATGCAAATAAATGAGCAAAATGGTCATTCGGTAAGTACCTACCGAACAGTTCTGTATTTATATACTAAATGTTTTAGTAATTTTAGGGGCCTAAGAAGATATAGGGGGGGCCTAAAAAGTAACGTCCTGTATTATATAATAAAAAAAATTCTTATGATAAATGAATAATTCACATTATATAAGATTTAAACAATTTACAACAAAAACAATATACTTTCTCAACATGTTTGCAATAAACTAGCCATTTTCGATCACTAATCTCACAATTACTTAATTTTCTTGAATAATTTGCATATGAGAAATGCCTAAAATATTTGTCATTGGGAAAATTAAGATTCATTTCTCTAATAGTCCCCTTTTCAACTAGAATATCATTTGAGGTGTTATCAAGACTCTCTCAATTTCTTGTATCATAAATATCAAAATGAGGAATTTCTTGTTCACAATCATCACCAAGATTTTCAATATTATATGCATTTGGCACACCATTAGGAACATTTGAATTATCATTAATTTCCTAATTTTCATTTTCATGATCCAAATTTTCATTGTTGTTTTCTAAATTTGGCACATCATTAGGAACATTTTCTTGGGTATCTACCTTTTTGAAAATAAATTTATCAAGAGCTCCGTCCACGTGAGCTTATCTCAATTGGCAGGGACATTACATAATTTATGCAGGGGTCGGGGTTCGAATCCCGGACACCCCACTTCTCTACATTTAAATGTGTGAGCTCCAGTCACTAGGCTACTAGACAAAAAAAAAAATATCAAGAGCTCCTTGTTGAGATTTTATTAGCTCTTCATTTCATTTTTTTTCTCGCTTTTCACTACCTCATAAATGTTTTTTAGGCAACATCCCATAATAAATCAAATACTCAATAGAAATATACAAACAAACAGATAAAAAACCATAAAAACAGTGAAGTAGAGAACAATAACACCTTAAAAGTAGACCGAAGTTTTAACACCTGAAAATAAAAGCAGCGCAGCAAAAATATATATATCAACACTTAATTAAACAAAAATCAAAAATTGAATTGAAAAAAAAAATCAAAAAATCAAAATGGATTGATATAATGATATTCACGTGTACTTGAATTGGAAAAACAAAAATAAAAAAATCGAATTGATAATTTGATATTCACGGAATCTTGAAGAATATCGATGTACAGTACTTGAAGTTGAATCATCATATTATATGCAAAAATCAAGAATTTAATTGGAAAAAGAATAAATCATTCAACTAGAAATTTAGAATTCAACTTCTGAAGCAATTAGAGAATTGAAACAATCATTATCAAAGAGAATTGAAATTAGAAAGAAAGAAAAAAACATAAACCTAAAACAATTCACCTGAAGATAGAATGGCTGATTTTGGAAGTTTTTGGTTTTTTTTAGGTTTCTTTATTCATCTGTCTTTCTAATTTCACAAAAAGAGTTTTTGTTTTTGTATATTGGGGTGCCTAAAGAGCAATTTCATTTTTTTCTCTTTATTTGGGCCTTTTCACGTTTTTTCCGTTTTTTACATGCTGGGCTGAGAAAAGGATTCTGACTTGGGCCTTCTGATACGAATTTCTATACGCACCCCACCTTTTTACTTAGATTTGCAATATACACCCCCTACGGGAATGGGCCCTAGGCCGTCGCACTCCGGACCTATGCCTAGGGCCGGCCCTGTCAATTTAATCAGGGTCGTTCCAATAAAATTGGAGGCTCAGCTCTAATATTAAAAATGGCCCCTAATAAAAATAATTAATGATAATTTAAATAATTGCAAATTAACGATAAGCATTATTTTGATTTTAATTTGTTTTTGTTGAATTTTTGTTGTTGATAGCTGTGTGGGTTTCGTCTAACTTGTCAATTTACTCTTTATTTTTCTCAAATAATAAGTGTTTGATTTAGACCTACGTAACAAAAGAAAATATTATCCTACATCCCAACAATTACACTCATACCCCTATAAATAATTGAGACCCCATAAATTAGAGGCTCGGCTCCGTAGAGCTCCTTGCGCGCGTGACAAGGAACGGCCCTGAATTTATTACATCCTATATCTAATTGTATATAGTTTGGTGAAAAGTTCAACGTCTACTCATCAAAAGCACTCTATTTGCAGGTTAATGGAAGCTAGTGAGACTCTTCAATGTCGTTTTGGAGTGGGAATTTGTTTAAATGCACTTTTGGCCCCATATGTTTGCCATCATAGCAGTTTTGCCCCCCTGACAAAAAAAATGCAATTTTGACCCCTAAATTTGCCATGTTAGGCGAAATATACCCCTTTGCCCTTTTGGCCCCTTATCTTTACAAAAAAGTTGCAATTATGACCCTCTATTTGGGACGTGTGGCGACTTCTCAGCATAGGTGGGAAAATTAGGGGGTCAAAATTGCATTGTTTTTGTTAGGGGGCCAAAATTGCTACGGTGACAAATATAGGGGGCCAAAAGTGCATTTAAGCCATTTTTTTTTTAATAAAAAAAAAACTTATTTTCTTTTGAATTTGAATAGGTGTAGTACATTTACCCTATTCCCCACAAGCATCTCTTCTATTTCTACTAATTACCTCTTTTGTCCATGTGTTATCTCTCTCACCATCAATTCAAAGTTGTTTCCTATTACTAAGTTAATCCATTCAAAATCTCTTATGAGCGATCAATGGTTAAATTGTCGTCTTGTAACTTATATTTTAAAGAGATGTTACGACTACTTCTAGTATAACTTTTTAGTAAGTCTAGTATAATATAATTCTTAGACCAAAAAATTTAGTCTTCGTGGTACCTTATGTTTTGGTCTGCCCTTGGAAACCGAAAACATTATTTCAACACATTGTGGTTAGTATCAAATAACTAATTATTTTGTGTAGGTAACTTGATTGTTTGTTTATGGTACGCAGCGGTGGTGGTCAAGCCCTTTAGATTGTCTGGGCATTGGCTAACTTGTGTAATCTCTGTTTGTTGTGATTCTGAACTCTTGTAACTTTTAGTGGTATCCTAGGCACACCTTGTGCTTGGGAACTGCTGCTTGGTGTGATATATAATTTCATTTTGATTTCTTCAAAAAAAAGGTATGATTAAACGTTCCCTAAAAAAAAGTATGATTAACCATCTTTAAAAAAAAAACGCAAAATTGAAATTATCTTTGGAAAATCACCTTTTTACAAAATAAATACATTTTAGCCATTGTGATATAGTTGTGACTAATTTTAAAAATTGGTAATTTGAGTCTCTTAGGACTAAACAAAAATTAAATTTAAACATGCATAATGACTTGGTAGGTATGATTAACCGTACCCTAAAAAAAAAGCATGATTAACCATCTTTGGAAAAAAAACGCAAAATTGAAATTATCTTTGGAAAATCACCCTTTTGAAGTTAAATAATATCACAAGAAAGAGGGGTTTGAATTGTGATGTAATAAAACTTACCTATTTAAAATTTCTCAAACAAACAAGTTAGTAAATCTTAATTGAAAATTAAGATAGTGATGGTGAGTGAGTGTGAACAATATAAATATTAAAGAGATAAGGAAGAAAGATCACACAAAAAAGTTATCCTGGTTCACTCAACGTGGGCTAGTCCAGACCCCACAATACTTGTGAGATTTTCCACTAGGTAGTTGAGTTATGACTTAATCTCAACTCCTTATTTCTTTCAGATCTTTATGATCTTTACACCAATTTCTTTCAACGTTCACTTGGTCAAGTCACTTGCTGTTACGAACAAGAAATTTTACAACCTTTGTGCTTTCTACACAATTACAATTTCTTTTACAAGAGTATTTGAATTTGAAAAGTATTAATTTTCTTCAAAGATTTAATACAGGAAAAGAGCAGCTTGCTCAAAACAAATATATAGTTCTTGAGTGATTTGTAAACAAAGAGATCCTTTATGAATATGTTCTTTTTCTTTTGCTCAAAAAAGTTGTTGTTTCCTCTTGCTGCAGTCTTCTATTTATAGGATAGGAAACCTTGATAACTTCTTCCTTCCTTGTAGCGCAAGACTCAAGGGAGCCTTTGAGATGAAACTGTTCTTTTGAAAATTTGAGATCGATCTCAGATTCTGCTGAAGCTTTTCTTTGTTTGCTTCGTGAGAGATGAGATTTGTACAACTCATTGCTTTATCACTTCTTGTTGGAACATAAGTCTTGAGCCCAAAGAAAAGGCTTTCGTTGTACTATGTTACTATTCTTGTCATGTTGTGAGGTGACAAAAGAGTGAATATCCAAAGGACCATAGTATTGCAATTGTCTTACACCTTGATGTGTTGTTGTGATATTAATGGCCCTTCCTTTGTATACCTTTTGTTGCACATGATATTAAATGTGTTCTTTTTGTTCATATGTTCATATGTTGGCAAGCTAATAGAATATTTCCTTGTGATGACATATTTTATCCTTCAAATATTTATTGCTTTCTTAAATGTGACATTCTTTTGCTTGTATGGTCTTGTGCGCATTTTTTGCTTGTTATGTCCTAAATCCATACTTTTGAGACCAATACTTGAGATCAATCTCTAACAAATAACTTAGTGCTTTCTTTGGTAATCATATAATGCTTTTGTACCTTTAGCTTAAAGGAAACACTCAAGAACACAAGTTATATAAGAATTAAAATCATAATTAATAAAGTTTAATTTAATTAGTTTGTTATCTTTAAAACTAAAATAGGGATTTAGATTTTATATCAACACTTTTTACAAAATAAATACATTTTAGCCATTGTGTTATAGTTGTGACTAATTTTAAAATTTGGTAATTTGAATCTCCTAGGACTAAACGAAAGTTAAAAAAACTACAAATTTTCGGAATGTAATTTTTTGTTATAGTATTTTAAGTGGGGTGAGGATTAAAAAAATGAAACATTTTTTTAAACTAAATATAAAGGATTTTTTTTTAATATTTTATATAAAGTAAATATAAATTTTTAGTGTGAATTTTTCTTTTTCAATTCTACCCTTTATATAAACTATTTTATTTACAATCTAATCATTTTATATCTAATTGAATTTTTAAACATCTATAACTTTTAAGAAATGATCTTTGTACAATCGCTTTCAGGGTAACATTTGCTTCCCACTTAATTTAGGACAATAACGATGGAAAAAGAAATAAAACAATGTAAATAAGAAACAATGAGTTATTTTAAAAGTTGCCTCTAAATGGTTGTATAAGTATCGTTTTTCGTAAATTTTATATAAAAAGATAATAAATAGTAGTGTCACACACTCTTCTTCTAATTATTGTCCACTCAAACTTGTATTTACCATTTTATCCTTTCCTACTAATCAAATAACTTAACTTTTCAAATAATCAAATAAAAATTTTCCTTAAAAAAAAAAATCAAATAAAATTTTATAACTTTTATTATTATCTATAAAAACAAAAAAAAAACATTAAATCATGTGGGGGTATGAAAAAAAATCTCAAATTTAATGGGCCCATTTAATTAAATTTGTAGGTCGGTTAATATGATATTTAAACAAAATCGTGAAACCAAAAAATCTTCTTCACCTTCACGAAACACTTCATATCTAGGGTTTTAGAATCGAACCTTGAACCAGAACAATAACCATGGCTTCCGATGATGAAATCGAGAAGACGCAAGAAGAACGCAAGAAGATGGAAAAGCAACTCGCATCTCTCACTGAACTCACCTTCGACACAGATCTCTATGGCGATAGCGATAAAGCTTCATACTTTCCTTCAATTCCCGCTACCGAAGAAGAAGAAACTCACGATGCCGAAGTTATTCCTCGCAGAAACTTTGGTCCGTCAATCACCGGTCCTGTAATTGCTCCGATTAACAATTCTAACGACGCCGGAGATAATGAATTTGGTAAGTCTCGGAGGATAATTGACCGTGAAGATGATTACCGGAGACGGAGATTGAATCAGATTCTTTCTCCGGATCGACATGATGCTTTTGCTGCTGGTGAGAAAACGCCGGATCCGTCTACAAGGAGTTATGCTGATGTTATGAGAGATGAAGCGTTGAAGAGGGAGAGAGAGGAAACAATTAGGTTAATTTCGAAGAAGAAGAAGGAAGAGGAAGAAGCTGGTAAGGTTGCGCCTGTGCAGGAGAAGGAAAAATCTCAGCAGAATCAACAGCAGAAGAGAAGGAATAGATGGGATCAGAATCAGAATTTGGAGGAAGGAGGTGTGAAAAAGACCAAGACTTCTGACTGGGATGCACCAGATTCGAATGCGATGACACCAGGGAGATGGGATGCCACTCCAACTCCTGGGAGAGTAATTGATGCTACTCCTGGGAGGAGGAATAGATGGGATGAGACACCGACGCCGGGGAGGTTGGTTGATTCTGATGCTACACCGGGTGGTGTAACGCCTGGTGGTGTTACACCTGGTGGTGCAACTTGGGATGCTACTCCTAAGCTTAGTGGTGGGATTACTCCGACTCCGAAGAGACAAAGATCGAGATGGGATGAAACACCTGCTACTATGGGAAGTGTAACACCATTACCTGGTGCTACACCTGCTGCTGCTTATACACCTGGTGTTACTCCTGTTGGTGGTGTTGAATTGGCTACACCTACTCCTGGTGCTTTGCAAGGGTCGTTTACACCGGAGCAGTATAATTTGTTGAGGTGGGAGAGGGATATTGAAGAGAGGAATCGTCCTTTGACTGATGAAGAGCTTGATGCTATGTTTCCACAAGAAGGGTATAAGGTTTTGGACCCTCCTGCTTCATATGTGCCAATCAGGACACCTGCAAGGAAGCTTCTTGCTACACCTACTCCGCTGGGGACTCCGCTTTATCAGATTCCGGAAGAGAATCGTGGTCAGCAGTTTGATGTTCCTAAAGAAGCTCCTGGTGGTTTGCCTTTTATGAAGCCTGAAGATTATCAGTATTTTGGGGCTTTGTTGAATGAAGAGAATGAAGAGGAGTTGTCTCCAGATGAGCAGAAAGAGAGGAAGATTATGAAGCTTTTGCTTAAAGTGAAGAATGGTACGCCACCGCAGAGGAAAACTGCTTTGAGGCAGTTAACTGATAAGGCTCGTGAATTTGGTGCTGGTCCTTTGTTTAACCGGATACTGCCTTTGCTTATGCAGCCTACTTTGGAGGACCAAGAGAGGCATCTTTTAGTTAAGGTAATTGATAGAGTTCTTTATAAATTGGATGAATTGGTTCGGCCTTATGTGCATAAGATTCTTGTTGTTATTGAGCCCCTTTTGATTGATGAAGACTATTATGCCCGTGTTGAGGGGAGGGAAATAATATCTAATCTCAGTAAAGCTGCTGGGTTGGCCACTATGATTGCTGCCATGAGGCCTGACATAGACAACATTGATGAATATGTTAGGAATACTACTGCTAGAGCTTTTAGTGTCGTTGCATCTGCTCTCGGTATTCCTGCTTTATTGCCCTTCTTGAAGGCCGTCTGTCAGAGTAAGAAATCTTGGCAAGCTCGGCACACTGGGATCAAGATTGTGCAGCAAATTGCCATTTTGATTGGTTGTGCTGTGTTGCCCCATCTGAGATCTCTTGTGGAAATTATAGAGCATGGTTTGAATGATGAGAATCAGAAGGTGAGAACGATTACTGCTTTGTCTCTTGCCGCACTTGCTGAAGCTGCTGCTCCTTACGGTATTGAAAGTTTTGACTCGGTGTTGAAGCCACTGTGGAAGGGTATTAGGCAACACCGTGGTAAGGTGCTGGCTGCGTTTCTGAAAGCAATTGGGTTTATCATTCCGTTGATGGAAGCCTTATATGCCAGCTATTATACTAAGGAAGTCATGCTTATTCTGATTCGGGAGTTTCAGTCACCTGACGAAGAAATGAAGAAAATTGTTTTGAAAGTGGTGAAACAGTGTGTGAGCACTGAGGGTGTGGAAGCCGAGTATATTAGAACTGATATCCTTCCTGAGTTTTTCAGAAACTTCTGGGTTAGGAGGATGGCTTTGGATAGAAGAAACTACAAGCAACTTGTGGAGACGACGGTTGAGATAGCAAACAAGGTCGGTGTTGCTGACATTGTTGGAAGAATCGTTGAAGATCTTAAAGATGAGAGTGAACCTTACAGGCGAATGGTCATGGAAACTATTGAGAAGGTGGTCACTAACTTGGGATCATCTGATATTGATGCACGGTTGGAAGAGCTTTTGATTGATGGTATTCTTTATGCCTTCCAAGAGCAGACTAGTGATGATGCTAATGTGATGCTTAATGGGTTCGGCGCAGTTGTAAACTCGCTTGGGCAGAGAGTAAAACCATATCTTCCTCAGATTTGTGGTACGATCAAGTGGAGGTTAAACAACAAGAGTGCAAAGGTGAGGCAGCAAGCAGCAGACCTCATTTCGAGAATTGCTGTTGTCATGAAGCAGTGCCATGAGGAACAATTGATGGGTCATCTTGGTGTTGTCTTGTATGAGTACCTCGGAGAAGAGTATCCGGAAGTTCTGGGTTCAATTTTGGGTGCTCTCAAGTCTATTGTTAATGTTATTGGAATGACCAAGATGACTCCACCTATTAAGGATTTGCTTCCCAGGTTGACTCCAATTTTGAAGAATAGGCACGAGAAAGTCCAGGAGAACTGTATTGACCTTGTGGGTAGGATTGCTGATCGTGGGGCTGAGTTTGTACCTGCCAGAGAATGGATGAGGATCTGTTTTGAGCTTCTTGAGATGCTTAAGGCACACAAGAAGGGAATTCGTAGAGCTACTGTGAACACTTTCGGATATATTGCGAAAGCCATCGGACCACAGGATGTCCTGGCAACTCTATTGAATAATCTCAAGGTGCAGGAGAGGCAGAATCGTGTGTGCACTACTGTGGCCATTGCTATTGTTGCAGAGACATGTTCACCCTTCACAGTTTTGCCAGCACTGATGAATGAGTATCGTGTGCCAGAACTTAATGTGCAAAATGGTGTGCTCAAGTCTCTCTCTTTCCTCTTTGAGTATATTGGTGAAATGGGAAAGGACTACATCTATGCTGTGACTCCTTTGCTTGAGGATGCTCTCATGGACAGGGATTTGGTTCATAGGCAGACAGCTGCATCTGCCGTGAAGCACATGGCACTGGGAGTGGCTGGTTTGGGTTGTGAGGATGCGCTGGTCCATTTGCTGAACTATGTCTGGCCAAACATATTTGAAACTTCTCCACATGTGATAAATGCTGTGATGGAAGCCATTGAAGGGATGAGGGTAGCCTTGGGTTCTGCTGTTGTTCTTAATTACTGTCTCCAAGGACTGTTCCACCCTGCCAGGAAAGTTAGGGAGGTTTACTGGAAGATTTATAACTCTCTGTATATTGGAGCTCAGGATGCTCTTGTTGCAGCATACCCATCATTAGAGGATGAGCACAACAATGTTTACAGTAGATCAGAGTTGATGATGTTTATTTAGATTGCAATCATCTATGTATTGGTAAGTTCTCTCTGAATTGCAGTATTTTGGTCTGCCTAACTTTTATGCATGTTCCACTTTTTTGTGTGAAAGGTTTTTATTGCACTGTGTTTTATTGTTGTTTATCTGCAATTGAATGGCTGTTGAATCTGTGTATGAAATAGCTTGTTTTTTATTCATGCCCTTATTTTTTTTTTCCTGTAATGTTGTGAATGCTGATAGGGCAGATTAATAACCCTTAATCAGCAGCATGTGGCATTGTATGTCTTTTTTCTTTCTTGGTCAAATCAATCCTTTTAAGTAATAGTTTGGTTTGAGAGTTTAATAATTTTTTGATTCATGCCCTTCTCTTTGCCAGTTATGTGTTCTGAATGTACACATTTGATAGGTAATTAGGCCATGAGGAACAGATGAAAGTTCTGCATGATTGTTTACATATTGCAATGATATAATTCATATCCACTGTAACTCAATGCCATAATTACCTATCAAATGTGTACATTCAAATGTTCTCTGCCTGCAGAACTTTCATCTGTTGCTTTGTCAAAACTCGTGGACGTTCACATGGCATTTTTTTAGATTCATCAATCCTTGCTTTTGTCACTGTAGTTGGAGGAGCATGAAGTGTGTTCAATCTTTTCCTCCTCACATGCTTCCTGTTGGGAGGTTCCACAAGTTTGGAAGATTCAAGCATCACAACTATTGGAGCAGTGAAATTTCTGTTCAAAATCTCTTCCTTCTCACACATGTCCTCTTTCCAATTTGATCGTTATAATCAGCTTGGATAGTGAATTTATAGGATTTCCTTGCACAGTCTGTGATTTGCTCTTATGTGAATAGTTGCTTTCTATTGTCTCAATATCTTCTCTAATGCTATTTACGATCATTATTTTTTCTTCAATAGCTATTGTTCTCAAAGTTTACCTTTGGTCTACAGTGTGGTTTAGGTGATGCAGTACCTGCCCTTACAAGGGACCTGCCTGCAAAATGGAGAAGAAGGTACTGTCTTTCTCTCCCTCCTCTAGAGTTGTTTGGTGTCATTTCTTTACTATGTTCTGTAGCACTTGGTGCCTAAGTAATTCTTTTTTTTTCTTTTTTTTTTTGCAGGTCGAACTGTCTGGTAACTTCCTTGCGCAGACATAAGATAGATAATGTTGTAATCTTGGTCGTGAAAATGGCATAATAGAATTTTTAGATAGTACGAGATTGTTTTCGGTTATGTTTTCGTTCGGTTAAGGTGCTTGACTTAATACAGTTTAAAATGTTACTTTGAGAGGTCGGAGTTTCCTGGCAATACTTGTCAATTTCATTCCTCTCTCAAGTTGCTTAATAAAAAATATGTTTTCTTTATCGTAGGCTTGCACTGTGATGTGTTTTTTTGTTTGTTTGTTATATCTGACCTACAGATCTTAAATTCAGCCAAGCTATATAAGTCCTGTAATTGAATCTTATTAAGCTAAAGAAATGTAGTGCTCTTTTATGCAGAGAAAACAATGCCTCTCAAGCTGTATATGTTTACCAACCAGCTCTTAATGGTTTAGGTTGTGGAGCAGCGGGAGCATAGTGTACTTAAATAAGTTAGGACATTGCCAAATGAATATCACAATGAGAATCATATCATATTAGTCTCTTAAAAAGATGAAAGTTACCACAGAAGTCCCTTAAGCATGCATTGCATTGGTCTAATTCTTCTCAGGGAAATTTGAATGATGAAATGGGAGCATTAATTTAGTGAGACACTGGAACATCGATATGTGAGACTCTAATTTAGTGAGAATAACAATGGATGCCTCATCCCATATGACCTTAATAGTAGGACATTAGAGTAAAATTATTGAGTAAACTCTCAATTAAGCTGAAAAGAATTAGATACTATTGATATGATTAAAAAGGGTTTTAGATACTATTGAGCTCACATTACAGTCAAATATGTACCATATCCAAAGCGTCACTGCAGAAGACCAAAATTGCAAAGAAATTTTGACTTTAGTCGAACAGTAAATGATAAGCATGTAAGATCTCCTCAAGTAGGTTTGTCAGCCAAGAAGAGTTTTACTGACTTCATGGGTTTTAAACTCTCACCCATGGATAGGTAAAAGTTCGAGACGTTGACCATTTACCTTGCTAAAACCATTATCTTAATAATTTTCTAAAAGGACTAAATCTTAGTCTTATTATTAGGCAATTTCTAACACGCACAAGTGACCTATGTGAGGCATCATCTTGCAATACTTCTAACAACCATTGAATTAAGAGGTATAAAAAATTTGATTGTAGGATCATTGCACCTCTCCATATTGGATCTCGAGTTAGCTCAGTGGGAGTCGTAGTTCATTTGTTAAGACTTGTAAGCATTTTTTACATATTTAATTAGTTACATTAAAAAAATAAAAATGAAGACTACATCCCCTCAAAAAAAATAAAAAATGAAGACCACATGCACTGCACAGTTAAGACTTATTTCAGTTCTTTCAAAGAAGACTTATTTTAGTTATATCCTATCAACTTTTGGTTACACTCAAATTTAAGTAAAATGTCTTTTCATCTTTTTAAATACCTTCTCATCGTTTTTTATCTTACTTAAAGATCTATGTGAATTGAAGAGATGGATAGATGAATTGAGTTAAAGCTGAAGACCTAAGCTAGAAAACATGAATTGAGTTTAAGTCGAAGGTGTTTATGTGAATTGATTTTAAGTTGAAGAAGTAAATTGGCTTAAACTCATATGCGGTGCAAAGTTTAATTTAATTTTATTATGCTAAATCAATTTACGAGGTAGTTAATAAAAAAACACAAATACATTTTTTTTAACTACAAAAAAAAACACACATACATGAATTGCGTTCAAGTGCATTTTTTTTAAATACAAAAAATGGTTCAAAAGTTCATTTACATATGCAATGATATTAATGCAATCTTAAAACGTAAATTAGTGATAAACATATAGAATTTATAAAGTGAATATGAGACTAAAGATTAAAATAAACTTTAATGATAAAAATAAAATTAAGAATAAAGAAGTGGAGAATCTTATATCTGAATGTATAGGATACGAATCTTGCTGCTACTACGAACACAAGAACCCTAGAAAATGGTGAAAGAGATGCAGAGAGTTCTCGAGTTCTACAGCGGAATCGGAGGCATGGTACGAACCATTATTTATTATTATTCCAATTTCTAATTTCAATAATTAAGAATATTTGTGTTTTGTTTTATGATGATTCAGAGATACTCTTTGATGAAAGCACAAGTAAAAGCGGAAGTGATTGAAGCATTTGAAATCAATAACATTGCTAATGATGTTTATCAACACAACTTTTCTCATCGTCCTTACCAGGTTTTTTATTTTTCCAACTCAAACTGTTTTCGTATAAGCTATCAAACCATTTTTGTTGGTCATTGGTCCTTTGTTTTCTTCTTCCCGTCATTCTTAGAGAGCATGTTTGTTGTAAATTCTTTGGTTTCATTTTAAAAGTAACATTTTTATCACTATTTTGTCTTAATATTTATCTTGGTGTAAAGAATTGGCATCATTAATCCTGAAAACCTTAATTGTCTGAGTCCAAGCAAATGTATTACGTTGTTTCCAATTGCATTAGTTAGTAGTGAATTAAAGATGAATTTTATTTTCAGCTAGGAAGTCTTCTAATTAACAAATATTTAGCCACAACACAATTATCCACCCTACAAATATTGTCAGCCAGGAATTTTATGTCAGATTACATGTCATAAACTACGTCAATTCAATTTCTTGGAAATGTTTGATCTACCTCATTTGGATATATTTTTTATGGCTGACTTAGGGAAATATTCAATGTCTAACTGCTACTGATCTAGACAAATATGGTGCTGATGCATGGCTCCTTTCCCCTCCCTGCCAACCTTACACGCGACAAGGTGAATTTTCTTCTTCTATTATTACTGATTTATTTAATTCTATAAGAAAAATGTTACTCAATAATCTTGTGTTAGGTCTCCAGAAGGACACTGGTGATGCACGGGCGTTTTCTTTTCTTCAGATTCTTGAGCTCATCCCATTCTTATTGAAGCCTCCAAGTATGTTATTTGTGGAAAATGTTGTCGGATTTGAGGTTTGTCTTCTTCAATTCAACATGTTGACTAAGACTCTAAATAAGTGTCATTAATGGTTTCTTCCATTCATTAATTCTTTTTTGTCCGTTCTGGCTACAGACATCTGATACACATGCAAAACTGATTGAAATCCTGGAAAAAACAAATTTTATCACACAGGAGTTCATTCTGAGCCCTTTACAGTTTGGAATCCCATATTCTAGGCCTCGTTATTTTTGTCTGGTGAGTATTCTTTAGCCTTAGAATGTTATTTTACTCGGAAGTGTAAACTAGTTCTTCAAAAGACTTGGGATATAGTTTATAACATGAAAGAATCAGTTGGTGTCAGGCAATATGCTTTGGGACATGTTCATATAGTTGTAATCCTGTTTTTTTTTTTTTTGCTGCTGGGTCTTTAATTGCTCTTTAGTCTCGTGAGAAAAGTTATTGTTAGTAACTTGATTTGCAAGTTGTGTTAATAAAGGCTTATTTTACATTTTGCTGATAGTGAGGGCAAAATCAGATTTAGTTATTCTAATATCTTTACCTAGGATTCTTTCTAGTTGAATCTGTAAACCTTTTGGCTTAGTTTGTGATATTGACCTGAACATTTATAATGTTTTCAGGCTAAGAGGAAACCGTCATCTTTTCTAAATGATTGTTTGAACCGTCAGCTAATTCAATCTCCAAGACCATTATTTGAGCATTTTAATACAGCTTCAAAGGAAGATGATTTATCACTAGAGGACAGTCAAAATTTGTTGCAGTCATGTCAACCTATTGAGAAATTTCTCGTATTGAAGAATCCTAGCAGCGATACAAATGTTGAATCTGCGGCTTCAACGACCAGTCTGTCTAATCACACTTCTAGAACTTCAGGGACAGATAATGATCATGAATATGACACTTTAGACAAGTATTATGTTCACCCAAGCCTGTTAGAAAGGTGGGGGAGTGCTATGGGTATCCTTTCCCCATTAATTGGTTTTGAGCATATTTAAATCATTATGCTATAACTTACAATCCTATTTTTTCCCAAGAACAAAATAATGCTTCAATAATATTCTCTCTTGAATCCTGTTTCCTTAAACGAGCTTAGATGTTGTCTATCCTGATTCAAAGCGCTGCTGCTGTTTCACGAAAAGTTATTACAGATATGTGAAGGGAACTGGCTCCCTTTTGGCTACTGTTCAGGTTAGGAATTCTTAATAGAAGCCTTTCTTGACCATATGGTTTGATGTATTCACATATGACATATTACTCGCATGCTATTCTGTACATAATAATCCTTGACATCTTATGCTTGGTAGCTTTTCACGGTTGTGACTTTGAAAGGATAAATTAATGATACACACATTGGAATGACTACCTGTTTGAGTGTTAAAAGTTTCTTTATATTTAAAATATGCAGTTTTCAATATCAATTCAGATATAATGCTATTATTTAAACCACCATGTAGCTTCATTTTTTTTTTTTTGGGGGTGGGGGAGTGGGTGGGTTCTGTTTGGAAAGAAAGTTCCAATTCCAATAAAATCTTAACAACTATTCATAGCTTTTTAAAATAAATTTTAAATAAATTGTTTCGTAGCGATTCTCATAATTTTGGAAGTATGGAACTTGTTCATTCTTTGCTATCCTCAATGACTCAATCTGAATCTGCAGCCAGTGAAGAGGGACAAAACATCACTCAAGGAGCAGTGTCTTAGATACTTTACACCGAGAGAGGTGAGTGGATTTTCTTCATTCTCAGGGATATCATGCATTCTTGCATATCTGTGTCTAATATTGTGTTTAAATCCTTTCACATGAATGCATGTGTCAATATAATTATATTGTTTTGATTTCAAGCTCTATTACTAATTTAAAAGGTATTTGTCATCCTGTAACTAGGTTGCAAACCTACATTCTTTTCCTGAAGATTTCGAGTTTCCAGAACACATTAGTCTCAAACAACGGTATGGCATTTTACTGGCTTAAACAATACTTATGCATTCTCTGCTTTTCATGATTAGTTAGTCAGTCTGCCGACTGCTGAGCTATGTTGGCATTTGTACATTTATTTTGCTTATTGTTATTAAGAGTCTTCGTTCTTATACAGGTATGCATTGCTAGGAAACAGTTTAAGCATAGCTGTTGTTGCTTCCTTACTTCAGTATCTTTTCACCGAAGCTTAGTGATTTTTCAATCGCAATATTTACTCAACAGAAGCAGAAAGTTTCTACCCGTGCGTATCATTCAACGATATTGAGATCATGTAACACAGTGCCCGTAAGTTGTTATTTCAAACATGGCAGTCAAACCCTTGCACGAGTTTGAATGTTTTCACTGCAAAATTCTGTAACCATTCTTTTTCAAATTGACTAATAGGTGAGTGCGAGAAAAATGTAATTTAAAGTTTGTAGTGTGAGAAAAATGTAATTTGAAGTTTGATGTATTGATGAGTACACTAGCATTCTGATCATTTATAATGCACAATTGAAGGTAAAAGAAAAGTGAATTACTTTTAGAACTAAGATGCCCCTCTTTATATGTTGAGTAAAATTAAGTTGGAAACCAACCAGAAATAGAGAAAGATATTGGCTTAACGTTGAAACAGCGATTCTGAGTAATTCATGTAGCAGTTGGCCTCATTCCCACTACCTTAGAACATACTTTATTTTAATAATTTCATTATGGGTGAATAATGCTGCGATATATTTCAAATATTCTGTGCACTTCTTCATCCAAGGGTAAAATTATTCACAAGTGGTTCGTGAAAATGTGTTCGCTATAAATAACAACGCTGAAATGTATTTTGTGTCTATGGCATTGGATAGTTTTCATTAGTATATATTTTTGGTTTTTTTCAAAAACTATGTATGTCGTCATGATGGTTTCACTTGAAAGTATAAAAGAAAATAAGGTCTTGTTTACGAGTGCCCCTGGGACTCTCTTTAAGGATTCCAAAAGAAGAAATTATTTTATAAAAAAGTTAAATATTTTGATTTCCGATGCATTGATTACACATATTTTCATGCCCCGAGGCACTGGTTAACATTTCTCACAAAAATATTATAGTTAGAGTATTGAAATCGTTAATATTTTAAAATGTTCTCAAGTCTAACTTTGTTAAATTGTCAATTAAGTTTCTATATTAGTCTGCAATATTACTATCGGATTTGGACAAACTGTTCGAGAACAAGTGTAAGATCAACAGAATAATCTCTTATTAATCAAGAATTAAACCTCATTATTGCTGAATTTTTTGTGATTATAATGCCATTACTAATCACTATTATTGTAAATATTAGTTCGTATTAATGATCTTACAATTCTGATATGATTTGCAAACGGGATCAGCACTATTGTAGCCGTGATACCCACATCTGTACACTTATATATCGACTATAAAAGAATGACTCCACACGGTAAAAAACTATACCGATCCAAAAATGTTATATGTAAAATTGATCATTCTAAGCTAATTTTATTTTATAAAAAAAAATTGTATTAAGAAAACTTGTTGATGATATTTAATCCTATAAAACTCCAATAAAAAATTAAGTATATTATCTAAATTACTCTATAATTTACGCCACCCTTCAAACCAAACTAGTCAAGGGAGTATGAGTTCTTCTCACAAGTGCAATTGACAATGGAAATTTCAAAAAAAAAAATATTTAAGAAAAAAAAACTCTATCACAAAAACCATTATTTACACTTGAATAGAAGGCAAGCGGGCAACAAGCTGCGCCGCTAGAACTTTTTGGATGACAAGTCCAATCATCGTGAATACAACATTCATGAACCTAGGAGACATAACATTGCTATGCATGACCTTTTAAACTCTATGTAGAAGGTCAACAACCTCTATAATTGTATTCACCATTCCAAAGAATATGAGTTACTTTTGTTCATACTTCATTACATTACAGCGCAATATCTAATAATAGATTTGTTCAAGTTGTAAAAGACTTGAACCCCTTAAGCAAGTGGTCAAAGATTTGATCCCCCAACTCTTATATATGAGAAAATTTGGTTGAGAGAAGAGAACTCACCTTGTGTGTCTCACATGTTCCCGACAAAGACCAGATGTAGATTTGAGTCTAGTTCTTTAAATCTCTTAGGAATTAGTCTCTAGAGTTGCAGAGATAACGATTCAAAAAAAAAAATATAAATCTAAAAAACCTTATCCATGTAAGATATATAACACCATATCGATGAAAAACAATGAATGGTCACCACAGAGTAGTCAAAATAAAATTGTAGTGCATAAGTTTAACTAAATAAAAAACAAAATGCAATCAACTCCATCGAAAAATTTCATCTCTACATAATCAAAGGCAGCGGCTTCGAATATATTTTACAAATAGAAACAAAAGAAAGACCATTACCACAATTATCAACAAACCAAAAATACTTAAATAGATTGCCAAGAAAATCTGAAAGCCATGTATAAATGGTAACACACTTTGTTGGTCATCAGCTTGTTGTTGTGGATGATCAGATGGTGAAGGAGAAGCTGCTGATGGTTCAGGAGGAGAACTTCTCGTGGACGGTGAATCCGCCGATGATCGAGTGAGGGCAGATAATGTCTTCCTTGGCAATGAAGGTGTAGAATGAGTCATTGTAGCAGTGCACAATAACAATGCAGACACGATCATTAAATCAAGGTTTAAGTTGAAGAGAGCCATTAGTGTGGTATTATAATTTCTTGAGATCTCTTCAAAATACAAATAGAGAAAAATAGTGATACAATGTTTGTGTGTAAAATGTTTGTGAGAAGAATCAAGCATTATACCTCTAAAAAAAGAAGCAACCATTATAGGCGTGAATCGTGTGAAGTGATATATTTAATTTCCTAATATAAGTTCAGGGTGACAGGATGCATCATACTCACAAAAAGAAAAAATAAAGAGTAGACCTCAAAAAAATAAAAAGTCTCACGAGTAGGATTTTGTGTAATGGTCACATAATTGTTTTTCTCCCTATTCTCACCAATTGAATTTTGAATCGAATGAAAAATGATTTAAAGGTGCACATTTATCTTTTTCAGTGAAAAATGAATTTCATAATAACAAAAAATAAATAACATAAATAAGATTTTATTAAAATTTACTAAAAATAGTATGGTCCATCTTTGAGCTGGGTAAAAGTAAATTAATTAGTCATGTTAAGCTCTGTTAGAAGAGGGACAATGCATAATATATGCAAGGTTCAGGGTTCAAACCCTGACCACAAAAAAAAAGTAAATTAATTAATATTAGTATTTAGAGTAAAATTGATTTGATTTTTAGACTCTTTTGATTCCATGGGTTTTGAGGTAGGAGGGAGTAGAATAGATGAGTTGGCAAATGAATTAAACGAGGATTGGGCTAATTGGGAGGGAAATATGTGTAATAAAGATGATAGAGGAAAAAAAGATTGTGATGGGAGAAAAATAAAAAGGAAAGTCTATTATGAGGTGTTTTAATGAGGAGGTTATGAAGGAAGGTTTTGATGTGGGTGTTAATTTTCAAGCTTTAATTGTGGAACAAATTTTGGAACGTGTTAATGTTGTGATGGGGAGTGAATCCGACAATTCTAATATTGTTAGAGTAAATACCTTTGTCAGAATTCGAATACGAAATATGTAAGTGTCAGTGGTAATTACCACTTCTTCTACAGACAAAAGAAGAACATGTTTTATTTTGAATGAGTAAAAAAAGTTATAATTTTTGTTATAAAACATGTCTTTTTCTCTGTCGTTGGTGTGTCACGACCTTGTTGTTTTAAGCATAGATGTCATTGTGTACAAGAGCCTAGCGTTGAGAAGTTTAGTTAGCATGTAGTCTCTAGTAGAGAGTTCGTTCTTGAGGATGACCCTGAGGTGTTGTTGTCGGTATCTCCCTCTCGATGGGTGTTATGTCCACTAAGGAGAGGACACCCATCTTGGTGGAGTCGGTGGAAAAGACCGTAGAGTCTCTTGACTCTACATGCTTTGAGGTGGACACACCCGTGTGGATTCTATCTTCTATGGTGGACTCCGTGTCAGCTATTTCTAGTTCTAATGGACTTAAAAGTGGGCAATTGTGATATATATAGACAAAATGTTAGTCATGTATTGTAAAAACAAAAGGAGATTTAGGTATTATGCATTTCTAAAAAAAAATGAAAATAGTATTTTTTTTACGTTTTCATTATTTTTAACTTTAAAATGTAAAGCTAGTTTTAGTAGTTTTTCAAAATCTATTTTTTTCTCTCTCTAAAAACACGAAAGTTAAGTATAGTAACAATGATTTTTATTTAGACTGTTTGATAAATCTTCATTTAAAAAAAACAAAATCATATTTTTTAAACTCAAAACAAATGCACCCTCAATTAAATTTTTTATTGAGTAAAGACCTAATTTGCTTTCTCACAATTTTCTCCCTATTCTATTTAATCTCAACAAAATATAATAACAAAGCCTCCAATATTTTTATAGAGATGAAAAATTAGTATCTAATTCATTGTAATAAAAAAACTAATTTATCTTAATATAAAAGTTTAAAAAATTAGTTTGAATATTATTTTTTGTCGTAGACTAAATTAGAGAGAGAAACCGCGCCATAGAGATAAATAGTGATTCATTTCTCTTCCCGCCCAAACAAATGACCCTCACCGGCAGCAGCATGGACACCACCGGCGATGATGAAGGATACTGGAAGAATCTGATGGCCACTTTCCTTCTTCGCTACGACGATCAACTTCGATCCATCGTTTCTTCTCCAGATTCCAGTCTTCATTTTCCTCTCCTCATCGAGTCTGTATTATTCCTCTTCACTTCTTCATTATCAACCCTAACCCAAATTCTAACTCTTTTTTTCTATCTATTGTTCAGCTTCGCAGAGTTGATGGATTATGATCCTCGCATTGCTCGTCTCATCTTTTCCCAATCCAATGCCTACCTCCAACATTTTGATGATGCTGCTCTTTGGGCTCATGTATGTATAAACGCTTCGTATAATCTATTTTTATTAAAGTTAAATTTTTATTGTATAAGTTATAAGTTGTTTTTATAAGCTATATTGAAGAGCTTATGGAAATAAGCTGAAAAAAGTCTATGGACCTGTCATAAGCTGTTTTCATAAGTTCTCTTACAAGTGCTTATGCTAGTAGATACGCTCAAATAAGTTAATCCAAACGGATACTAATATAAAAATAAACAAATAAGTAGTTGAACTAGAAAAAGAGAGTGGAAGCTTGACTTGTATTTGTGTTTTGGCTGATGGTAGAGAGTCGTGTTAAGAGATATGGCTGCTGATGATAAGAATAATGTAGTTGAGAAAAAGTACATTCACGTTCGGATTAATGTCAGTGGTTCTCCTCTTGAATGCCCTGGTATGTTTTTGCTCGCCACCTGTTTGCTACAATTCCCCATTAAGGACCCTCATGTCAAGTTCTCGCTGATAAAGCGCGTGTTTTTTGCTTGATGTGATTCAATTAGAGACTTTTCCGAGCATAGGACGTGTAAGGGTGCAGCACCGAGGGATTCTTCTCACTGTCAAAGGGATAGTAATCAGGTCAGGAGCAATTAAGATGCACGAAGGAGAGAGGAAGTACATGTGCCAGAAATGCAATGGCAGGTACACGCATTCTCCTCTTCCCCCTTTTCTCCCATTTTATAATTTGTAAGGAAAGGATCATCTATTAGTTACTCTTGGTGAGGATACTATTGGTCATTTTATCTTTTGCAAATATTATCTGTACTATTAAATGCTAATAATTTTGTTATTGTACTACAGTCATCAGTAACTATTATGTTAAACTCTATATATCTAATGTGACTGACATGCATACATACACAATCCTAATTCATTTTTGTACACTTACTAATTTTCACAATAACTTTGTTCTCCGTCTCTTTCATTAAATGTTATCACAAGCAAGATTTTGAATTGCAGTCGTGGCTACGAATTAGTTGCAATCCTTCATGTTGTGGACATATGTGGTTGATACGATTGCAATTGCAGTCATACAATTTTCAAAAACACTGACATTGCAGCCTCAATTGCAGCCGCATATCTTTATTTAAAGGGTCATGTTAACCGGTGCCCCCGGGGCACTGGTTAAGAAAACTAAAAAAATAAGTTTTAAAGTGAAAATAACACTTTTTATGTTTTTGACGAGTTGACAGCACAAGTTCCAATGTAATACTTACTACATTTGATTTCTTAACCAGTGCCACCATGATCACAAGGGTTCGGGTGGAAGTTCTAGCTTCTTGCCCTTTTGGTTGGTCATCAACCCAGTCCTTTCTATTGTTGACTGTGCAATTTTTATTTTACCTCGCTTGACATCCTAATGGATCAAATTCTGAAGTCCCACTAGGACGGTGGAAACCTTTATTTTACCTTGGCAGTAAGTTACAAATTTACGGTAGTCATTGGGAGGTTAAGCTATCTCTTGAAGACCGTAATCAGTTATGTAAATGACAAGCTTGGGCACATTACATGCATGTGCAAGCATGAGGGAAGTGCTTGAAAATTGTGAAAATTAGCAATAGTACAGGATGTAATTAAGTGCTTACACTCATATTTCTGTGTGTTTGTGTACACAAATTTGGTTCACTTTATGTACAATCACAACTTGGTAAAGCTATCTTCTTTCTTTGGCCATGTACGCCATGATACATTTGTTGATTACCAATTAACGAAGCATAATTTGTGCAGCTTCACAGTCCATCCTGAGGTGGAAGCTCGAAACTCCATACCATTACCTTCATTTTGTCCAATTCAGGTATCTTTTATATCTTGAGTTTGAATTCTTATATTTTTTCAATTCAGATATCCTTGAGCATTTGTTCACGGGACATTACCCCAAAAAAACATGATTGCAATTTGCAATCATCATATATTAAAATGCAACATTAGCTTGGTGCCACATAAGAATTTGATTGCATACTATTGTGAAATTTCTTGCTATAAGTTGGTAAGTTTGTAGTTCAATCTATTTAATCCACAAATTGGCTTGGGAAGCTTATAATTTGATTTTTGGACTTTAATCTTTTGTTATTTATCTTCTTGTTTTTTTGTAATCTGATTCATGGTAGTCAAATCGGGAAACGTATCGTGTATTGTTTCACCACTTTTATGAATCATGTATCCTAAGATACATGAACAAAAAAAATATGATTTAAAATTTCATGTGTAAACTTCAAAATACTTCAGATATCATATGTAAACTTCAAGATACTTCAAAATTCAAGTCATAAACAAAAGTAAATAACATAAAGCATCCTTAATTCAATCAAAATCAAACATATAGACTGTAGAGTGTAGAGAAACAGATTGTGTATGTGTTGGCCGTAAAGGAAGAGAAGGTGAGTGGTTTTTGGGAATATCTCCAAATTAGTTGGTAGGTTACAAAACAAAACTCTTGAATACAAAATGGTTCACATGCAATACCTGATGGGTCACATAAACCCGATCCAAGCAAACCGGGTAAATTTGGGGTTTTCTGGAAGGGCATGCAAATCCCGACCCGGTTCCAGGACTGATCCATAAAAAATCGATTTTTTTAATAACTTTTGCCGGGTCGCGCAACCCGACCTAGTTTCTGCAACTGAAACGCAAATGTCACAGTATCGTAGGGTACTAGATTGAATCGGGATACATGGGATACACCCACAATACATGGGATACACCTGGGATGCAATGTCATTTGGGATACAGACCCTGATACGTATCGCCCATGACTGTCTTCGTATCGTATCGGGATACGTATCGTGGGATACATGGGATACTAACTACACTGATCTGATTTACTATATTTGTTTACTTAAATTGGCAGAGAATCCCCTTTGATTTGGTTATGTTTGTTTGTTGTTCTTAATGGCAGAGGCCGAAGCCCTGTGGAGGTACAAAATTCGAGTATGTAAAAGATACTATAGTGTGCCATGATTATCAGGAGATAAAAGTCCAAGAGAGTACACAGATGCTAGGTGTTGGTGCGATCCCTCGTTCAATTCTTGTCATCTTGAAGGATGACCTTGTTGATGTTGTTAAAGCTGGAGGTATTTTCCCCTCAAACTCAGTGTTGCCAAATACTAGCTAGCAGTGTTATTGCTCAGTGGAGTTTAAACAAACCGCTATTGTTCCATGATACACTATTTAGTACAAAACATTGTGAAGTAGCGGTTATAGCCCTGTTGTGTAGCGGAATTTGAACAAACCACTATTTTCTGTGATCCGCAATCGACAAAGCTGCTCAAATTTTCATATTACTCTTCAATTCTATCTAACTAGTTGTCAACGTCCGGGCTGAAATCTTAGTTCATTCACATGTGTCTTTGTTTCATGTTTGAATGGATGTGTCTAATTGATAACAAATGGAAATAGTTTTAAGGTAAACTTCAAGACAAACCTTGTGTGTAAGTCATCTAAGTTTCTTAGGCATATAGCAATAGAAGTTCTTTGGGTCACAAAAGAGAAAAGGAAGGCCTGCTAGAATCCCCCTGAAAACTAGCACTTAGATGTCAAGCAAATTTAGACGAGCATAAAGATGTTGATAAGCATGTTGCCAACACATGGTTGAGCCAACCATTTTAGTCTTAGCATTCTCTACTAGCTTGAGTCCCTTTTGATCGTTGAAGGCCTCAGTGGACAATTCAGCACCAGAGCCTTTCAAACTTTCTTCATTTGTGTAAGACCTCTTTGCTAGAGTGAGTCTCCTTAAATGATGAAAACAAACCCCATGACTCGCATGTTAATGAGAAAGTGAACAATACATAAACAAGAAGATGACTTCCATTATAAGATTAAACCATATAAACTTGTATATTGAAATGAATTTGTCTAACGAAACTAAAGTCACTAGACTTGAAGATCCACATAATATTCTAATGATTCCATTGATATTAGAGTTGATATCCAGTCTTAATCCAGTACCAGTCTACATATAGTGAGATCACATGTTAATAGTTAGGGTGCATTATAAGTAGGGCTTGAAAGTTAAGTGGCCACTCATAGTCTTCATTGATGGATACAATGTTGGCGAAACGATGTTCATTTCCATGTCTACAATCTGTTCTCCCTGTGCCATGTTTGCTTCCCTGGTTACAAATTCAAATAGTTTTCAAAATAAACAAGAAGGCTTGGCATTTATTTATTTATTGAGAAATGCTAGCAATATGTTCTCTTATACATCTTTTCCAACACACACTCTTCTATTGGTTGCATTTAATACGGGTCAGATCAAATTTATGTGGGACCCACATAGTTTACCAGGACCCACTTTCAAACTGACGGGACCCATTTAAGTTTCAAGAGAGTGTGTTGCTTGCTAGTACTCCTCTTATTTATTTGACTCAAGAGTGTAGGGTCTTTTTGTTTGGAAATATACTGTTCAGTTTCCGAGATGATGTAATTTTTTTTGAGAGGAGATAACATAATTTTTCTATTAGTAGTTTACTGAAAGTTTGGTGTCTATCACAAGCTGAATTCCGAGTGCTGCAAACAGTATTGACTAATGATTTTGGGCAGTTACCGAAAAAAAATAAGAATAAGTACTGAGACAGTTTTTATACTTCATTCTGAAACAAGATTATAAGTAGTATTGGCATATCCATTTGTTAATAATGGAGTTCTAAGGAAACACTAACTTATTAGTCCAATTATAGAGGATAGGCATTATTTTTGTTAATTCTATAATTAAATTAACAAATGCATGTTGATGAAATTATTGAAAGTACGCATATTGAGCAAAATATATCTAGTAAAGATTGTTAGGTGAGCGACGGAGTACAGCCTGAATATAGAACAGGTTTTTGAAGTTAGCTCAATCTTGTAGGATTGCGATCTTTTGTGTCACTGTAGCATATGTGTTTCCCAGGTTGTACAGGGTATGATGAATTCATAAATGCAATATTTGTTGTTGGATTTTGGTTATCAAAAACTTTAACTCTTTTTTACTTGCAGATGATGTGATTGTCACTGGTCTCTTAACAGCGAGATGGTCTCCAGAGTTGAAGGATGTGCGCTGTGACCTTGATCCAGTATTAATAGCCAACAATGTAAGGTGAAAAAAAGTGTCCCGAAATGACTGTAATTTTTCTGTTGACTTTACAGTTATGATAGTTGTAAATACACCCATACTTGATAAGCTTAATTTGCTGAAAATGTTATTTTCTTTTTTCATTTATAGCTTCTCCTTAATTTATGTAAAATAACCAAATGTGACACTCATAATGGGACGGAGGGAATGGTACTTTAGTATGATTGAATGGAAGGAAAGCAAAAGTAACTGATACAGTTCATTATTTTCCTTATTTCAGGAGAATCAATGAATTGAAGTCAGAAATTGATATTTCTGATGCGCTTGTTATGAAATTCAAGCAGTTTTGGGATCACTTCAAAGATGCACCTTTAAAAGGTGATATTCCCATAGCACATCTTTTGGTATCCTTGTGTCATTCAAATTCATATTTTTTAACCTTTTGTGACTGCCTCTCTCGATATTTATTATTTTATATTGTTCCTTCTCTGCTCACACCCGTCGCTGGTCAAATTTGGTTAACAACTGTCCAAGTTTTCTGATTGGTTTTACTTATGAATTATGTTGTGTGTGATGAGAACATCAAAGCTTCTTTTTACACAGGAAGGAATGCTATTCTACGAGGAATCTGCCCACAAATATTTGGTCTTTTCACGGTCAAGCTGGCAGGTAAACACATTCACCTTGAAGTTTATTGCACTTTGATGTTTGATACTCTCAATTTGGATGCTTTGGTCACATTCTTACCGTTTCTCTCAAGGATTTCCTTTGACATATGTGTTTATGGAGATATGGAATATTTGTATGATGGGGATTTGAAAAAGATGAAAGAATAATAATCTGAATAACATTCACTGGTTTTTTCTGTGCATAGGTGATATACAATCCATAGACTTATCCCAATAATGGAAAGTAAATTGTCAATTTGTCCACATAAAGGAAAAAATTATACTGCAGGAATATACAACTATTTTATCTTAAGATAGTGCTTTTTACATTGTTTTACATCATGGGATCACTTGATGTATAACTTTTTTGAAATATAAAGCACAAATATGAAAATACAATCGTGCATGCTAAAAAAGTTATATGATTAAGTTTAGAGTTTAATTTCTATACATTGTCAGTATGTGTAAAATTATTTTACATATGCATTGAATGATGTATTATCATCTCATTTAATGAGCATGAATATGTTTTCAAACAAATTAAATGACGTGGCAAGACATCATTGGATGGATGTGTAAAATATCTTTCACCTGACATTCTATACAAATTAAATCCTTAAGTTTATGTAAATTTACAAAACAAAAAAATTTATTGAACCGTAAAATGAGTTGTTCAAATAGAATCAAACTTTTACTTGATCCAAATGTACTTGAAACGTTTAACATCACTGTTTTCTATACAAAACGCTCAACATAAAAACATCACTGTTTTCTACACAGAACGTTTAACATAAAAAATAAAAATTCAAAACGTTTCCTAAAGCCAAACAAAATAATATTTTTGGAGTACAGATGCGGTGGGGCTAGTTCACATTGAGTGTCATATTTTCTGTTTCGGCTTGTGCCTTGGGCTAGGAGATTCTTCTCTGTAATTACTCTTCAGTTTATAAAAGAAATCAATCATAGTCTACGGGATATGAATGGCTCCCATAAAATATGGGAGGATTTATTTTTTCACAGACTGAAAATTATTCATTTCCTTTGATAAATTAGTACAGCATTCTTTTTGTTCTTAAACTGAAATTTCCCTTTTCCATAAATAGTTATCATGTATCTATGTAAACATTTCACATCTTTTGTTTTTCTGATCAGTTGCATTAACACTAATTGGAGGTGTGCAACATGTTGATGCTTCTGGAACAAGGGTAAGGGGGGAGTCCCACATGCTCTTGGTCGGTGATCCTGGTATGCAATCAATTGTTCTTACTATTTATATTTCCACTGCCATTAATACTACTATTATTACTTAAAAGTTCAAAACCTGGATTACCATTTAATGCTTGATGAATACCACACTTCCTGTGCACACCTGAAAGTGACATAAAATAAACAAAAAAAGAAGTGACTTCTACCATTCTGGTGCTGTCATGTTGCGAAAATGTTAAGGGCATGTCTGCCACCCAATTACTTAATTTCTTGGTCATATTTCAGTTATGCTGCCACTTGTTTAGTGTTTTTAAGTTAACAAAAAAACAAATCTGCTGCTCTACATGCTCCTTAATGGGCTGATGCTTCACCTTATGACTTGAGTTTGTGTCTGCTGTATCTATCAAATGAAGTTTTTATAAGGTGCATTTGAATTGTATGTTGACTTTTCTTTCAGTTCTTACCATCAAATTAAGGGGGAAAAAGTTAAACATGTACTGTTTTTCACTCTCTTATTGTCTGTCAATTTGTTACAGGCACCGGAAAATCTCAGTTTCTGAAATTTTCTGCAAAATTGAGCAACCGGTCTGTTATTACAACTGGGTTGGGAAGCACAAGTGCAGGATTGACTGTTACTGCCGTGAAGGATGGGGGTAATATGCACGCAGCTTTATTTACAGCATAACAGTTTCTTTTTCCATCATTCATAACTTTGTAGAATTATATTTTGTATTTGTAACAAAGATTCACATGTCAAAATGCTCTTTAGTTAACTGTTGGGATCACCTCCTTTTTTAAATCTATAAAACTAAGTCTTTTTTGCATTCAGTTTTCATGAACTTTCCTTTCATCATTATCTGATTGATATCAAGATGGTTGTTAATATCATAATCTAGCATTTCAAGTGGACTTATATTTAATCACATAAAAGGGACAACCTAGTACCATAACGCTCCTGCAATGGCGGGATCAAGGGAATAGTTGGACTCGTATTGGATCTCTTATAGGTAGTCTTACCTTTGAATGAGGTTTTGAACTTGTGAGCAACTCAAACTATTGCACAAAAGCTCCCCTCTCTTGCCACACATATTATTGATTACGAACTTAAACATGCATGGATCTGCACCTCGTAGTTGGTTATACTGAGAGCTACACCAATTTATGGAATCTTTAGGTGAGTGGATGTTGGAAGCTGGGGCCCTTGTCTTGGCAGATGGAGGATTGTGTTGCATAGATGAATTTGATAGGTAAGCTCGGGTATAATTGCTTTGGTTTTGATTTTTCTTTTTCTGGTGGCTTTTTTCCTTGGATACTTGCGAAGTACAGAACTGTTTATGATTCTTTAACATGCTGGCATTGGGTATGAAACTAAGTTCATTTGGAATTTGACAGTATGAGGGAACATGACAGAGCAACAATACACGAAGCCATGGAGCAGCAGACAATAAGTGTTGCCAAGGTATATTTTTAATAAATTATACAAAGTACAATTGAACTTCATCTTTGTTCAAAATAGAAGTCAACTTGTGTTGGCAGGTTTGTGGTAAAAAAGTTTAGTTACTGATTAAATCTCTTGTTTTAACCAGGCTGGTCTTGTAACAACCCTCAGCACTAAAACAACAGTATTTGGCGCCACAAATCCTAAGGGAAATTATGATCCAGATCAACGTATCACTTTAATCAATATATTTTAGTTTAATATTACTTAAAATGACGTTGAATTACAGTCCCTAATCTCTATTATTCTTGGTGTACACTTTTGAGGTGCATCTAATTCTTTCCCCTGGCCTTTTGGTTGGGAATTCTCATCCTGTCCGAAATAGTTTACTGTTGCTTGCTTTAATTCATTACCTGTCTGACTTAACACAAGGTAGCTCTGTCTGTCAATACAACCCTCTCCGGTCCTTTGTTAAGTAGGTTTGATATAGTTCTGGTGCTCTTGGATACAAAGAATCCTGACTGGGATGCAGTAGTTTCATCTCATATTCTTTCTGAGGTAATCCGGATCTGTGTACAATGCATAACTTCCTATGGTTAAGAACTTAAGATTATAATACTTGTATGAAAACTAATATCCAGGCAGAACCAGATAGAACCTCCAATGATGAAGATCTGGCAAATAACTGGCCTCTTTCTACGCTCAAGAGGTAAAGTATGAGGCCAATGCTCATGGCTATTGACTAACACTGTTTGCAAATAAATCTTTTTAGTTGTTTTTTTTCTTTTCGAAAAGATATTTGAACCTTTCTTTCATTGGTATTGCACTGCATGATATATTATATGCCTTTCAATTATTTTTTTTATCATGGTTAAGCTATGTCAGCAAATTAGGGATCTAAAATTTAGATATTTGTTATTACTAATAGTAGTAATGAAAAACAACACTGCAGGTATATACACTACGTGAAAGAAAATTTCAGACCAGTCCTCACGAGAGAGGCCGAAACAGTTATATCCAGCTATTATCAACTTCAAAGAAAATCTGCGACTCATAATGCAGGTTTGATCTAAAAATGGTCCTTTCTTAACTGAGTCTAATACTTATTCATGTCATTTATTTAGTTGAAAATTTGCAATGTAGCTAGGACAACTGTCCGCATGCTTGAAAGTTTGATTCGACTAGCTCAAGGTATGTGACTGCCACGGAAACTCTGTCCAACTCCCTTGTCAACTTCCCTACGTCTTATGTGCTATTACTCCTTAAATGTCACAGCTCATGCAAGGCTGATGTTCAGAAATGAGGTGACTCGGCTAGATGCCATCACAGCTGTTTTGTGCATAGAGTCCTCCATGACCACCTCAGCTATTGTGGATTGCATTGGGAATGCTCTGCATTCCAATTTCACTGACAACCCTGACCAGGAATGTATCCTTGCTGTCTTTCTTTGCATAATGTAGTTATATATTCTTGTTTTGCTTCAATAGCTAACTGATATCTTTTTAAAGGCGGCATAGTAGTACATGATCAATTGATGCCATTGGGCTCTGTTAAAAAACAGAAACTTTAATGAAGCCATATATAGTTGTAACTTCTAATATTCATGTCTTTTCTCCTCAAACATAATAAAGCTATATGGATTAATAGTGACCTTCGCCACTTTTTTCATGTCTTCAACTAATTTAGTTTACATAAAAAATTCTGATGTCATCTTTTCACAACAACCAAGCTTTCTCCTTCCTTTAAGTAGGGCAGGCTACACAAATCAATAGTCAAGTCTTGTCATGTATAAGTTTAAAGATAGACCATATATCACCAAATTTCTCTTAATATTTTGGCTCATGATTTTTCAAGGTCTCCTACCCCTATATATTAAACTATCTTTTACTTAGCCAATCTTCCTTTTTTTTTTTGACAAGTTAGCCAATCTTCCTTAGTAGCGCTTTTATAGGTTTTTTCCGCCTATGTTCACAGTTCACTAAAGACAATACTACAGTCTTTCTACTATTTCTACTCATCTAACTAAATTTTTTACGTGAGTGATACTAAGCTAAACTGCTTATTGATTTTTTGTTGTCCAACATTCTGGTCTATGCAACATTGTAGGTCTTACAAGTTTTCTTTTAAACTTGATTTGTACTACGAAAAATTCCTCCGTTTCATTTTACTTTTTGGAATGTACATTTGGTGTCGTTTTTTCGCATAGCTATTTAATTCACCCTAATCATAGGGAATATATCTCCAGTTGAGAAGAAGGGGGAGTAGAGATGAACCTTAGATATTATCAATGCTTGTGAACCACCATTCATTTTGCACTTACTACAACATTTTTGATTTGCTTCGATAAGTACTTCTTTACTACACAGTACAACAGATGCAAAGCAAGAAAAGTTGATCCTTCAAAAGTTGGAATGCAAAGACAACTTTTCTGATGTGAATAGGATGGAAGACTGAAGGCAAAGAAAGGAAAACAAAATTAACCTGATTGTGTGTGTACAGATGCCTTTCTTATCATTATTGCTTTGTTCTATATTTTTGTTTCTTGTGTAATTTTGGTTGACTTAAGTTGAGCACTTCTGAGATGTATACTTGACAGAATGACTGTCTATTTAACCCAAAAATGATTCTGTTCATGAACAACCACGTTGTAGTAAATTATCTATTTCCTTCCTTCCCAATTTGTGTGAATGCTCATACTCTTTTCTTATCATATTCTTATTTGAATAAATAATAATTTATAATTTAAAGTATTACACTCTCCAACTTAGTCCCTTGGTGTATATCGATATCATTATATAAAGACAACTCCAGAGTTAACCACCGGTAAATATAAGAAGTACTCTCTAAAGTATATAAAATTTGTCAATTTGATCTATTTTATTGAGAAATTAATAATAGAGATAAAATGGAGTGAATCAAGAAATAGAGTACGTTAATATAAACGAGGATATTAAGAGTTTTTCTATTCACACCTCGTATATTTCTGGTTACACCCAAATTTTCTTAAAAGTTTTTAATAATACCAAAATTGCCCTTTTATATAATTTTTTTTAAAAATCTTGATTTCATTCATTGTCACTCTAAAATTTCACTCCCACCCAGAAACGAACAAACAATCCTAATGTTCAACTAATCTCTATGAAAGATTAAAGAGTGAATCAAAACATCTTTCATCCATACTCGATTGCATATAAGTGAATTTCTTCTTCTTTTTCAAATAATGCTAGTTTCAATTTTCTTGTTCTTGTTCAAGTGTACTGTAAGACGGTTTCAATTTTACATTGTTGAGGTTAACTTAAATTCAGTTTAAGTAGGTTCGTGTAAACTTAGTTTACATAACCTACTTAAACTGAGTTTACATGACCTACTTAAACTAAGTTTACATGTACATACTTAAACTGAGATTACGTAGAATCAATGAACAAGGTTGAACTTTTAGATGTACACTTAAATTCAGTTTACATGACCTACTTAAACTGAGTTTACATGACCTATTTAAACTGAAGAGGGGTTTTGGGGTGTAACCAAGAAAGAAAGAAGAGACTTTTTGAAAATTAAATTTTATAAAAGGATCATTTTGTCATTTTGGGGTGTTATCAGAATTAAACAGGGTGTAATTAGAAAAAACTCGGATATTAATACATAAAAAAATGAGGATATTAGTTACATTCTATCTTATCACTGTTTTATATGTAAAATAAAAATAAAAATGGAGTATGTTAATAGAGTTGCAACTTTCACAGATTATAACGAACTAAGGGGTGTTTGGATAAACAGTTAAATTCAAGTGTTTATTTAATAAAAAACTTATAATACAAGAGTTGATGTACAAAACTGTTTCTACAGTTGAACCCACGAGGAAATATGAGTATGAACTAGGAACTTATAAAATAAAATTTGTAATCAGATTAAACAAAACTCTTTCAAATGTTCCAAAACTCTTGCAACAATCTAGAAGTTACATGTTGATCACTAAATATTTACTGAATTAGGATTCTAGAAAACCCAAAAATCCTAAATTGAAAATCCAGAATTTGGGAATTTCTTGTTTGGTTTATTTTCAAAAAATTAAATAAGATAAAGAATTTTGGAAGGGTTTTTGACAATTTAATAATATCATCAACTTTCTCAACTCTTGTGATTTAACAAGAAGATCATATATTTTGGGATAGAGATTGTACTTATTTTTTTTTGGTTACTGAGGTAGTACTTATTTATGTCCCACATTTTAAATTGGACCACCAAATGTTAAGTTGATCTGAAGAGAGGAAGTTGTGTAGAATAATTGACACTTGACAATCAAATATGTAATAACCTAGTGTTATGCTGAAACAGTTGGTAGAATAACGGTTGAATCCTTACATGTGATGACTGGTAGAGTCCATGCAATTAATTAATGCATATATATAATATATGTATATTCAACTTATGTATTCAGAAGTACTTTCAAAGCATACTTCTGACTATGGCAGTGTATTTGACAATGCCTTGTTCTTGGCTTCTGATTGTGTTAACTCTCTTTATACATGCAGATTGTGGTGACATTGTGAAAACTCTTCCTGGCTTTACTGGTGAACTTCCATTCACACTTGAAACGGGGTAACTCGTAATATGTTATTTAAAGCTGTCTATAAAATTTGTGGAGCAATAATTTCATAATAGTAACACATTGTCTTTAATTATGCTTCATGACGAAGTTACATAGGAGTGGAAGATTCTGAACTATTCTACCTTTTTGTTGAGTCAACTGGGAATCCAAAAACTGACCCTCTTCTTCTATACTTAGTTGGAGGTCCTGGCTGTTCTGCTTTAAATGGATTTTTCTTTCAAGTTGGTTAGTTTCCTCTCATCCCTTCTTTGAAAATTTAAATGGCGTGTTCTATTATGTTTAAAGAAAGTGATTTTTTTTTATTTTTAAAATAAGCTGTAACAAACGAACCCTTATTTTCTGTCCATGCACTTCCATACACATGGAGTTTCATGTCATGTTAGTATCATTTCCGACCACACATGTATTCAGAAGTATACTTTTCAAATGACAAAAAAATATGTTTTAGTCCGAAGTATACTTCTGAAATGACTTTTGGGTGGGAAAAGAAGCTCAAATCACTAATGTCTCACATTTTTCTTCATGTTTTAGGTCCATTGGCTTTCAATGAGGCTGATTATACAGGGGGATTACCACAATTAATCCTAAGGCCTTATCCATGGACAAAAGTAAATACAATCATATCCTTAATTTCTCATTCTCCATGTTTACTATAATGTAACTCCACTTTTTTGTAACATAACAAATTCATTGTTTTCGGCTATATCACTTTTCATAGAGTGCTAGCATTATATTTCTAGATGCACCAGTTGGTACTGGATACTCATATTCTACATCCCCTGAAAGTTTAGTTCCATCTGACTCAATGTCAGCAAGACAGACTTACAAATTCTTGAGACAAGTAAGGTTTCACTGTTTTTTAAAAAGGTACTTGTTTTGTTCTATAAGATCACAGACATAGAAAGTAAACAAGGAAAATAAAAAAGTTGGCGTATAATGTTTAATTTTTTAATTCAAATGCAGTGGTTGATTGAACACCCTCAATATCTTCTGAATCAAGTGTTAATTGTTGGTGATTCATATAGCGGTATGCTTGCACCAATAATTTCGAAGCATATATTAGATGGTAATCACCAAACCTTTTACTTTTCTTTGTAACTTCCAATAGATTGGAACCTGCGAATGTGAAAAATGAATGAATTTTAATTGTATTGCTTACAACCTCGAGCCTTCTATGAGAATTCAATACACAGAAATTGTATGGATTCATATAACAGAAAACAAAAACAGATGTAGATTGAAACTACTAGTTTAAACTTTCAATGCTTGGAGTTTATATAAACCAAGCCAAATAGTAAAATAAGAACAAATTTCTATCAGCATAATATCAATTTGTTATGACCATTTTATAATTAGACAAGCCTTGTACTTCAATGAAACTGCAGGAAATGAAGCTGGAGCAAAGCCATACATACCCTTAATAGTAAATGATGAATCTTCTTATTCTTATTTTTTATAATAAAATTCATTATGTTTATTGTACTATAAACATATGCAACATACAATTTATGTTTAAATGCATTTAGGGAATAATAGGTGGATCTCCTGTTACAAGTATAGCACTGGAAAATAATACAAAAATAATCATGGCTCACCGATTGACACTTTTAATAATGCATGACTCGCTTAATTTCTATATATACTTCTCCGTAGGAAGCCAATGAGAGCAGTGAAGGATGGTATATTGATGTAAACCCTTCAAACACTAAATGTGTGAAAGCACTTCAAGAGATTGATGAGGTTCTGTGGCTTTACTTATCTGTGTTGGTTTACAAATTTGTATAGTTTTTATGGTTATATTGAAAAAATGAATATTAATGTTTTTGGCATTGCAGTTGCTGACTGATATTAATGTTGCAAATGTTCTGGATCCCAATTGTTCAAGACTATCACCAAAACCAAATGATACACAATCTAGAAGAGTTCTCAAAGGAAAGGAAACTAATTTCCAATGGCAGTTCCAAAAGCAACACCATCAGAAATGGCGGTGCAAGGTCTCCATAACCATCAATTCACTCTGCAGAGTTATGTTTATCTGCTTTCTTATATATGGGCTAACGATGGGAAAGTTCAAGAAGCACTTCATGTTAGAGAGGTATTAAAATCCAAATGTGTTATAATACAGTTCATAACTTGTTAATTTCGATTAATAAAACATCCAAATTGTGTATAGGGAAGAGTTAAAGAATGGTACTGGTGCAACACAGTCTTACAGGACATCTACAACAAAGATATTTCTGATGCCATTGACTACCAGAAGAATCTTACTCAAACAAACTTACAAGTTTTGCTATATAAGTAATCATGTTGCTTTATTATATTTATTACATGTTAAGGGTGTTAAATATGTCTAATCAATGTTTTGTTTTTTGACAAGTCTGTCTTATCAATGTTATAAAGTTTCTTTCACTCATTTTAGTCAAATGAACTCACTTTTCTTTTCATCTATTATGTAGCGGTGATCATGATCTCGTGGTCTCACACATATCTACAGAAACATGGATAGGTACTCTTCATTTAACTGTCAAAGATCCATGGCGTCCTTGGTTTGTTGATGGTCAAGTTGCAGGGTGAGTTGACATGTTAGAGAGACATTGTAGTTTACCTTCGGTTACAAATTCAGTCACTTAGTCAAATAATCGTTAATGTTAGATGAAATTCGAACAACTTACATTTCAACAACATAAATTTAATTCAAACAAAAGATCGAAATATAAGCTGTCCTTTTTTATCCAAAATTCCAAATTCAGTGACTGAATTTGTGATCACTAGCATTCTTAATTCATATACGCTGGCAGGTATCAAGTCCAATATTCCAACATAGGATACCGTTTGACTTATGCAACGGTGAAGGTAATAAACTAAAACCTCATAATAACACCGACGAAATCAAAGGGAAGACATGAAACTAAATGCTGGCCAAAGTTATGTCTGTTGGTTAAACAGGGAGCAGGGCATTGTCCAACAAAGTACAACAGCAGGGAATGCTTTGAAATGTTTGAAAGATGGATCCATTTTTATCCTCTTTAATCTGCTTGCTTACTGTTTTTTCCCAAATTTCCTAGCTGTTGTCATTTTAATATCATTGGCCTAATTTATTTATATATTTATCAGTTCATTGCAAGCACTCTTTTTAAATTGTAATGCTATTTCCATTGTTTATGGACTTTGTAATCACGTGTTAACACTACTTAACTCAATTGAGTAGAGGTTTTGAGTAAACCATTGTACGATATTATTTACAATTAATCAAGAGAAGCAAAGTCCTGTCTATACATTGAGGAGAATGTCACTCATCAATAATAGCAAATGATCTATGTGAAATATTTCGATTAAAAAAGATGTATGCGATCATCTTTCATACAAGAGTGTTACTATAGATAAGCATTTGGTGAATACAATCTTGTATAGACTATAGACATCCAAAACAACAATGATAATACAATCTTGAAAGAGTTTCTGGTTAGTTTACTCCACCACCAAAACCTGCAGCCGATAAAATAGACAGATTGAATATCATATACTTACGAAACAATTTAAACATTTAACATGAATACGAGCAAATAATGGAAGAGAAACTTACTTTCAACAAGTCAAAACAAAGCTTTAGGTATACATCCATTGCGCCTGCCTCGGGGTTTTGATGAAGTGCCACATGCATTGCCAACTGTTTTTGTGTTGATGGACTGTCTTTGTTTTTCTCATGATTTCAAACAACTCATTTTGTTATATGGCAGATGACAAAATTTGAAGTCAAAAAGTCTTTCACTTATTTCCCTACAGTTAGTTAAAAGTAGTGACGGTTGAACTATTATTTTCAAGTGAATATGTATTTGAAGATTTCTGATAGCTAATTCTAAGGAACACTATTTTAGGACTCATCAAATACAAATTTTGTCATATACCATATAACAAAATGTGTTACTTCAAATTATGAGAAAAACAAAGTCAGTCCATCAACACAAAAACCGGCAATACATGCGCCACTTCATCAAAACCCCGACGCAAGTGCAACCGGCTGCATACATCTCTCTCCAGGATGGAAAACCAGTTGAGAATGCCAGTCAAAAATACATCAACAACATAGTTTCAAAGTATCCTGATGAAAATAACAGAAAACAGAATCAGTTACTTATGTAAATAGAACTATATAATCATTAGATCATTCTTAATAAATCAACAAAATATTAACATATGTTTCATACACAGATGGCCACCATCTCTGATCAACAAGCCGACGAAGCTTGTCGCTGAGATCTTCAAGGAGATTAATCTGGTGGATTCAGATCTGGCAATTCAAGTTAATTCACATACTGTTTCCATCAATTCCATTACAGCATAAAAATCGGATCCGGTGAATCTGAACGATCCACCAGTATCACAATCACCACAATTACCTGTAACATGATATTCATCTTCGTCCACTGTAATTTAATTGCAGTAGACGAAGGTGAAGATCTTAAATCATAAGTTGAAATCATTTAAAACTGATTTTGTTATTATGTAACAAAAAATAGAAAATATTTGGTGAATTTCTAGTGTTGCTTAATTCATTCATGACTATGAAAGTACAATATATATGTAAGTGAAAGTGTTGCCTATGTTATGGGATCTATAACACTAGGTCTGTAGCTTACTATAAAAAGGAAAATAACAGACAGCCGCAGAAGCTTTCTAATAGTAAAACCTAAAACTTTCTATAAACAAGGTAACTATAGGGATCTATTTATAATCGAAAATTGCTTTTTTGACATTGAATACTTCATAATAACACATGAAAATTACTTAAAAGTCCTCGGCAGTAGTTAACTACCATCGAGCACCCCGGCAACAGTTAACTGCCGTTGGACTCAACGGTAGTTAGTTAACTACAGCTGGAAAATTGCTTTTCTGCACATGCCCTCTTGTTTCAGCCACCAACTTCCATTTTTAAATTAATTAATAATAATTTATTACGATCATCTAACACATCTTCAGCATTGAAGCAGATGTTTTGAATTTGCTTCAACCATTCATGCAGCCCATGGTTTCGGTCTTTCTTATCTTCAGCATCAATTAGCACACATTTGACAATTGATAAAGTGTCTTTGATCCCTTGTAGATCTTCATACACACCGCAGGCTTTCGAAGCTTCTTCATGAGCATAAGAAGCAAGCTTTTCAAGGAGAATCAACAATATCAAAGAGAAATGAGTCTGCCATGTTAACAAGGAAAAATAGAGATTGAATCAGGTTGTATGATTATTTTGGGTTGTGGACTTGTGATCCTGTTTATGTCCACAATTGTTTGTTCATATAGCAAAGTCAACCAACAAATATAGTAATTAATTAATTAAAAAATGGAAGTTGGTGGCTGAAACAAGTGGGTTTATTGGATTTTAAAATAGAAAATCGAAAACCAAACTAATCCAGTTCAGTTTTCCTTTGTTTTGTTTGGATTTTTGTTCGAACAAAGAATTGCGTAATTTTTAGTTTGGTTCGATTTTTTGGGTTCATCGATTTTGTACGAACCGTGGGTTCATCGATTTTGTACGAACCGTGGGTTCATCGATTTTGTACGAACCGCTTACTTCCGCATCTGTCATGTGAAGTGCACATTTCCCTACTTAGTTGTAGGGGTGTTTTCGAACACAAAAAAAACTGTACGGATGTTCAAAATTTGGTCTTGATTGATTTTGGATTAAAAAACTGTTTATATACGCTTTCATTCTATATACACTCTTTCATAGGAAGCCAAAGAGAGTTGTGAAGGATGGTATATTGACGTATACTTTGTTAATGGTCAAGTTGCAGGGTGATTTGGCATGTTTTTAATTCTTAGAGAGAGACTGCAGTTTACAATCGATCACAAATTCACTCTAGTCAAAGAATCAAGCATATTGGATGAACTTCCAGAAAGAAAAAAAAACAAACTTATTTCAAATGTATAAATTGGATTCAAACAAGAGATCAAAATATAAGTTGTCCTTTTCATCCAACATTTCTGATTCATCGACTGAATTTGCGACCATTGCCGATCTTAATTCGTAGACAACACACCTAGCACGCATGAAATTAAATTTTTGAAAAGGCGTTTTGTTTCCATTGCTATGTCATATACTACTACTAGGAAACTTACTATCAAATGCGTGATGCAGATATCAGATCTTATATTCCAACGATCCAACCCAGGCTATCGTTAAACTTATTTAACGGTGAAGGTAATAAACTAAAATCTCATGTTATTGCCATCAACGAGATCAAAGTGGGGACATGAAACTAAAATGCTGGTGAAGGTAATAAACTAAAATCTCATGTTATTGCCATCAACGAGATCAAAGTGGGGACATGAAACTAAAATGCTGGCCACATTTATGTTCATTGTTTAAACAGGGAGCAAGGCATTCTTCCATAGTACAGTAACAGGGAAAGCTTCAAAGTGTTTGAAAGATGGATCCATTTTTATCCGCTTTTATCTGCTTAATGTGCTTCTACTTTAACACAAGTTTTTTTTTTTTTTGAGCAAACTTTATCACAAGTTAACACTAGCTCAAGTGACTAGAGATTTTGAGAAAACCATTGAAAGATTATTTACAATTAATCAAGTGAAGCAAATTCATGTATCTACAACGAGAGGAAACTTAAGAATAGAAAGAAAAAAAAAGTGTGTAAATGTGAAGGGAAATGTCACGCGTCATTAATAGAAAATGATGTATGTGAAATATCTCAATTCAAAATGACCTATCAGAGACAAATGCGCTATCACAAGAACTACACATGAATTCTGCACAAGGGAAAGAAACTCCCAGCACATGGTGAAACTAGGTATAAATTATTCTGGAACTTGCCATCATGTTCCAGCATTCAAATCATTGTAAGTATATCAGTGAATGTTTATTAAGTAAGGCACGGGTAACTAACATTATTTAAACTAACAAATAAGTGAGCCAAAAGCAGAAAAAGCTTCATGTTAAAATGATGAACTCAACTGTCCTCAAATGAAGGACCTTATCTTTTGGCCAGGAATAAAGAAGCATAGAGAACTGCTATTTACTTACAAGGAAATGCAAAGTAATTAATACAAGCCCAAAAATTTCCACCAGACAGAGCCAACACCTCCCCAGATGACAGCATTAATAAATGCCATAATAAAACCCGTTTTGAATATATCGGGAAGGTCTACATAGCCAGCTGTTCAAAAACAAGAATTGAAATCACATCAGCTATCAAACTTCAACATATCTTTAAGTCAAATTCACAAAGTATAAAGGGTGCACATAAAGATTAGTTTTGCCTTAACAAATATAGCCTTTTTGGTCACTAGTTGCAGCTAGAAATGACCTTTATAAGAATAAAAACATTTATTTTAGAAGGTTTTTGAAATCACAAATAATTTTCTTTCCGCCAGTTATACCATTAAACAAACAGAAATGAAGCGTAGGGAAGGATAAATAATACATGTAACGTAAATGTAGGGAATTGAAACAAAGTTATTGAAAAAATGTGAGCTAATTAGTTAATTCGCAGGAAAGAAAAACAGAAATCATGTGGCTGGCGTGTTTAGATAGGGACAAACCTCCATAGTATACAGCAGCTTGACCACTGCTATAGTGTGTAATTGCACCGAAAAGATTGGTATTATAACCTAAAGCAAGCGCCGCAAGAGTACCAGGAACACCAGCTGCCCTATGCATGGCAAGAAACGCAGAGTATAAAGCCCCTACATGCCCAGTCTGGCTTGCAAAAAGGTAGTGGATGAAGAAATAAGCGGCCTGAAGAACAGCCAATGAAGCCGGCCAGCTCAAGGAGAATGATCGAAGGCTAGTGGCCACACAATCAGACATCCAGCCCACAATCCCGAGGTTTGTCAACTGACTTGCCATACCCACTAGAATGGCAAACCAAGCCAAGGTATCCCACGCCGATTTTTCATTCAAGCAGTCATCCCAGTCAAGGACTCCTAAGACAAGGAGTATTGATAAACCAAGCATTGCAGCTACAGCACTTGCTATGCCAAGAGTCTCTCTGCAAGACCAAAGAAATACTGATGATAGTATTGAATTCAACTAGTTGAAATTGCATTATGAGAGAAACAACATCTACAGATGTAGCAAGTGAACTCTTACGCATAACAGAAGGTATAATGACTTGCACAGGTATAGTTTGGGAAGACATCAAATAAAATGAACTATAACTATTTGCAAATGATATGACGATATCACATCATAATGATAACTTACTATACACAAAAACAGTCAATGCCTTTTCCCACTTGGATAAACAGCTTAATTAAGCACTGATAATATAAGCGCTTATCATATACTCCCTCCATCTCTTTTTATAAGCACCTCTTACTTTTTTTTTCATGTACATTAAGAAAAGTGGTTAGTGAATTTGATGTGTTCGTTTTGTATGTAGATCTTCTTATAAAATCCTCGGTATATTAATATGTCTAACGTCCGTATTCCAAGATATATGAGTAGTATTAATAAGGGGCATGTATGAAGAAAGAAATGCACCTAATAAATTGCACAGGGGGCTAAATTTAGAGACAAAAAATTCTTCAAAGGGAGCTTATAGTTAGGACAGAGGGAATCCGTGTTAATATATAAGCTATTTCTATAACAAAAATTTAAAATAAAGTCAGATTATTTTCATATAAGTAATAGCCAATAAGTTGTTTTCATAAGCTATTACAGTGAGTCAGCTTATGGGAATAAGCTGAAAACTCCCTATGGACATGTCATAAGATGTTTCCATAAGCTCTCCCAAACACAAGTGCTTATGTCAGTAAATAAACTCAAATAAGTCAATCCAAACAGGCCCTAAGTGGGGTTGACTACATGAATTTTTTTTATTGATATGATTAGTTATTAGAACTCATGTTCAACGAAAGAGCAATTATTTCCTATATCCAAAGTTAATATGCATATGAGAAAAGGAGCTTAAACCTGGAGGCTAAAACAATGATAAAAACTAGAAAGTATTACTTGAAGAAACACTCTTCCTTCAAAGTTCAATATTTTCAGCATCACCATGAGACCATTTACTCAATCAAAAATAACAATAGACTAATGCAGTAGAAAGCATATGACATACCCAAAGATCCACAAAGAGACTGCAAGAAGCATTGTAGCAACCATAACCCATTCATTTTGAGTGACAGGGCCCATTGTTTCCAGTTTCTTTGCAGCTAGGGCAGGTGCCTCTGGCGTGTCTTTAATTTCAGGAGGATAGATCGTGTATAAAATCAACGGTGTAGCAAGAAGACAAACAAATGCAGGTACGCTAGCTGCCTTAAACCACGTAACCCAAGGGTTTGAAATTACCACCCCAAGCTCCTGTGCTAATTTAACACAGAGCAGATTTTGAGCAGCAGCGGTTAGGAAAAGAGCGCTGGAGTTACCGGCAGACTGTTACATGTCACAGAGGCAACACAAAAGTTATTTCATTGACATATGATAGCAATTTGCAAGCAAGAAACACAGCAAGTGGAAGGAGAGTTCCGTGAAATTATAGTATAGAATGATCATTGCTGAGAAGTGAGAATACATAATTATAATAAGCAATACAGAAAGCCATCATCATGTCTCATAAAATCAAAACACAACCAATACAACAACAACCACCACCAAGCCTTATCCCAATAAGTGGAGTGGGATACATGGATCAAAACAGAACCAATGATGAACTACAATTTTACAAGGCAAAAGCATACACCAAGCTGGCAATATCATCTGAATTGTTTCACAAGAAAGCGAAATTTTGTCATAGAACTCTCCATAAAAAAAACCAATATACTTATTCAGAAACATAGATCAAAGTTAACATAACACAAGTTTTTTGCATTCAAATCAAATGTTCTTATATTAACTCCTTAAGTTACCTCTATTTATATGTTATTTGCTTCCAATTTTTATAATTGAATTGTTCATGAAAAAAGAAAAAGGAAATAATCATGCTTGTAGTAATCACAGCATGCCAAATCATTCCTTTAACTCACAAAAAATTAGGGAAAATCACACTTTCTCTGAGTTGTACTTGAATGACACACTTTCCATCATGTTTAATTGACAGGCGAGGTGTGTCTTTTATTCAAAACACGGTCTATGTGTAATCTAACATATATGTTAGCAAGGTCAACACAATTTCATCTAATAAATATAGATGCGTCAGATCATAAAAACATTTGATTTCAATCCTAACTAGTTCTAAAGTCAATCATATAACCAATTGTAATTTCTTGACGGTGTAGAAAACTCGCATTATATTCACAGTCGCCAGATCATTAAAAACATCTGATTTCAATCATAACTACTTCTAAAGTCAATCATATAACCAATTGTAGTTTGTTGACGTGTAGAACATTTTAAACTCACATTATATCAAAACTAAGCTCTTAACCTAAAGTAGAGTAAAAAGTGAGAGAGTAAATCCAAACCTGAAATTGGTTTTGAATAAGAAAAGCTCCCAACCTCTTAGAGGTAGGACTATTAGGCTCACTCCCAGCAGAAAGTGAAAGTGACTTAATAATAGGCAAGAAAACACCACCAGCTCTAGCAGTAGTACTAGGCATAGCAGGTGCAATAAGAACCTCACTAAATGTTAAACCATAAGAAAGTCCTAAAGTACTCTTCCCCATCCATTTCACAAAATAAGTAGCAATCCTATCCCCTAAACCCGTCTTCACAAACCCACGAGCAAAGAAAAACGATATCACAATCAACCAAATAACTTCATTAGTAAAAGCACTAAATGCAGCTGTAAAGGTTAGAGTTTTTGTCACCACAGATGTTGTCAGGCCTAGAAAAGCCCAAGCACCAACCGGTAACGGGCTTAACACAAGGCCTGCTATAGTTGAAAGGAAAATTGAGAGTAATTGCCAAGCTTGAGGTGTAACTTCAACTGGTTTTGGAACAAAGAACCTTACAATGAGACCAATCAAGATTGAAATTACAAAAGGAATTGGCTTTGCACCTTGAAGAATATTGGGTTTTGAAGGTGATGATTGTGAAGGTGGTGGATTTGAATTGGCATGAATTGGGAAATGGGGTTTGGAGAAAAGGTTAAAGGTTGAAGCTTTGGAGGGAAAAGAGAAGGATTGTGATGATTTGAGAGATGGGATTGAACGTGGAGATGGGTTTTGTGGAAGAGAGGATTGAGATCTGAAGATGGGTCGTGAAGAACGATGATGATGATGGAGGAAGAAGGTTGGTGAAGAAGTTGTGGAGAGTGAGTGAAGTGCAAAACTCTCCATTGGAACAGAACAACAATTGTAACAGGAAATGATGTTTGTGAGGCTTTGGTTTGTTTGAGGTTGTAAACTTGTCACTCACTTATGTTCGGAGGGACCAATGTGTTTTTTTGTGTGAAAAAAAAAGGTAAACTTGAGGTATTTATTTTGTATTTTTGAGAACCAATCATAGTTTGTGATTTATTTCTGGGTATGTAATGTAGAGTTGTGGTTCGGTTTTCATTTCCTCATATTCTGTTGTGTGACTCACATGTGCCTTGTTATTATCGATGTCGTTTTCACTTATTTTGGAGAATCCTTTCAAACCACTTTCTTTCTTCCCCTTTATTTACTACTTTTCATATGAACATAGTAAACGGATTTTTTTTTTTAAAGAATTTGAGTTTATTTTTAGATGAAGCAATTTTTTATCAACAATTCACTTAAACCATCTACAATGGGGCGTTCTTTCCTTATTTAGCAACGTGCTAAATAGACACCTCCATTGTAACACCAATTAATACGGTGTTTGTAAAGATGAGTGTTTTTATAAGCATCATTTCTCTCCTATTACTTATGGGTCTCACATGTACAATTAATTCTATTTTTTTCTCTATTTAATTGTTGTATTATTTTAATATTAAAAATTAAATTATATATTAGTTGCAAGAGTAATATTTAATCGATCAACATTAAATTTTCAACAAAAACTTTTTTTTAAAACAACAAATAATTTACTCATCTGAACGGAAAAAAACAAAACAAACAATCAGGGATTGGATTTAAACAAAACAACAAATAATTTACCATCATTTATTTTATATTGTTTTTTCAAGTTTTAACTTTTTTTTTATAATTTATAATAAAATTGCTTCAATATTTTAAAATTATATAATTATGAACGAATATATAAAGTATTGTTAAAATTTAATGACATGGAGTTATTGCAGGGACTCAATTAATAATTATTTTGAGGTGCTGAATTGTAGAGATTGAGTGCTTATTAAGTATTAATTATAAAACGAATGACGTGAGCAGTCGGACTCGTTTAAGTACCCAAATAGACTGCTGCATTGTGGATGGTCTTAGTCGAACTATAGTTTAATAAACCCTCTTTTTCTAAAAATTGAATGGTTAATTCAAAAATAATACTAGTATTCATACGAATATGATTATCCGTTTTTTTTATTGCGTTAACATAAATAAATTATTAATCTTGTTTATTGTTCTTGACTTTCAAAGTATAATAAATTATGCTTATATTTTTTTAATGACACAAATAACATAATAAATATAGTATACATTTTTATCTTTTTTCATTATACCAATTATATAACATTCTTGTAAGCAAATTTGTTTAAAGGTATAACTAGAGGAATAAAAAAAATCAGTCAAATCCCCTTATCCTATATGTATATTGTTAAGGGGTCGTTTGATGCACATGATAGGATAGACATATGATAGGATAAGAAGATGGATAAGGATATGATAAGATACTGACATGATAATATTTATCCTATCACATGTTTGGTGCATACATGATAAATAGTAATAGGAAAACATAGTTTTTTTTAATGTGTTTTGCTAAGCCAAACAAAAATTAAATTAAGAAACGTATCAAAATCTCCAATGGCAGCACGTTCGCAAATCCATGCCACAAAGGTACGAAGAAAGCAAACTGATGCCACTAATGATTCCAATAATTGGTGAAAACATCCTTTTATTCATCTATTCACAAAATAAAGTTAAAAAATTTGTTTTGCAATTGTACCAGAAAAGAATTCTACCAGAAAAGAGAATAATCCAATAACAACAAATTGGGTTTAGATGAATCAGTATTCAAAGATTCACAAAAAAGGTGAAAATTTTATTTTGCAATTGAACCAGAAAATGGAAAGATCGTCCAAGAATATGAAATTGGGTTCAGATAAATCAGAAAAATAAATAGTGATATGTTGGAGTTACAGAGGACATGATAACGAGATAGAAGAAGAAGAAAAAAACTAAGAGATAAGGAGGCTGGCGGTGGAGTGGAGAGAGATGAACAGTTGCAGAGAAGAAAAAACAATTGTAATCGATTTTGAAAGAAATAGATTATTGGAGAGGGTGGGAGTCGAAAAGGGTTTTGAAGAATAAAAGATGCGTGTGTGACAATATTATGCTATGGTTGTTAACCCACCAAAAACTAAGGATAAAAATAACAAAGAGTTGATAGGATTGGATTGGAAATAGGTTTAATTTATCCTTTCCTATTGGTGCACCAAACAACATATTGAAGCAGGATAGGAAAGTTCTATCATACCATATCTCCCTATCATGTGCACAAAACGGACCCTTATAGATTCTTTTAAAAGATATATATTGTTATAAATAACTAGGAAAATATTTGAGTTTGTCATGAATATCGTTGTTATGTTTTTTGTAATGAAAAACATTGTTATGTTAAGTGTTATCAAAATATTGAATACATAAATATATTCTGATTAATTGAAGATTATGTTATTAAAATTTTGTCAAAAAAATAAGTGTTTTTGTTGTATTTATTCACGAAAAATTGTGATGCTTTTTTTCCTTCTTTTTACATTAATCATTGGCAAATGCTTGTCACAAACTTTTTATGTATCAATGATAACATGTATTTTGTGTTTTTTTAATATTTATTAGTAATAAAAAAATTGTCTCGTATTTTTTATATTAATCAGTGACAATACTGCAATGAAACAAAAATTGGATGCTCTTATTTCAACTAATACTTGGACCATAGTGGATTAATTCAGTGAGTTTAACTCAGTTCGTAAAGAGATTACATGATATATGTTGGGTTGAGGTTCGAACCTCAGTCACCACACTTATTCGCCTTTTAAAAAAATGTAAAATAATAATAACACCTAATAGATGTAAATGGATGTACAAAATAATATATAACGTGATAGTTCTAATGAGAAATACAAAGCTCAATTGGCTGCAAAAGTTATACCCAACTTGAAGGGGTAGACTATTTTGACACTTTCTTTCATGTGGCCAAACTCACCAATCACCATTGTAAGATCTCTCCTTGTTCTTGCTTCTATTAAAAATTGGTGCTTAGAACAATTGGATGTGAATAATCCTATCTTACATGGATACCTCCTCGAGGAAGTGTACAAGGTTTTAAAATTCAAAACAGCACTCTTGGCACTACCAAAGTTTTGCAAGCTTCAAAAGTCCAGTAATGGTCTTAAAAAAGTTAGCTGACATTGGTATTCCAAGTTGTCTGATTAATTTAATCATCTTGGATACAAACATTCCAAAGCCAATCGACCGTCACATCATCATATATTGCCATCATCAAAAGAAATACATACTAGTATGGTTAATAACATCTAATCATAAACGGAAAGATTTAGCTACTCATTATCATGGTAGTTGTGCAAAGATGAGAAGAAAAGATATGAACAAGCATCAATGGTTGATTTCTCAACAATTGTTGTGAATCCACCTTCAAAATTATATTTTAATTTGTTTTTAGGGGAAGTTGATACGTTTAGAATGATGATATAAGATGAAATAGAGTGTAATGAATGAAATATAATTTTTTTAAATTAAATTTTTTCAACTTTATTCATTTTGTATTTCAATATCTCTACCAATCAAGATTTGAATCTTGATTCATCATGTTGTAAGAGTCTAGCGTCAGGTTTCACCTTTTTTTTTTTTGGTCAAGTAGTTTAGTGGCTAGAATTCACTTTATAAGGTGAATAAGTGGGGTGTCCGGAGTTCGAACCCCGACCCCTACATATAATAATGCATTGTCCTACCAACTGAGGTATGCTCACGGGACAGTTCCACCTTTTTCTATTGAGAAATGTTAATGACTATCTTTATGATACTTTTTAAAGATCGTAAATGATAACTTTTCATAAAAAATTATATAATCAATAAATTAAAAATTAAAATATTTAACTTTCATTGTGTTTTGTAGAAGTTTGTTAACAAGACTTTTTTATTTTACACCAAAAATTGAGCCAATTAGTATATTCTGGACACTTTCTCTATAAAAAAAAATTTATATTTTAGACACTCGAACTGATTAGTCATAGTCAAATTAGTGATACTTCAAATTGAACTGCCAGCATATTCATTCACTGATAATAAAGACTAAATCATTTTCTTTTTGAGGAATCAATTACCAGCCTCTGTTTTTTTATATATTAATTCTTTCACGTTGGAATCTTGCTGTGTTGCCCATCATTTTCTCCATTGCGATCTATACCTACATGAATTCTGCTCTTTACCCAAAAAATCACATTGAATTCCAACGTGAGTTAAGTCACGTTGGTTTTGACTTGATTTTTAGCTTCTAAAAACTAGCACAATATAGAGAGAAGGAAACAAATTTCCTCGCGCTGAAGTTATAATATTATCAAGTCACAGTTTAACTATTCTTTCTTCCATCATCCTCCAGCAGTTGTTTGATCCTCATCTGGATTCAGTGTAAGCCTGGCTGCTCTGTCTTTATCATTTGTTTACTTACTAAACAAATCAGCTAATCATATTGTGGAGATGATTGAGGATCTGTTGATTTTTTTGCTGTTTGCAGATCTGCCTAATATCTGAATACTAATCGGGATTTGCTTTTTGACTTCCTCATATTATTACCAAGGGGAATTATAAAAATGTGATGATAAGTGCCAAAGTATAGCTATTGTTTTCTGACAAAAATTAAAGTGCCACAACTTTTGTATGATATTGAAACAACATGACAAAATGCAAGCTAAAACCAACCTGAGTTAACTCACGTTGGGATTCAATGTGATTTTTTCAGCAAGTCACGTTGTGAGTTAACTCATGCAAATTTAACACTAGCATGAGTTAACATGCATAGGGGTACTTTGAACATTTATTTTGGGAATGAGCAAAACCATTTGGGTAAAGAGCAGAATTCTACCTATACACTATATACGACATTGCTGACACCACATTCCCCACTCTCCAGTACTGCCAATAGTTTCGTTTTCGTGTACTTGAAAAATAAAATTGTAAATAATTAGATACTATAAATTCACCTTTCTAATATAAATAGTAGGGTGTGATTCGAATCAAATCTCTGTATATATTATACATTGTTTCTATCAATTTAGTTAGGCTTATGAAAATCTTCCAAAAAATAATTTGAATCCATTAATTTTGTAAAACAAAATTTAGTTAAAATTAAACCGAAATGTAAAATTATTCATATTTGAATTTTTGACTTAAACGTCAAATGTTCAATAAATTTGAGTGTTCAAATCACTTTAAAATCAAAATACATAAGTACTTTCAAATTGAAATTAATTTTCCTTTAAAAAAAATTGAAATAAATTTTAGAGAATCATGTGCTATTTGCTTATTTCAAAATACTCATTTGTGTAAAACATCTTAATTAACCCATTCTTTTCATCTTTTTGTGCTATTTGCTTAGTGCAAGGGTTGTAGTCTTCCTCGACGGTGACATTGTCAAAGTTGGCAAGAGTAATGTCAAAGAGCAAGATGTGAAATACATTGTTCTATGCGCCTTTTGGATTGTTTAATCCCTGAAATAAGTTGTTTGAAAGATAGCTTCCGATAAAAGAAAGTCGATCGAATCATATCTTCCAATAGATTCCGCACAATCGAAAGTTATGTTTTGATAAATTAAGGAGCTTTTGAGCAAAGCTGAGGGGTCTATACTATAGAGCAATTTGTATCAAGGAAAGATAAGCTCGTTAAAATACTTCACTCTTGTTTTTATTCTTTTTACCAAAAAATATCTCTCATGATTTACGATAAAAGGTTGGAAACTATTATCCAAACCTCACAGTTTTTCTAATACACGGCTATAAGTGTATTTTTATCATATTTTCAAGTGAAAAATTTATCTTGGAAATTATGCATCCAACACATTAAAACATTAAAAAGTAATTTTTTCTACATAAAATTTATCAATTATTTTCATTTTTGAATCTTTAGCAGACACTCTTAGGACATTTGTTAGCGTATCTATTTTTTCAAACCCATATATGCAAGTTACCTCCTGGACAAAGTAGATTTTTCTTTAAGGTGTGTTTGCATTGAATGTTTAGGAAGGGAAGGAAGGGGAGAGTTTACTTTTCTATTTTAAATTTCAGACTATATAACATGTTTTTCTAATATAAATTTAGTTTGATTGAAGTATTATATCAGTGTTTATCATGTTAATATGTTAACTTTTTAAAAAACATTTCATAGTGTCCGTAGTTTAAAAATGAAAAATAAATCCCCCTTTCCCTCTTAAACCCTCCATCCAAACACACCATAAATCATTTTACCTTCATGAAGCTAATTTTGAACTGTTTTTCCATTTCTCTAAAAATTAACTTTAGAAACATGTTTCTTTTTTTCCCCAGAGATGTTAATTTAGGGGCCATGATATTTTTTGTGACCCCAACATGGTGGCACATTTAAATGGAACTTTATTAGCCTCGATTCCCAGAGTTGATGAGTCGGTGTTTATGAAACAATTTAGGCCTATAAGCCTATGTGATGTTTCCTACAGACTATCAAACTTTTATCTAAGGTCAGTCATGCAAGATCTTGCAAGTCCCTGTCAATGTATAGCTTTATACCCAACCAACAAAGTAGTAATACCAATATACCATTGTGATTGCTCAAGAAGTGGTTCACTCCATGAGAGTTGGGATATGGAAGTTCGGTTGAATGGTGATCAAGATTGAGTTAGAGAATGCCTATGAATGTTTCAGATTTATATGAGAAACCCTGATCATCTCTTCTTTCTTCAACGAGTACGTGAAGAAAATGCCACCATCTAATTTTTCTCCTCTCTCTTCACTTGGTATGTATAGAGTTGTTGTCTCTCTGCTCATTTTTGCTCGATCACCTGATATGTGTATATCTATTAGTTTGTGTCAAATTTTTGGTATATAGATTTTTTTATCTTTCATATTTTTGACGTTTAATTTGTTGTTCATGTGCCATTTGTTTGGATAGACATCAAGAATTGAGAGGCATGTATCAACACTGGAGAGACATCTATAATAAAGCGAATGGAACTACATAGCTCTAGCATATGCTATATTTGAAATGTTAAGTTCCGAATCCAAAGCATCTTTAAAGAAATTTTGGGTTGAAAATCATCAGGAGCTATAAAGTTACAGACACCTTCTTGGATCGATTGTAAAACCGAAAAATGTTTCAAGACAATTTTCTAGATTCTTATTAATCCATTTTATTTTGGTTCTCATTATATATGTAGATTCTTCTTTTATTCAAACACTTTATCTTTGAATTGCAAAAACAAAGGATGGTTGATGTTGATGAATGGAAGAAGCTCGAGAAAAGTTCGTATATAGTCAGAGAACAACTCTTTTTTGGTAATGAGGGTGAGTATGAACAATAGTTTAAAATTTAGATGAAGATGCACATGAACAATATTATATTTATTTATCTGTAAAAAAATAATTATGTATATTTATTTAAAAGGTTTAAAGCTGGTTGTTTCCAAAATTCATTATTTTTTACTTTTCATAAAGTTCTTCTTCAAAAAATAATCATATTTGAATTTAAATTTGCGTCAGAGGAATCTTACTTCCTTCAAATAATATATTTAAGATATCAGATATGAATTTGTGTTACATGAGTCATACTTCTTTCAAATAATATACTTAAATATCAAATGCGAATATCTCTTGACAAGATTTATAATTTAGAGTTTAAATTCGAACAATAATTTATTTTACAAAAGTCTTACTTCTTTCACGAAACTCAATGTTTGTTGGTTCAACATCATTCTATATTACATCAACAAAAGCATCACCAACAATATTATTAACCCAAAAAAGCATCATCAAAAATATGAGTCAAAAGTTTGTTAAAAATATTTTGGGTCAAAAAATTTTAGGCCGGGAAGAGTAGTCCAGTCATAGTCAAATTGGAATACATAACCGCCATCCTCATTCATTGGATAAAGACTAAATTAATCATCAACCTCTATCGTATTTATTAATAATTCTTTCACGTTGTCACTTTTGTTTTGGTTGACAAATTCACGTTGGGGTTCTCTCAAAAAAAAAAAAAAAATCACGTTGGGGTCTTATTGCCCATAATTTTGTCCATTGCGATTTGCGACCTATGCACACATCACATAAATTAGTATATTTACACGCAGGCATACGCCATTGCTTACACCATTGATCCAACTTGCCAATAGTTTGGTACTCCGCAATATAAATTGTTTTAAGAAAAAAGTTGAATTAAATGGAAAGTTGTTTATATTTTGATATATTTACGTAAATGTTTGTTAAACAAAAAATTAGAGCATAAAAATCAGGTTTGAGGTAAAAAAAAATGCAGCCTTTTATGTGAAGAGCTCTACTTTTTCCTTTTCTTTTTGAGGAAAGAGTGCTCAATATTTGATGAGATAAAATTTCGATATATAAGTTTATAAGTGAGAGCAATCATCACTTTATAAATTGATTTTGTAAGGTTGAATTAAACCTAACTCAAATTTTAAGATAATATTACAAAATCAAACACACATTTATCCTTGGCACATAAAGAAATATCAAACAAATATATAAGTTTAGAACATCAATCAAATGAAATAAATGAACATTGACTCTACCTTAAAAAAGAAGTTTGTAAAAACCTAGTTCATCGGTCTATGCTGAACCGGATATCTTCATCCAAATTTAAACTTACTAACATCACAATTATGTATAAGTTTATAAAAGAATATATAAATTTACAGAAACGCCCGTGGAGATTGAATGTTAAAGTCCTCAATATGTTTATCCACAATAAAAGTCATCACTACCTACTACTAAATAAAAAAGAAAGTCCTTACAACTACTATTTATATAAAAAAATATTCCTCATTGCTGCTACTAATAATTTTTGTTTGTTAAAGAAATGAAATTTTAGTACCATAGTAAATTTTTGCTATATTTATTTAAATTAGGTAAAATGATTTTTTGTATTGTGTATTGCGAAAGCATCATAATAAAATATTTTAAGCAGAGATCACTTGTTTTAGTGATTGAAATATATTTAAAAAAATGACTTATTGAAATATGATAAACCGAGAGTTGATCTTATGATTCAATCGAAAAGATCATTTTGTAATTTGCAAGCATTATATTATAAATCAGACCTCTTTTCTTTGGACTCATGATTCAGACATTTTCTTTTTTGGACTCATGAATCAAACCTTGTAAGAAAAGGAATATATAAATATTCAAATAAAATTAGGGTAGTTGTTGAGAATTGAGATTTTAATTTAAGGTATTATCAATATCAATACCAGTCACCAAAATAAAAAATAAATCAACATCAGCTTGATATTTGAAATTACTAAAATTTTAAAATAATCATTCATAATCAGTCACGCTAATTTTTACTAGACAAGTTAAACACTAAATTATCTAATTGAAAAATCCTTATATGATCAAAGATTTTAAGTTTTGTTTAAAGTTCATTTCAAAGTATAAACAATATCATAAACTAAAATAACATCATCGTATAATTTTAGGGATAAAAGTGTTAATTTATTTACAAGATAATTATACTATTTATTTATCATATTTTTGGCCATAAAAAAAGTCATACTAACGAATTCAATCTAACATAAATGACTAAATTTATATAATGTGATGAACCAAAAAAAATTTATCGATCAAAAGATGCATCAACATTTATTGTTTGATGGTGTATAGAATATAACTATCCCTTCGGTTCAGGTTGAACAGGTTAAATTAAATTCTTTTCTATGGTTAAAGTCTACACGGGCGAACTTTGTTTATAGTTATCATGATTGGTGGCAAAATCTCATTCTGTGTATGGGTGTCCTCTTGTAATTTGAATTTGTTTAGGAGGTGGCTTCTTGGCGCAGCCGTCTAACTCTTGTAATTACTTTTGGATGACTGTCCTTTGCTCACCTTATGCGGGGCGGATCACTATTGTTAATATATCCCATTTTAATTTGTTCAAAAAAAGAATATAACTATTTCAATAGAAAAAGTTACAGAAAAAACACTATTTTTATTTATTATAGAGTCTAGTGTAAGTGGTTGTTGCACACTATTAGTTTCTTTGGACGTGGTGTTGAAAATGATTGATGAGTTGCAACTTGCAACACAACACAAGCACAATACTTCTAAAAGTTCATCCATACCAGCCTTACTCATTAAAACAATAATATTTATACAATTATTTATTGACACCGCAATTTTTTTTATTGGTCAAAAGCAAAAGAGAAAAAAAGATAAAGAAAACATAACCATAATATAAGTATAAAATATGTAAACTTTGAGATATCATTTTCTACCTCCATTAAAATAAATATTATACTAATTATTTAAATAAGAAATTATAAGGACAATATCACGAAAATATATCTTTTTGACGATATAAAATTATTGTTATTTTTTGATTGTAAACTCATACAATCTAAAAAATTTGAGTTGGAAATATTCAATCCAACAATATCAACGGTGGGGATGGTTGAGTAGAGTCTTATAGACTACTTCCTCGGTCCTAAATTATAAGCAAAAAAAAATTCATTTTCTTTGTCCTAAATTATAAGTAAAAAAGACCAATTTTTATCATATTTAATTATGTATTTTCAAAAAATTATCTTTTTCAAAGGAAAATTAAATGCAAAGTGCATTCAATTCGCTCTCTTTTTCATTTTTCCTGCAATCAACTACCAATGAAAATTGTTTTTACATCTTACTATAAAACTTATTTCAAAAATAACAAAAAAAACTAAGTTCCAAACTATTATATTTTTTTTCTTCTTATAATATATGGAGGGAGTATATTATAAAAAAATTGTTATTAGTATTATTAAATGATGCACGGCAAGAGGAACGCCTGGGTGGCAGGAGGAGGCACCCAGCACACCACATTTCGGAGTTGGTTCCTGCATCTCACCACTTTCACAAAAGAGCTACGACTCGTCGCATTTCATTTCATCGAGTCTCTCTCTCTCTCTCTATATATATATATATATGTACCAAAATTTATAAATGTAAGGAACCAAATTTGACCAAATTAACTCATCATCATCTTCAAACAATTCAAATTCAAATGGCTTCTACTTTGAATCTCTCTTCTTGTTCTTCCTCACCTCTCCTCTCTTGTCCACGGTAACTTCTCCTCTCTTTCTCACCATCTTTTCATCATCATCCACTATTTTCCTCAGTACAATACCACCCCCCCTCCTTTTTTTTTTTTTAATTTA
>Ga0315914_1000308_pt1 | contig 55839 bp, 33 predicted proteins | sample MpolenodulesMG_FD_203920 | JGI IMG/M metagenome (GOLD analysis project Ga0315914, IMG submission 203920) | Medicago polymorpha root nodule microbial communities from Los Angeles, California, United States - elongated nodules | ecosystem: Host-associated > Plants > Roots > Nodule | place: USA...
CTGTATAAATTATTCATTCGTAGAATTTATGTTGTAAATTTTAATGTATCCAGTACTAAAGATAATGCACATGCTAAACTTTCTAGATACGTTTAGTATGGGTATTACATGCAAAAATCTAAAAAGTGATTATTTTATTAAAAAAAAAAGTGATTTTTCTCTCAAAAAAGCTATAACAAACGTGCTCTAAATTATTTTTTAAAAAAAAAATGATTGATTTTTCATAAAATCTCTAAAAAATAATTTCTAAATTATTTTATGTCAAAATCACTTTTATTTTAATCCATAGCAAACGGGCCATTTGATTTTTTTGTAAAATCTCTAAAAAATTATCTGTAAATTATTTAAGGACAAAACTTAGGTACAATTCTTTAGGTGCTTTTCGTATGGTTCTTAACTAAAAATACAACTTTTTTAGAGATAACAAACTTTGAGAGAATTATGGATTTAAGGAAATCACGGTGAATTTAGTTAAAAACCATACGAAAAGCACCTAAGGAATTGTACCTAAGTTTTTCCATTATTTAATGTCAAAATCAATTTTATTTTAATTCGTAACAAACGGACTTAAAATTTGATTGTGTAAAAGTGATTTTGGATAAAATAAAATAAAATCAAATAATTATGACTTGTGTTAAAATAGGTTGAACCGTAGATTTGTGTGTGAAAATCAAATCTAGATTCAAAAGATATAAATTCTAACTTCAAGTAAAATCAATTCCACTCGATATCAACAAAACATGTTAGAATCAATTCTACACTTTAAGAATTTCTTTTGATCTTTTAAAATTGAAACAATCATAAACTAACTCTATTTCAAGCATATTCACTTCTTTCTAGAGAGTCCCACCTCTTCAATTATTATAGGTCATAATATTCAGAATTTTCAAAATCTTTGATACTTTGTTTTGACAAAAAATCTTTAATACTTGATAATGACGGAACATTGTAATATTTACAAAGAAATTTGTACTGACAAAACATTTTAAGCAAGGCATTTCTGCAAGCATTCGATATCAAGGTTCCATTGTCCTTAAATTGGCTTCAAGTGGTATTGTATCGTTAATTTTTGCCATATGATACAACAACACACTCAACATTTTCATTGACACTAAAGATAACAAAAACTTCAACAAGCAATATTCGAACAAAAAAGTCCAAAAGGAAATCTTTTGACCCATACAAAGTTGATCAGTTGGGATGAAACACCAATGATGAAGAGGTATTTCTTTGAGGCTTTAGATCGCACGTTGGGAGACATTATGTCATCAATAGATAAGGGTGATAATGTCTGGTTGAGTTTGCTTATCCTGACCTGATACAAAACATGAATTTTCTACAACATTTTAATGAACGTGGTGTTCTTGCACCTACTTTTTTTGAAGAAGCTAAATTAGCCCATCTAAATTGAAATCGGAGAGAATCGAACCTGAAACCTTGAGGAGGAGCATACTCGCAGGTCTCAAGCCTATATCACCAGACCAATCCAAGTAGGTTGTATTCTTACACCTACTATTAAGTCGGTTGAAAGTGTAAATGATTTTGTGATGTCTTTAGCTCTGATGAAAAGGAGAATTGTAGTTGTGATTCTATTTGTTAACCAGATAAGAGCCATGTTGTGAATGGTTAGTGTTTAACGACTGAGTTTCTAAATGATATCAAATGTTCAGCAATATCAAATAATAAATTAAGGTTAAAAGTCAAAGTGCTTGCAATTTTGATGTGGAATATTGATAAGGATAACATTGTAGTTAGGATGATTTAAATCAAGAGTAAGATAGAAATGATGAAAAAGTCATCTTATAATCACATATTACCTTTAACAAGATATTCAAATATAATATTATACAAAAGATAAAATTGCAGCTATAAACTTATAATAATATAAATGAATGGTAAAATAAGAAAATTAAAAAAGTCATCCCAAAATCTTATATTCCATTTATATAGAGTATAGAATAGACATCCGTATGCCATCTCTCTTTATTGTGACTATTGAAAAGACAAGTACTTACGTGTCTGTCTTTCACCTCTTTTTAGTGCGCTAACGTTTGAAAGTTATGAACGATGTTTTTTTTATAAAACTTTGATTTTGATCAAATTATAAGAAATCAAGCTAACCATGATTATCTACTTTAGTGACACCAACAATATAAAAAAATACATAATTTAAATTCATAATTTTTTAATGACACAAACAACAATCTTTATTATAGAAAAAGTTGTTTAAGGGTATAATTGGTATAATGAAAAAGTAAATATAGATATGTTCATCTAGTTTGTTACAATTTTTAAAAGATAAAGGAAAAAACTGGACATATATATACTCATAACGTGTTTGTTACATTTTTATTTTAATATTTGAATTTACTCTTATCTATTTGTTATATATATGCTATTTGTATTGAAAGTTGAGAGTGATTTTGAAAAGAGAAAAAGTCATAACAAAAGAGCCAAAACATGCTATTTTATTTATATATAGTATAGATTAATTAAATTCATTAATAGTGCAAAAAATTAAAAGGATTATAATTGCGTGCTGCAACAAACCATGTTTACTTTCAAAAATCTTTTTATATATTCACTTTTCTTTCACTTTTTATTCTTTATTATTGGCGTTATTTTGCAAATGCCGTGTCAATTCTTCAAGCTTCAATAAGGTTTTCCTTCAAAATTTATTTTTATCAAAGGTTTTTCTTTCTCTTTCATCTCCTACTCAACCTTTTCTTCCTCTTTCTTCGATCTTCACACACTAGTATTGATTCGCCGGTTCGTCGATTTCCACGAATTACAAGAGAATTTGTGTGATCCAATTCGTAAAAGTACCATCAATTGGCACACACGTACTAATTCACGGTTCAAAGAAAATCAAGAGAATAATATGACTATGAATCAAATACATTCAAAGACAAAAAGAGATAAGAAAATGGGGAGCCACGGGGACAAACTAAAATAAGATGATAATAATAAAACAATGAAGAACATGAAAAAAGCATTTTTATCATACTTTTTGCGATATTATGGCTGCATATATGATTCGGTCGGTGCAAGAGTTTTTTATCTCTGGTGTTTTGGCTCCGAATATTAATTCTAACTCAATTGTGTTCATCCCTAAGGTGCAGCGACGCAAGCTATGGGTGACTTTTCGACCTATCGCTTTGGTGAACTTCTAGTTTAAAATTGTAACAAAAATATTGGCAGACAGACTTGCTATTATTACTATGTGAATTGTCTCTATCGAACAACGAGGCTTTATTAGAGATCGAAACATTTCCGAATATGTTATTTTAGCGTCTGAGGCCATTAATTTAATTGACAAGCGGCAATATGGGGGTAATGTGGCGCAGAAGGTGGATATAAAGAAGGTGTTTGATACCTTGGACAAAGAAATCCCTCCCCCCCCTCCCCCTCTATTTTGTCCGGCGGAGGAGGTTCTTAGCAGGGCCATTTCAATGGCTCGGTCTTCGGGAAAGATTGTGCATATGTCTTATTCCCGCGGTGTGTCTCTCCTTACTCATATTCTTTATGCGGATGATGTTATGATTTTTTTCACAAGTCTCAAGAGTAATATTCGGTATCTGCTTACCATTTTCCATGACTATTTTGTGGTTTCTTGGCAAGTTATCAACAACAGCAAAAGCAGTTTTTACACGGAAGGTATGACAACATCTCGTGCTCAAATGATTGCGGATATGCTTGGTTTTAGTGCTGGCATCATTCCATTCAATTACCTTGGCTTCCCGGTGTTTAAGGGGAAACCGAAGTGCGTTTATTTTAATGCAATTACAGACAGAATAAAGGTGAAGTTGGCGACTTGGAAAAGTACAATGCTTTAGAATATGGGCCGAGTACAGATGGTTAAATCCATTATTCATGGTATTCTCGTCTACTCATTTCATGTTTACATGTGGCCTAGCCGTCTTTTGAAAAAATTGGACACGTGGATTAAAAAAATTATTTGGAAAGGTGACATTCTCACACTGAAGTTTTGTACGGTTTCTTGGAAGGTTATGTGCCGGCCTTGGGCAATAGGTGGTCTTGATTTAAAACCCACGCAGTTACTTCTTTAACGGGAAACCGATTCAACATTATTTAAATCTTCGGTTTGGTCTGTTATTAAAACTCACATTCCTGTTGTTATTACTAACTCTCTTTTGTGGGCAGGTACAGGTGAAAATATTCATTTTTGGACGGATAACTGGTTAGGTGTATATCCTGGCAGAGTTGTTGGCCGCCCATGGGGTTGCAGCACTCCTTGGCTCCGTTACCTTTCCCCCTATACCATTGCCTGATTTGTTGGTCCGGTCACCCTCTTCGGACAGTAAGTTAACTGTTAAGCAAGCCTACAACTTCTTGAGGCAGAATGACGTCCCTGTGTCTTGGGCAGCTGCCATCTGGAAGATTTGCATTCCTCCATCTCACTCATTTATTTTTTGGCGTCTTGCCCATGGAAAAATGCCTACGAACGAGAATCTTCGTTCCTGTGGTTGTGTTATGGCCTCGATTTTCAATCTATGTTTGCAATCTGACGAAACTTCATAGAATTTGTTTCTTCGTTGTTCTTTTTATGTTGATCTTTGGAATTGGTTTGGCTTTAAATTAAACATTCTCATCAACCTTTCCTCTGTTGATGCGCTTCTGTTAAGTGTCCCTTTGAACTGCGATTTGGATGTCTTGGAACACACTCCGGTTTTCCTCAAGCAGTGCCTCTCTTCATGCTGCTAAGGTGCAGGTGAACTCCTTAATTGGTATGAGTGGTAACCTCTTAGTGGGTAAGTGTGTTGTCTTAGATGCTCCTCTTCTTGATTCGCTTTCGGTTTCCTATCATCATCGTCAGATTCGAGAAGGGTTGTGAGTGAAGTGGAAGGTGCCTTCAGCACCTTGGTTGAAGGTAAATACAGATGGCTCTATCATTGGAAATTACGGCGCTTGTGGGGGTTTGATTTGTGATCACTTAGGTTCTTTTCTCGGTGCCTTCACTTGTAACTTGAGAACTTGTTATGTTTTTACTGCTGAAGTTCATGCTTTTATCCTGCCTTTGGAGTATGCTGCCCAACATGGGTGGATAAATCTTTGGTTAGAAAGTGATTCTACTAGCTCCCTTTTGGTCTTAAAAAATCCATCGTTGGTGCCGCTTTAGCTTCGAAATCATTGGGAAAGTGCTCGCTCTCTTGGTATTCAGGTTATCTTTTCCCACATTTTCCGAGAAGACAATTGTTATGCTGATCAATTAGCTAGTTTGGGAGACTCGGCCCAAGACGAGGTTTGGTTGTCGATTTTACCACCTGAGCTGCAGGAGGATTTTTACTTGAACCTCTGCGATATGCCGTGATTTAGATTTCCTTTGGCGGCTGTTTTATCTTTGTTTGTTTCTGTTTGTTTCCGTTTTTTTCTTTCTCTTGGAGGGTTTTAGCCTAGTCCCCACTCTTGTACATATTTTCCCCCTTTTTTAATAATATTTTTGAGTTCGACGGCATGGGATGGGGGTTCATAAGGGTCCCAACCTAGCTGGGATGTCGTTGCTTCCCCTTGATGTCTGTCCTTTCTCCTGATTTAGCGGGGAAAAAATTTCTAGTCAATTTGATAAAACATAAAATTACTAAAAGAACATAATTTGAAGGTGTGTTTGTAATTTTCATAAATTTAGATATTACAGCGGTCTTTTAAACTTATTTTAAAAGATTTGCATCAATTTTAACTTAATCGTAAGGCCTTAATGATATGTCTCAATAATACTTAACAAGAATGTTATGATTTTTTTTTTTTTTTTAGGTCTGGGTTTGAACCTTGGACCTTGAATATATTATGCATTGTCCATACCAACTGAGCTAATCTCACGAGAACACAAGAATGTTATGATTACTATGGGACAAAGATATTGCTTAGTATTTTTTATTTTTTTTGAAAGAAGATATTGCTTCATATATCAAGCTATAAAATACATCATTGAGTCAATGTATATAATTTTTTTTGTCCTGATTCAATGTACAATAGCAATTACAACTATTAAATATTATTTATAGAAAATGAATATTAAATTTGATAGTCAAATATAAATATATATATATATATATATATATATATATTATCTTTTTATTTTAAATAATATATATTTAATTTGAGAGTCAACACACACATATATATACACATAAATTTGTAGAAAAGGAATATTAAATTGATAGTCAATATATAACTATTAAATATTAAAATTTATCATTCAACTTTATGAAAAGAATCTCTAAATTTAATGCACTATATTTAATTTCAGTCAAATGACCCTATAGCTTTTTATTTTATAAAAATAAAAAAAATTAAACTAAAGTTGATTTTAATTTATTTTTTAAGATATATTTTTATAAATGTGAAATAAATAGAGATATGGATTAACACTAAGTTGACTAAACAAAATGCAAAATAATCTTTATAAAGTTTAACCATGGTGGTTGCAAAAAAAATCTCTATATAAATAATCAAGCCACAACACACCACCTCTCCTTCTTCATCTTTTCTCCTTCTCCTCACATTTTCAGAACTCTCTCTCTCTCTCTCTCTCTCTCTCCCTCTCTCTCTCCCCCTCCCTCCCGCTCCCCCCTCCCCCTCTCACATCGGTATCTACTTTTATCTTGCATGGACTTCTTGTTGATTTATTTGGTTTTATCAATGCTTTGATCATAGAGTTTTTCATTGTTTTGTTTTCTTAGTTTGATTGAATCTTACTTATGCAGAAAAATTTCTTTGAATTAATTTGTTACATATAGATATAGATTTTAAATATATTGTTTTCTCTATTTTGTATTGTTATTTTCATCATCATTATATTTTATGACTGTTAACAAGTTTTACTTCTGTTGTGTGTATTTTCTCCTTTATGTTTTGCGAGACATTTATTTTTATTCTGTTTTATTCATGTCATAGTTGGTAGCAGAACCTTTTAAATTTGGGATATGACAGAAGATCTGTCAAGCGTGTTACTGATCAATGTTCACTAGGTAATTACTTAATTAATTTATCTTTCTTCATTATGTATTTAGAATTCAATACTTTTCTAAGTGAGTAAACACACATAGTAATCATCTTTATCTTTCTTCATTGTTTTGCTTATTTGGTAGTGAAAATACCGAGCATGAATCAGGCGTGTGAAGGTGCAGCAAAGAGGATATGAAAAACACCTTGTATTGCAACATGTCTATTCAATGCCACAAGTGAAGCAGGGACGTGTAATCGATTGGACCAATTCACAACCATTGAGAATGTCGTAGAAGTGTTAAATTTGGCAAGGCTCGGCAATGCACCAGATCTCTACTTCAAGTGTGCAAAGTTCGTTACTGAAATTGCAAAGCAATTCAAGAAGCAAAGGGTTGGAAATTCTTCATAGACATAACCCTTGGTCGGAACTGGACATTATCTATTTCATCAACGAACACAAGTTGGTAATTATTAGTTACTAATCTATTAATGAAATTAATTTATAGTATATTTATGATTTATTATGAGAATTGTTATTAATAGAGGAGTAATAGAGTGAAGAGATGGAGGGAGAAAAAGATGGTGTTAGTGCAACCGAGTGAAATGATGGGATATTTGGAACATATATCAATGAAAGGTTGTACCAACGTGGCTCTGTATGATATGGAGATAAGAGGGAGTTGTATTCTAAATTTTCTACGTGTCAAGATTTGTAGGGGTTGATCTGACATTGGTATAACTTTTCGTACATATATGTTTCAAACATTGCATCGCTTCATTCAGTTGTACAAACATATTCTCTTCCTCCTCACTCTCCTATTCCTCTTTTAATAACAATGCGGACAATAAATCATAAATAAACTATAATTAATTAACTTTAATTAAATGATTAAGAACTAATATCCACCAATTTGTGTTCCTTGATTAAGTGAATAATGTCAAGTTCGAGCCAAGGGTCATGTTTATGAAAGAATTTTCATCTCTTTACTTTTTGGATTACTTAGAATTTATTAGTAACCAAGTTCACATACTTGAGGTAGAGATCTGGTAGATTGTAGAGTTTCTCCAAATACAACATGTCCACCACATTCTCAGCGGTCGAGAGTATGTCCAAGCCAATGACGTACCTCATCTTTAGTTAGGGCATTGAATAGTTATGTCTAATATTATACTTTTTTTGGTTGTTTTCTTGCAAATAGGTGTTATGAACCTGAGCATGGGTCTTGTGTGCAAGTGCAACAGGGAGGATATGAAAAATTACGGAGTATACCATATGTCTCCTTTAAATGCACAAAGTTCGTTACCAAAATATCAAAGCAGTTCAAAAAGAAGAGGGCTGGAAATACTTGCACAAATATGCCTCTATGCTCAAATGCTTGAAATGATACTAACAAATGATTAGGATAGCCAAGAGACAGAGAGAGGAAGAAAGTTGTTTGTGGAACTAAGCAAAGCGATGGAATGTTTGGAATTTATATATCATTATCATAAAATTTATAAAATATGTTCTTACTTCTTAACAAAGCATGACCCCTTTTTCATTAGAAATGAAACTTATTTTTTCACCCAATGATTTAATATTATTACTTTTTTTTATTGAAGATCACAATATTTAATGTTAATGTGTTTGTATTTTTTTATGAGATACGCTCATAATTAACTCTTAATAATACAAGTTTCTCGATAAGTGTTCTTCGGCATTTGTTTGAGACTGTTTTTTTTTCATTACTTTTATTTTTATTTATTGATTGACGATTCAATCCACTTATGTAAACACTCCTTCTCATTTGTATACCTTAAAATTTACTATAATATATAATAACATATAGGACTCGTGCGTCGTACGGGTTGACGATCTAGTTATGTACATAAAGAGAGACCTTACATGTATCTTATTGTATATAATAATTTATATGATAAAAAAAAGAATCAAAAAATAAAACAAAGTTATATGAAAAACCTTAACAATGTATGAAATAGTGATGCTTAATTTTAATTTAAGCTGCGGAGAGGGACCTTGCAGGTATCTTGGTGAAGGCAATGAAGGAGCAAACCCTAAAGAGTTGCCACAACCGCTTAAAGTGCAGACACCCTACCCTAAAACACCTCTTAAATGTCGCAAAAGTTGGATCAAAACCTTCAAACAAACCTTCATACTTGGAGAATTTAGAACACGACTTCCTCTTAATCTCCACATCCTGCGGTGCCACGTTGATATAACCTTTCATACATACATGTTCCAAACATTGCATTGCTTCACTCATTTGGACAAACATCTTCTCTACCTCTCTTTGTCTCTTCACTCTCTTACTCTTCTGTTAATAACAATTATAATAATAAATCATAAATAAACTACAATTAATTAATTTAAATTAAATGATTAGTAACTAATAATTACCAATTTGTGTCTCTTTATGAAGTGTGTAATGTCGAGTTCGAGCCAATGGCCATGTTTGTGAAAGAGTTTTTACTCCTATCCATGCTCATCGTCTTGAACATCTTTTCGCAAGCCAATAAGAAGAAAAAGGATGATATGGTTACATTTCCATCATTGTCTTTGACATGTTTACTCTGCAATTTATATGGTGTAATATTTAGACTATCCTACTAAACAAGGTAATTAACTTTTCTGTATATGTATACATATGTAAATTCGTGTGATTACTTGTTAAGATGTTGTTGCAATTAATATAAATTAATTTCAAGACATCCATTTTGGATCTAGCCCTATACTATTTTTCCAGTTTAGTTGTAATAAAAACATCAATAGATTTATTAATTTCATTATCTTGATGCTCCATCACCACTAAATTTTAATGGATCACGAATCCATGCCTGTAAATTTCTTTATACTTTCTCAAATTGAATGCAACTCTAATATAATATGACATGATCAAACGACAAGACATTTCTTAACTTGCATTATTGCCAAAATTCAAAATACATATTTATTGTTCTAGAGACTTAAAAGAAGACAACTTATCTTCTTATTCAAAGTTCACTTAATTTTTTTTATTTTTATTTTCCGACTAAACCAAGAAAATATTCTACAAGGTTTGGGTTCCAGTTTATCTAATATATATTCAATAACGGTGGATGGTCATTTGATATGGTTGATAAGTCTGGTCATTGGAGATATTTCAAGCATTCCTTATAACACTCAATTCAAACATGGGTCTAAAAAAGGAAGCAGATGAAAAAATCACATAATTTAGTGTAATTACAAGTGTCGATGTCGGACACAACACGTGTCCGATACTACCACACGTCTAATCTAAGGAGCGTCCGTGCTTCATAAAGCTCGTATAATATGTTATTGATATTTCTATGATTTTTCTATTATTCTTTAAAATAATTGTATCTTAGTATTTCTAATTATTCCATTTTGTTTCTCGATTAGCTAACTGTACTCGTGTAATCTTGTAGAATGCAATTTAACCCATAGGGGGCTTAGCCCCAAATAATTTTGAGAATTAGGGAGCTTTAATTTAGTGGACTTGGTGGAGGCTTTTTTGAATGGGCTTTAAAATTTGGGGCTCTATTGACACCTCTAGCGACACCATTTGACAACACAATACTTCAGTCAGTTCATCTTTAAGGTGCAGTACTCTTTGGATTACAAGAATATATTTACTCAAGTCAAAATTTCACACAAACTTTGTCATGTGAGAGTTTTGGATCGATTTTTTCTTAATGTCATGTGAAATTTTAACATAAGAGGATTACACAACACGACCTATACCACACAAAAACCGAACAGATTTGTATTTGCTTACTCCTGGCATTCATTCGGGTTTCATTTTTGAATTGTCTTCTTGACTGTGCTCGATTTGCCTAGTTCTTTGTTCTGGAACAAGCTGGCCAACTTTTGGATACTTGTCTATGAATTTATACTCCCAATCCTCTAAAATTGCTAGCTCTGACTCGTCCAAACCTTCGAGGTTGCCATTAATATCTTGAGGTTTAAAAGATAGGAGAGCAAGGGCTCGGCTACATTCCTTTCCGGCAAACATTGCATATGATCCTCCTGGACCGTAAAAATTCCTGCATATACATGATTAAGCAAAGCCTATCAGCTCATTAAGGACAAAACAACAGGTCAAAGTACATTACATCACCAATTGTGGATCGTGGAAAACAACAATTTGTTCAAATTCTGCTACTGAACAATGCTATAGAGCCGATATAACCACTATTGAACAACATTTTGTACCAAATAATGTACTGTGGAACAATAGTGATTTGTTCAAGTTCCTCTACGCTATAGCTCGATAGTTGCTATTTAAAAATATTGGAAACACCACATTCTAAACTACTGATATAATTATGCTTGACACTGATGAAAAACGAAAGTGATACTAATAACTGAGGAGAAAGATAAAACCCTGGTCTAGTGGTATTGATTTGGAACCTGGGAGTGTGCTCCTCCTCAAAGTCTCAGGTTCGATTCTCTTTGGTGCCAATTTGAGGGGGTTAGTTAGCTTCTTCAAAAAAAAAAACTGAAGGAGAAAGATGGAATATTCAACTCATTCTAAGCAAGCAGAACCTGAATATAGGTAGGTTTCAAAAGGTGAAGAAAATGCATCACAAAAGCAACTAACTATATGTTAGGAGTCCCACATCGAGTATATCAAAGTGCTTGATGTGGTACTCCCACCTATTGGACTAGACTTTTGGGTTAGGAGTCCCACATCGAGTAGCTATAGAGCCGCTCTACCTTTGGTGAAGAAAATGCATCATAAAAGTAACTATTCAACTCAATCTAATCACAGATCACCGAAGATGGTGGTTTGTTCAAATTATGTAACGCAACAGTGCTATAGAGCCGCTATAACCACTATTTGGCAGCGTTTTGTACTAAATAGCGTATTGCAGAACAATGGCAATTTGTTCCAAGTCCTCAATGCTATAGCTTCTATTTAACAACGTTGGAACCACCACATTCTAAACTACTGAGTATGATTAGGCTTCAGTGCTAGACAGATGGAATATTCAACTAATTCTAATCAAGCAGAGGTGGGAACAAAATGTATCACGAGAAGTAACTATTTGTTTACTTATACGTCAAACCATAAAATTTGGCATGAGTACAGCGAGTTCAACTCAAATAAATGCTCTAAAGAAATCATCCACAAAAGGTATTGTGCATGACTGGATTCTGAAAAATGCATAGTTCGTTATAAAATAGACTGCGGCTAGAATTCCATGCCCATCATTCTAGTGTAAGTTCGGATCATTTTTGCAGGCAAGTAAGTGCTAAAACAATTTACACATTTCTAAAATTTAACAACATATTTCCCAGTACAATAACATTGTTATTCTAAACTATAGAAGTGTGAGCATATCTTGAGAGAGTAAAGCTACAAGTTAGTTCTCCAAAACACGTATCGCTAGAAGTGAAAGTAGCAGAATTCATGCATTTCACATAAACATTTGGTCTTCAACATAGATCCACATCAATGTCATATGACTTAAAGCTTATGTGACATGTTAAATTCATGCATTTCATGTAAACTCTTAAGGTTATCTAATCGAGTTCCAAACACGTTAAATAATATCTATCTGATAAATCTCATATGTAAAATATGTGGCATTGATATAGGATCCACATAGAATGTCACATGTTCATTTAGCATATCACATCATTGTTTTCTTTTGTGCGGAATGACAAATACCACCTTAAAGCTCAGACACACAAAAGGGAGATCGTTCAAACTCGAAAACCCCGGAAAAATGTCCAGCCTAACAATCTTGGCAATGCCAGTTGAGCCAGGCCTCCGGACTATCACATCATAACATTTAGCATAAGGGTTTGATGATTTTGACTAACTTGTTACAATTTTCATAGATATATGATCAGTTTGGTAAGACATGTTTTAGAGCTTATAGCTTGTCTCGTAAGTTTCATTTGATTAAAAAAAACTGTTTTGATAACCATCACTTTCTCACAGACTTATAGCTTAATTTTACTAGCTTATAGTAGTTTTTGATATGTTGATTCAAGTAGCTTAAATCTTATGGCTTATCATTATATAACTCAATTTTATCCCTGCAATCTTAATTTAAAAAATTAAATATATCACTTTTATGTCATTTCATAAATATGAAGCACATACATTCCTCGGATTAAGCGTTTTCCGGTGTCGCACCGACACTTGTAATTATACTAAATTATGTGATTTTTCCTAATTATTAGCAGTGTCCGTGCCTCATAGAATCATTTATAAGCTAGCACAATCCTTTAATTTTACCGAGCACTACAAATTCAATCAACTGTGTAAAATGTAAAATTACTTACTTGCCCTGAGAGACATCATAGACATGTCCCTTAACAGAAATCAAAATGGGTTTATTTTCATCCGACCCATTATACAACCTTAACTCCTTTTCACTAATCTCACCAACCTGAACCGGTTTTTTTGGCGGTTCAGTAACATCATTGAACCGGGAAGAACCAAACCGAGCGGAAACAACAGGCGGTTTATTGAAATCTTGAGGGGAAACAAACATGGAAGTAACGGTTCGGTAAACGAGGATGGATAAGAGTGTGATTGTGAAGAAAGCTGTTGGTGATAGACCTGTGTAGTGTGTTATTGTTTCTGTTATGGTTGTGTTGAAGTAACTCATTTTTTTGTGGATGTTTGGTTTTTTTGATTTTGATGTTGTGTTTGTTGAGTTGTTAATGATGTTCGGTTTTTTTGTTGTTGTGTTTGCTAGGTTGTTAAGGAAAGAGGAAATTGAAGTGGAAGAGAAAGAGGGGAGAGAGATAGAGAGGAGATGGTAGGTGAGAGTAGTTGAAGCTATCAAACACAAATTGTTAACTAAATCTTGGTTGGTTTAAGTGTTTAGAATTTAGATAGATGTAAATAATGAGATGTCTTTCTCCAATTTTGACTTTGTTTATAAAAGATATCAACCCGGTTTGGGGTTCACATTGACTTGAGATCTTTGATTGTGTTCTTAAGTTCGACTTTAGATGTCAATCTTAGTGGGTGTGAGTGAACACCTACTTAGTCACTTTGAATTAGTTCTTATATCGAATATTGTGTTTTTAAATTGAAATTGAAGAAGTAAAATTGAGATGAAAAGTAATAAACTGCAAGCTACTTGAATTAACTTATCAAAAAACATTATGAGTCTGTTTGGATAAGACTTATTTTGAGCTTATGGAAAACATTTTATGCAAATAAATGAACTTTTTTCTATTATTTATAAGTTTGACAATATAGTTTATGAAAAACTGATTATGAAGATACAATTTTCGTTAGTAAAAACTTATAAATTAACATAAAAACTTTTTTTTTTTTAACAAGAGTTAACATAAAAACTTATTTACTTTACATAAATAAGAATTATTCAAACGGCACTACATAGTGTATGTTTGGTTCTATGGAAACAATAATTGATTTCGAGTTAATAGATTTTGTAAAATTGATTTAGATAAAAGTGAATTGAATGTAAAGTGATCTATGTTTGAATGTAAAGTGATCTATGTTTGGATATATTTATGTAAAAGTGGTTTTAATGATAAATTTACAGCTAAAATGAATTGTAGAAGTTAAAAGCTACCAAATGAAATCATTTTTCAAGTCATCAAAACGTGATAAAATCAATTATACGATTTCTAAAATCACTTTAGACCCTCCAAAATAGAAACTAAACATATGCATAAACTAATAAAAAATAACCTATAAACTAGTAAAAAAAACGACAATAATCAAATGAGTCTTTTTTAGTTATACAAGCTTACAAAATATAAGATCATATATGTGTCTTACCAAACCAACTTTATCTTCAAAAATATAACTTCTCAAAAATAAAAATAAAAACTTCAAGAACTTGACGTTTTTTTCTTTCTAGTAAGAACTTTGTTTATTAATGAAAAAAAAGCCCCTAATTTGTGTTTAAATTGAAAATGAAGGTGAATTGGATTGCAAGATCGCATGACTCAAAATTCAAAGAACATTAATAAAAGTACTAAAAATTATTCATCAAATAGCTATCACAGCTAACCCCAACTTCATAGAGGAATTGAGTTTGGTCAAACACTGTTTTTGACAAAATTCGATCTAGGGTATATAAAACAATTTCTCGATAACTTTTCCTTTTGTAAAATGGCAAAAAACAAAAATTTCCTTTTGTAAAATGGCAAAAATAAAAAATACTAGATATAAAGGTCAGTCTCAGGTATTAAGTCTCAATATAGACTCCAACTCCGATGAAGGAACCTATCAAAAGGTATTTCTCAGTTTAAAATCAACTACTCTATTAGTATTTTTTAGGAACAATTTTTTTTTTATAAATAATGGTGACTTAAATAATAGTTTTATAATTATTTTATATGATATATGAACTGTATCATTTGAGATTATAATGTCAAACTCTTACCCTAAATTGCCACATCATAGACGATTTCGTTACTTTCTCCTTTGCTGCTTTCTAAAAAGATTTTTCATTTTGTTAAGGATTCAAAAGAGGAACTAATTGATGAGTTTTACGTAGAAAAAAGTTGTTTTTCAAGGTTTTAATTTCTTGAACATCTAATTCTCAAATAAATTTTTCTCTTTAAACTTGATAGTTATTGCCCTATAGAGCACTTGTTAGCATTTTCCTTTGAATTTATATATTTCTTTTGGTTTTAACCTTTCGATCCTTAGAAAATGGGCGATGGTAAGTACTAAAGTTTGATTTTAGTATAGACTAAAACTACATGCAGAAGGGCACAAAAATGTCCCTTTTCAGAAGGACAAATAACAAAAGTTTGTAATTTCGTAAGAATGAAAAACATATTTAACCTATTTGCAAAACTTTATTAACGTGGTCGTATTTTTTAAAATAAAAAAATATTAATATTACATTTTTTAGCCAACCACGTTTTTCGATATGTTGTATTCACCGACTTTTTCAATGATTAATCAACGACCACAATTTTGGTTATTCATCTTTAGTTTGACCTTCCTTTCCAACCACATTTTTCTTTTCGTATTGTACAAGAAAACCCAAAATGTTAAGAAACAAATCAAGGGATACTAAACCCAATTACATCAAAATGCAAACGAAGAGGCAAATGAGACAAAAAGTTCATATAAGGTAAAGAAAGAGAGATCACCTGAGTGACCTAAACAAGCCAAAACATCAACACAACAATTTGTTATGTTAATCATCGTTAATCAAGTGAAGAATCTAATTTAATCTAGTGAAGGGGTATCGGTAGCTTACTTGGTTAAACTAGTAGAATAAAGGAGTTAAAAAGGTATATGTCAATGATTTAAATTCTAACAAAAGAGAAATTACTAACATAAAAATTAAAATATGCCATTATTGCGAACACAGGGCCTCCACATCACACCAGCACAATAGAATCTTGTGGCAGCCCCCTATGTCAGGTAGATATAAATGTACTATCGACGCTGCTTTTTCTTCTCATCATAACCGCACAGGTATTGGCATTTGTGTTCGGTGGATGTGGGAGAAGCTTTAGGGCTGCACTTTGCTTTGCAATGGTTGAGTGATATGCAGCTTGATAACGTGAACTTTGAAACAGACTCTAAATTAACTGTTGATGCCTTCCTTTCTACCACTTAAAAAATTTAAAATTTAACTTAATTGATAAAAAATTAACTCATCCACAAAGGTTTACACATCATATATTTTTGATGTGTGATATTGAAATAGTTTTGTTCGTGTTTAATGAGTCTACAGGTTTAAATTAATTGAATTTCGGAGCTCATCTGAGTTAGTGATTTTTTTTGGACTCCGATAAGCTCCGAAGTCTAATTGATTTAAACTTTTATATTTGAAAAAAAATATAGAAAACATAAAAAAAAAACATTTTCTTATTTTTTTTCTTTGGTAAGAATATTTTCTCACATTTTCAACCTAAAGTAGAAAAGTAGTAAAATATTTTTTCCCTATTTTGCAACACAAAACACACTCTCTCACACAAACAACATAGATTCATTTTTCATTTTATCTTTTTCTTCCTTTCATTTTCTCTTCCATAAAAAAACGCAGAATCTCTCAGAATCAACGAAACGACGTCGTTAGAGAACCCTAAACCTCGCTTCAATCCTCGTAAGTCTTCTTCTTCTAGATCTAACCCTAAACCCTAATTCTCACTCCACAACGCGTTTTTAATGCTTTTAATCGCTTTTCACTTCTCAATTCCGTTACTCAATTTCACTTCCATTTTTAATTTCTCATTTTTTCGTTTATTCAAAACCCTAATTTTTTCAAATGTAGAAATACTCGTGAACTGTGTGTAAATGTAGAAAATCTGAAATTTGAGGGTTTACATTGTGTAATGTAAGTAATAGTAGTAGTAGGTATTTGAATGATTATTGTACTGTTTGAATTGGCTTATTTTTTAGCTTATGAAAAATAGCTTATGCAAATAAATAAGCTTTTATGTTAATTTGTAAGTTCTCACTAATGAAAATTGTATTTTCATAAGTTTTTTTTTTCCTTCAAAAACTACCTTGAGTGACAAGCTTATGAATAATACCGAAAAGCTTATTCATTTGCATCAGCTATTTTGCGTAAGCTCAAAATTAAGCCAATCCAAACGGCTCTATAGGTAAGTTTGTTTGATGTTGTAGTTAGTTATAGCTAGGCTAGTGCAAATCAATGTTATAATGGGACCCACGTGATTTGGTGGGACCCATGTGTATTTTAACTAATCAAACAAAGTGAAAATGTTAATTTTATTGTTCTTAGTGCAAAATCTGAAATTTTAGGGTTTACATTGTGTAATGTAAGTAGTAGTAGGCATTTGAATGATTATTGTAACAATTGGATTGGCTTATTTTTTAGTTTATAGTTTATGAAAAATAGCTTATGCAAATAATTAAGCTTTTATGTTAATTCATAAGTTCTCAGTATCGAAAATTGTATCTTCATAAGCTCTTTTTTCTTTCAAAAACTACCTTGAGTGACAAGCTTATAAATAATACAGAAAAACTTATTCATTTGCATAAGCTGTTTTTCATAAACTCAAAATCAAGCCAATCAAAACGGGCCCTATAGGTAAGTTTATTTGATGTTGTAGTTATAGATAGGTTACTGCAAATCAATGTTATAATGGGACCCATGTGATTTGGTGGGACCCATGTGTGGTAAGGAGTGTGTTGCTAGCAGTCCTCAAGTGTCTATATACACAGCAACTGTAGTTAGGAAATCAGTGAAATTAAGGCTTTTTGGGAAATGAGGAGTATCCCATATTGAAGATGTTTATTTTAAAGTTCTTATTGCAAAACCTGAATTTGAGAGTTTACATCGAGTAATGTTTGTAATAGTAGGTATTTGAATGATTATAGGTAAATTTATTTGATGTTGTAGTTATAGCTATGTTAGTGAAAATCAATGTTAATACGTACAACTCTGTTTGGATTGACTTATTTGAGCTTATCTACTGGCATATGATAAGAAATTGTGAGACTGTTTGAGAGAACTTATGAAAATAACTCATGGCATGTTCATAAACTGTTTTTAGTTTATTTTTATTTTTATATGTTCTCCAAGATATTCATTGAAAAAGCTTATAGCTTACGCGAAAACATTTTTTTTTGTGAAAATAGCTTATACATAAGCGGTAGCGCTTATCATGATAATCACTTATGCAATAAGCTGCAAATTAAGCTGTATAGCACCTTATAGTGGTTGTTTAACAACTTTGATCTAATCTAGGCTTTAATCTCTGCCTGGGTGCTTAGGTCGTAACTTAAAGCACTCGGACCTTCCCAAAGAGTGTGTTCTGTGAAGATTGAACAACAGTCCTCTGCCACAAACTTAGTGCTGCTTAACCAACCTGAGCCACAACTACAATTGTACATGTAATTGTAATCATATTGAATTAGGAAATGCTAAAAAAAACCAAAAATATATTACTGAAGGAATAGTTGATAACTGAATTAGATTTTCTTCTTTAAACTTTGACTTACCTGAAATAGTTGTTGGTTGAGTGCACGAGTTTTTTATGAAGAGATTGTTTACTTTGATTCTCATCCTTTTGGCACATAAATTTTCAGTCCTGTAGCACTTACTCCCTCACGCATTAACATCTTTTATTTTGCTTGTTTTATTTATTTTTTTGGATCAGAATCCTCTAAAGAATGCTACTAACTCTAGAGTGTGAAGTAAGTATTGTCAACAACTGATGCTTAAATCAATGGTTGATACTGCTCGTACTTGCATAACAGATTACGAGTGTATTAAAATATCAGTTTGTGATTTTCTCATTAATAATCGAGATTAGATTTTTACTTTCTTCTCATTTGAGAGCCAATTTTGTTTTCTATTTTTCTTGAAAGTAATTTTTTAGGCTTAAATACGTCTTTGGTTCCTCTATTTTGCTTCATTCATGGTTTTGGTTCACATTTTCTAAATCCACGATTTTGGGCCTCTACTTTTTAAAATATCCAACCTTTTCCATCTATGCATTTGGGGCTGAATTTTGATGATGTGGCATGTGGGATACTTACGTAACCCAAATCAGTTGTTGGTTGAGTGAATGAATTTTTTATGAAGGGATTGCTTACTTTGGTTTTCAACATTTTGGAAAGAAAATCTTCGGTCGTGTAGTACTTTTTCTTTCACGTAATAACGGCTTTTAAGAAATTTATTTTAAAAGCTATGTTTACCAAACTTTTGACGAGTCTTTTTTTGGTAAAGTACTTATCAGGATATGATACTATATCAACCCCTTTTCAAAATTATATATGATATATGACTTGGTAATAAATTGAATACACTGATTTTGTGGGTTGTACTGCTTTTATTAATAGGGTCTTGTTAACGAGTACCCCCGGGGCACTCTTTAAGCATTCCAAAATAAGCAATTATTTTTTAAAAAAGTCAAATGTTTTGATTTCCAATGCTTTGATTACACACTTTTTCATAAATAGTTACTACTTATGGTCCTTATGCTTTGTTGGTGAATACTTAAATGTAATCTATGAAGCATTCACAAATAACAACATAAGCAGCAGTATTCCATTGTCTTTTTGTTGTAGATACAATAAGGAGTGGAGAAATGATTTTGTCATTTGCCAGTCACTATAAAGAAATCATTGATTGGAAATTGCTCCGTAATTTTCCTTTATTTTTGTTATTAATGGATACAAATGTTGTAATTTTATTGATGAGATTAGGAGAGTTCCTGGTGCTTCGGCAGTTCTAAATTCTAATTGCATCTTTTATTTCATATGAAGAATCAGATGACATTTGTTCTTCTGACACTAAATTTGTCTACTCTCACTTCAGATCAGTTATTTTGAGATGCCATCCTGTACACTCAACACTTTTTGATTTCGTATTGGTTTCATTGAATAAACACATGATACTATGCTATACATTATACACTAGGGCAGATCACGATGACCTTAAGTCCTCAGAGTTGCATAGTCAGTACTCTTTTCCTATCTTCTAATCCAGGAGCAGTATAATCGGTTGTTCCCGACTTCTTGATTTATGCGGTGTTTTTTTGTTAAACAACTTATTCTATTTTAGGTGGGGTGCGAGCTGTAGATTAGGTTAGCCCAGGTTTCCCTTTCTACTTCACTGCAGCTTTAGTAAGGCTTTGGTAAAAGCAGGGAAGCTAATTTTTTTTTTTTGATAACGCACAGTTTATGCATTCTTTATTTGTTTTCGGTTCAAGTAGTGGAGTGCCCAACCAAATCTTTAAGGTTATCAATTTTTGCCTTCAACTTGCTATGTGAGACAAGGTTGTCTTTTTATTCTTAATTTCTAATGTCTGTCTCAAGGGAGTTTTCATTTCATGTATGCATAATGGTTTGGTGAGCTCTTGATTTTTGTATGTTCTTTGGTGTATTTTGCTCTTTCTGTGTGAGAGATATGTCATCCTTCATGTAGCTGTTCTTTTCATCCTTGTCTATTAATAATATCTATCAAACTCATTATATTTGTATAATAAACATTAGAAGCTGATTACCCTTCTTAGCAATGAATTTCCATTTGTTCTTTAGTAATATCTATTCGACTAATTTTATTTGTATAATAAATATTAGAAGTTGATTGCCTTCTTTTTAACAATGGATTTCTCCAATTTTGATTATGCCTTTTTCTTTAATTCTACACATCAAATCTCTTATTTGTCTTATATCCATTTCCTGTGAATTGTAGGAGAATACTGGATATGTTAAACTTGTCATAAAGCAGTATGGGAAACGATGGGTATGATGGACAAGTTTTAGCAGAGAAGTTGCGGAAACTCAACAACTCGCAACAAAGCATTGAATGTATCCAACATTTCCCCCTCTTATTTTGTTTGGGTTGTTTTAATGACGATATTCATTTTGTTATCTCTGCTTTATCAAGTTCCAGTACATATATTATGGCAATGAAACCTTCCATGGAGCTATTGACTATGTTCATTCTAATATGTGGGATTCAAGTCATGTTAATTCTATTTTAGGATTAGGTACTTTATTAATTTCATTGATAACTTTTCAAGGTGCACCTTGATTTTTCTAATTAAAGAATGTTTAGAGTTCTTTTACATTCTTTCAAAGTTTTTCTAATAAATTTTGAACTTAGTTTGGGCATTCTATTCACATTTTGCACTGATAATGCAAAAGAATATTTGCTTACTGTCAATTCACTTGCCCACATATTCCTCACTAAAATGTCTTTGCAGAACACAAATAGCATCTTTTGATTGAAACTACTTGTGTCCTTCTACTCGACAATGAACAATTTGATATTTTGTGATGATGTTGTGCTTACTGTTGGTTTTGATATATGGAATGCCAACTTCTTTTCTGAACAATAAAGTAACCCATTTCTTTACCTGTCAGTGTTTCCTTTTGTCTAAAAAGCTCTTTGAAAAGCAGTTGGGCCCCAATTGTCCAATTTGCAATTTGGTCCTGACTTTTATTTCAAACAGTTCAGTCCACATTTTATTTTTTCAGTTGAAAAGCAGTTCGGCCCCAATTTTTGTCTAATTTGCAATTTGGTCCTGATTTTTTATCTCAAGTGTTTAATTCACATTTTTTTTTTCAGTTCCTTTTCCTCCTTTATATCTACAAAACTAACCAAACCTTGCATTAATCTCAACAATTACTTTTTAATAGATTTATCAATATGCAGACTTCATGCTATAGTTTTGTAAATGGCCAGAGATATTGCCTAATTTTCCCGATTCATTAAATATCTTCCTGACAGTAATATTGGTTTTGATTTTGATACGTGGTTAATTTTTAATCATATATATTTTTTCGTATGATTTGCTCCTTCCATTTTGCTTTGCATTTGATTGATGTATTTGCAAAACGTATTTCTTTAACATCAAATCAGCGGTATCCCGATTGTGTGTTTCTCACCGTAAGAGAGCAAAGGATATTGTTGAAACATGGAATAAATCGTTCGGTTCTTCCCAGAAAGAGCAGCGTGTCCCTTTTCTGAACTTGGCTAATGACATCTTGCAAAATAGTAGGCGGAAAGGAAGTGAGTTCGTTAATGAATTCTGGAAAGTTCTTCCATCAGCTCTCAAGCGTGTTTATGCAAGTGATGAGTCGGGAAAGAAATCAGTGATCAGACTTGTAAGTTCTATTCTCACTTGCCATAAGTCCTGTTAATCAATTGTATCCAAGTGCGTTCATTTTTTGCTCAAGTTTGTAATAAACACTGGATTTGTGGGTTAGGCTAGGGTATATTTTATTAGAATGGACATTGAACTGTACTGCTATGGTTGAAATAATGATGGACTTTTCAGATTGAAGAACCTACTTCACTATGTATTGTGTATGATTTGTTTGATTATTTTTTTAAATGTTTATGATAATGACGTACATTACTGCTGCAGCATATATTAAGAACAGCAGAACTCTTTATGTTCTTCTAGATGTGTAAATCGTTCCCCATTTTTTTTTTACATTTACACTGTCCTAAATCTTCTCATTTTGGCTGCATGGCTATGGTTATGAGTACCAGTATTGGAGGATGTATTATGTAGAAGTAAAAAAACATAAACAGTAGAGTATTGAAATCGTAATATAAATTCAATTTCCATGTAAGCAAAACACTTGATAAGGAGGTACACTGTACACGTTTTGATTTGAAGAGAGTGAAGTAACATTTTATTTCATTTATCAACAGATGAAACAACTTTGCTTAGCAACCTTTTGGTCATCCAACATTATTCAGTGTTCCCCTGGCTATGTTGGGCTGTTCATATTCAGCCTGTCTGTAACAAGTATGGAAGTTCATCTCATTTAAAAACAGAATTGTCATATTTTTGTCCTACAAGTACAGTTGTGATGGTAAAAGGCTGTGGGAGGACATTTGAAGTGTGCTACAGACCTAAGTATGAGGGATAAGGGAAAAAGGGGCTATCGTGTAATAAACAGTATGGCAAGGTTATATGGTAAATAAAGAGTGGGTTAGGATGCTTAGCTGGCAAGTTTGTTATTCCTAGTAGCACTCTTTATTTACCATATAACCTCACCATACTCTTTATTACATAATATCCCCTTTTTCCCTTATCCCTCATACTTACGTCTCTATCAATGCGTTGGGGGCTGGTTCAAACACACAATACCCTTCTTCTCCATACTTAGTGTGTGTGAATTTTGCCGCTACATTTTTTAAAATCAAAAGAGTTGTCATTTTTGTCTTGTAAAATAATCATGACGGCATAGTAATTAAATTGTCTGGTTAGTTATATCTGGGTCTTTCCAAAATTTTGGCAATGCTGCTCTTGTTGTTGTGTGGTTACATTTGCTCAGAGGTCATACAAATGTTACAGATATCCTAGAAATTTCTACAGCTGCAGGGTAAACTCTGTTGCAAGGTTCTTTCATGCTTTCTAATATCTTAATTGTAATGGGTGATAATGGCAGTAAATATATTTTACTCCTTCTAGGGTTGTGATCCTTACCACCATCTACCATTGTATCTTGTTAGGTGTGTGTACTCTTACTTTGAATAAGCGCAATTTAATCTAGAATTTAACCATTTCTTGATATCTCTTTTTATTTAGATTGACATATGGGAGGAAAGAAAGGTTTTTGGTTCGCGGTCTCAAGGTCTCAAGGATGAAATAACGGGCAAGAGCAATGGAAAGAATTCAAATCCTATAAAGATAGCTAAGAGAGACGCTCACTCATTGAGATTAGTAAGCAAGTTGCTGCAGCACTCTCCAATATATGATTTATTCGCCTATTAGGTTTTGTCTTGATGTATTTGATCTTGTGGTATGTCTTATCTTGGTCATCTTCATTGCAGAAACTAGCTATTGGATGTTTGCCGGAGAAAATACTAACAGCATTGCATTCTGTAAATGAAGAACATCCTAACGAGGAAGCTGCCTTGAACAAGTGTAATGCTGCTGTATCTCAAGTGGGTAGAATTGTAGAAGATGTTGAAAATACACTGTCTCAAGGTAAGAGGACTGGTAAATCGAACTGACGTTTCTTGCCTTGAGATGAATTATCTGATGATTTATTATTTTAATTTTTTAAGTGTTGTCCTTTTGAGCCATTTTTTTTATGGTCATACACGATAGATACACCGCTATCATAATTGAAAACTGTTTCAAATATAAATCTATAATTTCAGTGTGGGTCTCTCTATCATGGGCAATATGTGATTTTGGCTTTCAAATGCTTTTTTGGCAGCAATCAGATCCCTCAGTTTTTCCGAAATGGATTTGGTTCTTTCAAAATACCACACATTCATGTACTGATGTACCGTTGGATCAATCACAGAAAGTATTTGAGAAAGTCTATGATTGATTTATTGATATTAATGCATGAATGTGTGATTATTCGAATGGAGATAATCCTTATCCTGATTATAACTGAAAAAGACAAGTCCCTTTGTCATTTTTCGATCCAATTACTAACAGAAATTCGTTCTATGGCCCGGAAAGTGGCATATCTATAAGAAAACATCACTCTTATGATTTTTTATTATTTTTTGTATAAGAACATTACGGTATCTTGTTCTCTTTTGTTTCATGCCAATACGTCATCAACAGTTTGGGGTGATGCAGATCTTGTTGCTGGCTACTCAATTAGTTGACGCCATCTGTTTTAAATGAACAAGTGCCACATTGTCTTATATTCCTTGATGAATGGATCCCATTATATTGTTCCACCTGGTTTCACAGATTAGGGTTGTCTTGTCAAACTTTAGATACCATATTGTGAAAGAGGAAAATGCGAGAGCACAAGTTATTATGTTTGTAATTTACCACTGTACATGTGCGTCACAAACATGTATTGAATCACAAGAATAAGTGTCAAAGTTATATTTACCCTTTTAGTATAATTATATGAAATAGTACCATCACAACTACCCTGTTCATGTAATTTTGAACATATAGTGTGATAGGTTTACATATAAGTGTATTATTACATTTGTTAACAAAGCCAATTATAAAAACATTTGGCTATAATGAAAGGCTTAAATGTGATTTGGCCATGCTTGCTTGTCAATCATTTTGATGTCTGAATAATAATATATTAAAGCAATAACCCATTTGGGGTTGGCCTAGTGGTTGGCTTGGGATCTTGGAGTTTGTTCCTCTCAAGGTCTCAGGTTCGATTACCCCTGGTGCCAATTTCGGTGGGCAAGTCCATACAGAGCCTTGCTCTGGCTTTAAATGGCCCTCCCGCAAGTGGGCGATGAGATTGGTCTCCTCGGAATAGTCGATTCTTGGATCGAATACCGAGTTTTTTAAAAAAATAATATTAAAGCAATAAAAAAAGAATGACTTAGAGATCATACCATTTTCCCCGATGATTGTTGGTAGCAAATGGGGGAGAATGTTGAAAGCATCCTTTGATAAGTTTGATATGCGGACAGTCGTTTTCCTTACAAGATATAAGAGTTGTTGAGATCACTATTATTCCACCCGCATTAGCTCACATATCAGATAAGTGTAACACAGTGTGTTGAGAGTGCCACATTGACTAGATAAATGACCTAAGTAGTGTTTATAAAGCTTGGACGATCCTCACCTAACAATCCAGTTTTAGTTTCATGCAAGAAATGTAGGAGGCTGGAATTAACACATTATTTGGTAATTAGTTTCATGCAGCATTGAACCTTGACCTTCCAATTGCCGAAGGAATAAAAAAACGTTCCAGATAGCCACCATATCTTCTATGCAATGATTTCTCATTTAATTTTTTTGTCAACTAGCCTAAACACTTAATTAAGTTGTATATCCAAACACTCATTGTAGAAAAGACATTAAAAAAGAGAAACAATGGAGAGAAAGTAAAGAGAGAGAAGGTACTGTAATGGGGTGCACTAATTTGATTACTGTCTGACTCTCTCAGTGTATACTGTATACAAAAATTACTTATGTAATTTGCAATATCATTTTTCCATGTTCAGCATGGTCTAAATAATTAGTAACATAAACTTGTAGCACTACCTTATATCCTTGCTGTAGTTAGTTGTGACCAGATTTTTAGGGCAAGAGCTTCACTAATTAATCAATTTACATGTAACTTTAGGAAATCAACCGGAATCCACTTTGGTTAATGACTTGCAACAGCAGGAAAAGGAGCTTACACAAAATATAGTGCAACTTGAAAATGCTGAGGCTATCAGGGCTACTTTGCTTTCCCAGCTTAAAGAAGCATTGCAGGAACAGGTGCAATATTTTGTAAATATGCTAATATTCAAAGATACAATTGATGACTGCTTGCTAACCTAAAATTTTTCAGGAATCAAGGCAAGAACTTGTTCACTCTCGATTGCAAGTAAGAATCTGTTTTCTATCTCTGTCTCTGCTCTTTTTCTATATGAAATATTATCTTTCCCCCTTAATATATGTGTTGTTTGACCTTATGATGCATTGTCTGGCATGAGAATTTTGTGAATTTAATTTCATTAATTACTAAAGGGGCGTTTGTTTTGCTGCTGAAAAAAACATTCCCAGGAATCTAAGGCTGGAAATAAATATCCCTTTGTTTGGCAAGTGGGAACAAAAAATAAAAGCCTGGGAATAAAAAATACCCAGGAACCAATAAACACCCACATTTCCCCACGTTCTTCTCAATTTTTTTCCCATGAAATGAGGACGGGAATATTGTATTCCCAGGAACCATAAGCCCATCTACTACTTGAAAATCCATTACTACCCTTGATCAGTTCGGAGCCATTTTTGAATACGTAACTGTTAGCCTTCAAATATTCATTATCATGAACATGAAATCCCACATACTTCCACCATCCCAGCATATAAATGTTTTTTGTTTTGTTTGGATTATACAAATGTTCATTTAATTCAAAAGAATAATATAAGCAATTTCACCGATTAGAATGAGCAATGGAAATTAACGTTGTGTAGAAGAATATCGGGCGATAATTTATGGACATTTCATGAACATGTTTCGTAAATCTTGAAGGTAATGGAGAATAGAGTCGTATACTTTTATATATTGATGGTTTCACTGCATATGCATCAGGGGTATTTTGATAATTACAATGTTCATTCCAAAGAATATACATTGCAAACCAAACATATTTTAGCTATTCTATGAAAAAAAAGTTAAAAATAATTCCCGGGAATTAAACTATTGACCAAACACTTTTTTCTATATTTTCCTGGGAATAAGGTTCCCACTTTTATGTTCATAGGAAAGTTAATCCCGGGAATAAAGTGTGTATCCGGCAAACAAACGCCCCCTAAAATAATAGAAAATATTAGTTCTGCCAATCATTTTCTTTTGAGTATTTCCTGTTCATTATTGTTGGAATAATTAGTGCATCAAAAGAATAAAAATTATCAAGGGGCACATACCTTGGAACTTTTCATCAAAAGAAACTATTTCTCCTTTTGTTTTTCTAAAAAAGCTATTATTGTATTTACACGTGCTCGTGTTTTAAGATTCTTTTGTAATAAAGTAAGTTTACAAAAAGACACTGTTCGCATGATATCTGTTCCCACTCTTTTGCACCTTGTGGTCTGGTCTCCATCTGTATCTTAATTGGAACAAAAAGCTTAATAAGTTACTTGGAGTGTTTTATCTTTTCTTCTTTCATGTTGTCCTTCCCAATCTCTGCTTCTTGGCAGCCATAGGCAACAACAACAACAACCACCAAGCCTTATCCCACAAAGTGGGGTCGGCTTTTGGGCAGCCATAGGCAAAGAACCAAAATTCGTTCGTTGAGCAGGCTTTTCCTTCCATAACTTATTTGAAGCATGTTGAGAAGATAATTAATTAGTGGGTGAATTAGGGAGGTAAATAGGTGAAATGTGGCACTCACTCAATTTCACTTAACCTACTTGTAAGGTGAAATATGCCTCCAACTTAAAAAGACTTTTTCATGTTATATCACATTAAAAGTGAGATCTCAACCAGTGTTGTTAAATGGCGGCCATGCCCCATGGCGGTATGGAATTTTTTATAACTGCCATAACCAATTTGTGGAGGGATGCCCGCCATAGGCTCCAATGGCGTGTTCATATGGCGGAGTTTTGGCATTCTGCCATCGACATTGATCTCAACACACTCCTCACGTCTAGGATTGGACAACTGGAGCATGACTTGGTAACAGCTGCCCCAACAAATTTAGGATAGGCTGATTCCATCTTAGGAATTGGGTAAAACCTTATTCAACCACACAAAACCGGCTTGAAGATCAGGGATGCTTTTCACTTATAAATACTTTTTTGGGCCATACCACGTCCAATATGAGATTTATAACACATATTAGAGGAGAGTTGCAGAGAAAGAAATGTTGTTGTTTGAGAAAATTAGGGCCTTTAGGCTCCAGGTTCCAGCATTTGAACATGATTCTGATTAGGAACCTTGAACCTGGAGCCTAAAGGCTCCAGGTTCTTGAACATGATTCCAGCATTTGACTGAAAAGATTCTTGTTGGCGGATGATCATGATAGATAAATATTTTAGGGCTGTTGGAGTACTGAAGGAGATGAAACATTTGTGTGTTGCTGCACTGACATTGAGAGAGGATGTGCTCAATTGGTGGTTTGGTTTTCTTGGTAGGAGGACAACCACAATGTGACATGATGGACTTATGTGCAGGCAGTGTTCACTCAATTCCAACCTTTGGACTGTCTTCAAGATTTGAGATCTTGGGAACAAAACATTGAAGTGAGATTAAGTTGTAGAGATTATGAACCACGGTGATAGAGAAGACACTGGTTGTGGATAGGGATAAACAAACAAATAACATTTAAGAACCCCTCAAATTGGTTGTGCAAGAGTAAGAACCATTTCCATGGCGAGGATACATCTCAGTGTGACTTAGGTATTGAGTCCAAAGAGAACATTGATCCAACTAATTGAACCAAATATGGCCACGACAACTCCAACCTTGTGGTAGTTGACTTCTACAACCAACAGAGGAAGGCACGAATTTCGGTTCACGACTTGAACCCAATCTGGAATGAAACAAGGCTACGATATCCTCTAAGGCCCGTTAGTGATGAGTTTGTATAGTTGGATAGTTAGTGTTCAAGTATAGGAGTGTACTGGCCAAAAGTTTGAACCAATTGGACTTCACCTCACTTTGCATATATACAATTGATTTGCCTTCATTTTGTTCGATGTGAGACTTATTTTTTCTACATATGGAACCTGACATTAAAAAGAGATAGGGCCTGAATATTATCTATAAAGAACATTATTCACATCTTACAAGCCGGTTTTGTAAAAATGAGTTGGGCTTAATCCAAAAACAATAGACCAACTATCCAATCTCATCCCAAGTCATGTGATGTGCTAAATGAGAGTTCTTTCAACCAAATACATTTTAGTCTAGATTACTTTTCTACAAATTTGTTTTCAAGGTTTATGGACACACCCTTTAGAAAATATGATTTGCGGGTACCAAATTATTTAGATTTGCTAACCAAGATTCTTCGATTATTTTTTACTGTTTTGCAGGCGGCACGAGACCACATTGAGCAAGTAGCCAGTATCAGGAAGAGGTTTAGCCAAGTACCAGAAACTACAAGGGTGCCGGAACAAACTACTCCATCTGTTCAACAGAACAGCACCCCTCCTCCACCTTCTTTTACTCAACCTACCATGTCATTTGCTCCTCTTCAAACTACTGAAGATGATAAGAAGGCTGCAGCAGCTGCTGTTGCTGCTAGGCTTGCTGCTTCTACATCCTCAGCTCTCATGCTCACATCTATTCTTTCTTCCCTTGTTGCTGAAGAAGCTGCCTCCAAGAATGGTAGTTTGAACTCTGCTGAGTTTAATTCGGCACCACCTGGTTTCCATCCTGAGAAAAGACCCAAACTTGAACAGCAAATGCCTGTTTCTGATGTCAACAGTTCTGATACCGGGAGCTCTTCTTTTTTCGCCACTTTTCAACAACCTTCTTCGGCAAATATGCCACTAACACCACCAAGCATGCAGTCCATACCACAAAGCAATCAATTACAAGGTGCATTTGCTTCAGCACCCCCTCCCCCTCCTCATTCACATATGAATCCACAAGCAAATCAGTACGTTCAATCTGCCGGAATGATGGTTGGGGGAGTTCCTTACGGATATGGATCAAACAACCTACAACCTCCACCTCCACCTCCTTTGCCTCCACATGTGGCAATGGGGTTAACTAGGCCCAGTAATCAGCCATCACAATCACCTCAATCACAGGCTCAACAAGCGCAGCAGCAACATCAATCGTCAACTGGAGGATTTTACAGGCCACCTGGGTTTTATGGGCAAATCCATCCATCAACACCACCAGCACCAACACCTAGACAGTGAGTATTGTTTAAAGACAAGCAGCAAAAACTGCTGCAACTTATGTTGTAAGTTCCTTTAGAAAATTGTACGCAGAGGATTATCTTGAAGGCTGTGTAATATAATGTATATTACTAGAGAATTAGTGAATTAGACGCCGCATTTAATTTTGTAACGCTGTCCTCTTCTACCGCACTCTTGCATGAGTAGTAGGTTTTAACACCATTAGTTGATACCTGACCAGTTATTTAAAGGAAAGAACCAGAATGACCTGTTGGGGTCTTCATTAATTTATGGGGCGCATCATGTGTGTGGTCCTGTTCTTGATGATGCATATTAGTATGAACATTATTAGTAGTTGGTGTTAGGCACCAACTTATAGATGAATTCTGAGATGACTATTCGGAATCAATTGACAAGATATGTTGGCATTTTGGTTGGTTTGGTTTTGCATGATATTGTCTTGGAGTGAGGTTGGCAGACATATGCCCCTTCCTCAAGACAAGGTGCATGAATGTTTGGTTTTACCTTTTTTTTCGCTTGAAAAGGGATGCAGGTGTCCTCATAACAAATCAAAATCTAATCATAAGTGTATGAATGCTAGCAACACAATTTTTCCTACAAAAACTGTTGTTTTAGTTGGAATTCATATAAGTTATACTAAATCGTATATAAGTCATAAATTTTGCGGTACTCATGAATTTCCAGTTTCAAGTAATAGAAATATGTTGCAAGTAGCTAGATCAAAACCGGGTCTCTTTTGTTTAAGATTATTAAAAGGGATTTTTGCATTACTTTTACTAACAATTTCTTTAGATATTTTATGCAAAATAAAAGCTAATTTGTGTTTGCTTATCATTCAAAAAACATTTTTTTTTTTACATATTATCTTATCTACCACACTATAATCAGATTATGTGTGATAAACTATAACTTATTTTTCATAATAATTTGAATTTTGTTTAGATGTTCTTTTGGAAGTTGAATCATACTAAAATAATACTCAAAAATTTTCAAAAAAATTATGTTTTTAAGAACATAGGATCCAAATATGCTTGATAACTGAAGGATAATATTGCAACTGAAAGAAAAATATACAAACGAAATTGAAAGGAATCTCTTGCACCAAGATTAAGCCCTAATGATACAAGAGTTGTATAAACATATTTAAGACACTGTTTAAAGCCTAAGGTAGAAATTTAGGGATTATAGGGTTCAACCATGTTCTAGAAACTGTATATTACAACGATTAAGAGCATTGAATTGAAAATATAGATTGCTCATCACAAGGGTTGGAAGAGAAAACCAGAGATAAGGTTAATCATCCAAAGTTTGTTCAATTGAATAGTTAATCACAAATGTTGACAAGTGTATTTATAACACTTTTAATATTTCAGGAACATAAAATTTATTTTAATTCCATAACCAAATTTTATGAATATAGAGAAGAAATGCATCATTGGATATAAACTGATTCTAACAAGATAGTTATAAAACAGATTCATGAAGTCCTGGACTAGAAACAGATTCATTTAGTTTGAAGCATGCTCAAGCTATAAAAATATAAATAAACAAGTCTAAATCACTGCTATTTTTGCTTCCCAATCATGAAAATTAGAAGCTTGGAGTTGTAGCTTCGATTCTTCTTTTTCTTGGGACGCAAGAAAATAGCAATTGTGCCGCGAAACCAAACATACACATATCATTGGTTATTGTTATAAATGTATCAACTTTAGGACACATACTCAAAATTATTTCAAAAGTAAAATTTTCTTAGGTTTAGCTAAGAGACTGATTTTGAATTTTAGAACCCTATTCTTGATTAGCTAAGAGACTTGTTCCACTGCCATTTGATTCTTGAGCATTATTGATAGCCCATCTATTAACTCTCCATTGGGCTATCTCTACCTGAAAAATAAAATCCAAATAATTATTTTTAATACTTTATGCTTCAACTAAACAAGAAAATTCATTTGAACAAATAAAAATTATATAATCAATAAATTAAATGGAATATCAAACTCAAATTGGTGAAATAAATAACGCAACCATTGGAAAAATACAATAATAGATTAATAGTGAGAGAATTTACCTGCTTGTCCCAATCAGTTTTAAGAGTGATGATAGTAAGCATTATGGTTTGAACAAATGTTCCAAACAACATTCCAATCCAAATACCCTATAGAAGAGATATAAATATATACACTATTATTATCACTTGTATTAATCATCATGATATAGTAAAAATGAAGAGGGTCAAAAGAGAGATTAATTACCTTGATACCTAAATTGAAAACAACACCAATCACTACTCCAACAGGAATACCAATTAGGTAATAACAACCTATGTTTACATATGCTACAATGCTTTGCCATCCAGCTCCAACAGAAACTCCTATTTATGATATTGTTATATTTTAAATCTCTCTCAACAAAATAATACATTAAGTGAACAATTTAAAAGAATTTCATAAACATAGTATTAAAGAAATACATCAAATTATATTTCACCACAATGTCACATTTATATATTATTTCATAAACTTTTTTGTAGATTATAGACAAATGATTTATATGGTGAGAACATTGGTCACTTAATCTGTTTAAATGTTTTCACATTTTCAATACATAGTTATTAAATTTAAATACAATTATGCGTAATTAATTGTTTTTAAAAAATAACTAAATTAATATGTACATAATAAGTCCAATCATATAAGAAATACAACACAGTCACAATACTAATACGAACTGTTTTATCTAAATGTCTATGTAACTAGTAGAGTGAACCACAAGTAGTTGGTGCGTAGTGTGTGTGATTATTGTAAATCTAAGGGTATCAAACTCGATTCCTACACATAAAAAAATGTCAATGTAATATTTATTTTTTAAAAAATTGACGTAGATATAAAAATCTCAGAGAATTATAGTGTTTAAAAAATATGAATTGTGACTAATTATAAACATGAAGGTAGAGAGGGATTACCAGAGAGTACAGGTTGAACACTATTCAATAACATTGACAATGCAAGCCAAAATGATAAATTTCCAACAGCATCAGCCACATCAGATTCTGAAGTGAAAATGTAAGAAAGTTTTTTCTTCAAGAATAAGAAGATCAAGAAGAAAATGAATCCAATGGCAAATGATGTGATAGCAGTTATCACAATTGAAAATTTTGCATCTCTTGAACTTCCTCTTCCAAGTTCATTTGCCACTCGAACACTGCAAATTAATCAATAAATAAATATACAAGACACCAAATCATTCATTTATTATGTAAAGTTGACATAGCAACAAGGATAAAATTTCTAATCAAGAGATTAATTTTTTATACATAGTATTTTGAGATAAAAGTGTCTTTTTATTTTCTATATACTTTTTTTTTTGAAGTAAAAAGAATAGAGTTTATGATGACAACAAAAGACCTAACCTAGCTGCTGCAAAAAAGCCAAGAGCAATCATCATTTCCCAACCATTGATGTTTAGGCTGCAAAAATATAACAATTTGATGCACCAATCAAATTTCCAAATGAATTAAGAAGCAAGGATTATATTTCTTGATATGAAATTATGAAGCAAAATATGGTAAATATAAGAATGAGATAGAGAATTATACCATATGGACAAAGCACTAAGGGCAACCTTAGCATCTTTCATGTTGCCAGTTAAAAGAACCAAAATTGAGCTGTACCATACCTCAAGGCTGTAAAAGAAATAAGTTAAGATTAACTTAAAAGAATCATAACATTAGTATCTTTGTCTTGAGGTTACAAGATGAAGCTCTTACCATTGAGTTGACACATTGAACATCAATTTTAGACAATATAATTCAACAACTTTTTAAAGGGTTAACACATTTTATACACTTGGTTAACACAATTCAATAAATGACTAATGAATATACGGAGAATGAATAACTCATAAACCATCAACATAACTTAATTAACCTAAAGAATATTGTGTGTTGGCAATTCTACATTCATTGTGGTCTGCTTTTAGCCGACTAATTACGGCATTTGGGTTACCTTGGTTGCAACCTCCAACACCTTCATTGCGGTAATTGGGTGTGAATGAGTTGATTTATTTCCTCATTGGCTAGAGACAAGACTTGTGTGTATAAGGTTTGGGCAGCCATCACCTTAAACATCGGTTTTGTAAGATTGAGTTCGCACAAAATTCTAAGATAGTATGAGAGCCTATCCTAGATATGTTATTTGACTTCCTGTATTGTCCATCCTTCAGACCCATTGAGTTCGAGCATGAGGGGGTGTGTTGAAAATTTCACCGTCATTGTTGTCCACCCCTAGCAGCATAATTGTGGCATTTGTGTTGCCTTCATTGTATTCACCAACACATTCATCATGCTTGGTGTGAAGGGGTGGATTTAGCCCCATATTGCCTAGAGTGTGTACTGTTTAAAAAGCTTGAACAATCTTCATCTTACAAGCCTATTGAAAAGTTGGGTTAACTTGGTTGCAACCTTGGTTGCAAGCCTATTACGACATTTAGGTTACCATAGCTGCAACCTCCAACAACTTAATTGTGTTAATTGGGTGGGAATGAATGGATTTATTTCCTTATTGCCTAGAGATATGACTTTTGTGTATAAGGTTTGGGCCGCCATTACCTTACAAACCGGTTTTTTAAGATTGAGCCTGAGACAAAATTTTCAAGATACTATCATAGCTTATCCTACATATGTTATTGGACTTCCGGTATTGTCGACCTTTAAGGCCCATTGAACCCCAGCGTGATGGGGTGTGTTGAAAATTCCACCTTCATTGTGGTCCGCCCCTAGCCGCATAATTGTGGGACTTATGTTGCCTTCATTGCAGTCACCAACACATTCATTGTGCTTGGTGTGAAGGGGTGGATTTAGCCCCATGTTGCCTATAAGGTGTAGTGTTTATAAATCTTGAACATTCTTCACCTTACAAGTCTATTTGAATGGTTGAGTCACCTTGGTTGCAAGTCTATTACGACATTTGGGTTACCTTGGTTGCAACCTCCAACACCTTCATTGCGTTAATTGTGTGTGAATGAGTGGATTTATTTCCTTATTGCCTAGAGATATGACTTGTGTGTATAGGTTTGGGACACCATTACCTTACAAACCGATTTTGTAAGATTGAGTCCGACACAAAAAGTTTAAGATAATATCATATCCTATCCTAGATATGTTATTGCGCTTCCGGTATTGTCCATCCTTCAGGCCCATTGAGCCCGAGCATGAGGGGGTGTGTTGAAAATTCCACCTTCATTGTGGTTCTCCCCTAGCCGCATAATTGTGGGATTTGTGTTGCCTTCTTTGCAGTCACCAACACATTCATTGTGCTAGGTGTGAAGCGATGGATTTAACCCCACGTTGCCTAGAGTGTGCAGTGTTTATAAAGTTTGAACAACATTCACCTTACAAACTTATTTGAAAGGTTGAGTTAGGCTCAACCTAAAAATTCAAAGACTTTGGATGACTAGTTAGTAGTAATATACCTTATTAATTTGTAAATAATATTTTATTGACAAATTATGTATATAATATTAGAAGTTGATGATAGAAAAGTGCATAAATTAATTCTTACCACAACATGATTCCAGATGAGAAGGAGAGCTTCACAACTGGCCAAAGATCTTTGAAAGCCAAAACTGAGAAACCCTTCCAAGTATTAGGACATTTTTTCATGATGAAAATGATTTGACCAATATTTGGTAACCATAATCCCAATATTAATGACATCATTGCTCCATTGAGTCCAAACTCAAACTTAACAGTCAAAAGCCAAGACAATAAAATGTGAACAACAATAGAAAATGCAGCTAAATAAGTTATAATCACATTCTTGCTTTGTGCTTGCAAGAATGTTTGGCAAGTGAATGACACAGCCATTGCAAAAGTAGGACCTATTGCCCAAAGTGCAATTGTTCCTCCCACTTGTGCAATTTCCTTTTCTTGTCCAAATGCCTCTAAAACTGGTGTTGTAAATATGTAAAGAGGGAGAAGTAAGATTGTTGTGAAAAACAATACTATCCAAGATCTTTGTAAATACACTCCAAGCATGTTGTATTGTTTTGCTCCATATGCTTGTCCACAAAGTGTTTCCAATGCACTTGCCATCCCAAGCTGCATTTTACAATTTTTTCAACCATTTTAACTAAGTAAATAATGTAGATTCTATATTAAAACAAAATTAAATATGTTTTCCGTTCTAATATTATCCAGGTTTTAGTCCCTGTAAATAATTTTTAGACCATAGAAATTACTAGACTAGATGTTTTAAGTCTTTAAAGTGGGTCCATTTGATAAATATGTTTTTCTGAAATGAAAATCTAAAAATTGTTTCAAGTAAGTGGTTGTTTTGAGTGATTTATCTTAATAATGAATACTTTTTTAAAATAAAAAATTGAAAAAGCAAATGCATCGTTATGGACTTCTGAACGAGTACATAAACCAAACTCCGAAACAAATTAAAATTAGTGGAACCTATAGTTTGGAAGACTCAACCGACTAAACGAAATCCTCCAAAATAGAGTGAAGAATACTATCACACTAGTAAAGTTTGAAAACAGCTATTCTCTCTTAAAAAAAACGCTTACTCCCATATAAACTGACCAAAATACCTTTCACGTGAGTTAACTCACGTTCGGTAAGCTGAAGTATAATCTATATGAGTTATCTCACGCTGGGGTTATAACGTAAATGAGTTAACTCACACTGGGGTTATAACCTAAATGAGTTAACTCACACTGGGGTTATAATCTACACGAGTTAACTCACACTGGGTTATAACCTACGTGAGTTAACTCACATGTGATGTACCAATGTAGCGAAAGAGACTTAAGTTACGTTGGAATTAACACCTGTTGACTTAAGTCACGTGGGGGTATTTTGGTTAGTTTGTATGGAAATAAACGATTTTTGTTGGGAGAAGAGCAATTTTCACAAAGTTTTTGCTTCAAAAGACCAAAATTTGCCAAGTTAATTATCCACATATATAAGCAAATATTTTTTTGCCAAAACAAAACAATTCTGATCGCACAAAATTTATCGGCCCCATCACATCGCTAAAAAACTTCTTGGATTTAACCCATCGTAACTTTTGACCGCACACAATTTATTGGGAGTTATGACCCGATGATTGTTTTTTAGATCGAATGATAATCTCTGATCGGCTTATTTTAGAGGTTGAACAATCGATGAGGCCTATGAACAATCACCAAAGAAGAGACAATTTTCAATATTATGCAAAATTAACACATAATAGCTTCTGATTTTTTTCAAATCTCTAAAATTATTAAATTTCTAAATTGTTTTTTCCCTATGCCCTAAAACCATGCAGTCTTGTAATTTTTAGGTCTAAAAATGTGAATACATAAACTAGAAACCAAAAATAATATACTATATCACTATAGGCATGAGAAAGAGAGACTTACCAATATACCAGTTATAAATCTGCATAGAGTAATCATGACAAGTGCATATGCAGCAAGTTCAGTTGAACCAACAAAATGACCAATAAAAGCTTGAGTTATTATATATGTGCCAAATGTTGAAAATTTTGTGAATATTGCAGGCCCTGCCACTACCCAAATCTTCTTGCTTTCTTCCAATACCCTTTTCCTTAGTGATTCTTTCTTCTGCAAAAGCTTCTCCCCTAGCTCATCATTCATTGCCATTGATCACTACTATTGAGCTGCCAATTTTTTTTTGTTGCATAAAGATAATTCATAGATTGCAATTGGACAAGATATATATAGTAAAGTAAACTAAAATGTTCATGTATAAGTTCTTTAACTATTCACTGAAGGATAATTTTTTTTTACACAGATGGTCAATTATATTTAACTGCGACATATTTACAGAATTTTATTTGAATTTTATAACTAAATAAACACAAATAATGTAGTTTTTTTTGTTACATAAGTCAAATCATATATTTTATAATTCTACATAATAATATTATTAAAATATTTGTACAAATATCTATTATGTGAGACATGATTGAATGTCCGGGAGACAATGCATAATATATGCAAGGTCCGAGTTCAAACTCCGGTCACCAACAAAAAAACAGACGGTTGAATGTTTTCGTAATATTTTTAAAATAATTGTACACATGTTTATATGGTGAAATATAATTTGATATATGTGTCATATTTTTGACCTATCAATAATTAGTGATTAAAATCCTGTAAAAAAAGAATAGTACTTAATTAGTTTGGTTTAAGAGTTGTCATTTACTTTGCAACCTCAAAAAATAAAGTTCAAGTCAATGTCTAAGTTTTTTTTTTAGGAAGTCAAAGTTATATTAATAATATTTTACTATTCAACAATATTTTAATAGAAAAAATTGTATTATTTCGATCTCAATTATTAGAAAAACACAAAGTTGATGTATCTAGTCAAAAAATTAAACCAAATACATCTACATTAATTGATTTTTTTCTTCTCACATTAGAAGTAATTAAATTGATACTTAAATTTTTTTTTGGTAGTGAAATTGATACTTAAATATACCAACGTGTGAACACATTGATTGAGTAAAATAAGTATAAAAATACAAGGTTTCACTAAAAAAGAAAACGGGGACCTAATAACATTTATAGAATATTCCTTCAAAAAATCATTTATAGAATATTAGCTTTTCTCCTAATTATAGACGCATTTCCCATATACATGATCTTGCACTGTATGTAAAACAAGTGACATCATATTTATAGAAATTTTACTTTTAACTAGATCCTCTATTTTACTGAGCTTGCATATACATCTAAGGTATCAGGCATGGATAAAGATTTGAGATAAATTAAAGTAATTGTAAAAATATTTATAAAATAATGTTTATAAGAAAAATATAATAAGACAAAAATTAATATTTTTTAATCAGGGATATAAAGAGTTTGTTTGTTAGTGGTAGAGATTGAAACCCGAATCTCATTCTTAAGACTCCTTTAACGTCTGATCATATACCATTAGGTTACATCTACAGATAAAAAATATTATTTAATAAGACGCGACAAAATTGTATGAACAATAAAAAATAATTTATTTTCCAAAGATTAACTTGAAACATGAAAAGAATAAAATATTATAAAATATTGTTATTAAATCAACCAAACTAATTATTAAAAAAAATAAAAATATAAAAGAAACACCTTAATTATCATTGACCAATATGCATGCATAATACCAATACATTATAAAAAGGGTTTAATTCATTAAATAAAAAGAATTTACACATGCTATAATTAATACTCATCACTTAGATTATTAGTGAATATATTTTAAAAATTAGAAATATTATTAACACAATGATATTATAGTGTGAATTTATTTAATATATGTGAAAAATAATATTATATAGTCAATGAAAAATAATTAATATTTTATTAAAAAATATTGAAATTAAGTTGTATTTTAAATTACATCTGTAGCCGTAGTTGCAAACATCACATGTTTGCAAAATTCTTACAAATATTTACATTATGGTTTTAATTATTGTTGCAGATTGCAATTTAAAATTATGTAATTGTTTTGATTATTTAAGAAAACAAATGAAAATGAATAGAAATTATTGGACGGTAAAGTTAATCTTAAATGGACATGCCTTGGCATATTTGAGAAAAATTTCTTCTATGGCCAAATCTCACCTAATTTCTTTGGACCTAGTCCTAACTTTACAGAAGACCTAAATCATGTGACATAATTTTTAGAAAAGTTTTGATGCTTACAATGTGGGGATATGAAATATTACCGTTTATTTTTAAACAAAATGAAAAGAGGTTGATGATGAAAGCATTATATGCTTTATTTTTCCAAAATAGGTAATATGGAGGACATCCCTTACATTAGGAAAGCTGCCTCATGTAGGAGGCTCACAAACTGAACATATGTTTAATTATGTGGTAATAAATTCTTCAAAAAAATTATGTGGTTATAAAAATTAATTATGAATAAATTAATTTTAGTTAAAAAATCACATGAGTATAACATGACTTGTTTTAGGACGTATTCATGTAAAAATAAAGTAAACAATACATCTTTAGTACCACTTCTGTCATAAAAGTGAATCTAAACATGCATTCAATATTCATCACTAGAACCACTACAACAGATTTGAAAATTAACTTAACAAAGTTTAGGACAACTTTTTTTCTTCAAATTTTATGAGTGAAAATATAGAGAAAATGCACTTAATTAAGATCATTATGAAATCCGTGTCTTACATTATTTGATATATGATAATCTAGAAAAATGTTGTTTTTCTATATGATAATAATGAGGAAAAATAATGAAAATTTACCTTTGTTTCTTGAATCTGTATTCTTGTCAATAGAATAAGTTGTCCAACAAGTTTAGGCTTAAAGCTCATGCTTGTATATATTGATATGCTTGTATTTTATCTAGAAGCACTATCACAATTCATTGTGTCATCTATTTTATCTAGAAGCACTGTCACAATTTATACACGCAATTCATTCTGTCTTCTATTTCATCTAGAAGCACTGTCAGTATATAGACACATTATTATTTTATATATAGAATCATGTATAGAAGAGAAAGGGTGGTGAATGTGGTGCTGTTTTGAATTGACTAGCCTCATAAAATGTTTGCTAATTAAATATTTACTACTACATTTGCGAGTACAAAAAAAGGAGAGTAACAATTTTTTTATTTTTATTTTTTATAGAAGGAGACTAACAAATTATAAATATATAATTATACATATTAATTCTTTGATGAAAAAAGAGATTTTTTTTTTCTTTTCAAAGAAAATATTAAATATTATTAATTTATAGAAAGTGGTTACTCAATGAAATTACAAAAATATTTCTAATGAACACATTTTTATTTTATTTTAATTCAAATAAACACATTTATTAAAAATATTATAATTTAGTTTAAAAGATAGATATAAAAAATATTAGTTCATTACTTTGTATGTTAACTTTTGTTTCCATTTAACTTTTTTGATTATTATATATACTCCCTCCGGTCCTATTTATAAGAAACATTTAATTTTTTTTATTCATTGCATAAATGATGTATTTGGTCTATATTCTAGACAAGATACATCAATTACTCAATGAATCTTATAAATAGGACCGGAGGGAGTATATAAAATCATGTATAGAGGAGAAAGGGAGTACATTGGAAATATTATACATACTATAGGTCCATCTTGCCATTCTTGTTATTGCGCTAACGCATGTAGATTATCAACAATATTTTATTGAAATTTTGCGTGTAAACTACAAACAATATTTTATATAAATTAAATTCTTATTTTTTTCAATTACACCAACAATATAACATTATTATAAAAAAATTTGTTTAAGGGTATAATTAGAATAACAAAAAAGTCGCCTAGAATCCCCACAAAATCCTCTATTATCTTTATATATAGTATAGATATAAATAACCAATATTTTGTAAGAATTACCAATATTTTAACTTCCAACAAATTACCAATATTTTGTAAGTTTTTTTTTTACTGGAATAAGAGTGTGTTTAAGCATCAAGGAGCAACTTAGACATCCCAATTATGTTTACACCTCGCAAGAACTCATAAAATAGATACTTTAAAAAGAGAAAAAAATTGTACCAAGAGAGGGTCAAATCAAAACCATCAAAAAGACCAAAACAAAATACAAAAAGCTAAAAAGAAAGAAGGACACCAAAAACCCAAAGGGAAACGAAAGGTTGGCACAATATAAAGAGCCAAAGTCTTTCTTTCAAAAAAATAAAAATAAAGAGCCAAAGTCTCCCACCACAGTAAATCATAAATAGCATGACCATGATTTGCAAGCTAGTCCGTACAACCGTTGGTCTCCCTATGAACATGAGAAGAAATAATTTGTAGCCATTTATGAAAACAATTATACCATCAATTTCTAAAAAAGCAAGGAACAATAGTTGGGTTCTTAAAGTCAAGGAGAGCACTTGAAGAATCCACGTCTATCCAGAGATTTGTCCAACCATAACGGGTAGTCAATTCCATTGCATGCATAAAACCTAGCAGCTCAGAAGCAAAGACCGAAAAATTACCAATAAAATGCAAACACTGTAAAGCAACCGAGGAATGAACCTCCATGATCACAACATATAACACTACAAGATGCATGATACCAATAAGGAAGCCGTCAGTATTAACCTTAATCCATGGTAGTTGACGGCTTCCAAATAACAATAATAATGTCTTTAAAGCGTCTATGACGAGCTGACATAAGGAACAATCTAAAAGAAAAGAGTTTGGAGCGATAGACAATCAATGGCTATTTGAATTATTACCACTCATGGGGACCGTTGTATCAATCTTTGCTTTAGGAGCATAAGAGGTAATTGCAACATTTTTTAAGCGGATAAGATTTCTAGTAATCCAAATGGTATGAAGAGTTTGATCCATACTAGCAATAATAAGATCAAGAATTTGTGAGCTGAATTGAATGGGAAGATATGCAAGAGAGTAAGCTCTCAATGAAAGATAAGTTAATGTTGCATTGTAACATGCTTACAAACCAAGTCCATAAATTCACAACAAAAGGACAAGTAGAAACAAATGATTCGAAGATTCCACATTAAAGAACACAAACTGAAATCACAATGCATCCCTTTAACTGTAAGTTATCATCTGTAGGCCTTTTGCGATGCACGAGCCACAAAAAAGATAAAAGAATGATATGGAGGAATACAAGACCGCATAGGGTGCAACCAAACTGAAAAGTGTCGAAAGTGTGCAACGAAACTAGTTCATCTGGAATGGGAGAAACCAACAGAATGATCTTCAAAATGCTCGAAACAATATTAGGATTCCTCATGACCATTAGGGGAATGTTCCATTGACCCGCTACAATAGCAGAGAAATGCTTACACGTCAAGCTTGGATCGACATAGATAGGAATGTTTATTAGATTAACCAAAGGAGAGCCAATCCAATTGTCTAGCCAAAAATTGACGTGCTCATCGGTACCAACTAGTCAAATTGAGCTTGCTGGGAACAATACCAATATGGGATTTGATACCTGACCAAATAGATGATTTAAAATGATGAGAGATAGGTTGGCCATGCTTGAAAATCTGATGTTTGAACAACTTAGACCATTGAGACTCCTCAACATGAAGCTTCTAACTCAAACGCAAAATCAAATCTTCGATATTTGATCTAGTGTATTACAAATCTAAATCACTTGAATTCCAAGGCAAAAAAAGAGTATTCCAAGCTACCGGAGAAAATTTCTTAGAATAAATATCACCACTCTATAAAAAATTTCTGGTCCATCTGTCTAAATTGATGTAATAACTTGACATGCCAAAGATATACATCATACATGAAAAGAATAACCAGCGTACCATGAATGATGATTTAATCAATTGAACTCTTTCTATAATACTCCCTCCGTTCCTATATCTAAGCACTCATTTGACTGTATTTTTGTCCTTAAATGTAAACCCCTTTTCAAATTATTAGATGCTTTTATTATTTTTTTCCCTAAACATACCCCTAATTAATACTACTAACTTGTCTTCAAATATGAAAAGTCAAATTTAATACACATACAAAGAAAGGACAATTTGGTAATATTAACACACAAAATAGACACATTAATTGCACTAACAACTTTTCTTAAGAAATGTGAAAAATGCAAAAAGGTGCTTAGATATAGGAACGGAGGGAGTATAAAATAAAGACCCCTTCCAAGTTTCCAATTTGACCTTGATTTTGTCTGTGATAGATTGAAAATGAACAGTTTTAGACTTACTGATGACTAAATTTAACAAGTGAAGCAAATCATTTTCAAGTAATAAAGTAGTAAGTAAATTCGCCTCCACAAATATTGTTGTTTCAACTAGGCAACTAGCTAAACTTATTAAAACAGAAAATAAAAAGGGAATAAAATAAATAAAATAGAGTAAATTGGAGGGAGTTTGCAAGTTTGACTAAGTTGCGGAAAACAATTGAGTTTGAATGCAGAAAATTAAATGTTTTTGATTGCGGAACTTAGTGGTGGTTAAGATTCTTTGAATCCCCTCTATTTCCTCGATGTATTAAATGAAAATAATTATCAGTTATGAGACAACAATTCTATTTAAGTGATGATTTCATGAGATTTTTACGTTCCTCTAGCTGTTAAGTTGCACATGTTGATCACAATAAGATTATACATGCTCTATGGGTATAGGGTAGTAAATCCTATAGGGTTCATATATGCCTACTTAAGGTTGTTAGAGTGCCGTCTTACTGTCTCAGAGGTAATTGAAACATTAAGGAATTGAGATCCATAAATTGTCATCTAAAGACTTCAACTTTGTCTATAAATCTTAGAAGTACACCACATACCTTTTCTTACCTTAATAGTTCTACAAACTGATAGCTCTAATACCACATACATTTATACAGTCAGCTTGTGTCATATCATCCAAGTAAGCGCCGACCAGTCAAAATTGTAGAGGGCGCCTGACTTTTACAAAAGAGGATAAATTAAGAGCCAAAACGTGCATTTTAGCCTAAAAATATACAATCAAGAGTATTAAATGCTTCTCTGATATCAACCTTGGGAGCCAAGTTCCCACCAAAATTCTTATTATCAAAGAGGTTGATGGCCTTTGAGGTGATGATAACACAACCAGAAATGTGTTTGTCTCTAATGAAATGTCTTTGATGTACAAAATGATTCTAGTAGTGACCAAAGCTAATCCATCAAATAAACTTTTGGTGAAAATTTTAAACTGAAAATTAGCTAACGCAATTAGTCTATAATCCCAAATACAAATGGCTCTAGGCATCTTAGGCATGAGCACAATAAGATTAATATTAAGGTTATGAAGCAATGCTCCACTAGAGAAAAGTTCTCGCATAGAACGGAAGCCATCTGAAGCAACAATCACTACTAGAAACTCTCGATTTTCTTGCGGATTTTGATAAATATTCCGCTGGAAAACCTTTTCTGGCGGATTTTGCCAAGGATTTAGATACCGAAGTAATAGCTTCATGGGTAATTGTTTCCTTAGGATTTTCTTATCCTCAGGAAACATTTGGTCAGTATTTGGGGAGTTTTCCTGCCCGAACTTACTCGCTTCAATTTCTGCAGGAAAATCTGTAGAAACTACCACAGGAAACGTAATTTAGAGAACAATAAGCTGTAGGTAAATCCCCAGGAAATGAATTTATATAAATAAAAAAATAATGCTCTATGATGCATTCCAGAACGATAAAAATAAATTTTTTAAAAGATACAATTTTTAAACATTTAGAACAAATTATACGTGTAGAACAAAAGAATGTTTAACAATTGCACTCATCATACTAAGATTAAAAGAAACACATCTCTTTATAGTTGAACCTCCAATACCCAATTGCTAATGTCTCAAACCCTCAAAGTCGATTCCACATGGTAAATACAAGCATCATAGTTTGATGTATGTTTTGACAAGTAGAACTAAACGTATAAATTCATGAATTGCAAATTTTGCAACTGAAAGTATATCCTACTGACGAAAGAGACACGACTGTACAAGCAAAAATGTCATATTTTGGAGTTTTCTGGAAACAATTGTGTTCTTTGAGCATATTTGGTAGGACTACAATCCACCACCCTTAAGTGGTATGATATTCATAACCTGCAAAGACAAGCAAGATGTTTGGTTAAGATCCCATTACATCATCATTCAAGCATTTAATATGTCATATTATAGATAATTGCAGCTGACAGACGGTAAAAGGGGATGAACAAATTATAATAACAACTGATAAACTTACCCTCTTTCAACTACTACATCAACAACTATAGAACTTCCTGAAATGGAATGAAGCAATTCATTAAATGAAGTTCAACTCTCACAACAGCTGATGCAAAATAGTCCTTAATTAGAGTACTAAAAGTATTGTATTTATCTACAGAATCACGGTGGAGATTATTCACTACTGTTCAGCAACTACGAATCAATAAACTATAAAACTCACTATTTACTAATAATATTGTGAAATTGTGTTTCAAAAACATACAAATCCATGTGTGCTTCCCCTAGATGTAGAAGGCCAAAAACTATCTTTTCAGCAAAACACTGTCACAACCAGTCCATCCAACAGTTGATATATGATTTAAATTATCTATTAAGTATTCACAAAGAGAATAGGAAAAGCTCTTCCAAGTGTATGACAGACAGAGCATATGGAGTGTGATCTGAGCGACCCGATTACACGTGGCCAAACATATCTTGGATGGGATATGATAATGTCTTCGATTTAGGATCTGATACTCGATTACACGTGGGCAAATTAGAGGGTTCATATTCAATTTCTAAAGAAAAAAATTAAGAAATTTTCAATTCTTACAATTTAATGAAGAAAAAAAAATTAAAACAAAACCCCAGCAAAATTCGCAGGAAAAACCGTTGCAAATGTATACATTACCTGCGGATATTCACGCGGTGACAAGATCCCCAGGAAACGTGGTCTGACGAACATGATGCGGATAACTTTTCGGAGGAAAATCTGCAGGAAAAGCAAGTATTTCTAGTAGTGAATGTCCCCAAAATGTTGATATAAGTGACCACCAAAACCATCCAAGCCAGGTGTTCCATCACCATTAAGATCAAAGCCAGTTCCTTTGATCTCATCAGCAAGAGGGAGCGAAGTCAGACAAACATTATCCTCAATAGAAACCAAAGGAGGAATAGATTGATATCATTTGATTAAGAACACAAGAATTAGAGCCTCCAAAAATGGTTGAAAGTAATCTAGCACATTATTCTCGTGGGCGATGGGGACATTAACAACTCATTCCCATGATGGAGCATATAAATTCTCTTAACCACTAACTAAATTTTAGCAACTGAATGAAAATAGAATACTTCCTATCCCCATAAGCGAAGCTTTGTGACATAGCACTTTCTCTCCATAATTAATCTTGACAACACAAAACCTTAGTAAGGAGCAATTTAGCATGTAAGTCTTGGACATGCAGATCATCAATCAAACCAATTACATCAATTAGAAGTTGAATTTGATTTACCTCATTAATTATCAAATGAACCTATGGCTATACATCGCCAAAGACGAATTTATTCCAAACTTTGAAATATTGTTTCAATCTCTTTAGCTTATATGTTGCAAACGAGCCATACCACTACCAACCACATGCTTGTTCCACACTTCTATCACTAGAATTCTACAATCATCATGAGATTTCCAAGACTTAAATTATTTACCAGCAAAGGATATTTGTCATATTGATTTTATGATCAGCACACACTATGATAAATTATGCCAAAAATTGATCCAGTCTTCATTGCTGATAACCCTAACCACGCTTAGAGCAATATTTTTAGGGCTGAGGTATTTAATTGTGTTAAGAGGTTCGCATTATACCAAGATAAAAAATATTAACAGAGACTGCAAGGAGAGTCCTCATACCTCACTTCTATTGTGCATTGAGAAAAACATTAATGTCTCCCAGAAACAACCAAAGGTTATGAAAAAAAACTTTGAAGATTTGTGAGATCCTCCCAAAGTGTCTTCTAGTTAGATAAGATGTGGTAGCATAGATAGCCTCCATAAACCGGTGGTTTGATGGGAATTTAGCTCAAAAGCAATATGCTGGTCAGAGACAAAAATGAGTGTCGGGTTGATATCGTCGTCCCATAGAGCCCAAAGGTTAGGCATCAAAGAATCTATACAATTAAAAAAAAACTTAGAAACATGAATACTATTCCAATACTAATTAGGAACTTGGAAAAATCTAATCATAGGCTCAACAAGAACAACAACAATATTTGGTCGATGACTAATGCAAAAATTCTTAAGGGAAACCCTAGAATCCGAGTTGGCAACACCTCTAATGTTTTAAAATAAAATCTTCATTGAGAAAGTTGAGGGAAGTTCACCCTTAGACCAAGTGTTATTGGAATCATTTCTATCAATTTAATTTATTTTCTTCCTCTGGTTCTTAGTTAATTAAGGCGTGAAAGGAATTTCATTGCTCTCCCTGTCATTAGTCTAATCTTGTTGAATCAAATCAATATCTTTTGTCATCTCAGCACATGTGTGATGAGGATCAACCACCATAATGTCATTCTCAAGTTGGGTTTCTAAATATTGTCGAGTAATGTCTTCTCAAGTTGGATCAACCACTGTCAATCATAAGATGTGTGTCCCCCACACTCGCAATCGTAAATAATGTCTTCATCCACTAGTACTCTTCTACGGTATATTTATAACACTTGTAAGGATTTAGGAACGTAAAATTTAAAATACTTTGTTTTAACTCTATTACCAAATTTATGAATATATAGAAGAAATGCATTATTGTGTGTACAATAAGCTACATATACTCTTGAGAAAGCCAGATTAATGAAAGCAATGAAAGAAATGGCATTATTGGACTGACTAATCAAGCTGTAAACTAAAGTCATGATTAGGCTAATCAAAACAATTTGGGTGGACTAATTTAACTTATTAAAAAATCTAATCAATAAACAATGAAATCAAGAACTAGGAAAACCTATTCATATATAATGCATTAAACCAAGGTCCATGTCAAAACATAAGTAACTCTAAAACATAAGTAGCTCTCATATTTATGTGTCTTGAGACGCAAGAAAATAGCATTTTACCGCGAAACCAAACATATGCATATAAATGTACCAATTTTAAAGCACATACTCTAATTTATTTCAAAACTAAATAAATTTTAGGTTTAATCGGTTTGCTAATGATATATTGGTTCAATACAGAAAATGATTAGATGATTGATTTTGAGTTTTAGAACACTATTCTTGGTTAGCTAAGAGACTTGTTCCACTGCCATTTGATTCTTGGTTATCGATGGTAGTCCATCTATTAACTCTCTGTTGGGCTATCTCTACCTGCAAAAATCCAAATACATTTTTTTATGCTTTCATTAAACAAGAAAAATCAAGAAAAAAAATACAATAATGATGAAATAATTAAACAATGCAAACATTGTCCCTGTGAGCTTAACTCAGTTAACAGAGACATTGCATAATATTTACAGGGACCAGAGTTCGAACCCCGGACACCCTGAACCGCTCGACTACTTGACAAAAAAACAATGCATATATTAGAAAAATACAATAATAGACTAGTCAAATTACCTGCTTGTCCCAATCAGTTTTAAGAGTGATAATAATAAGCACTAGAGTTTGAACAAATGTTCCAAACAACATCCCAATCCATATACCCTACAAAAGAGATACACACACCATTTATTAGCACTTGTTTTAATAATAATATAGTAATAATTAAGAGGGGAGAAAAGAGAGGATTAATTTTATTTTACCTTGACCTGCAAATTCAAAACAACGCCAATCACTACTCCAACAGGAATACCAATTAGGTAATAACAACCTATGTTTACATATGCTACAATCCTTTGCCACCCAGCTCCAACAGAAACTCCTATTTATGACATTGTTATGTTTTAAATTTCTCTCAACAAAATAACATAGCATGTGAACAGTTTAAAAGAATTTCATAATCATAGTATAAAAAAATACATTCAATATATTTCACCATAATGTCACATTTCAATATTTCATAAACATTTTTGTAGATTATGTACAAATGATTTACATATTGAAAACAGTGATCACTTAATCTGTGTAAATATTTTCAAAATTTCTATGCATAGTTATTAAATTTAAATACAATTACGCGTAATTAATATGTACAAAAGCTCAATCATGTAAGAAATACATCACTATACTAACTATTTTAATTTAATTTGTCCAAAAAAACTATTTTAATTAAATGTCTAAGCATCAACTAGAGTCAACTGCAAGTGGTTGGTGCATAACATGTGCGTAATTGTTACAAATCTCTAGGTATCAAATTCGATTCGTACTCAAAAAAATGTCAATGTAAACTTTTAAACAATTTGACATGGATATTATAATCTCAAAGATAATTATAGTGTTTAAATAATATGAAAGCAGAGATTACCAGATAGTACAGGTTGGACACTATTCAATAACATTGAAAATGCAAGCAAATATGATAAGTCTCCAACAGCATCAGCCACATCAGGATTTGTAGTGAAAATGTATGCAAGTCTTTCCTTCAAGAATAAGAAGACAAAGAAAAAAATGCATCCAATGGCAAATGATGTGAGAACTGATATCTTAATTGAAAATTTTGCATCTCTCGAACTTCCTCTTCCAAGTTCATTTGCCACTCGAACACTGCAAATCAATCAAAAAATAAATAAATATACAAGACACACAATCATTCATTTCTTATGTAAAGTTGACAAAGCAACAAGCATAAGATTTCTAGATTAATTTGTTTTATATATAGTATAGAATTAGAAACCTTCAACTAAGAAGTATTCCTATATACATTAATTTTACTTTTAGACCTAACATGCTTCAGCTAAATCAATCACATTACAATACAACATATATGAGATTTAGTAACACTTCAAAATCGTAACTAAATCAAAAACAAATGTTACTATTTAGATCTTGTAACATTTGACAAATGTTAGGTAAAGCCCGCGTTACTAAATGATTTCAGCAACACTTGAATCAAATCCCAACATGTTGATCTTTCTCTTAAAAAAAAACATGTTGATCCTTTTTTATTTAATTAAATATATATCTTTGATATTTTAAGCTATTGAAAAGAAGACAGATTGCGACGATAACAAAACACCTACCCAGCTGCAGCAAAAAACCCTAGGGCAATCATCAATTCCCAACCACTGATATTTAGGCTGCAAAAATATAACAATTTAATGCACCAATCAGAAGATTAGTTTTCAAATGAATTAAGAAGCGTGGATTATATATTTTGATATGAAATAATAAAGCAAAATATGGTGAATATAAGATAGGGATAGAGAGTTATACCATATGGACAGAGAATTAAGGGCAACCTCAGCATCTTTCATGTTGCCAGTTAAAAGAATCAAAATTGTGCTGTACCATACCTCAAGGCTGTAAAAGGAATCATAACTTTATATTAGTATGTGGCCAATTATAAATAATAAAACTATTATCAACAACATTTTTTTTGAAGGATATTATCAACAACATTTAAAACTACGTATAAACTTTTAAGATATTGTAAGGCATTACCTAAAACTAATTTTGTGCTTCTTATTGTTGAAACACAACAATTTTTTAGGTGCAAGAAAAACATTTTATGTGCGTAACCATAGAGACTAGAGACCAATCTCTTTAACCGGGTAGAATCATAATGCACAATAAAACCCTCCTACAAATTTTTCAATGCTACATATGCATTCTTGGGGAAGAACTAAGGTTGAGTTAGAACTAACCCAAAATTTTTAGGTTCGTATCAAAGTCTATTCTAAATTTCTTGTTGGGCTTCGCGCATCTTTCACGCCTCAGACTCATTGGGTCCAAGTGTGAGGGTGTGTGTTGGAAATACTAATTCATTGTTGTCTTCCCCTAGCCAACCTAATTGTGGTATTTGTGTTGCCTTCATTGCAGTCTCCAACACCTTCATTGTGTTGTGTGTGAAGTATAGTGGATTTAGTTCCACATTGCCTAGATGTTATATGGCCCGGGTAGCGTTTATAAAGATTGGACAACCCTCATCTTACAAATCGGTTTTGTAAGTTTGAATCAGATATAACCCAAAAATTCAAGGACTACGGATGACTTGTTAGGTATAATACATAATGATTTACAAATGATGGATATAATATCAGAAATTGATGACAGAAAAAAGTGCTTAATTTAATTCTTACCACAACATGACTCCAGATGAGACAGAGAGCTTTACAACAGGCCAAAGATCTTTGAAAGCCAAAACTGAGAAACCCTTCCAAGTATCAGGACATTTTTTCATGATGAAAATGAGTTGACCTATATTTGGTAACCATAATCCTAATAGTAATGATGTCAATGCACCACTGAGTCCAAACTCATACTTAACAGTCAAAAGCCATGACAGCAAAAGGTGAATAGAAACAGAAAATGCAGCTAAATAAGCAATAATCACATTCTTGCTTTGTGCTTGCAAGAATGTTTGGCAAGTGAATGACACACACATAGAAAAAGCAACACCTATTGACCAAAGTGAAATTGTTCCTGCCACTTGTGCAATTTTTTTGTCTTGTCCAAATGCCTCTAAAATTGGTGTTGTAAATATGTAAAGAGGGAGAAGTAAGATTGTTGTGGAAAACAATACTATCCAAGATCTTTGTAGATACACTCCAAGCATGTTGTATTGTTTTGCTCCATATGCTTGTCCACAAAGTGTTTCCAATGCACTTGCCATCCCAAGCTGCATTTTACAAGTTTTTCATCCATTTGGATTAGTAAATAATGTAGATTCTACATACCTAGAAATAAAATGTTACATCTCTTACACCACCAAAAAAAAGAAATGTTACATCTCTTGCAAAAAAAAAAAAAACCCTATAATTATGCCGTCACATGTTAATCTTTACAAATTACAAAATTACATGTTTTAGGGCTTACTTTAATTTAGATTGATTTATTTAGTTTATCTACTCACATAAACATTTGTGAGATAAGCCACTAACATTGGTCCAGTGGTGAGGGGCTTGGGTAATAAGCATGAGACATAGGTTCAAATCTCATTGCCTCCATTGTACACAAAAAAATAAAATAAAAAAAGATGTGAAATTGCTTGATAAAGCGTCTGAAAACAACTTATGATATATATATATATATATATATATATATATCCATAATTTGTTTTCAACTTATTTTGTTTGCTCTCCAACATAGCTTATGAAAATAAATTGTAATTAATGTACAAACAATTTGATTTGTTTATCTTTTAGTTCAGGAACAACTTATACATAAACACTTATATGATAAATACATATGTTGTTATAATTTTTTCAACCGCAAAATTTGTTGATATCCAAGTTTTTTCACAAGACAAGTGCAAAGACCGACAAGACAGAAACAACAAAGCAAAAGGAGTCGTATATATGCAAAACACTCAAAAGAACAACCATACACCTTGTACATCAAAACACCAATAAAGACACCACTTAACCAATGATTGCCACCAAAACCAATAAAAACTAACCACGAAAATGAAAGCCGACACCAAACCCCCACCCAACTACAACAACCAAAGCCGAGCCAAAACATCAAACTCCATTGTGAATGGCCACATAAATAAATTCTAAACACCTAAAACATAAATAAGAAAAAGCCTACTCGCACCAAAAGTCATCCAAAAAACCATCAAACCGACTAAAACCCTTATAACAACACTTCACTTTCTTTTCCCATGGCTGAGCTCAAATAAACAGCTAAAAACATTTATTTCAACACTCACTTGGATTCCACCACAAATCGACCCTCGATCCACCAAAGAAGACACCATACCAAGCCCAAATAAGTTTAGTCTAGAGAAACTGACTCCCGATCTTGAAGCAAAAACGATCGGCTCACCGTACTCCAGAAACAAATCACTATGGCTACCTACAACTCCCAAACCACATAAGAAGACACCATAATCGGTCAAAAAACTTGAAACTAGACACTAACTCTTGATCACAAAGCAAAAGTGATTGACCCACCAGAATCCAGATGAAAAATTCCTAAGACAATCAACAGGTGGAGCGGTAGCGCAAACATAACTAGATTGAAAAAGGACTCGGTTCGAAAATTACCCAAAATCAAAAACAACACAAAATCAAACCACAGGGCAATCGAAAAATAACCCAAAATTCGCAAGAGCTAGTGATAGCTGAGATGAACTCATATCACAGATGAGCACGAGCAGACAACAAAGAAAAACAAGCAACCCAAAAAAACAAAACAACCCACAAACTCCTCATCATCATCACCACAATAAAAAACTGACCACCACACAAAAAAGAAACACGTTAATCCAACTTCCTAACTCAATACCAACAATAACCACTTTATGATACCAACACACACAACCACCCACATCACCGCATAAATCTAATTAACAAAAATCACAAACCCACTAACCAAAACGAATCTTAATCACAAACCCACATATGCTATAAGTACTTAATAAGTTGTTTATGCAAATGTGACCATAGGGCTCGTTAGTTACAAAAACAAATTGTAAAGAAAAAAAACTACTTTTCAGAAGAAGAAAAAAACTTTTAAATTTTTTCGTTCAATTGTTACATAGTCCTACAAAAATGAGAATAAGAAAATAATATGAAAAATTGTTTCAAATGATAAGTTGTTTTGAGTAGCCTTCACTAGAAAATTATTTTGATAATTGATTTTCTTATAAAAAATAATTTTAATTTGATGAACAAACACAAAATAGTTTTTGATGGTTAAAATTTAATCTCAAAATTATTCAATATCAAAATTAATTATTTTTATAATCTATAATAAACATGTCCTTAAAGCATGCAATCTTGTAATTATTTTGGATCTAAAAGTGGTATTTTTTTTTTATTTTAAACAAAGGCTCGAAGAAACCTATTATCATTGTGTATTACTCATATCTCAACAATGTTGACATTCCACTAATCCAACGAAGATCTGAAAATTGATTACAAAGACTAAACAAAAAATACAATTTTTCCTATGGACTAAAATCATATTTAAACTTAAAAAAAATTGAAATGAATAAACTAAAGCGCTAAAAGTATGAGAAAGAAGAGGCTTACCATATGCGGGGGCTGGGGTTCGAACCCCGGACACCCTGCTATCTGACCAAAAAAAAAAAAAAAAAAAGAAGAGGCTTACCAATATACCAGTTACAAATCTGCTTAGAACAGTTCCAACAAGTGCATATGCAGCAAGTTCAGTTGAGCCAATTGTACGACCAATAAAAGCTTGAGTTATAATATTTATGCCAAATGATGTAAATCTTGTGAATATTGCAGGCCCTGCTACTCTCCAAATCTTCTTGCTTTCTTCCCATACCCTTTTTCTTAGTGATTCTTCCTTCTCAACAATCTCATCTGAATCGATTTTCTTCTCCAAAAGCTTCTCCCCTAGCCCTAGCACTTCTTTCATGGCCATTGATTACTACTATTGATCTGCCAATTTTTTTGTTGCATAAAAATAATTCACGATAGATTGCAATAGCACAAGATATATATATGATAAGGAAAATTAAAATGTTCATGTATTAGAAAGTTCTATAACTATTCACCGAAAGATAAATTTTTTACACAGATGGTCAATTATATATATATATATA
>Ga0315914_1000309_pt1 | contig 55819 bp, 27 predicted proteins | sample MpolenodulesMG_FD_203920 | JGI IMG/M metagenome (GOLD analysis project Ga0315914, IMG submission 203920) | Medicago polymorpha root nodule microbial communities from Los Angeles, California, United States - elongated nodules | ecosystem: Host-associated > Plants > Roots > Nodule | place: USA...
CCCCAAAACCAATTTTGACTCGGTCTACGCTGACGTGGCACCCTATGTGAGGTGCCACGTGTTATTATTATTTTATTTTTTTTGCCTTTGGGGCCAAAACTGCTACAACTGCAAAACTTAAGGGGCGATTTTATAGTTTTTTTACTTAGGGGGCCAAAATCGCAACTTCGTGAAAGTTAGTGGCGAAAACGGTTATTAAGCCAAAAATAAATTGTTCATTTCTTTTAGGCTTAATAGCAATTTTAGCCCCCTAACTTTCCCAAAGTTGCGATTTTGACCCCTAAGAAAAAAAACTACAAAATCGCACCCTAAATTTTGCACTTGTGGCAGTTTTGGCCCCCAAAGTCAATTTTGACTCATTTACGCTGACGTGGCACCCTAAGTGAAGTGCCACGTGTTATTTTTTTATTTTTTTGTCGGCCAAAACTACTACAGTTGCAAACCATAAGGTGCGGTTTTGTAGTTTTTTTTTAGGAGGGAAAAATCGCAACTTCGTCAAGTTAGGAGTGAAAAGTGCTTCTATTATTTTGTTTTCCCGTTGGAGTAAAATCTCGGGACATGCAATGGATAAGCCTTTGATAAATCTTCCACTAAACCCACATGTCGTTTTTTCTCAAAACACAAGAACAAGTAGAACCTTTGCAATCACAAACAATGGCCTCTGCAAGTACAACCTTAACCATGTCCCAATGTCAATGGTTATCTTCTTCAATTTCTTCTTCTATGCGTCTTCCTAGCAGGGTTGCATGCAAAGCCTCAGAGTCTCATCCTCAGCTTTCAGCATCCACAACCATCTGCCAAATCAAGAATTCTGGTGTCATTGCTTGCCTCAGAGCCAATAGGTCCCACCTTCCACTTTCTTCTTTGCTTTCATTTTGCTTTTGTATGTTCATCCTGGTTTATCATTTTAATGAAGAACTTTAGAGGGGGGAGAACAAATAAGTAGGACTCAATATGGTCCCTTATAATTTTCATATGGCCTACTTCAGGCCTCACAAAAGATAATATCCAAATTAGTAGTGACATTTTCCTATGAGGTACAAATTGGTCCTCAACATTTTAACTATAACACAGGGACTAATTTGTCCCCGCATGAAAATGTCAGAGATTACTTTGGTATTATACTTTTGTCTCGTCGAGTAAATTGTGAGAGACCGAGTTTTGTTTTTAGTCAATACTAAGCAGAATAAAGTTGTTATTTTAACAATTTATTTATCATTGTTTGAGATTAGGGTGAGATGGGAGGGGGTGGAATTTCATTAGTACTTGATGCAATTTGGTGGTTTACATGTAGTTAGAGGGCAACTAATTTCATTATGTCTGTAGCTGTGTTGCACCGACATTTCAGATTGAAAGTGTGTCAGAGAGTCTCACACAAAACATGTCGTTAGATACAATCACTTGTTTTTTCTTTTGAATTATCGGTGTAACATTTACATAAGGTAGATTGAAAGTGTGTTGAGTGTCCAACACAACAATGACATGTATGTGGTTATATACAATCACTTTCATTTTTTCAAAATTTTGGTGTTACATAGGTAGATTGAAAGTGTGCCTGAGTGTCCTAGACAACAACTATGACACGCCTGGTAGATTGAAAGTGTGTCTGAAGAAAATGACTGATATGGTTACATACATTCACTTTCAATTATTCAAATTATCGGTGTTACATATTTAGATTGAAAGTGTGTATGAGTGTTCAACACGACAATGACATTGTGGTTAGATACAATCACTTCCAATTTTTCAAATTATTTGTGTTACATAGATAGATTGGAAATGTGTTTGAGTGGCCAACATGACAATTATACATGTAGTTTACATACAATCACTTTCATTTTTTCAAATTTTTATCGATGTTTACATGTCGGTGTTATTGTCTTATTCAGTGTTCGTGTCTATGTAAATAAATGATTTATATGTGTATACATTGAAGTGTGTATAAAATCTGTGGTTAACACTATGTCATAGTTTTCTTCTGTGACATGATTGCTCGGTATTTGCCTTAGAATATGAAAATTGAAATTCATAATGGCTATCATTCCCTTTAGATGATAGCATGTGTAGTGTGCTTCGTAATCTGAATTTTTAGTGGGAATCATCTTTCTTTCTTGTAAAAAAAACCAAGTTTATTAATGATGAAAAGGGAGAACACTTTGGTGGTATGCAACATATGAGGTAGGTGTGACCTACTTGATATGGATGACATTAGTGCATAAGCCATATGGTGTCAAGGATTAGGAAAGTCTATAGTTGCTTGAATAGGAAGAGACAGTGTAGAAAGAGTTGAATATCCGAGTGCCAAAATTGAAAGAGGATTAGTGAACCTTAATCAATCAGTGTGTGTTGCGTATTTGTAGATATGTTGCTGAATGTTGATGATGAGAAGGGTGTTTTACCTTGTGTATGTCTGCGCGCATGTGTGTTTGTGCATTCCCTTTTTGCTGAACTTGGACATGTTTTTTCCATGTTATAAGGAGTTAAAGGAACTAGGTTCGGACTCTGGTGACGGAGAAAATATTAACATTAACAACTAATATTCTAACATTTGGCTATAACGAAAAATTTGACGTCACAACTATAGTCGATAAAAAATTTCCCAATCTGTTTATGTTGGTTTACTTTTTGTTTGTCCCTTGCATATAGTGCAGAAGTGGCCTTGGAAGCTGCAAATGCTGCAATAGCAGGTGGCATTTCAGTTGTAAGTTTACTTTTCATGTTCTTTTATTTTGACTTATTAATAATAAAAGAAAATTCAACAACATTTATATGGATTAGTTTCGTATAATACTAGTAGCTGAATCGCTTCTGATCCTATTCGGTCATCTCGAGAGAAAGTTAGTCATCCTTATGCCATTTCAAAATAGATTTTAATGGTGATGAACTATCGGTGTAAATTAGTTTTACATTGGCAGTCACTCAAAACTCATCATATTGGCACATAAATACAATTTGTAAGCACGTCTTAAAATAACTGCAAAATACTGAATTCTCATTAGATGTCAGTGTAAAACTAGTCTACAATGACAGTGCATCTTCCATTCTGTCTTAGATATTCTCTAAGAGTGTAAAATTAGTCTACAATGACAGTGTAAAATTAGTCTACAATGACAGTGTAAATCTGTAACGGCATCTTTGTTTTCTTCACATGTAGTTGGAGATTGTGATGTCTACTCCAGGTGTGTTTGAGGTAGGTAACCTAACCTTATTTGCTTCATTAGTTTCCTTGTTTTTGAGGATTAAATTTCGTAATTTGTTTCTTGTTTGTGTAGGTTCTACAGCAGCTGGTGAAGGAGCATCCTAGAATAACTCTAGGGGTATGATTTCATTCTTTAAGTTTCTTTTTGATTTCTCACATTACATTCACATTACATCAGTGTTATATCAACCAAACGGAAGTTTATGAATGTGGAAAAAATATCGTTATGCTCTCTGATTTACTAAATGTTCTAATTATCGATGCTATAATGTAACCAAAATTTAAGTAACACTTGTTGATATTTAGAATCTCCGACACACGTGAAATTATTATAAGATTGCAATTTTCTCTCTTCAAATTACAAGGTATTACTAGCTTTCACAGGAATCCTATTGCAAATTGTCATGATTTCTTTGAGATAGAGATATTGACGTTATAGTGAATGGATTGTCACATAAGATAAGATAGGGATAAGAATGAAAGTTTTAGGGAGAAAACGGAAGTGGTGTGGCTTTGCTTATTGCAGAAAAGATGGTAGAATCTTGTCTTACGTGGTTTGGACATGTGCGGTAAAGATCTGTAGAAGCATTAGTATGAAGGATAGTATATGTTAAATATATTTCAATAGTTAGAGGTAGAGGGATGCAAGGGAAAACCATGGGCCAATTCATTAAAAAGAATATAGAATTGAAAAGTAGTATGTCGTTAGATACGATAATAACATGATTATGTAGCACCAATACTCCTGATTGAAAGTGTGCCTGGTGTCCGACACTGACACACGTGGTTATATTTAATAATTCTATTCTCTCAAATTATTACCAGTGTCAACGGGCTAGTGTCGTGTTCGGTATTTGTGTCAGTGCTTCATAACATTATGGCTCGTTGTCTTCGTAACATATAGATGATCAAATATCTATCATTTGCATTACAGAAGATTTACATTTCTTTTCAACGATTGTCTGAACTCAACAGATATCTGCTCTTAGGTTGGAACTGTTCTCAGGATTGAGGATGCAAAAACTGCAATTAAAGCCGGGGCTAAATTTCTAATGAGTCCTGCAAATGTTAAGGTTTGAAATTTTATTTACATTTACTTTATAAATATTATTGTCGTTAGAATTGTATTTTGAGATTATTGACTGTCAAATTTCAGTATCTGAGGCCATACTAGGATGTCTTACCAATATGCAGTTTTGTTTAACTTGTTTATCAGGATATTTTGGATTATGTTCAAGGTGGTGAAATTTTATACATTCCCGGAACAATGACTCCAACCGAAGTAAGTGTCAACCTTTAGGTTCAAGCTGTTAGCAGATTTCATGATTTATTCCTGCAATATAAATATTCAATCCATTGCATTTGACAGTGTAGAAGAATTAGGAGAAATGTGAAAGTATTTTTCCATTTTTGATTCTGTCATAGTATTGGTCATTATTACCATCGTAATCCATTTTCGTACATGAACAGTCCAAGATCGGAGTAGTAAAATGTGAAAGTATTTTTCCATTTTCTTTCTACAGACAGCTGTTTAATAATGATCATTGTTTGAAAATGCAGATATTGTCTGCATATGATGCAGGTGCTAAAATGGTCAAGGTAGGCCTTTCTATATTCTTTTATGTTTAAATCAATCAGAGAACATTTTCTTCTGTATCTATATGAAACAATGTCAATATTATTACATTCCAATTTCTTCCCAATACCTCCCAAAGAAAATTGCGAATTGGATCTCAAATTGACGAGTTTAGGGTATATCGATTATACTTAAACAATTCCATGGAATATGGCCTGAAAATTTGTTTATATGTGGGAGGTGTCCCCAACTTTACTAGCTGGTTTTGTAGGATTGAGTTATGCCAAACCTAATTTTAAGATGGGGTGTGAGGGAGTTTGTTAACTTGGTCTTTTACTCTCAGCACTAATATAGAGTGCATTACATGTTAACTTGGTTTTTCATGTGATAGATTTATCCAGTTTCAGCACTTGGTGGATTTCAGTATATAACAGCACTGAAGAAGCCATTTCCCCATGTTTCTATGGTTGCTTCTCAGGGAATAACAATAGGTGGTTTCACATTTTCTTCTATTGAGTTATATGCATTTGAGTGATTTTAAGTTCTGATGCCGTCTAATGACAATAGGAGCTATTTTTTCTGGTGTTAGGAGAAATTTATTTAAACGTCTAAAGTTCCCACATATTACTATAATCAAAATGTGTTATAAATTGCATAAAAAATTAAAAACAGGAACAAACAAATAAACAATTGCACAGGTGCACCGCAGCTACCGATTTGCAAACATATTATATCTCATTCTTAACGTTGGTCTTATTTAAATTTTTCTTTTTTTGGAGCATCTTGACTTGGATCGTCTGGAGTCAGCTGCAGACCCTTAGATTAAGAAATAAAAAACTAGCCGATTGTAGACCGTTAAATTAAGAAAGAGACAATTTTACTCTCTTAATCTAACGGTTTGTAGCCGGATGCACGATAAAACAGGTTTCACAGGATCAATTTTGCTTTTTAGGCTAACAAAGATTGCTGCTTATTATTAGAAAGTAAACTCTTCCATACATGTTCGATAGACACAAGTATGCATTTTAATTAGCAGATTAAGTTAACACCATTGTCATAATTTACCTCTAATTGTTTGTAGATTCAATGGAGGAATATATTATGAAAGGAGCATCAGCAGTTGTTTTGTCAGATGCTATATTTGATAAAGAAGCAATTTCTCAATGTAATTTCAGTAAGATATATAAACTTGCACAAACTGCTACCTTGTTGGGTAACCAAGCTGTGAATAAGTGACATTTCTGTAAATATAAATATGGAATGAATGTTGTTTTCTTTTATTCTATGAGGTTTTTGAAGTGCCTGCTGCATTTATTTTTTAAACATTTGAGAGTTTGTTGCAACGGTTAACAAACTAGAAGTAGTGTTTTGAATGAAGTATCTCAATTCTAATAATTCCACATTTATCCATATAATCACAACTCCCTAATCCATTGGAACGTTGACTATAAATGGAGGAAATGTTGGATATATAAGAGACAAGACCCATAAACTTATGCCTTGAGATTTTTGGTAATGATGTAGTGTGAAAGTCTTTTAGTGGTCCGAAATGTTTAACTCATTGCCGCTCCAGCCGCTCCTCAATATTAACAATTCAAGAATGACCACACGACAACATTGTATCCCTCGGCAAAGCGGCGAACTAGGATGTTGTTCTATATGATGTTCGATTTCCTTTTGAACTTTGATGCCGTGTTCATTGGTGGAACAATATGTAAAGATTGAATGAAAAACAAACACTAAAACTGTGTACAAATTGAAGAAGATGGGATTTGGATTCTAGGGTGTTTATGGTTTCTTGTTTTTGAGAGAGGGAGAGAAAAATACTTGTGTAATTTTATTGAATGAATTGGAATACTTATTTACAATAGCTATGAAGTATTTATACACCAAGTGATGTAACAAAAAAACTGAAACAAACTCTTAACAAACTCATAACTTGTCATGCAAGTAACTCGAGTTAGTTACTTCACATGCAAGATTCTAAACAAACTATTAAGCAAAGATAAAACTAATTCTAACTAAAATGAATTACTAAACCAATACACCTCTTTAATTCATTTAGTTAGATGCTTCAGCCATTCCCAACTTCATCTTCAAGTAATCAAAGCTACTTGACTTCAAGGGTTTTGTGAGCAAGTCTGCTATCTGCTCATCTGTTTTGCAATGCCTTATTTCCAGCATACAATTTCTCCAATGCATCTCATGTCTCTTTCGCACTTTCATAATGCATGATCTTCTCAAAGATCTCATTACTTACACTTTGATGCATCAAGAACATGGCTTTCCATCCTTTTTCTTCAATTCTCTATGAGCTGTCTGCTGTACATCAGTTGCATTCGCTGCTAGTGCTGTCACACCTTCATTCACAATTTCAAGTACATCTTGAAACCTGAAAATTACCTTCATCTTTACGCTCCATTGATCAAAATTCTTGCCTTCAAAAACTGGAAGATGCGCAAGAATATTGTCGTTATGAGTTGTCATTCTTCACGAATTCTCTAACAACAATGAACGAACCAGGCTTTGCTATACCAATTTGATTGAAGAAGATGGGATTGGGATTCTAAGGTATCTATGGTTTCTTGTTTTTGAGAGAGGGAGAGAAAAATACTTGTGTAATTTCATTGAATGAATTGGATTACTTATTTACAATAGCTATGAAGTATTTATACACCAAGTGATGTAACAAAAAAACTGAAACAAACTCTTAACAAACTCATAACTTGTCATGCAAGTAACTTGAGTTAGTTACTTCACATGCAAGTTTCTAAACAAACTATTAAGCAAAGATAAAACTAATTCTAACTAAAATGAATTACTAAACCAATATTCATCATATCCAACTTCCCAACTATACCCTTATTGATACTACGAATCGTTTTGGAATATGAAAAATCATCCTTGAATGCATTTATATATAAAGTGCAATTTAGTAATAGTCGCATATTTTTCAAACCAATTTATTACTCCAACAACTATTCGTAATATCCGTGATTTTTGTAAACTACTCTTGTATTAAGGAAGGGAGGAAGTAAAAATTTATAATTACAAATTTTTTGGTGTGCAAAAGTGTTTGAGTGCAGTGTATTTATTTATAATAAATGATATTTGATCGACCATTTTTTTACCAATAAAAAGCAGGAAAAGAATGGTGTTACAAAAGTTTTACATCAAATGGTTTACATGTTTATTTTTTCAACAACAACCTGACTATTTACAACAAGTATATGTCTAGTTTAAAGCAAAAGGACAAAAAATTGAAGATCGAGGGAAAACATTCTTCAAAAATTCTGCTAGCAATATTAAGGTTGAACTCCATAAAACAATACCATGACTAAATAGCAAAAGCTTCAATTGATACTACAATGAAAATCAAACCATAATAAATACGAGATTGAAAAACAGGTGTGAAACTACCCATTAAAGGGAGTCTTAAATGCAACTGAAATGACAATGTAGGTTGTAGGTTGGAGTACTCGTTACAATTGAGAGGTAGAAATGTTACAATTGACCATTCAGATGTTTGATATTGTTGTTTATGTTTCAAGTCTTTAAAAAGGATAATATATCAATTATCCTTTTTAAGTTGTTTATGTTTGATATTGTTTTTATTTAAGTTGTTAAATTTTATTGGCATGAAACTTTCTACACGTGTAATGATATTTTTTTTTTAAGAATGATAAGAGAGTTTGAGTTATTATTACATTAATGACATGTTTTTTTTTAAGGAACATTAATGACATGTTTATAAACCAAATGCAAATTGATTAAATAAATGTGCTCAATATTATTTCAATTCAATATGTGTATGCTGTATTGAATAAGAATTCAATAATATGTTTTATTTTTTACAAATAAAATAAAATGCAATACTTTGCTAACTTTTTGACTTAAAATTTCTTAAATGAAGAAAAAGGATGACACTAAACCCATTGCATTTTCATGGTTCACGGTGTTCTCCGTTAGTCTTCTTTTTTCCTTTAGAAAACTAGCAAAGCAATTAGAGAATTTTTGTTTTCCATTAGTCTTTTGATTGCTTCCTTCTTCTGATTATTTATTATAATCGTTAAAGAAACAATAAAGGAATGTGATTGCACAATCCGCGGAAGATGAAGATAACACTCGTGAATATGAATATGTATTCGATGAGATTCAGTGGTTAAAAGAATGAATGTATCTTCCTTTCACACTTTTACGGTCTTGTGAATTTGTGAATTTCTTTAGTGATTAAAAGAATATATCTTCCTTTTTACAGTTTTCAGGACTTTATGTCCTTAATCCTTAGTTCATTGTTATATACTATTAATCATATGATATGAATTAATTCATTATTGTATAATATTATTCTTTTTATGGTTTTCAGCACTTTTTCTTCTGCCCCTAATCCTTGATATATTGTTAGGTTATGCTAACTTATGTCTTAAAGGCGCAAGTTAATGAGCTAAAAAAGGATATAATAAATAAATTTTATATTGAAAATATAAATTCTTAAACGCTTACATCATTGAATATACAAGTTTCAAGAAAAAACTTTTAACTTATTGACTTGTGTCATAAGGGCACAAGTTAACATTTTCTTTCATTGTTATATATTACTTCATCCGTTTCAAAATAAGTGTCGTATTAGCCAAAAATATTTGTTTTCAAAATGAATGTCACTTTCAGTTTCCAATGCAATAATAACTTTTTCTTTTCGATTGTACCTTTCAATTAATATTATATACACTACTTTCAAAGTATTATTTTTTTCATTAATGAAAAACAAACCAATAGTTGATTATGATAATCTAGTAAAATAACATTTTTTTTAATTAATGCATTTCTTAATATGTGTGTAAAAACCTTAAACGACGCTCATTTTAAAACGTATGGAGTATTAATCATATGGATTAATTCATTTTTATACATATATTTTTTTTTACAGTTTTCAACACTTTTCACGTGTCCTTAACTCATTGTTACTCCCTCCGGTCACTATTATAAGCAAAAGTTAACCTAAGGTTCATTCAATAAAAGATGTATGTGGTCTATATATCGACCACATACATCATTTTCTGAATGAATCTGGACCACATACATAATTTACTGAATGAATCTAAAAAGTAAATTTTTGCTTATAATAGTGACCGGAGGGAGTATATACTATTAATCATATGGATATGGATTAATTCATTGTTATATAATATTAATCATATCCCTGTTTTTTATTAAGTTTCTTAATAAAAGGTGTATTTTAGCAACATGCACCTTTAGATCTATTTAGCTACTTTTTAGTTATGACATGCTAAAACACTTTTTCTAAAAAATAAGTGATTGTATTTTAGCAAATGCTTGTGGGAGTGGCTAACTTACGTCCACTTATTTTTTAGAATGAGTGTTTTAACAACATTCACCTTATGGTGTATTTAACAACTTTTTAGTTATATCTTTGTTAAAACACACCTTAATAAAAACTAATTGATGTATCTTTGCAAACCCCATATATATAAACTTCAGTTTTATCTTGATCTTATCAAAATACTGTTTTATCTGTCATGGTTAGAAATACTCTATTAAAATTATATAATTAAGAAAGGGTTAATGGTGTTTTACCCTCCTGTAATATAGGTCATTTCCGGTTTTCCTCCCAGTAATTTTTTTTTATTTACCCCCCATAAAAAAATTGTTTTGGAATACCCCCCTAATAGGTCATTTAAAAACCAACTTTTTTGCAGAAAATTTTTTACAGGGGAAAACCAGAAATGACCTATATTACAAGAGGTAAAGTACTATTAACCCATTAAGAAATTTGTATTGCCCAAATATATACTTATGGAAAAACTAAAGATATTTTAAGAGCGAGACAAGAAAAGTAGCATCCCAATGATCTATGCTATTGTTTCTTACCATGGAGTCAGATAATTGATATGATATAGATAAGATAAGATAAGATATTTTAAGCTATATTTTATCAATTATAGCGCTTAATTAGATCAACAATTTACCAAATAATTAGACTCACAGTGCATAATATAACACATAAATATATAATATTTATAATGCATGGAAAACAAAGTGAATATATATATTTTTTCTACTTTTTATCATTACTCTCGATGCTCTCTCCCCAAATTCAATTGCATCTCATTATTTATATTGTGGGTAGGCATGTATTTTTCATGTGCAGAAAACAACAAATGTATGTTTAAAGCATTGGCGAGGCAAAGAGGTGTTTTACTATGTGTTTTCTCTCTTTGTTATTTCAGTTACATGAGATACGTGTGAGAGGTATGTGTAGTGGTTGAACATAAATAAAGAATGAAAAAGACTCTCAAACAATGAGATAACATGATCACATAAGTTAAAATTAAATTAATTTATTTTCAATGAATATTTGTTAGTTATGAAACTTTAATATGTGCTCGATAGCATGAACCTTTGTTTTTCATCATCTCATGATTTGTTAGAATTTTTTAGTGTAAGTGTTTGATTATCTCAGTTGCATTAAAAAATATAAGATAGGCCGAATGAATTTTTCGTCCTTAAAAGTATAATAAATTTTGATTTTAATCTCCAATAATAAAATGGGATGTTCCGTCCTTCCAAAAAATTTCTTTTATTTTTAGTCTCGGATGACCAGTTTATAGTTATATTAATGTCAAAGTTGTGACCATTTAATTTTAAGATGTATCTCAAGTTATTTTTCCACAAAAAAAAATGTATCTCAAGTTATAAAAATATATTATGACCAACACATGAATGTCTATATGATGTTTAAAATATGTCAATGATATGTTAAAATTATGTTCATTAAGGAGCAAAAGTAAAAAGGAATTTTTTTCAGAAGGATGAAAACATTGTGTTTTATTTTTTGGGAATGAAAATATAAAATGACAATATTTTTATGACAAAAGTTTATTTAACCCTTTAGCATAATATATAATGATTATGAGTACTTTTGTATATACTCGAGGTATGAACCATGTTGTGCATGGAGTATGATCTTTATCCTCTAAAAAATTGTTAACGGGTTTTTTCTCTAGATCTTTATCTATGCCGGAAAAGACTAAATATTCGCTATTTGAAATAAGACAATCCTCACCCAAATTTTTATTTAAAGTTGAAAATTTATATTCATAAATGATGCAAAATAATTTGTAATAAGGAAAATAGTGTTTACATCGTTGACTTAGATGGATGACCTTTTAATTATTAAGTGTAATTTGTGTTCAAAATTAAATACTTACACATGTCAACTAGCGGTCTGAATTTTAAAGTTGTTTTCAAAAGATTAACGAATCGAAGATCAAATTTGTCTTTAGAAAAGCAAACAAGTTTGCTCATATGATCACACCACCTCTACCGTAATTTCTCAAGAGGCAATTTCTGAATGTAATTTCAGTAAGATATATAAACTTGCACAATCTGCTACCTTGTTGAGTAACCAAGCTGTGAATAGGTGACATTTTTGTAAATATAAATAGGGTTTGTTGTATTGAAACTTGAACATTTTGTATTGAATATATAATTTTTTAATAAATAGTTGTGGTTTTTCAATAAAATATTACTACTTTTAGTTCCTTTAACAAGTGTAATGTTGCACATGTTAGACAAACCCTATATGGGTTTTTCTATTATGTTCAAGTTTCAATACAAACTTATCTTAACATGTGTAAATTTGCACATGATAGAAAAACCCATATAAATATGGAATGGATGTTGTTTTCTTTTATTGCATGAGGTTTTTGAAGTGCATGTTGCATTTATTTTTTAAACATTTGAGAGTTTGTTGCAACAGTTAACAAACTAGAAGTAGTGTTTTGAATCAAGTAACTCAATTCTAATAATTCCACATTTTCCCCTAGCATCACAACTCCCTAATCGATTGAATCCCACGTTGACTATAAATGGAGGAAATGTTGGATAATATATAAGAGATGGGATTTATAATCCTATGCCTTAAGATTTTTGGTAATGATGTAGTGTGAAAGTCTTTTAGTGATTCTAAATGTTTAACTCATTGCCGCTCTTCAATCCTAACAATTCATGAATGTTCAATTTCTTGTTGAACTTTGATGCGCTATTCATCACATCCAACCTCCCAATTTACTTTAAAATTTTAAAATAGCTACATGTATTTTTTTTATTATTGTGTTTAGATGTTTAAATATATTTTTATTCCTAATTTTTAAATTAGATGATAATTTTTAAAGTTTTTATTAATACTATTTTTCTGGAAAAGAAAAAAAAACAGAGATTTTGAATAGCAACACTGACTGTTTACAACAAATATACGTTTGGTTTAAAGCTAAAAGACCAAGAAATTGAAGATCAAGGGCAAACTTTCTTCAGAAAATCCTAGCAAAATTGAGATTGAACTCCAGAAAACAGGACCATGAATAATAGTAAAAGCTTCAATTGATACTACAATGAAAATCAAAACGATAAGAGATTGGAAAACATGGTTTTATGAAATTACCGACTAAAGGAAGTCTTAAATCTAACTAAAATTACAATGTGTTGGAGTACTCGTTACAATTGAGAGGTAGAAATATTACATTTGACTATTCGGATGTTTGATTGATACAAATATGTTGTTGTTTATGTTTCAATTCTAGGAAGATAAAAAAAAAAAAAAGATAATACCAATGTTCTTCGACATTCTCATGTTTATGTTTTAATGTTTAAGTTGTTAAATTTCTTATATGATCAAGGTGCTTAATAATTGAGAAATGATATTTGTACATCTATTTTTTGACAACTTTTGAAACAACATTCTCTCTCATATTCACATCTGTTTTTATTCTCTCTCTTCTTTTTTCTCTCTCCATTGTTTTTATCCAATAAAAAGAGGAGAAAAGTAGATGTTACAAGAGTTGTACAAAATTGGTTGTACAAATATCACTCCTCTTAATAATTCTCTCTTGAAAGCTTATTTAAGGCAAGGTGCATTGTCACGTATTCATGTTCATTTCGAATTTAGAAAAATGCCAGCAACACACCTTCTAACACACACTTTTCAACACACTCTCTTTGATTGGTTAAAATTCACATGGGACCCACAAAAAGTATATAGGACCCACATGATTTGATGGGACCCATGTGAATTTTAACCAATCAAAGGGAGTGTGTTGAAAAGTGTATGTTAGAAGGTGTGTTGCTAGCATTCCTCTCGAATTTATTAGTGATTCAAAGTTTTTGGTGAACAAAACTGGTTTTTATTTTGGAAAACAATTGAGAATTGTGTGTTTAAGCAAATGTTTTTGATTCGACCTTAAAATTAAGAAAATTGCTCCTCTTCCATCAAAAGTCGCTCGCACCCAACTGCACTTTTGAAAATACTTCAATGTGACTTAAGTCACGCAGGTGTTCCACTCTAATTCCGACGATGAACACCAATTTGACAATGACGATAAACACGATGATGATTTCGATTCACCTCCCCACAAACACGACTACTACAATGATTCACAACCACATCATCAATTTTACATGAATTTCGCTAAGAACAAACCACATCCACCTTCTTCAATTGTATACAAACATAGACCCATCAATAACCAAACTGTTTATGTCGGTGAAACTTCTACTCGGGATTTTCTCAATTTCTTCGAAAACAACGACAAATACTATCCACAAATGATGCAATACATACTGACGACTACACCTAGACGGGATTCAAAGGATATGAGGGAGGAAGAAGGGATTCTTGATTTGGAAGATGAGGATGAATTTGTTAAACAAGTACATTGAGATCAAAAGCTTGTTCACCCACACAAGAAGGGATTCATGAATTTTCATTCACGACAATGGAGGGGGAAGAATTCAATTTGGGTTGTTAACCAACATAAGTTAACTCACGCTGGAATTTTTCAGCATGACTAGAGTCACGCTGAGTATAACACCTAGGTGATTTAAGTCACGCGGAGGTATTTTTGGAAGTTTAGTTAGGAGTAAGCGATTTTTTATGGGAGAAGAGCAATTTTCTAAAATTAAGGGAGGCACCGTTTGCCATGTTGCTTATGAGATAAGATTATATTAAGTTACTTTGTCGTTTAGTCTTTTGCTTAGCCATTAAGAGTAAAAGAAAATCTAAGTGTTACACCGCTAGGAATAATACAACACCGCCTCATTTTACTTCATATTTCAGAATTTTACTTAGCTTATGTATTAAGAATTCCTGCCTATATAAATGCATGTGATAGTCATTGTGTAATATCAATTTCATATGAATGAAAACAACGTGTTCAAAGAAATTCTCTCCTATGTTCTCTTTGTAGCTACTTTGTGAGTTTGTATTTATTTATATGTCCCAATGATATCAAATTGGTATCAAATTCAAAGGCCCGCAAGCTTTACAATCCAGAGACCAGGAAGGTGATTATCAGTAGGGATGTGACATTTGATGAAGGAGGAATGTGGAATTGGTCATCAAAGTCACAAAAGGAGACGATAGTCACTTCAAATGATTACAAAGAGGAGGTTGATCATGTAGATACAACACCTTATAAGCCAAATACATCGAACAGAGAACAATTACATCAAAGATTACCAGTTCAACTGCAGGATTGTGTTTTGGGTACCATGACCCATCTGATGAAGAGATTGTCAACTTTGCTTTATTTGTAGATTGTGAGCCAATTACTTTTGAAGAAGCCTCTGGTGATAAAAATTGGATAAAAGCATAGACAATCATTTCCAATCGGAAAGTCTTGGAGAGTGAAGAAACTCTTGGAGATCGTTCATTCAGGTTTGTGTTCGGTTGAAATACCAACACCAGGTGGTTGCATGTATTTTATTACTTTATTGATGATTTTAGCAGAAAAATTTGGGTGTATTTTTTGAAGTTCAAATCAGAAGCTATTGATGCATTTAAGACATTAAAAGCGTTCGTAGAAAAACGAAGTGGTTGTCTAATCAGAGCACTCAATACAGACAAAGGACAAGAATACCTCCTCGATACAAATTTCTTTAAGCAACATGGAATCCAACATTAGTTAACAACTAGATATACTCCTCAGCATAATGGAGCAGCTAAAAGAAAGAACAGAACAGTCATGGATATGGTGAGATCCATCCTGAAAGCTAAACAAATGCCAAAATAATTTTTGGTAGAAGTAGTTGCTACTGCAGTTTATATTTTAAACAAAAAGTATTCAAGAGAAGACTCCCGAAGAAGCATGGAGTGGAAGGAGGCCATTAATCAGGCACCTCTGAGTTTTTGGATGTATTGCTTATGCTCATATACCAAATCAAATCATAAAGAAATTAGATGAAAAAGGCCAGAGATGTATCATTATTGGCTACAATTCAAATTCAAAGGCCTACAAGCTTTACAATCCAGAGACCAAGAAGGTGATTATCAGTAGGGATGTGACATTTGATGAAAGAGGAATGTGGAATTGGTCATCAAAGTCACAAAAGGAGCTGATAGTGACTCCAAATGATTACGAAGAGGAGATTGAGCATGTAGATACAACACTTGATGAGCCAAAACATCGAACAGAGAAAAAAGACATCAGAGATTACCAACTCGACTACATGATTGTGTTTTGGGTACTGATAATGACACATCTGATGAAGAGATTATCAACTTTGCTTTATTTGCAGATTGTGAGTCAGTTACTTTTGAAGAAGCCTCTAATGATGAAAATTGGATAAAAACTATGGATGAAGAAATCAATGCAATTGAGAAGAATAAAACATGGGAGTTGACTGAATTACCAGCAGACAAGAAGTCAATAGGAGTGAAGTGGGTGTACAAGACAAAGTACAAACCTAGTGGTGAGATTGATCGCTATAAAACGAGGTTGATGACTAAAGGCTACAAACAAAAACCAGGTATTGATTATTTTGAGGTATTTGCTCATGTTGCGAGATTAGATACAATTCGCATGCTTATTTCACAATCAATTCAAAATAATTGGAAAATACATCAAATAGGTGTTAAGTCTGCATTTCTTAATGGTACTTTGGAAGAAGAAGTGTATGTTGAGATGCATGCAGGATATGTAGTCAGAGGAAAAGAAGATAAAGTTTATAGATTGAAGAAGGCATTTTATGACTTGAAGAAGGCGCCAAGAGCGTTGTACAAAAAGATTATGCACAATTCAGGGAGGCTGTGATAAGATGTTTTGAAATGACAGACTTGGGCCTAATGTCTTATTTTCTCGACATTGAAGTCGTTCAACATAATGATGGAATTTTTATTTCTCAGAAGAAGTATGCAAGTGATATTTTGAAGAAATTCAAAATGGAGCATTCAAAGCCAATTTTCACGCCGATTGAAGAAAAGTTGAAGATGACAAGAGAAAGTGATGGTAAAAGGGTAGACTCAACTCATTATAAAATTTTGATTGGAAGTTTGAAATATTTGAGTGCAACAAGGCCAAATATAATAATATATGGTGTTGGTTTACTTAGCAGATACATGGAGGAGCCGCGTGTTAGTCACTTGTAAGGAGTCAAGAGGATTCTTCGTTATATCAAAGGTACTCTAACCGATGGAATTTTTTATGGTAATAATAATGATGTGAAGCTTGTTGGATATACAAATAGTGATTGGGAAAGAGATATAGAAAAAAGAAAAAGCATGTCAGGGTACACATTTCATTTGGGTACTAGTGAAATTTCATAGTCTTCGAAGAAACAACATGTAGGCACTCTTTCCATAGTTGAAGTAGAATATACAGCAGCAACTAGATGTGCTACTCAAACAGTGTGGCTGAGAAGAATTTAGAAGTGATGCATCACAAGCAAATCACACCCACACAAATATATTATGATAACAAGTCAGCAATTGCACTTTCTAAAAATCCAGTTTTTCATGGATGGTCCAAACATATTGATATACGATTTCACAAGATCCAAGAACTAGTTGATGAGAAAGAATTGGTGATTGAGTATTGTCCCACTGAAGAGCAAATTGCAGATATTTTTACAAAACCGTTGATGATTGAGTTATTTTATAAATTGAAGAAAATGCTTGGAATGATGCAAACTTAATTTAAGGGAGGCAATGTTGAAAATTAAATCAAGTGAGTACTATAAGATTATAAAAGTATGATGTAGCATACTCTGTGGTTAAGCGAATGCTTTTTATTGGACCTTAAAATTAAGGAACCGTTTGCCATGTTGCTTATGAGAGAAGATTAGATTTACTTGGTTATTAAGTTACTTTGCAATTTAGTCTTTTGCTTAGTCATTAAGAGTAAAAAAAATATATATGTGTTACACCGCCTAGGAATAGTACAACATCGCCTCATTTTATTTAATATTTAAGAATTTTAGGCGTATGTATAAGAAACCAAGCCTATATAAAGGAATGTGATAGCCAATTATGTAATTTAAGTTTCACATGAATGAAAATAGTGTTTTTAAAGAAATTATTTCCTCTGTTCTCTTTGTAGTTACTTTGTGAGTTTGTGTTTATTTATATGTCTCACCGCTATGATTACCTTAATCTGTTTGATCCTAAGGTAGTGAAACATTATCTCAGTATCCTTGATCTTTCCCATTAGATATGGAATTATTAGCAAGATTGATAAAAGATGTGTTGTCAATAAGTAACTTGACATATTGATTTAGCTTCATCATCAAGTCTTCCATCAACATTTTGTAACCAATTACCTTGACAAAGCATTGTTTCTTAGATGGCATGAAAAACATTGTACCGTTTCTATTAATCTTGTCTCCACACCAGTCACCATATGAATATCCTATTAAATTGAGCTTCTCATTTGTTTTTCTAGTTGGAAATAGAATACCATAGTGTAAAATACCATTTTATATACCTCGTGAATCTGGTTGCCTCAAAATTCTCTTAGCAGCTAGAAGCAATGAAAAATATAATCAATTTCTTTTCTTTTATCTCTAGTTTTTCTCTCTAAATTTTGGAGTGTGATCTCTACTTAAATTGGATCGTATTACTTGATAGAATGATAAGAGAGTTTGGGTTACTATTTATTTTTTTTAAGCTAAAATATTTTGAACCAATACATTCATGGTATGTTTATAAACTAAATGCAGATTGATCAATACATGTGCTCAATATTATTTCAATTTGATGAATGCAATCTATTAACAAAAATTTAATGATATATGTTTTTCTTGAGTAAAAAAAAATGCTATATGAATTTGCTACATTTTTTTTTTGTGTACATATGAATTTGCTTCATTTGAGAAGGAATGTCGTTTTTTGTTGTAAAGCAAGTAAATGTTTATTTTATTTTGTAAAGGTCTTATACTTCTAACAATGGATTTTGTTCATAATTGAAAATAACGATAAAATATGGCTAAGGCAGCGCTACCATCAACTCTGCAAAACATTTGTCATCACACCCATATCTTTGAAATATAGTTCAGAAATCACAACTTGAATAATTGTAGATTTACAAAATAGATGACATTTATTTCAAAGAATATTTTAAAGATCAAGTTCTACAAAAGAGTATATATTGCAAATTGAGAATAAGCTATTCCTTATTAGATATTTTTCTATTTACAAATACAAGTTCTACAAGGACAATGACTCATTCCAATCCAACCAGAACAAACAAACGATAGCAACTTTCAAGAAAAGCCAAAAACTATGCAAGCATAACAAAAAGTGCTAAAACACTTAAATTTTTATTTCACATATTTAAAATATTGAAAATATGTGTTCCTATACTTTTTTTTAAAAAGATATATTTTCTCAGTTATTGTGCTTAATTAGATCGACAATATTATCAAATAATTTGACTTACAATGCATAATATAACACATAAATATATAAACAAAATAAGGACATATAACGTGAGGGTCACAATCTAATAGGAAATGATAATAGTGCAAACAAAGTGAGAATTTTCTCTTATGTGTTTTCTCTCTTTGTATTTTTAGTTACATGAGATACGAGTGAGAGACATGTGTAGTGGTTGGACATAAATAGAGAATGAAAAAGACTCTCAAACATTGAGATAACATTATCACATACCTCGTTTTTATTTGAATTTATTTTGTATTTTACAATATTTTCTATATTTTTTAATTTGAAACAAATAAATGTTAGCAACGAGATTGAACATTAATATTAATGAACATTTTTTAAATTGATTTTTCTATTTATCTAAAATGAAACAAAACTTAATATGAGAGTAAAACAACACACAAATAAAAGTTAAAAGTTCACTTTTACATGAATGTTCTTTTTTATTTTTTACTTATAAATTTTGGAAAGATTACTACAATAGATGTATGAATCATATCCTTCAACAAACTTCTAAATCTTCCATCTTATCCAAATCTAAGTCGTTGGATTAACTCAACTGTTGAGAAAAAGAAAGCGGTAAAACATAAAAATAATGCACCGTCTCAAAATCTCGCATGAGACCAACCAGTGACATATCCATATATTTTGATTTGCAGGGGCAAAATTTATATTATATATATTTATACAGAAATTTTAAGAATGGAAAAGTGATAATATAATAACGACTATTTCTTTTTCTACCGCTTCTTGCATACCCAATTCAGATTATAAAATTTGAAATCCGTAAGTGCACGAGAAGAAAATAGGGTGAGAAAAGAAATAATCAATAGTAATATCATTATCATTGAGCAAAATACTTGAGTTTATCAACACTATACTATTATTTGAAAAAAAAAACTATAATATTATTTATTAGAAAAATCAAAGACTCGTTAATATTTACAAATTAAAATTGTTCTTTACTTGTCTTTATATTTAAAAAGTATGGTAGAATTTTTTTCATCTTCAATACTTAAAAAGCATCTCTCTATGAATGTGAAAAAAAAACTATTCAAAATTTTATCTCAAATGTATTTGCACATTTGAATTATAAAATTCACGAGAGAAACTATTTTATGACACAAATTTATATTTAGTGGGGGTAATATATTATTTTAATAGGGGATAATAATTAAAATATCAAATATTTTTTCTTGAAACAATTAAAATATCAAATATTTAACAAGTACAACATGAACGGTAGTTGCGACAGTTGCCCCCAATCTACTATGAGTGGATTCATGTTTGGAAAATGCTAACATATGTCTTAAGGACACATGTTAATATAACAAAAACAGAAATTATATATTAAAAATTGTGTTGATTTATTTTTTAAAAAGTTAATTTTTTTTTTCAATGAATGTTTGTTAGTTATGGAAACTTTAAGACGTGATTTACGAGCACATGTTAGCATGAACCTTTGTTTTTCATCACCTCATGACTTGTTAAAAAAATTTATTGTAAGTTTTTTATTATCTCAGTTGCATTTGAAAATGAATGTACAATAGGTTAAATGAGTTTTTTGTACTCAAAAGTATAGTAAATTGTGATTTTAATCTCAAAAAATATAATCGGATGTTTCGTCATTCTAAAAAACAATTCTTTTGTTTTTCGTCCTTTATGACCAGTTTATACTTATATTAATGTCAAAGTCATGACCATTTAAGTTTCAGATGTGTCCATATTTTTTATTTTTATTTTTGAAAATAAGACGTGTCCATGTTATGAAAATATATTATGTCCAGCACATGTATGTCTATACAATGTTCAAAAGATATCAATGATATGTCAAAATTATGTTTATTAAGGAGTAGAAAAAATTAGAAGGACGAAAGCATTGTGTTTTATTTTTTAGGAATGAAAATTAAAATTGACTATATTTTTATGGACCAAAAAAGTATTTAACCCTTTAACATATCTATACTATATAAAGAAAATAATCATTTTCAGTTCTTTTGGGCTGATTTTGTTTCTTACGAAAAATGCTCTCAATTTTCAATACAAATAACACATGTAACAAATAAGATAAGAGTAAATTTAAATATTAAAACAAAATATAACAAACACAATATACGTATATATATGTCCAGTTTTTCTCTCCCTTTATCCCTTAAAAAGTGTAACAAACTATGAGTATATTTATACTTATTTTTTCATTATCTCAATTATACTCTTAAACAACATTTTCTATAATAAATATTGCTTTTTTTAAAGACTATAACAAATATTGTTGTTTGTGTCATTAAAAAAATAAATAAATTTAAATTACATGTTTTTGTTATATTGTTGGTGTCATTGAAATAGATAATCATGGTTAATTTAATTCATAATTATAATTTTTTTTTTGGTATTCGAGATTCGAACCACCGAACTTGCATATATTATGCATTGTCTTTACCAACTGAGCTAAGCTCACGGGGAAGATTCATAATTATAATTTGAAAGCAAAAAGAATTTATATTTACTTTTAATCAAAATAAAAATTACAAAAAAAAGATCGTTCATAATTTTCAAACGTTAGCGCAATAAAAAGAGCGGAAAGACAGGAACGTGAATGTCCGTCTTTCCGCTAATAATACTCCTTCCGTCCCAAATTGTATGTCACTTTGGAAAAAAAATTGTCCCAATTTGTATGTCACTTTACAATACCAATGAAACATTAATGTTACTTTTCCTATTATATCATTAACTATTTGTTACTCTTTCTTCCTTCAATTCTTTCATTTATCTTTCATATATAATTTATTAAGGGCAATTTTGTAAAACAACTCATAATATCTATTTCTCACACAATATTAATTACATTTATTAATATGTGTGAAATGTTCAAAATATCATACAATTTCGGACGGAGGAAGTACTCCCTCCGTCCCAAATTGTATGACGTTTTGGGCATTTCACTCATATTAAGAAATACAATTAATATTGTCTGGAAAAGAGATAATATGAGATGTTTTACAAAATTGTTCTTAATAAATAATATGAGAAAGATAAATGAAAGAATTGAAAGAAGAGAGAGTAATAAATAATTAAAAGTATAATAGAAAGAAAAAAAATATTAGTATTATAAAGCAACATATAATTTGAGATAATTTTTTTTTTTTAAAAACGACATACAATTTGAGAGACGGAGGGAATATAATATATAATGATTAGGAGTTCTTCTGTATATACTCGAGGTATGAACCATGTTGTACGGGGAGTATGATTTTTATCCTCCTCTCTACAAAATTGTTAAAAGAGTTTTTTCTTTCAATCTTTATTCTCCGCATGGAAAGACATGTTCCCCACTTGAAATAAGACAACCCTCACCCGAATTTTCATTTAAAGTTGGAAAATAATATTCATAAATGATGGGAAACAATTTAAAATAAGGAAAATAGTGTTTACATTGTTGGCTTACATGATGACCTTTTACTTACTAACTGTAATTGTGTTCCAAATTAAATTCTTACACGTGTCAACTAGGATCTTAATTTTAAACTCTTTTAAAAAGATTAACGAACGAATATCAAACTTGTCTTTAGAAAAGCAAACAAGTTTACTCATGTGATCACACCACTTCTACCATTATTTACAACGCATACTTCTCTCATTTAATCTTTGAATTATGACGTTTTAAATGTCATGACATCTTATTTAATTTTGTTGTAGTTTTTGTCCCATTAAATGAGTAAAATACGAAGTAAGCTAAGGAACAACACAAGGTGTATTATACCCTAAAATATCAAATTAAGGCACCACTTTCCGAAATCGAAAAAACATAAATCATAGACAATAAAACTATTTTTTTTACAAATCAAAATGAAATTATATTACCGCAACAATAGTAGTTTTGAAGCACAAGGTGTGCTACCACTACAAATATACAAGATTAGTTAGTATCGAAAAAGAAAAAACATCATAATCATAAACTATACTTCTTAGGATTTGGAGTTCGAATCCCAATTTCTACATATAATATGTAATATTTCTATCAACTGAGATAAACTCACATGAATCGTTTATATTGACATAATTCTCTACTCCTACCTATTTTCAAAATAAAATTTGTTCAAACTTGTCTTATAGTTGCATGTCGATCTAATCAAACTTTTATTTTATTTTATAATATTATAAAAAAAAGTCAAGAAAAAAGTAGGAATGATTTTTTTAAGGAAAAAAAAAGTAGGAATTATTATATTATATTCTAGAAAAAGTAGAAAATAAATGAAAAAAAAAGTAGGAATAAAACATCCTAATAGAAAGTATTATCCGCTGTTTCAATCAGCCCACTGAAATCCTAAACATGGCCCCTGGTTTTTAGTTTCACTTCCCTAAACCACTTCTCTCTCTCTCTCTCTCTCTCTCTCTCTCTCTCTCTCTCTCTCTCTCTCTTATATTTGTCTTTCTTTCTGTCTTTCATCTTTTGTTGTCTTTCACTTCTCTACAATGTTCCATTTACCTCTTCAAAAACCTCTTTGAATCTATTTATTATCACTTTCCCCTGTTTTCCTCTGTTTTCTGTTTCATTCAATTTTTATCTCTTTTCTTCCACACCCTTTTCCCAAAATTCATGTCTCAACACTCTTGATTCATATCAAAACCATTCCTCTACAAAAATCCTCTCTTTGATTCGTTTTTCTTATCTGGGTCTGTTTTTTTGCTGTTTTTATACTCTGTTTTTCCCTCTGTTTTTGCTCTGTTTCAATGGGAATTGAGAGAAACATGGTTGAAAGAAAAGGGAGAGAGTTATGTGAATTACTTGATGAGACAAATACCAATAACATGAAACCAAGGAAGAACCGGCGACATCTTCGTCGCAGGACGGAGATGACGCCGGTTCAGAAACTGTTTCTTGCTTGTAAACATGTTTTTGCTAATGCTGCTCATGGAATTGTTCCTTCTTCTCAACACATTGAAATGCTTCGTTCTGTTTTAGGTATAATTTTTTTTTTTTTTTTTTTATGGTTTTCATGTTTTAGTTGAAAATTTGGACTAGTAATGAAGGATTATGCATGATGTGAATTTTGTTAAGTTTTCCTTTATTATTTTTGATAGGGATGGTTTATTATTTTATGTTTTATGGGACTTTGTAGTCTGAGAAGGACCAAGATAGATAGATACCTGATTTGTGTTGTGTCTTTTCTCATTGTATAATTATTTAATTTAATTAATATTTTAGGGCAAGAGTGTGGTGATGTGATACAAATAAGTGAAATTTTTATTTTTTAACAAAGAAATAAATGTTTTTATTTTGGTACAAAGAAATAAGTGAATTTTAATTCAGCATAAAATTGGTTTTATATTAACAATGTCCTTTAAACTCATTTATACACTATGAGTGCACATCATCACAATGTTGTTTTAAATTGATACAAATAATTGATTTATATTAACAATGTCCTTCATTTATCTATAATAAGGTGTTGAGAGCACATCAAATTATGAGTGTTTCTTACCATGTACTTGTTTTTCCATTAGAAAAGTACACATAATTATATAGTTTTCTGACCATTACATGATGTCAACACTATATAGGTATTGTCAATTTAATCAGTGCATTTCAAGTATATACTACTATAAAAACCCTAATTTTAGAAGTGTACTTTAGAAAGTACAAATTGTTGGAGTTGGATTTGTACTTCTGAAATGACTCAAAATTAGTTATTTTTTTAAATTTGTATATCTAAACTAAAGTCATGTTAGGGTGAGAGATTTTTTTTCCATCTATAGCACTTGTGGTTCTTTGCGTTCTCCTTGTGTCACATTGTTATTGGACCGCTTGATTTGGATGTATTTATTTGTGCACCTAACTAGATATCCTTTGGAGATAATGTGCCACATGTAGTTGGTTCATAAATGCTTGAAGTCAGTGTTGTTTATATGAAATAGTAAACCATTAGGCTTGATAAGTTGTAGAGCCTCCCTCAGTTGGTAGGGATATTGCATATTATATGCAAGAGCCGGGGTTCGAACCCCGGACACTCCACAATTAAATTGTGTGAGCTCTAGTCACTAATAAAAAAAAAAAAAGTTGTAGGTTTGTGGTCACATAAATTTGATGGTTGTAGGAAATCAATTAATTGGTCACTATTTGTAGAAAGATTTTCATAAATTTTTTTCTTTAGTGATTTTAGTGTATAAATTTGAACGAGGAATGCTAACGACACACATTTAAACACACTCTTGTTGATTGGTTAAAATTCACATGAATTCCACCAAATCATGTGGGTCCCATATAAATTTGGTGGGTCCCTTGTGAATTTTAACCAATCAAAGAGTGTGTTGAAAAATGTGTGCCGTTAGTATTTCTCAAATTCTAATTAATGTCACCAATTTGATAAATATATGCGCTTATTTCACATTCTTTATACACTCAAACTATAGCAATAAAATTATTTTTTCTTTTCAGAAATGGAGAGGATCCTTGCTCCTCTTTACTATTCTAAGAATTATTTGATCAATACTTAATTTCAAATTTTCATTCATTTTCATTAATTTTATACGCCATGATCGATAAGCTTTTAACTGTGGCTTATGTTTGTGCAGCTGGAATAAAGCCAGAAGACCTTGGCTTGAAATCTGACATGCCATATTTCAGCAATATCAATGGTGGAACTCCTAAAATTACTTACCTTCACATTTATGAGTGTGAAAAATTCTCGGTAACTCCCGTTTACTTTCTTAAACTCCCGTTTACTTTCTTAAAATATCTTTGGTTTTCATTTATGTTCGTTTTAAATTGCCCAAGAAGAGATAGAAGACTTTGTTTGTATGCAGTGAATAATTGTGATAGTTTTTTGGCATTATTGAAGTTCCTAAAAATGCTAGTGAATTGACAAAGTAAATGATTGTCACCTAAACTGCTTTCAAGTTATGTTTACAATTGGTTTAAGTTTATCTAATTACACACTAATCTAATAAATTTGGTTATGGATGCATTTACTACATCATGTAACATGTTTATAAAGTAACTAAATGTTTATTTATTTATATATTTTGATGTGTTGCAGATGGGAATATTTTGTTTGCCACCTTCTGGAGTGATTCCTTTACACAATCACCCGGGAATGACGGTTTTTAGCAAGCTTCTCTTTGGAACCATGCACATCAAATCTTATGATTGGGCCAATGACCTGCCTGTTGATGTCTCACAAAGTGAGTATTTTCTTATGTCGATGAAATTGCGTATTCACTTTTATTTGGCAACTTATATTAGACATTTTTTCCTATGCATTGTAATATTGTAAAGGATAGAGGACAGTAAATATAGAAAATTAATTTGAATGTTCAAATTGTGCCAGCCCAGATTCCAGAGAAAAGATTGGCGAAAATCAAGGTTGATGCTGATTTTACTGCTCCTTGCAATCCTTCCATCCTTTATCCTGATGATGGTGGCAACATGCATTGCTTCACAGCAGTAACAGCTTGTGCAGTTTTAGATGTTCTTGGTCCTCCATACTCTGATCCTGATGGAAGGCATTGTGCATACTACCAAAGTTTCCCGTTTTCCAACTTTCCAGGTACATATTTACCTAGTCTTAATGAATGGATAAGATTTTATATATCGTTCCATGGTTAAAACCATGTGTGTACGGTGCACGTCACACAATAATACGCTTTTTACACAACGCCACAGTTAATATTTACAGTAAAATGAATTGAATTGCTTGCATCATCTTCGGCCAAACTTCGACTCTTGGATTAATCAAATAGTTGAAGTTTGGTTAGAGGATTCAGGGTGGTACATCCATTAAAAACGTGTCAGTCTATGAAGCATTGACACAGACACTCACCCGTCAACACCAATAATAATTTGAGAAAGTAAAATTATTGAAAGAAATCACATCTATGCATGTCATGATGGTGTCATACACGTGTTGGACATCAAACATGCCTTCAATATGAAGTGTTCGAGAGGTATCAATATTCGGTACACCCTATATTATGATGTATCCTAAATGCTACCTTTGCATTATTCTACTTCTCTAATAGCATAAATCATTATTTATGGCCATGTCTCTAACCTAAAATGCAATGAATCTTTTTTGGAATTTCAGTTGAAGGAATATCCATACCAGAAGAAGAAAAGAAAGACTATGAATGGCTTCAAGAAAGAGAGAAACCAGAGAGTTTACAAGTAATAGTGAAAATGTACAGCAGCTCAAAGAAAATGGAGAATTAATCTTGTCTTGTCATTATTCTTCATGTATTGTTTAGAGAAATTTGGTTGTTTTTTTTGTTCTAGCAATTTCTTCTTAGATAGTGTTTTTGGTTTTCATCTCCTTTGGTGCTGTTTCAGTTATTATGTACATACCAAAAACTGGAAAGGACAAATTTTGCACATGAACATTGAATCATGAATAATGGAATCATAAAATTTATCTTCCAAGGTAATGAGATAGTTGCATGAAACTTGAAAAAAAGGGTTGGTACAAGTTAATATTTTAGATTTCAACGGTTTACCTTCTCTGCACTTAATACTTCTATGCAGCCAGTCCTAAATTTTTTTTTGTCTCGAGCAAATCAATAAAGTTGTGTCCTTTTAATTTGGATGTCTTTCTGTTTGTATTTTTTATTGCAAAAGATTCATTCATAATCGATGTTCTGCCTATGCTCAGGGTCACCCCTGCGTCTTTGTTCCTGACATACCTAATCAGTAGAACTACCTTTGGAAATGACACGATCAAACAGTTTAAAGAATACAATATACTTATTCTCCATGTGAGTAGCAACGCTTGTAACATGATTCTTAGGGAGTTTGCTAAGAATCTTCTTGACTTCCATATTTATCTCATAACTCTTGTTTAGATCATGATACCTTCATCCAAGGTGTAAAATCAACTTGCATTTCACCAAACGATTCATTTAGTGGTTCGTCTAATATTAGCAAAATGTTCAACTAGCTTTGAATTGTTAAGGCCAAGCTCTTTGCCATCAAATCTTACATGAAATTAATTTTTCAACCATTAGTGTTTTTTAATCAAATACTCTATCCTTTTATCGTTTAAAGTATGATAATAAGATATATTTATGTGCTTTTGAATCAAACTTCCCTAGACGATCTTTAGTGCTTAAAATATCATAAATAAATTCAAATTGATGAAAGCAAAAAATGTTTGGTGTTCTTCCTCCCCGCAGATTCTACCCAAAAGTGTTTAATGAATCATGTGCGAGCCATTTCTAGGATATATCTAATCTTTCTTTCTACAATTCCATTTTGTTAGGGAGTTTTTGGTGAAAGAAATTTTCTAAATACCATTTTCATTTTGCGAAACGTTTCAAAATATTTGTTTTCAAACTTTCCACTATGATCACAACGTTGTTATACCCGAACCATTTTCATTTTGCAATTGTTTGTGAAACGTAGGAAATATTGTATGTGACTCATCTACAATAGTCGTTAACATGAGAAGTTCATGTTTTTTTACTATTGACAGATGCAGTCTTTAGTCAATGTGTAAAAGTTGAAGTGCTTTAAACGTGGAAACAACACTTGCCTACCGATTGTTGGTATCATTATTGATAGTCCTTATATGTGAGCAAAAATACCTTCAAATTAGTGATTATTTCATGTTTGAGATTTTGATGAACAACTTAAGATTGATTATGATCCAAAGATACACCGAGAGAGTTGGAGTTGTTGTTTGTGAGTTTAAGAGTAGTGATTATTTCATTTATGTAAGAATGATTCTTTATTTTAAACTCTTGCTTTGATCATTCATTTTCTCTTCTATTTATAGATGTTGAGAGGCTTGGTGATCAAGATTTAAGAATACATTTTTTTTGAAGGAAGATTTAAGAACACATTTGTTGAACACATTTTTCATGATGTCATAGGACCCCCTTAATTTTTCTTTTCTTCTTTCAATAAAGTGCAAAATGTCCAAATTGTTTTTTATCATATCCAAAATGTTCCCGGTAGCCAACCAAGTATTTTCCCAACCCCAGTAGTGCAAGGAAGGCAAGCTATCCAAGTGAGAGCTATTTGGAGCGTATAGATTAATGCAACGACCCATGTACCACTTTTGTTATTCTTTCCATTAAAGCTCACAAATCAGTGTTTTATGTCTTTTTTTGTTGAGACAAAAAAGAATGACTTGCTTTTGATTTTAATGATTCAAACTTGAATATTCTTGCAAAGCTGAATTGTGCCTTTTTGTTGATTTGTCTTTTGATGATCATGTTTTATTTGCTTTGTGAAACTAAAATGTTCTTGCTCATGTTAGTTGTTATGATAAAGTACTTAAAAATGTTTGTTAAACTTGTTAACTACTTTTGTGGAAGTTGATAGAACAAGAATGATTCATACAAGTTCTCTTTGGGTTTTGATGATAACAAAGTATTGAAGAACAATTGGTATACCAACATATGTTCAAGTGCGCAAGATCTCCTTATCAGAAGCTGGAGAGTGATCTCCACAGACTCTGTGAAGGACATCAGACAAAAAATTTGACTAGGCTACTTGGATTTGGGGACCCAGAATCCACGTAAGCTTTTGTCTTATATGTGATTTGTCTCTATCATAACATCTAGTAGAGCAGTTCTTTTGTCTTCTTTCGTCTACATGTACAACCAGACAAAGGACACCAGGAACGAGAAAAGCAACAAATACTTCTCCTTTTAGCAAAGGAAATTCAAAGTACTTTTCAACGGGATAATCCATATCAGGAAAAGGACTAACGTCTCTCAAATCACTGCCTTTAAAAGGAGCTGAAGACCTGAAGAAAAAGAAGCAACAAGACTCTTCTATTCAACTGTGCCATTAGTCTGTCAAATTTAGTAGCGCAGAACACTTATGATTTATTTCAAGTCAAATCTTAGATATCCTAGGGAGTCTGTTCATTTGCTCAGTTTACACTCACTAGTTAGAAAGAGTGTAAAAACACATAACTTGTTTGCAGTTGGAGAAAATATTTTAGAAAGTCACTCACCTGCGTACTTGAGCATATAAGTCTCTTGGAGATACCTTGAGCACTTAGGAGTCTCAATCAATGGGGATTGAGCAAAGGGAAGTCTTAAGCAAGAAGAAGTCTTTAGGTAGAGTCCTAGAGCAGAAATCTTTAGGTACAGAGCCATAGAGCATTGAAGTATCTCAAAGTTGTGCTTGAGCAATTCGAAGTCTCTTGAAAATGTCCTTGAGCAATTTGTAATCAGTTGTGATTATAGTGAAACCCCTTGGAAGTGCAAGGGGACTAGACTACTCTTGGATTGTAGGAGGAACCAATATAATATTGATGTGTGTCTGCTTTCTCGATCTCTATCTCTTTATCTTTGCATTTTGTACTTATCCGCTGTGCTCAGACTCTGCATCATAATTTGTGCATCTCAGATTCTAATTAGGCTGTTTCAACCAAAGAAAAAGAAAAGTCATAAAAAGCTTACATAATTCTTCTTGTGTGTTTTTCTCACCTTCAGAAGTAAGTTAGTTTTGGATGATTACTTTCATGGCATGTAATGTCCATAGCTAATGAAAATCATAAGTAGGCATGGCATTGGGGTGGGGTGAGTACATGTTTTATCTTCCCCATCCCCATTTCTGACTCTCATATACTTACCATTACCCTACATCTCCATCCCCAACGGGTTTTGGTATCCCCGGCTCCATAATGAATCATTTTTTTCAATTTTTTTTTAGCACGAGAGCAATATTGTAATACATTATTCATCAATATGTACATTTTAACATTTCCTTAACTGAATGATTTGACTGAATAATTTGGATGATAAAGTAATTTTCTACAATAGGACATGTTTGGGTATGGGTACTTGTATCCCTGTTACCTGTCTCATACCCAAGTTTTGAAATCGGGAGAAACCCAAACTCAGACGAAACGGGAAAAATCTGTCAAATCGTGGTTGGTTCAGGCGGTTAACCACGAGTATGAGTTTTATTGTCATACCTAATCATAAGTCTAGAACAATTAAGAACCTCAATTCTCAGTTCTCTCTCAAACCCATATAACTTGTACTGCAAGTTTTCATTGTTGCGCTATCAATATTTTGTGTAAAAAAATAATACTAGAAAGAAACATATAGTACCCTTAAAAAACATATATATAGTAAACTACAATCCTAAATAATAGTTAGGTTAATTGAGCCAAGTGTGCATGTTACAAATTTTATTCGTATGGAATCCACATGTATCATATAATATTACTGTATGTTAAGGCATTAATTATGTCCGAGGCAAACAAAAGGGTTATATTTTTCACAAAGAATCTTACCACAAACCTCCTAGTAAAGACTACTTTTTTGAATTCACCTTCTAGTAAAGACTAAAGAGTATTATTGTAAGAAAAAAAGAGACTAAAGAGTATTAATTCTTATTCATATTCTCTCATTTAATAAAATGGGATATTTTGAGTTTCATTAAAATATAGGCACGTCTTAGATCACTCTTATTATTTATTTATACTTGTAGATCTCATCACAATATCAACTAGTGATTCAATTCAAAGGCTAATCCAAACCATTGACCTACATCACTAAAATAAACTATATTTGGCATTAAAAGTCGCTAGCTAGACAATTAAGTATGGAAGGAAAATCTTTAGGTTTCTATTAAGTAACACAATTGGACAATCATACAATTTACAAAGTCTCCTTTTCAAGTCGCTTGTGAAATATATATCATTGTTTTCTAAGTATTAATTATTATATTGGTGATCTGTAAGCCTTCCTACGTCAAGTTTAAAGTATATAATTATTACAAGTCTTGAAAAATAGGAGTTAGGTTAGCTTATAGAGCCTAGCAATAATAAAAAAATACATAGACCAGTGGAATAGAAGTAAACAACAAACATATTTAGAGTTAAATATGTTTTTTTTATCCTATAAATATATTAACCTTTCGTTTTAGTTCCTCTAAAAAACTTCTTCGATTTTTAATTCTCAAAAGTTTTTCATCTTCACTTTTGGTCCATTCTTTTAAATAAACTCATATGTAGAATTCATATTTTTTTTTTAAAAATTAATAAAAGTTTATAATATTTTAAAAATCTCTCCCAAAAAAAATTAGAATTTTTTTAACCAAACATGAATTTATATATTATTTGGGTTAAGAATTCATATTTAATTCATGTTTTGTTTAAAAATTTTAATTTTTTGTGTGATAGTTTTTTACAATATTCTACACAATTTCGTTAAAAAAAATACAATTACTACACATAAATCAACTTAAGAATATGGATTTAAAGTGGTGATTGAAAATTTCATAGTAACCAAATGTCGAAGGAAAACGAAAAATTTGTATATTTATAGAGATAAAAAAACACATTTAACCCTTTTATTTCTTTATAAAAAATTTGAGTGAGTTGGTTCTCATGGATCGAAAAAACACGGAGGCTCGAAGATCACTCACAGAGGTACATTTTTGTGACTTATGAGATCTGAGTTGTATCATCACCAACTAAAATATGTTTGTAATAATTAACAAATATTAAGTGAAGCATAAGCTATAATACAAGCAAAACCTTTACCCAATAGTATTTGTTGACCGTTGAAGGTTTTGAAGACCGTTTTAACAAAAATTCAAAACTACAAAATGGAATGGGTAAAATTGAAAAGTGAATATTACTTGACCTCCAAAAGGCACATCCATTAATATAATAGTGTCACATATGCCTCTATGTATGATTGAAATATATTTAGGGGTTTCCAAAGTTTGAAATTTTACATGCAAGCTTCAATGCCTTGGCCGGTATATAGTAAATAATTATGTTGGGTTGCTAATTAAAGATTATTCTTTTAGGAGGTGGGAGAGGTGCATAGTATTATTTTTATTATTAAGCACGTAAGACTCAAGATTTATAATATTATTTAGTGTGTTTGGTTTCATGTAAAATTCTATAATGCAAAATAGAACAAAACCTTTTTTAATATTATTCGGTCACTTATAATATAGAACTACACATTCCATTTAATTCATGGATACTATAGTCTTAGGTGTGTGGTAACCAATTCAACAAGCCAGTAGAATGACTCAAGCACAATCTAACAAACTACTAATCATAATAATGAAATTTATCCTATGATGAACTTTATTCAATTACTTAATGTATTTCATGTTACTTGGGCTTAGTGTCTAGGTTATAACATATATTGTCCTATAAAAAGAACCTAAATTTTTGTAATCTAGTTGTACTGTATGTATGAAGTTTTTACCACAGTTTATTAAAGACTATATTCTGAGAGCCCGCAGTAATTTTTAATCTTCCAACTCGGTTATTAGTATTTTTTTGTTTCTATGAGTCCAAGTGTCAATGGCAAAAATCACATATATTAAATGTTAAGAAATGAAGAAAATTACAGATTCAATTTCCTGGTCAAACATATATCCACTTTTCTTAAAATGTGTGAAATTATCAAATGATATTTTTATAATAAGGGATAGAAGTACAAGTAAACCATCAAACCCTCTTCTTTATTTAAATGCTTAAGTTAGAGTTTGGTTTTTTACGGGGTAAGTACCCTTTGTACTTTTTTCGAATTGTGGGTTAAATAATCTTTATACTTCTCTCATTTAAAATTGCGAAAAGTATTTATCACAATTGTCGACGCATACTCATTTCATCACATATTAATAGTCACATTATCAAAAGAAAAGTAATTTAAAATAAAAGTCATTTAACATTTTCAATTTTAATGATTTGATTTCAGTTCTACCACAAAATTAATACTTATGTACATCACTCGTAAATCAATATATATATCCACTATGCTTTTATTCCTTTAAAAAATCCACTATGCTTTTATGACAATGATTAATACTTAATATTAGGAGTTAATTAATAAAATAATTTTGTAAATTTTTTATACTATTTCATTTATAAAAAAATTATTTTAATTTGTGTGAAAAACTTAAAATAACAAAATAACACTTAATATAATTAACCGAACATTGCTTGGATGAGATGCTTTTGTTCACTTTCAACTTAATTATAGTTTCATCATCGGTTTAAATTCAACCTTGAAAATGTTAGTACAACACTAAATAATTTAAGGAAGAGATTTGCAACCCATTATGAGCCTATTTGATACAAAGATTATTAGATGTACTTGCGCCCATAAAATATCCGATTTAAGAATAAAAAACCCTAATTAATGAACAATCATTTTTTATGCACCTAGTATATGGATGATTTAAAACACCATATAGCATATATTAAAATTATGCATTAGATGACAATATGCGGATTCATGGAAATGAGGAGGTCAATGGCAGCAGTGAACAGCAGAGCAACAGTTGACAACAAGCGTATGGACCGCAAACTTGACAATGAAATTAGGTTCCAACTTACACCATTGACAAATATTCATTCACATTTTCTTACTCGCAGCCAGTTTCAACTTTGATTGCATATACCCATGTGATGTCCTCTCATCAGTACCAAGTTTCAACTATAAAGTATATATTTGTCAAAAAATTATATATAGTATAGTATTATAAATAATCATAGTTTTAAATTGGAGTATTTATTAATCAATAGTGGAAAAGGCTAGATTTTAACGTGACGAATCAAAGTTGGAATTCTAACTAAAAGATGTGTTCATATTTAATGTCGGTTAATATCTCAACTAGAATTACCTGTAAAGAAAAAACTTACGAAAGACTAAAAGTATTGCAGTTTTTATTTTGTAATTGTAATTATAAGTCTGAAGTATAATTTTTTTAGAGATCCCAGTAAATAGTATCACGAGTGCAACGGCATTTTCCGCGTTGTGTTGTAATATTAAGGTTCAGAGCGTAACTGCAACCACAACTTAAATTTAGAACTACATACTCCATCCGCTCAATGGTAAATGAGTTATTTACTGAAAAGAAAATGTCTCAAAATGATTATCAATTTCAATTTTCACCTTGATATTACTTATATTTTTATCAATTATACCATCAACTATTAATACTACATGTACCATTATTTTTTTACTTATTATACAAATTTAGAGAAGATCATGTTATTAATTTAGAAGGAGGGGGTGATGCTCTGGTCCAAGATAGAGAAGATCTTATGGTTCAAAGAACACTTACGCAAAAATTTACATTTACCTTCCTCTAATAACACTAGTGGAGCTTAAACTCGAGACATCTCAAGTTACTACATGAATCATTCTCAATTCAATATATTTTACTTTGCAATTTTGTTATTAATAAATATATGCTTAATAAATGTTTTTTTTAAAAAAAATAAATAAAAATTCTGATCCCTCTCAAATTGTATATGCCAAAATTCATTTTTCTTTGCCCACTCAACCTCATTAATGACTTAGATTTGGAGATCATGTTATTAGTTTAACCAAAAAATAATTAAAAAAATTCCATAAAATTAGCTTAGCAAGTGGTGTTGACATTTGAGGGTTATGGCTGGCTACATAATGAGAACTAGATGCGCATTGGGATCGGTGATTTTGCATTTTTTATTCAAAGTCTAGCTCATGAGAGTTGATTGGTTTATTAAAGAGTTATATGGCCTTGTCAAAAAATTAAATAAATAAGAGAGGAGTATTATGATAATATATATAAAGGGGTTAATTATGTGAGATTGAACAATATTGAGAAAATAATAAGAGAGACTATGTCAAAAATGTCGAGTCCTAGCAGTTCAGAGATTGAAGAGAAAAGAGTTACTTCAATTATCCATGAAGTTGTTGAAGTTGATTGCTCTACTGAACAAGAGGGTACAAAGGTACACACCAATCCTAATCCTCAACAATTTTTTCTTCTTGTGAAACATCTATACTGTTCTTGAATAGTATTATTTGCAATATTGATTTTTTTTTAATTTTTACTTTGTACTTTGATGATTTGTTATGTATAAGGATTATGCATATGTAGCTTGTGTTTCATATCAATAGAAGATAAGCAATTACACTCTAGTTTGACACATGATTATTTGTAGGTGACATAGTTCAATGTAAATATTCATACATGTCTATAAAAGTTTTAAAATAAAGTTATAATTGTCTTAAAAATATTCATGTGTGTTATTGTTTTGTTCATATAGTATTGTAGTTAAGTTTTGTCTTTATGAATCTTTTTACGGCCTTAAAAGTCATATTGACCTGTTTGGTTTGGCGGTGGGAAAGCCAAACCCACGTCTCGAAGGGAAACTTTCGTGGAAATTGAGAAGCTTGTTTTCCTAGCTTTCACGGCAACATGATTTCTTGCCACAATTTTGAAAATACAACGCCATTCTAAACACACATATAATGTCTTCTAGCTTTTCATGTGTGTGTTATAATCTTGTTCATATGATACTATATGTAAGTTTTGTCCGTATGATGTTGTAAACAAGTTTTATTCGCATACATTTTATTAACACTACTATGGTTTTGAAATCCAGGAAGACAAACCAAAATGTGCTAAAGAGGAGATGGGTGAGGTAAAAGAAGAAAACGAAAGATTGAAGACGATGCTATCTCGAGTTGAAAAAGATTACAACTCGCTTCAGCTCCGTTTCTTTGACATCGTTAACAAAGACGTTTCTATGAAAGATATAGAAGATTCATCGACTTCACACGAAGAAATCGATGAAGAACCTGAGTTTGTTTCACTTTGCCTTGGAAGAAGTCCAAATGAGTATAAGAAAGAAGCAAAAAACATTGAAAACCCTAACAAACCTAAAGAGAAAGAAGATATGGAAGTTAACCTAAGTCTTGGATTAGACTCTAAATATATGTTACCAACGGAGTTAGTATCTGATTTGAGTCCAATGAATAGCTCAGAAGAATTACCAAAGGAAGTTGAAGTTGAAGAAAAAGGAGCAATATTTTCAACAAATAAATCAACAAAAGTTATAAATGTAAATGATGAGATTTCAGAACTATTGCCTGCTAAAAGAGTCAGAGTTTCTGTGAGAGCTAAATGTGATACTCCCACGGTTAGTATCAATTAATTAGTTGTATTGAAAATTTACCATCTTTTTTTTTTATTATTATTATTTTTTTCATGAAAAATTTGCTTATAGCTAAAACTTACTATCTTGCATGCTAGGAAATTTTATATTCACAACTAGAAAAACATTATTTAGAAATATTGAAATTTAATTCGGCCACTATATCATTAAAATCGGTCCCTATTTTAGTCGATAAAAACTTTCGTGGCTAACTAGAATAAGAAAAAGTTAAAATAGTGACGAAAATTTAGAGACAAAACAAGCAATATTCATCTCTAATTTTGATAACGTAAAAAAAAAAAAAAAGATAACGTAATCTCTAATTTTGACGCTAATTGTTAGAGACGTTGAATTTAGTCTCTAGTTTTTGTTCTCTCTAATTTTCATTCTTATTTCAAATTTTTATTTAGTAGTAAATTTTAATCAATTATTGTATAAGCGTTGTCTCAAAATTGCTTTTATTTTTTTGATAGTCTCTAAATCGTCTCTATTTTATTTTTTTCACAATCTCAAAATAGTTATTTTGTAGTAGTACTTTTTTGTAATTATGTCTTGTCTAATAGCTTATGGTGTGTCTTTCAAACAGATGAATGATGGATGTCAATGGAGGAAATATGGACAAAAGATAGCAAAGGGAAATCCATGTCCAAGAGCATACTATCGTTGTACAGTTGCACCAGCATGCCCAGTTAGGAAACAGGTATATACATTACATATATATATGCATTATATGATTTAAATACATTGCTTCCTATAAACAAATTGACTAAATTTATGGTCTCAAAAAATTATTTATTTTTAGTCTCTATTTATTTAACAAGAGTAAAAAAATTGTGGATTTTAGTCTTTCTTTAATCTCTTATTAGTGACTCAAACCACAATTTTTGTATTTATCGTAATTTTTTAAGAACTAGGTTAAGAACGAATGATGAGACCTTGGGATTACAGTTTAATTGGTTTAATCAGTTGAACTATGGTTAAATTGGATGAATAATAAATAACTACAACAAAAGTATAAAAAAGAAGTTGAATCAATCGTGGTTCGATCCGATTGTAAGAGATTGAGAGTTGACCACAGTTTAATCAACTGACAAACTTGTTAGTTCTTGATTCAACTAGTTAAACCTATTGATTTGATTCTGAAATTAATCGTATAAGAATAAAAATAATATTTACCTTATTTATATCTGAAGTTATTATTGTTTCTAAGATATATATAGTAAGAACACCCTAAAATTTGATATGATTTCAGGTCCAAAGATGTGCTGATGACATGTCCATCTTAATCACAACATATGAAGGAACACACAACCACCCTCTTCAAGTAACAGCATCAGCCATGGCATACACAACATCAGCTGCAGCTTCAATGATGGTATCAGGTTCATCAACATCATCATCATCATCACATCAAAATCAAAATGTTCATCACAACAATTCCACATCTTTTGGAAATTCACCAACTCAACTCAATGGTCTAAATTTCAATCATCACCAATTTGAACAATCAAGAACACCAAAACAACATTTCTTCATTCCACCAAACCATAATAACTTGTTTCCAACAATCACTCTTGACCTAACTTCTCCTTCATCCTTATCATCATCAAACATTGCTTCAAATGTTCCAAGATTTTCTCCAAATAATCTTAGTTTTTGTTCCACACAACAACCAAATTTCACACCAATATCATCCATTTGGAACAACAATAATAACAATAAATTAGGGTTTATTAACAATAACACAAACCCTAATATTGAAAAAACTCAAGTTAGGCCTTTTAATCATTTCCAAGAAAATTTCTATCAAAATCAAAATTGCATGACAAGTTATCAAACCCCTTCAAGACAAGCTTTGGCTGAAACAATAAGCAAAGCAATTAGCACTGATCCAAGTCTTCATTCAGTTATAGCTGCTGCAGTTTCGTCGATTGTAGGACAAGGATCAAACAATGGTGGAAAGCAAGAAGAAAATAGAGAGAATGGTTTAGGTGCAGGGTTGAATTTGAAACTTGGTGAGTATCCTCAATTGGTTTCAAACAATTTGTTGAATCAAAATGGTAAAGGATGCTTGAAGGGATCATACTTCAAAAGATTGTCACCAACAACAAGTTCACAAGCTAAAAATTTCATGCTTCTTCAACCTTCATTGCCATTTTCTGTTTCTAAGAGCAGTGCTAGTAAACCTCCATCCATTGTTAACAATATCAACAATTTTGATCTAGATAAGAACAAACATAATTAGCACTTTTGAACTCAAAATAGAATTCAGATCCTCTACTAATGTTATATGGTATAGTAGCTGACTACACCATACAACAATGGTAGAGGATCTAATTTCCTCATAGGGTGTTTGAATCTTCTGTCACAGTTGTACCATGTAGCCACGACAAAGTCGTTGAATCTAACTTTATAGAATAAAAAATTGTTTCTTTTAGATTTAATTGTTTTGTTGCTAAAATTTTATTGTTTACTTTATACAAAATATAGAGGAGATTGAGAGAAGATATGTTCATTATTTATATTTTATTTATTTATTTTCTTGGCATTGTTAATTTTATAGAAAGAAAAAAAAATAGACAAGTTGAATCTCTAAAACTTCAATGAATCTTTTATGAATGGAAAAACTATTCATTGAAATTTATGTGAAACCCTGTTATCTCTCCCTAATTTCCCTCCTAATCCCATATTAATTGCTAGCCTAAACAGCCAAGTAAATCTCAAAATCTTGCTCTTCTTCTTTTCTTCAAAGGTTATAGATCCTATTAATGAATAATAAGTAATCCAAATGCTGTAGCTGGTCATCGCAGTTGGGTATTCTCTGTTTGAAAACATCAAGGTATGATGCTTATCACTTATATTATCTGTTTGCTTTCATTATTGTTTCTGTTAATTGGTGTCGGTAAAATGTCATAGTGGATCTCAAAAAATTTATGCATAGTGTCACACGGATCAATATATTTACTTGGTTCCTTTTTTGTTTATTTTTTATTTGACAATGTATTGCATTGCATTGCATAAATTTTCGACAGTCCTTGAATGAAATTTTTAATTGAAGAATGTCAAGATTCCACTACTCATATATAGCATTCGAAATGTTACAAATGGAAAGGTAGCACATAAATGAATTCAAACAAGCTTCCTTTTTTTTTTTTTTTTGTTGAAGAATCATATACAATCATCATCTTAAGACACTAGAGCTTATCTCTTTATAAAAGATTAAGCTACATATCACATGTATAATATTCTTTTCATCCAAGCAATAGTATATCACAAGTTTGTTAAAAAAAGTACTATATGACAATTTAAGGCCCCTGCATGGTGCAACGTGTTGACTGTGGCACATCCACATATAGTATTTCACTTGCTATAAACAACTGGAAGAATTATACCCGATAAAACTGCTTTGATATTCCTCACCAATATTAACGCATCTTCAAGTTGTTTGTGTAAAATTGGTGTACTGGTTCGAAGGTCAATAATTTTGATGAAAGATCATATAACTCACCTATGCGTTTCTCGGATGCACTATAAAATCATATTAAATTAAGTCATGTAAGGTCAATCATTTTCCTATAACTTATTTAACATCAATGTAAATATATACTATAATTTATTGATCTCTATTACAGTCGATAGGACCCGTGCGGTAGCACAGGTCAAGAGTCTAGTTTTAAGAATGAATATCATCAAATATATGACACGACCCACACGATTTAGTAAACCATATAACATGACCCACAAGATTTAGTAAACCATAATATAAATTTACCTAATATAAATATTAAGTCAAATAGGGAAAATCATATAACTTGAGAAAGAGAAGAATTAATTGTTGTAATCAACTAGAGAAAAGCAATAAATCCTTAATTTAACATAGTATGATGGTGTAATGATCTTCATGAAATTTGACCATAGATTATGATAACTTCACTTTATTTTTCTTATGTAAGCTAAACATTATACATGTAGTCCATTAGTTTTTAAGTAGCCAGGTCACAATCAAATAATAAAATGTAGCCCTTGATGCTAAGAAATTATGTATCACTAAACAATAATTTTAAAAAGTCTATGAAACTCCAAAGTCTCCCAGAGTTTTGTCACCATATACTAATGGCTAAATAGAAATAATTATAACTGTATATTTATTACAAAAGATCATGGCTGATATAATAACTACAAGAAAACAACTAATTTATCTAACTCACATTTTTTTGCCATAATGACGAAATCAACCTCTTGAAGCTCAATTTCAATCATAGAACATCAATAAATGAAAGAAAATGAACTAAATTGTAAGAAATTTTGTCATCTTCACTAACAAATAAGAAAATTTGAAAAGATACACTAGTTTTCCATGAAAGCAGCAAAGTAAATTGCTTTCACCATTTCTTCTTATTGTTTTATGTGGCATTCTCCTTCCACAACTGAGTTTTATGAGAACAATAGTTTACAGACCTACATAACAGAAACAAAATGGAAAATGCGGAAAACTCAGTTACTTCCTTACACAATATCATAACGAAAGATAGATAAAACTCACTAGTAGATGCACATCAACACTATTGGAGAATTTTTTTAAAATAAAGGAAGTAATTACCAAAATCTAATGTGCAACTTTATTCAAACGTCTTCTACGAAACCTTCAATAGTTCATGGAATGCTTCTTGTGGTACATCAACAGAACCAACACGTTTCATTCGTTTTTTCCCTTCCTTTTGCTTCTCCAAAAGCTTCTTCTTTCGTGTAATATCACCACCGTAACACTTGGCAAGAACATTTTTTCTCATAGCCGTAATACTGCAATAGATGTGGAAAATTTCAGCTTACTCGAACAGATGAGTCGAGTAATGAATGTTAATAAATTACTTAAACTGAAGTGCATTGCATTTGTTAAGGGCCTTAAAACCCGACAAGCAAAAGCCTATTGGAAAACAAAATGACTACAATAATCACAATTTTGATGAAGAATATTACTACCTGTCTCGAAATCTAGGACCCTCTTGATAAATATTATGATGAAAACATAAACTAATTCTCTCTTCTAAAGAGTGAACTTGTAAAACAATTTTAATACCAATTCTCTCTCCTGAATTTACGTGACGAAGGTAGGACATTCATACAAGAGTTTAAAGGTTTTAAAGCAACCATTACAGACATATTAGCACAATATTTTAAAAAGACACTTACGTCTCCCTTGCAATGATTTTTGACCCAATGGCGGCTTGTATGATTATCTCGAACATTTGCCTGATCAAAATTTAGATGATTTTTCAGATGAATTTTAAACATGAAGAAGTGTGAAAATAAAATAAAGTAAAATAATTTCTTCAACTAAATAACCTGTCTATAACTTTCTTCAATTTCTCCACCAATTCACGCCCAACACGATATGATTTCGAGTTATGAACAATGGTTGCCATTGCATCCACTGCTTGACCATTCAAGAGAATATCAAGTTTCACCAGATCAGATGGTTGATAACTGTAATTGCAGCCATTAAATGCATTGTAAGGTTGAAAGTATGCGAATCCAAATATATAGTGTGGTTTGCTTATTAAATTTGATAACATATGACAGCTTATAAATATATAATACGTATCAAATTTGACCAACAAAAAAAAAACTCAATGAAATTGGCTATAGTTTATCCACCAGGTCTCACGACTTCTCTATACCAATACACATTATAATGAATCCGTTCATTGATTCAAACCACACACAACAGAGTAAGTAACTGTTTGATTAAACAACTTAATTAAGCGTTTGTAGCATAAAGCTTATCGTATTGGTGCTTATAAACTATTTCGATAACAAAAGATAAAATAAAGTCGGACTGTTTTATATAAGCTATAGGCTGTTTTTATAAGCTATCATGGAGATTTAAGGAAATAAAGCTTATGGACATGTCAATAGTTGTTTCCATAATCTCTCCCAAACAGTCTCACAACCTTATGTTAGTAGATAAACTCAAATAAGTTAATCCAAACAGACCCTAGATCATTGAGTAATATTTGTAGTTAGTTAGATGAATATTTACTCCTTTGTCCGGGTTTGAACCCGGGGCCTCCAACTCCTTATCCCTTGGCTCAAAGCAGTTGAGCTACCCAACAGACAACAAGAATTCACTACTTTGCCACTTCATACAATCAAATTCAAAATACACTTATAAGAGTTAGATGACTAGGCAAAACAGTAGACTCTCATTGGATGTTAGTGTAAAACAGGTTTACACTGAAGCAAACAGGAGCAGGTGCAAAACAATAATCATGGAAAACAATAAGGAGAGGGAAAAGGACAAGGGTACTTACTCTGAATCCTCATAATCAAATGATGCATAGCCTGATGTTATACTCTTCAATTCATTATAAAAGTCAATAACAATTTCCCTCAAAGGAAGACGATACTTCATGAAAACCCGTTGACTGCAGGAGAAAAAAATTAAGCAATCAATGCTTTAGTTTAGACCAGAGATCAATGCTGTAAAATTTGAGAGGCCAAGTAAACTTGTGAAATATTCTGTAAACTGAATTCATAAAGCGGTAAACAATGATAAAACAACTTACTATATAAACAAAAGTTTTTTTTTTTTTTTTTTGAAAAGCCAAACTACCTCCCCAAAATTGGCTCCGGGGAGAATTGAACTTGAGACCTTAGGAGGAGCGCACTCCAAGATCCCAAACCAACACCACCAGGCCAACCCAAGTGGGTTGTGTATGTGCATAGTAAATATTAACAATTTTAACTTGGTGACATAGCAAACTACATGAAGGACAAATTGACAAATCACAAAGTTCAACATTGTTAAGATCCCACAAGGCCACAATTGAGTGGAGATATGGCTAAAGTAGTCCTTATAACTTATAAGACTTGGACAACCATCACCCTTCAGCTAGATTCAACCAACAGCGAATTTAATATGGCATTAAAGCCTATTCTAAGTCTTTTATTGGGCCGCTCATATTTATTGACACTTCAAATGGCCAATCTTGAGCATGAGGTGTTTTGAGATCCCATATCGATTATAGATATGGTCAAAATAGTCTCAACACCCAATCTAGCTTGTTGGGTTGAGTTTGGACCTACTTAAATTCTAAGAAAAATTACTAGAGTGAAAGATTGATTGACTGGATTCTCCTTGTTGGAGCTACATTCAATTAAATAGAGCTAGGTTTCAACTCATCATATTTTGGTTCATTCATCTTGTTGGCCTGTTGCGTTCATTGCAAACAATGAGTTTTGTACAAGTTTTCTGAATCGTGACTTCGTCTATGTTGAGAGCTATTAGGTAGAAAATTGAGATTTAATATAACTTCGTTCACCTCCTTTCTAGATGGGTTCATGTTTGAATTTAGATGCGTCTATGGAGTCCACTGCAATGTCTAGTGCACCCCTATCATTTTAGGCATAGCGGGAAAATAACCATTATGTGGTAGACTTGTCCAATCGTCCTTAAACTTGCAATCCTATAGAAGTCTTTATAGTCTACCCATGATTACAAAACCAATTTTATAAGTAGTGTTGTCAATTGCAGATCGTGGAAAATAATGATTTGTTCAAATTATATCAGAGAACAATAACGATTTGTTCAAATTCTACTACACTATAACACTGCTATAGTCGCTATTTAACAACATTGTTGATAAGAGAGTTAACTCAATTTTGATACCTAGAGTCCTAAACCTGTGATTCTACAAGTTAACTCAAGAGTTCGAAAACCACACAAAAGATAAATTCAGACAAAACTAGAACAAAATCAAAGTTTGCGTTGACTTTTTAATAACCTTGCATAAGGCACATAATACACCCAACAAATACATCATTTGTCATGACAAATATTCATTGATTGATATTGATATATTAATAAAATAGAAACTTTGGCAAACCAAAACCTTACCTGTCAATGAACGAGTACTCCAACTGTTCACCCCTACGCTCAGAGAGAAGGGTGATAACAGGTCCAACATACCTTAGATCAAACAATTAATGAAGATAGTGAATATCAGCTCTGAAAGAAACAAATAAATTATTATTTTGTTCGAGTTGTGCAAGAGCTTACTCACTAGGCATAACTATAGTAGCTATTACTGTGGGTTCCCAACAGGCTACCACTCGTTGCTTGGGATTAGACGGTAATGCAGCAGGATTCTGAACTTCTAATTTGCTGAAAAGAAAACCTAGAGTATTAGTAAACGCAGACAAACTTAGCCTGATGAATACAACTTTGTTAATCTACCTTCCATCGGAATACTCATAGATATAAGGCACGGTAGGAACGGTTGAGATAATATGAGCTCCATATTCCTGTTTACACAAATATGCTCTTGTCAATGACTCACCGTGCTAGAAAATGGGGGAACACACAAACGTCGGCCATTTCAAGTCAATTACATGTGCAATACCTATGAAGCAAACATATAGCTCGGATTTGTGAAGGTATGTTATCTTGCAAAATATATCTTCATCCTTGGCATGAAGTCATACTTCTTTTTCCGGACAATATATCATATGCGATGAAGCAATGATGCTATATTTTCGTTGCATATTATAGTTCTCCATTGGATGAGATATGGCATGAAAATAAGTTTATAAGTGGTGGATAGTCCTCACCTTACAAGCCACTTTTATAAGGACTGAGTTAAGCCCAACCCAAATTCTAAGAATACAGTATAAATATTTCATACTTATATTTTGAATACTTCATCAATACTAATCGGTAAATAATCCAATATTTTTAAAATGTTCAATTCTGATACAGCCCAGAAACTTTTGGGTACAGTTTAAGATGTTCACTATGGTTGGTAATTCATCACTTTCTTTGGCACAAAATGCCAATATCAATATAGTTTCCATTCTAAGCCTAAGTCTACTTAGTCTACCAGATGTTACATATGTGTGGCTTTACTGTATATTTTCATCTTTCACAATTATGTTTGCTGCATAATTGTAATTTCCAATAGTTAGATTTTTATTCTAAGATCCAAATAACATCCAACCGAAACTAGATATTAGTTTGTAATGTCTAAGACGTGTGAATTTTTTGAATTGCAATTATATATGGCAACAAGTAAGAGTGGTACTAAACCTACTAATACGATAAAGTACGTGAAGTACTCGACCTCCCCAATAATACAAAAACAAGCTTAGAACTATCTCAAAATACAATCTAGAGGATTTATGAATTTTATATTTGCACACACAAACGTGTTAGATATGTATCATATCAGTCTATCAGATACTCCAAAGCAATATTGATGTTACCTGTTCAAGCCTTTGATGAAAAACATCCATGTGCAGAAGGCCTAAAAACCCACACCTGATTGAATATAAAAAAGAAACATAAAAAATCCATTACTTTTGAAACCAACTATGTTTCAAATTTTAAAAGAACCAAATTAGCATTCCAATTTTTTAGTAATTGATACCAGACCTGAATCCTAGACCTAGAGCAGTGCTAGTTTCTTTAGTGACAGAGACACTGGCATCGTTGCATGTAAGCTTCTCTATTGCATGGCTGAGTGCTTCAAAATCAGATCCATCAGCTGGAAAAAGACCCGAAAAAACCATATGTTTTGCTGCTTTGAAGCCTACAAATATCAAATTATTAAGAATTAAAGAAAATCTGGCCATGGAAATGCATATAGATGTTATAAAGGATAATATTCTCATACACGGGAAAAGAGAGAGCAACAAGTAAGATACCATATAAGTTAGACTGTTTAGGGTACTTATTTTTTGAATCCAAAAGTCCAAAGCAATAATTGTCAAACAATAAAATGAACTTATTACGTTTTCTGCAAGTCCATTTTCTAAAAGTTCTGCAAAACTTAGGTCAGGTTTGGATAAACAACTTAATTAAACACTTATATCATAAGCACTTACCATATAAGTGCTAATGTATAAGCTACATAAAATAAAATCAAACTTTTTTCATATAAACTATATGCTGAAAAGTTAAAACAACTTCTGGACGTGTTGTAAGTTGTTTCCATAAGCTATCTCAAACAGTCTCACAAATGTTTGCCAATAGATAAGATCAAATAAGCCCATACAAACAGGCCCTTAATGAGGTATAGATTATTAGAGAAAAGGCCTAGGTGTATGGCTCTCATAACGAACTATCTGAGACAAAAAGAAGATGCCAAGTAATTCAACAGTTTTCAACTATAATGTTAACAAAACAAATTTCCAAAGACAGGAGGTAAAAGATCACTGCTTTACCTGGAAGAGGTTCCACATCCACAGTGCTTTTAGTATGGTAAATTGTATCTCCAATACGTGCCTCTTTGGTTGTCCGCATGCCGGTTATAACGTAACCAACTTGTCCGGTAAACAAGATTCCAGTAGGCGTAAGTTCAGGATGCATGATGCCTATATCCATAGCTTCATATGATTTACCTGTAGCGGCTGAAGAAATCTTATCCCCCTTGCGCAGGGCACCATCAACGACAGCAACATGGCATATCACCCCTCTATATTCATCAAAATATGAATCAAGTAGAAGCATACGTAAAGAAGATTCACTCTTCCCAGGAGGCGGGGGTATACGCTCTATAACTGCTGGAAGAACATGTTCAAGACCCACCCCAGTTTTAGCCGATGTTAGCAATGCATCACTTGGGTCAAGATCAAACATCGATTTCAGTTGGCCTTTAACACGGTCGGGATCAGCAGTCGGCTGATCTATCTTATTTATGACAGGTATAATTGCTAAGTTAGATTCAAAGGCAAGGTAAAAGTTAGCAACTGTTTGCGCTTGCACTCCTTGAGCAGCATCAACAACCAAAAGCACACCCTGACAAGCAGCTAGTGACCTTGACACTTCATAACTGAAATCTACATGCCCAGGTGTGTCAATAAGATTCAACAGATAATTAGATGACTCTTTTCCATCACTACAATCACCACCGTTTATGATGTTCTTATAAAACATTGTTGCAGTCTGAGCTTTAACCGTGATTCCCCTTTCTCTCTCCACCTAATACAACATTTCAAAGTTCAAACTTCACCAATTATGTAGCATATGACATGAAAGTCAAGAAACAAAACAATATGGCCCTATTTGAATATACAACTTAATGGAGCATTTATACCATGATCACCTATTACATAAGTGCTTATGCATTAGCTATTTCTATAGCAAAAGATAAAACAAAGTGAAATTGTTTATATATAAACTATGAGCTGTTTTCATAAGCTATCTTGCAGAACTTATATAAATAAGCTGAAAACATCTATGGACATGCAAGATTTTTCATAAGCTCCTCCAAAGGTGTTTTTTTTTTTAGAAACTCAGTATTCGGCCTAACGACAGACTAATTAGAGGGACCAATTCCACCAGTGGGGGGCCCATTTTAAGCCAGAACTTTGCTCTGTGTGCTCTTTATGGACTAGCCCACAGAATTTGGCACCAGGAGGATTCGAACCTGAGACCTTGAGAGGAGCAAGCTCCAAGGTCCCAAGCCTACAACACTAGACCAACCCTTGGGGTTTTAAAAAAAAAGTCTTATAGGTGCTTATACCAATAAATAAGCTCAAATAACCAATCCAAACAAACTCTATAACCTCTCTACCACCGATACTTCATATTGAAATTGTTTGGGTGTCTAAAATATGCCAATGTACATACAACGTTGACATTACACTGATAAAACCTACGAAATCAAGAAACAAATTGTAATACAATTTACGACAAAGGATGAGCATAAAGGCTCTACAATGGTGGTAATGCAAACAGAGAAAGTCAGAGACTCCTAATCCAGAGCAATCTCCTAACCAACTCTCTAACAATGATATTCATCCATGACTCACTAAACTTCAATACTAACATTCATTCCCTATGTTTCTAAAATCTTCTAGAATGTGCTTTGCCTAGGTGTCCAATCACACTGAAATATAGTTTCATACACTCACTCCCATTTACATAAATTATTATTTGTGTCTTCGTGTCGGTGTTTGTATTTGTACAGGTACTTCTTAGAATATAACATCCAATAAAGTTTCAAAATTTGCATTATATTTCCAAAACCAACCAATTCCACATCCTAGTTAACCCAAAACACATACAAGAAAAAAGCAACAATTTTTCACAATAACCATTTCATTTAACATTATAAAAAACCAAACCCTTATAAAAAAATCAACAATTCTTCATTATCAAAAGAAAAAACAAAACCTGCAATTTATCAAGATACTGAGGTTGCCCAAGTCCTTTCTTAATAGTGCCTGTAAGTTCCAATAACCGATCAGCAATAGTAGATTTTCCATGATCAACATGTGCAATGATTGAAAAATTTCTCACAAGCTCTGGTGGGTACTGACTCAAATCAATAATGGCTTTTTCTTTGGTGTTGTTATGGCGTGAATGTGTACAGAAAAGTGCACGTGTAATGGAAAATCTTTCATGGGTTATTCTGTTTGATAAAGGGTTGAAATTGAAGAACAATGAAACGTAATTTGATTGTTTTAAGGTTTTTGATGCTTTTCTAAGAAAACCCATTTCGGGTTTTTTGAGGTTCGTTTGGTTACTGAATCTGTGTTTTGTCGAACAAAGGAGGTTGTCTGCTTTGCTACAATACGACGTCGTTTAAGTGTATTGGACTTCTAAGTGAATGTAGGGTAAGTTTAGGGGAATCACTATTTGCACCCTATGTATGCTCGGACCCGAATACCCTGCTGTAAAAAAAAAAATGATGAAACCGGACGATTTAGATTTTGAAATAAATTTTATACAGTAAAACGATCTCAGTCATCAATTGAAGATCAGACGATCAAGATCTGTTTCAAATTTCTATTGTTTTCGGCCATTGATTGGAGATCAAACAACCAATATTTATTCCAATGTCTTCTTGTAACAACATGGAATCTCGTTTCTTGTATGCTCGTATTATATTATATAAAAAAAAAAACTAGGCAAATATGTAACAGAAAGAATATTTTTCAACGAATGGCCGAATAACATTATGTTAAGTGTTAGTAAAATATTGAATAAATAGTAAATATATCTCATTAATTAAATAAAAGTATCATCATGTTTTTTTAGGGGTAAAGTAACATAGTGTTTAACTGGTAAAATGAAAATTCAAGAATGTTTTTCAGCGAATGGCTACCCTCTCAATGTAATTGAATGAAATGATTATGATCTTCAAAATTTTGGTTTGAATACAGGCACAAATTGTCAAGAATAGCTTTCATAAAATTTTAGCGGATTTGATTTTGTGGTTTAAATGTTTGTCTAAGAGTATTTGTTGTTAGAGGGAATCATGATGGAGCTCTGCTAGGGCATGAGAGCGACGCATCCCTTTGATTTGTTTTGGTGGAATCAATTTGCCCAAACAGATACGTATTGTTTATTCTTGCTAATTGCTTCACCTTTGAATTAGTTTATGTATCACGAGCCTACTTTAATTGCAACACGGGATTTCTTTTGGCTTGGATTCAATTGGAATTTCATTGTTCAATCGGTGGAAAAATTCAATTACGCTTGCTTCTTTGCACCATTCCAATTATTTCAAGTTTTCCCTAATTTCCAATTGGTGATTCACATAAGTGCTGATCGGTGCTTTTTCATCGCTGATCGGTGCTTTTTCATCCAGCAATTGGAATTTTATTATTTGTGATTGGCGGTGCTGGTGTTTGTTCGTGAATTTGTCAATATTCTCTGATTTACTAGTGTCAGGCCTGGTGAATTGTTGACAGACTTTGGATGGCATACACGTGCCCCTGGCCGTGTGTGTCTGATACCGCTCCCTCAGCATTGGTGCAAGCACAAGCTATACCAACGAAATCATTTGCAGCAGCCTTGGCTTGTCAAAGCACAATCGATGACAGACCATTCCCAATTCCATGCATTAAAGGAGACGCTTTGAGCATCCGTATTGGGCAGGAGGAGTATAACCGTGGTGTAGAGGATTGCAAGAATGCATTACGGGCTAGATTGACTCTATACAAGGGTGAGAAACCGTACTCTACACGTGACCTAAGCACAAAATTGGGAAAGCATTGGAAAACAATGGTGGCATGGAAAATGGTTCCTTTAGGCAAAGGATATTATGATTTCCATTTTGATTCGGCAGAGGATCTTTGTAAAATATGGGCAGCTGGTACAATCAATCTCAAGCCAGGTTTGATAAGACTATCTCAGTGGACCAAAGATTTCAAATATCTTGCTCAGAAGCAGACTCATGTATCGCTTTGGATTCGATTGGTTGCGTTACCGTAAGAGTATTGGCGGGAGAGAACATTGAAGGAAATAGCAAATGCGGTTGGCACTCCAATAGACATTGATGGACCGACAAGAAACCACACTTTTGGCTACTATGCACGGATCCTAGTTGACATTGACCTATCAAAGAGAACTTACGATGAGATCCTTGTGGAGCGTGAGGGCTTCGCTTTTAAGGTGGAAGTGCAATATGAGAGGAGACCGTTGTTTTGCCATCACTATTACTCCATTGGACATAATGTCTCCTCTTTCCGATGGATACATCCTCAACAGCCAAAGGATAAAGATGATCGTGGGAAACAAATCATTGTGGTTGAGAAAGCACCCCCAACAACAACTCGGCAGCACACAGATGGGGGGGCTTCCACTTCGGCCAATGGCAGTACCTGGACTTGGGTACCGGTTCCGATTACTTCGACAGTCACCACTTCTTAGAGAGTTCCGGTTACTTCTGCCCCTTCACCACTGGCTCCGCCTTCTAAAGCTATTCTGACCCCTATTATTGCCAGCTCACACATGGGGCCGGTTGTTACTTCTACTTCAGCAGTTGTTACTTCTCAGATGACGGTCCCTATGCCCAAGACATCATTGTCGTCAACATCTTTCAGCTTTCCACTACATAACGTATTTGACAGCATTTCTAGTGAGGAGTTGCCACTAGCTACACCAGTGTTTGAAATTGTTTCCCCGCATGATGAAGTGCATTCTGAGAGAGTTGAGCAGTCGCTTCCGACATCGCGGGAGGAGTTAGAGAATCCTATGGTTGACGATGTTGCTGCGACGTTCTCGGATGATGTGGAACATAATCATTCGCGCCCCCGGGAGCTGGTAGAGAGTCCCAAGGGTGACCATGAGCATGCACCACATTTATCAACTATTGAGCACCATGATGTGCATGAGGTATCTATGGAATCGCAACAGGTTCTGACAGAGAATTCGGTTGAGCACGTTGATGTGCATTCTGTTCCTAACCAATCCCCCATGGCTGCTCGTTCCATTGATAATTTTGTAGTGTCCCATGAGGCTGTCGTGATATCACTTGAAGGGACTGAAGAGGTTGTGCAAGCAGATGTTAATATTAATGTATCGCATAATCAGGATGAACATGTGGCTGCCGAAATTCAACAACAAGAAGTTCATCCCAACAAAAATATTCAACATGGTTTAGATTTGTGTGAACAAGTGCGTCAATATGATGAGAGATCAGCTCTTGAAGACTTCACACCGGTTCTAACAAGGAAGCAAAAACAAAAATTAAAATTACAACAAGTCTTACAGAAGCAGCCTACCAAAACCTGTGCTCGGGGTGATCCTTCTACAACCGCCCAATGAATTTTGGACTGGTGCTTATTATTTGCGTCGTCGACATCTTTGGGCTGATCTCACTTTTGCAAGGGCGTTTCCAAGGGTCGTGGTTATTTACTTCTCATTTTTACCTTGAGGGTAACTAATGTGTGGACAAACTTTCCTTCTGAGTGGTCCGTCGATCTCTTTTGGGATAGATGTGAATTATCTGACTACAGATTTCCATAGTTTGTTTTTGGGGAGCTTTTGTTATTTGTTTTTTGCTTTCTATTTTTTTTTTTTTTTGAGGGTTTTGGCCTAGTCTCCCCTCCTTTGTAATTATTTTCCCCCCTTTTTTGATAAAATCTTTAGAGTTTGGCAGCATAGGATGGAGGCTACTCGGGGTGCCAACCTAGTTGGGATGTCGATGTTGCCTCTTGACGCCTGTCGTCTCTCCTTGTTATCAAAAAAAATAAATGTTTGTCTCGTAATTTTTTATGCATTACTGAAAAATGGTTGTCTTGTTTTTTTTTTTTATATTTATCAAAGACAAATATTTTTTTTGACAAGACAAATTTCTTTCTTGTACTTTTATATATTTATTGATGGTAAACTGTCCATTTTTTCCATTAATTAATGAAAAATATTCGTCAGATATATTTTTTATGCATTAATTATAAAACTTGTTCCATATTTTTTGAACTTATCAATGATAATTATTATTTTGATGGAATCAATGGTAATTATTTTTTTGAAGGATAATGATAATTATTTGTCATGTGTTTTTTTTATCAAGTAGTCTAGTGGCTAAATTCATACACATGATGTGTGGAGAAGTGGGGAATCCGCGGTTCGAACCCCGACCCCTGCACATATTATCGCTGGTAGCTACCAACTGAACTACACTTATGGGACACGTGTTTTTTAATTTATCAATAACAAATATGTTTCCTATGTTTTAATTGCTCTTTTGGTCCATTAATTATTTTTTGACTTTGATTCCATAATTAATTTTTGGCCCGTTTAAGTCCCTTAAATTCATCTCTATTCTCTGGTATACAACTTGGTCCCTTCCGTTACTTTTATTAAAAAGGCTTAATAGCAATTTTAACCCCCTAAGTTTCAAGAAGTTGTAATTTTGGCCCCCTAAGAAAAAAACTGCAAAACCGCCCCTTAAGTTTTGTCTCTGTGGCAGTTTTAGCCCCCTAGATCAATTTTGACTCGGTCAACGCACACGTGAACGCCACATGTATTTTTAAATTTTTTTTAATTATTTAAAAAATAAATTTTTTTTATTTTTGTAATTAAAAAAATATTTTTTTATTAATTTTTTTAAATTATTTAAATATATATATATTTTTAATATTTTTTATTAAAAAAAATTAAAATTAAAATATATAAATAAATATACACGTGGCGTCCAGGTGTGCGTTGACCGAGTCAAAATTGCCCTGCGGGCCAAAACTGCCACATGGTCAAAACTTAGGGGGCGGTTTTGTAGTTTTTTTTCTTAGGGGGTCAAAATCGCAACTTCTTGAAACTTAGGGGGTTAAAATTGCTACTAAACCTATTAGAAAACGTTAACTCAAGTAAAAAACTTCTTTGGCTGAAAACTTTTCCTCATATACTTCCCTTTTTTTGGGTTAAATATGTTTTGGATAATGTTGTTTCTCCCGAAAAAAACATTTCCCGAATGTATCATGAAGTTAATATTTTAACTATAGCACTATCACCCAGTCACCCATGATTTCCGCAAGCACCCCTGATTTTCGCAAAAAAATAGGATCCAACAATGGCAATTTATTCGGGACAAGTTCGTGGTCAATTTTTTTCGTTGCATTTAGTAGTGCTCATATGTTTTTATACCCTACAAAATTACAAGTTTTTAAGTTTCGTCCCTACAAAATTTTTACTCACTTGTAGTCCCTATTTGCATTTTAGAGGAACTAAAAGTATTCATTTTTTGTAAAAAGTTTTTAAAATAGGGACTGTTTTTACAAATTATAATATTATGGAGGAATAAAATTACCATTAAATTTTATACTACTAAACTTGAAAACTCATGATTTAGTAGGGACTAAAAACATATTTAATTTTTTTTTTTATACTTTTATTATTCTTGATCTTCATCAACAACAAACCTTAAAAAAATAAATATTTTTTTCATCTTCATCTGCATCAAATCCACAAACCTAATTAACCATATAGGAGTGATATTTGGACAACCAAAATCAAACAACTTTATTGACAACCTTTTTTCCTCTTTTCTTATTGGACAAAAGTAATAGAGAGAGAAAAATGAAGAGAAAGAATAAAAGTATAATGAGAGTATGAGAGAGAAAGTTGTCACAAAAGTTGTTTAAAAGTGGTTGTTCAAATATCATTTCTCTTAACCATAACAACACACGAAAACTCAAAAAACACCAATATCTACTACACCTGAACAACAAAAATTCTACCTCAACACTGGATCTTAAAAGTGTTGATTCTACCCATGTAAAAATTGTGTTTCAATTCCTAGGAAATCAAGATATCTGGATCTTAAAGTTTGTATGATTCAAAATTGACCGAAAAGACACCGAAGAAAAATTTGAAGCGAAAGGGGTTGTTGTAGTCATGGGGGTGGTAAGCATGTTGCCAATTAGGAGGATTTGAGTGAACCAGAATTAGGGGCGAGTGAAGGTTTTCGTAGCATTTGTGGGCTTAATGGAGTATTGGTAAGAGTTGGTAGTGGTGTTTGTATTCCTAAGCGTAAGAAGACATTAATGGGGCGGAAGAAATCTGATGATGGCTAATTATCAAATCCAATAGCAAGTCCTAGGCAGGGAATTTGGCGTGATGATTTGGGGCTGAAGTTAGGTAGTGATGATTCGAGCATGACAAT
>Ga0315914_1000310_pt1 | contig 55805 bp, 25 predicted proteins | sample MpolenodulesMG_FD_203920 | JGI IMG/M metagenome (GOLD analysis project Ga0315914, IMG submission 203920) | Medicago polymorpha root nodule microbial communities from Los Angeles, California, United States - elongated nodules | ecosystem: Host-associated > Plants > Roots > Nodule | place: USA...
CATAAACTTTTAAAATGTTCATGGACGACTCTGGGATGAAATTACCAATGTGGCTAATTATTTAAGCAAAGTAAATTATGTTTAAAATAACAAATATTATTCGTATTGGCCTATTGATATCGGCTTGGAATTTGGAAGTGCACTCCTCCTTAAGGTATCAGGTTCGATTCTCTCTGATGCTAATTTGGGTGGGCTAATTTAGCTTTTTTTAAAAAAAAATACTATAAAAAATATAAAATAATTTAAATGAATGGTCAATTCAAAATAAAAAATCTCACCAAAAAAGGTATCCCTTTATATATATTTATTATTGATTACGTATGAGGTATTCCTTTATGTATATTTATTGATTACGTATGAGTAAAAGTAAATTAGTTAAAAAAATATGACAAAAACAATTGCTAAGACTTGAACCTAATACAATAAGTTAGAAAAACGCACACTTTACCATTAGATTAAGGCATCATATGTGATTATATTTTCAAATTTAACATATATAATATACAATTTTGACTTGAATATATATATATATATAACAAATATTGGTTGAGCTCACACCCAGTCTTGAAGGGATTCGCCCTGTATCTAATGACTACTCCATCCGGTCCTATTTATAAGAAACATTTGACTTTTTTGATTCATTGCATAAATGATGTATTTGGTCTATATTTTAGACTAGATACATCAATTACTCAATGAATCTAAAAAGTCAAATTTTTCTTATAAATAGGACCGAAGGGAATATTATTTAGGAGAATATTTGTCAGAGTCTTATAAGTCATAACTTCTCACTTAAGACCCCCAATTATAAGTGAGATTTATACTTTTTAATAATACAAAATTGAAATGTAATAGTATAAAGTTATTGATAGTTGATTAGAGGGTATCATTCAAAAAATTTGTATGAAATGCTGAGTTGGAGGGATTGAGTGGTTATTATGTATTACTATTAAAAAAAATTAGGAAAGATATTACTATTAAAAAATTATAAATAAATGATGTTTACATGTGGATCCATTTAAGAATCCAAAAATAGATGTCTTCATTGTAGATGTTCTTAAAGAACTTTAATGAAAAAGCTTTATAAGAAAAGAATGTTTTTGAGACTTCCAAAAAATATTTTACATAAATTACAAAGCATAAGGGTACATATGCATGTTAAGAGTAAATATAGAAATTATGTATTAAAAATTGTGTCAATTTATTTCTTAAATTTGTTTTAACTACTCTCTTGTCTCTATTTTCAGTTTTTTTTTACATTTTATGTTTATTCAATAAATGGTATATCTTCTATCAAAATAAATGAATAAATAATTTATCTAGTTTCTAAAATAGACTAGACACGCCATTTATTGATTGAATCTAAAAAATAAATTTTCTCTTATAACAAAGACCAGAGTATGCTTTTTTCGATAAATACTAAATATTTATGAAAAGTTTATCATATGCCCTTATGACACGTGTTAGCACGATTCATACTATATTATACTCCCTCTATTCTGAATTATATGACGTTTTGGTCATTTTACCCGTATTAAGAAATATAATTAATTAATTTTGTATAGAAAAGATATATTCGAAGTTGCTTTACAAAATTTTCCTTAATATATAATATGAAAATGATAAATTAAAGAACTGAAGAAAAAAAAAAAGAAGTAATAAATAGTTAAATATATAATAGAAAAAGTAATATTAATGTTTCATTTATATTGTAAAGCGACATATAATTTGAGACAATTTTCTTTTTCTAAAACAATATATAATTTAGGACGGATTAAGTATTGTTTAACAAGGGTCTTAACTTAAAGAAATTTATTACCATTTTCCAATTATTTTTTATGTTCACTTCATCTGTTTCATTTTCGTTGTTTTGATAATTTCTTCTTTTCCTGTTTTTGCGGTTGATTTGTATGGATTGTTCTGTTCTCTGACGTTTGGTGTCGGGCACTAGTTAGTAACTTCAAACAAGTAGCTTTTGCAATTTGCAAACTTCTAATTTCTAAATATAGTTTGAAACAAACGCAACAAAACAAAATTACACTATAACTATATATTATTTCTTGTGACAATGTATAAACATTTCTTGTGACAATGTATAAACATTTTTTCAAAATAAGTTTGTAAAGTAAGGTTTTAAATATACAGATACCTCTCTTAACTAAAATCCGAATGTTGGTTGTCATGATATATCATTTTATCTTATTTATCTAGATTCAATCTCGGTTGATGTAATGTCATGAACACACCATAAATTGATTATAATTATTCAATCGTTGATTTGTTAGAAGTGGATATAAATAAAAGAGACATTGTGAGTCATGATGTTTTTGTAACTATGTTTTTTATTTTTATGACAAGCTTATAGCAGCAACATTTTTCTTAATAGATTAGATTAAATAACTAAGTATAATAATGGAATTTTGTCAACAAAAAAGAAGAGTATAATAATGGACTCATGTCTTTGTTAAAAGAAGAGGAGAAATTTTCCTCTTTCTAATCTATGCAGCGCTTGAGATCAAAGTTGTTGGCACAGGGGAGCACAAAACTAAAAGCAAAATAAAAAAATGTTCAATTTGAGTCAAAAAAATCACACTTGCAAAATATGTGTCGTCCTTTCTATGGCTCAGAGGCCATTTAGCCGTCCACATTTTAGGCTGCAAAAGATTCCTAATATTTATATCGCTTTCCGCCGTATAATATAAGATTAAGATCGAACCTTTTACTTGTCAAAAAATAATAATTTCAAGTTTTGAACCATTTGTTTGTACAATAAACAAAAGGTGAAGGTTTAAAGCAAGACATCATCATTAGGAATAAGATCCAAAACTGTAATGATGCTATTTGCATATTGCTTAGATAAATCAATTATCAATCACTTTTTTGTAAATAATATAAGACGATGCCAGCACGCGTTGCACACCAACTATTCACGTATTATATGATTGATCGGAGATCGTATAAAATATAGTCCTTGCAATCGTGAGATTTCATGAGAAATTGGTAAACAAGGTGCGGCCTTGTAGGGAAAGTGTAAAGTATCCAGTTGGGGATTTTATAGGGCCAAATTATGTCATAACCTAAGTATTATACGGTATAGTATCCATGCTTAGAGGATGGTTGAGATGGTGCATTGGAAATGGGAGGAAGATTAGTGTGTGGAAGGATGCTTGGTTAAAGGAAAAGGATAACTCTTATGTTTTTTATCACGAAATAACCTGTCATTTCTTTCATTCCATAACATCCACGAACTTGCAAACCAAATAAATCAATTGCATAAGAGAGCATCTTGATTTTGCAAAACCAGAAAAGGTACTAAACTGATAAAAATGATTGACAATGTTACAAGGATCCGCTGAATAAACACACTGTCAATTTCGAATAAGCTGCCAAATCTGACCAAAAAGACGACATGATAAAAATAGATGAGTCTTTGTATCCGGTTGACCACAACCACTAACGCACAGTAAATCAATGTAGCATTATGATCGATTAAATGAAATTTAATCTTCACCCAAGATTAAATTTTTCATTTTCATATATTATAACATCTAGCCCTTTTAAGCTTAAAAAATGAAACATGTCATGAACCATGCGCTGCAGAAATCAACTCTTTTTTTGGTTTGTTTTGGCTTGTTCAACTTTTTAATCTCAACTTATTAGAATTTTAATAATAATATTAACAGGCAGTCACAAAACACTGTCTCAAATATGACAAATTTAATATTTTATTTCGTAGTTTAGACTAATTTAATCTTTAGCACATGCAAATTATACGCGTTAAACGTTAGTACAAGTACTAGTTTAGTACACGATGAAAAGAGTTAACTAAACAACACGATATATAACGGGGATGGTACACTTGTAAATTGAGGTGTACTGTTACTCTTGTTTTCTATATCTATAAATTAACGATTATTTTTATGAAATAAAGAACTCTTTGTTGGCATTTATATTTTAGGAAATATTATTTCATAAAATAAAAACATCATTTCATTATTTATAAGAATCATAGTAAACTTTTTACTTATTAATGTTCTATATTATATATTATGAGTGATAAGAATTAAAAAAAAATCAATTTTATTTCGTTGTGTTTTTGTTAAATAAGATTAGTTATTATAATTATAAATAATAAAAAAAAATATTTTTCAGCAGAAAAAAAACTACTCATTTAGCTATTAATTTAAGGATTTTGTGTACCTGTACACTCAAATATTTTGGGTGTACCGTAAAATTTGCCTGGACAACAATCAATATAACCCAAAACATAAATGCAAGCAACACACATTTTAATACGCTATTTTTAATCGGTTAAAACTCACATGACTACTACAAAATCATATGAGACCCATATAAATTTAGTGGAACTCATGTAAATTTTAACCAATCAAAAAGAGTGTGTTAAACAATATGTGTTAAAATGTGTGTTACTAGTATTTTTCAACTCGAAAAATATCATTAGATATTGGTTTCCACTTTACTCTCTCGAATCGAATAGATATGAAACAATGAGTGCTAATTAGAGATGTCTTGAGTTCAATTATTGACAATATTAGCAAAATGATCCTTATGCAAATTTTCTCAGGAAAAGAGCAGTTTACATCATCTTTGATATGACTACGGAAACCAACAGTAACTTTTTATGATTTTACATATTAGTAATGATCATAGAATTAAAACAAGTCATAAAGAAAAAGCTTTTCCCTATATGTAATGCATGTGCAAGAGTAGTGGAGTTTCTTTTTTCTTGTGATTCCATCATATAACCCACATGTTGCTTTGACACTAAAGGCAAATTCTATATTATATCACTTTGATAGGTCCATGGGAGTGCCGTATACTTGGCTATGTAGTTAAAAATCGTCTGAAACCTTGTTAACACCAAACATATATTTATCTTTTGAAAGTAAAAGATCGTAGTTCTCAGTTTTCGCACTTGAGAAGTGATCACTATTGACAAAATCAAGAGGAAACGAATAAGAGTACACAATGCCCCGTCAACATGAAAAGATAACACTAAATTTCTATTATTTTTAATCAATTAGTTGGTAAATAAAATAAAATTTGATCATAAAAAAATATAATATTAAGACATTATTGTAAACATTACATATAAATGAAATTTCTTCAAGTATTGTGCGAAAAGACAAATATAAAATATATTTTTGAAAATTTCTTTGGGACGAGGTCCTCGCAGAGCAAGGGTATAATCCTAGTCTACATCCATGCACTGCCCTCGAAGGGACTTTCTACCCCATCGCACAGAAAAATTCCCCTTCCAAGGTTCCCATGAGGTAGTCCGACGGGGATCCCATTTATGGATGTAAGCTGACATCTCTAGGAGAAGAGGAATAGATTTAGGACTCCTTACTGTAATATTGCAAGTAAAGTCATCTTTGATAATCAGAGGAATCATGAACGTTGATCGGGATGTTCATCCATGAGGCAAAAGTGTCAATGTGCCTTGATCTCTTCATATGATTTTTAGTCCTTGATAATTAGAGGAATCATGAAGGTTACGCACACATGTAGGATGGATCATGTGTGGTTGTTGGGTGTATTTTTCCCACTTGTCAGAGTGTGTGCTTAAAATGCATGGATGTTGGCATCTCTAGACAGGTTAAAATCCTCTTTATTTATAACTTTTTCTATTTGTTCCATTTAAAAAAGATAAAGACACACAAAAAGTAAAAAATAATTAATGATGCTGAGATCCACTTAGTGATATGACCAACCACTTATTTTTTGTGTTTATCTCTCTTCAAATTGCAACTTCCATTTATTTTTATAAATGGAGAGGATCTTTACCCTCTCTAGACATGTTATCTTCGTTGCACCCGAGAGAACTATTTATAATATGCATCAAACATTTCAGAATTACTTGTTACATGTTATACCGGAAGAAATGTAGGGTCCATTTGTGGAGACCAATCAACAGGTCAATCATGGTTACGTTTTCTGGTTCTATAATATCTCACTTCCCTTTTTATTGCCTCATGTAGAGGGTGATCCTCTGAGGTTGACAAATCGAGAGGTTCTAATAGAACATGATAATGTAAATGCTACTCTAAATGCTTTGCAAATATGCAAGAGGGTTAGAAAAATAACTTTGGATGTGGAAAATGATGGCCAAGAATATGTAGAGCATGCTCCGTATGACAGTCTTTAGCAGATTGTGATAGAAACAGAGTTTGTCACCCGATATAAATTGAGTTTATACGAAGGAGTTGCAAAGGATATGCAGAGCGAGTAACTTAGTACACTAGAAACTCTATAAATTAATAATGTCAGGACTGAAGAAATTTATTAATTTAGAGAGTTATTAATTTATCGATAAATTAATAGTTATTAATTTAAAGAGTTTTTAAGTAATTATATAGTACATACCAAACAAAAAGGCAAATTAGTTTATGCCTCTTAGAGTTACGTTGCAGCGAACTTTGGGACTCAACGTAAATTAGTAACTACTGTGTTCATATGCATTGGAAAAATACAATACAAAAATACAACACCTGAGCTATTAGATGCAATAAGAAAAGTTAGAGATGAGCTTCAAACAAACTTGAACTTTAAAGGAAAACAGACAACTATTGAATCATATTTCAATAGAGTGTAATATATTTTTTTTTCAGTTTCTATGAATTATTAATTTATGATTTTCTTGGGACCAAAAATTATAAAAGGATCTCCCAAAAAATTATTATCTTATTATTTTATCGAGTTTTTCAATTTTTTACATTAGCCCAAGTCGGGACCGGACAAATTTATTATTTTAGAGAGTTTATTAATTTACCGAGTATTAATTTAAAGAGTTTCTACTGTAGTTAGGGTTTTATTTTCATATTTTGTTTTTTTTTATGTGATGTATATTGGTATTTTAATGTTTCAGCATTGAACACGTATAATTTATCGATTTTGTTGTTTATCGAAATGATTATTATGTTTTGTTAATGAACACAATTTGTTGTTTTGTTAGAATGATTTTAAATTGATGTTTTCATATATAGTTTTTTGTTACGGAGCATTTTGATATTTTCTTATGAAGCATTTTGAACACAAATATATGTCTACGACAAATTAAAGGGCATTTTGTCAATTTTGTCATTCTCAACATTTTTATCCAGGTCCGTTGAACTTTAACTCCTGATAGGAACATAAGTTATCTCCCGAACGGATTCGACTTTAAATCCCAAATGGATCAAATGCTATCTCCAAATAAAATCACATCGCAACTTCTGATCGTATACAATAGTGACATTTTGGGCAACTTAGGAGTATGTGAGCAATTTAAGGTATTCTTACATTAATTCTTCGGTTTTATTTGGCTACCCCAAATTGTATGGGCATTATCCAGTAACATAGCCCAAAAATTTAAGAGAATTGCTTTTTTAACATTAATTCTTCAGTTCTATAAAAATACATATAGTGGATCTGCGAATTTTCGTAGTATTTCGACTAATTCTCAATTTATTTTGAATTTTTTACTGAAACGTGTAAAATCGCAATATTTTTCCAACTGCGCGTCCGGAAAAGTTATATAAAAGTTGAATTTTTTCATTATTTTTTGCACACATATTAATAACATAAAAAAAACATTTCCCGCAAAAAATTAGAATTTTTCGACAACAGATGGATTAAAAAAAAAATTAATGCGTCAATAACTCAAGAAACCAAAACATCAAAACGTCGATCGAGAAATTGAATTTTGAGCTGGTTTTTTGTGGACAGCTCTAAAAAAAGTATATATAGAGGGTCCGTAAAGTTTCGTAGAATTATGAATAAGTTTCAATTTATTTTGATTTTTCGACCGAAACATGTAAAATCATAACTGGAACTGCACTTAAGTGCAGCAAAGCCAGAGGCTGTTAACTGCTGTCAGATATGCTAGCGGTAGTTAGCTGCCTTTAGGGGTAAATTCGTAACTTACATGTGTCAATATGAAGTTCTTGATGTCAGAAAAGCAATTTTCAAAATTTAAATCTCAAACATCATACCAAAACAAACAAAGGGGGGGAAAATGTAGGGGAATTTATTTTCACTCTCTTTTCTCGCACACTTTATTCAAATTATAAAAGCATTAAATTTACCAACTTTTTGTTTTAATCCCTCTAAAATTTTCCTTCAACTTTTGGTCCCGCACAATTATATAAAAAAAAAATTTAAATCCTTTGTAAAGAATGTTTAAGATTTAACCGTATCATGTCGTTTTTTTTTTCTCTAATTGCGAACTGAATTATATTCATACAGATTATTGCACATTTTTTGTTATATGAAATAAGTGGAAAATGAAACAGTGAAAACGTAGAAGTCTCCAAGTTTCTAGAACATTCAAAGTAAAGAGATTCATAACCTTCTTCCACAGTGAGTTACACACCAGTTTGCTTACAGAATCAAAGATGTCGCTAATACCCATCAACAACCCTCAAGGCAACAGTTCCAACACAAATCTGAACCTTTGGGATTCAAATCCCCTCTCTCTATGGGATCCATTCATGGATTTCCACTTCCCACTCCCCTCACCCATCACCAATTTCTTCCCTGAATTCAGCTTCGGATCATCCCTTAACACCCGCATGGATTGGAGATCAACACCGAGAGCTCACGTGTGGAAGGTGGTGCTTCCTGGTTACACAAACGAAGATGTGTTTGTTGAGCTTCAAGATGAGAGAATGCTTCAGGTTAGTGTTGAGAGTGGTAATTTCATGAGTAGGTTTAAGATTCCTGATGATGGTAACCTTCATGAGCTTAAAGCGAATATGGTTCATGGTGTTCTTGTTGTCACTGTTCCTAAGATTCAACAATCTTCTGGTTCTGGTGGGAGGAACATTAGGGTTGTTGAAATTGAAGGCACCGACTGAATGTGTGTCTCTTCAGTTTGTTTCCTTTAATAATTGAAATCTAGATTAAACTATATGTATATGTATATGTATCTATTTATGTTTGCTATTGTGGGGTTAAGTATGTTGTTGTAGTGTGCTACCAAGTACCAAGCTCCATGTTAAGTGTGTCTACTTCATATCATAAATTATGTATGTATTTTTGTTAATCTATCTAATGTTATGAAAGCATATATTGTATATCTACATGTCTGAAAATATATGTAGTGGCGGTCTTAAGTTATTGGAATCAATTGGGTTTGTTTATGTTATGTTATGGTATGTGATGCTAATGCATCTAGCAAATTATATAAACTGAGACTGAAGAATCATGTGGTATCAACCGTTTTCTCATCGGAGCCATTTGCTTGCTGTTCAAGCCATGACATGTTAAGTATTTAGTCATGGTCTTCTTGAAGAATATTACTAACTACTAAGGAATTGACTTAAAAATGTAGCTGTTTCTGTTCTGACTAATGAAGTCCTTTCATTAAATCAATTATGGTCTTCTTGTATTGGATTACTTTTAGGGTTTTTGACTTAACCCTCCGGTCCTCATGGAAGAAACCCCAGTAATTTAGAGTTTGAATTTTTTCAATTCCAAGATTCGAATTCGGAATCTCCTCGTCTTTAACATTACTTTACAAAGTTAAAATCTGCTTCCTTATTTATTCTATTTCACATATATTCAAGTTTTATCATAACTACAAGTTACTTCAATTTCCCCCCCTTAAATTCTGTTGTGAAATATCAGACATTCAATGATAAGATATACTTTACCAACCCATTTAGTGCATCACATGAAGAACCCCTCACAGCTATCCCAATTTCATTCTTCAATTCTGTTGCTCTTTGTCTCATCACCTCCCCTTCTGAATTCACCATAAGTCTTCTAACCATCCTTTCAATCTCATCTCTTTCTATGACATTACACCATTCCAAACCCACCTTCCAAACATGGCTCAACAACCTTGCATTTACCCTCTGATCTCCAAAATAAGGTTGACAAATAATTGGCACTCCTTGACACAGACTCTCTAATGTAGAATTCCAACCACAATGACTCCAAAACCCTCCAACAGCTTCATGTGCCAAAACTTCACTTTGAGGTGCCCATTTCACAACACAGCCTCTCTCTGCTACACCTACTTTAACATCTTCCGGCAAAGATTCTAACCACGCTGAAACATTGTTGATCGACTCGGGTCTAATAACCCAGAGGAAATTTTGTCTGCTGTTGACTAAGCCACAAGCAACTTCAGTTAGCTCTTTCTCTTCCCAACTAGCTATGCTTCCCAAACTTACATATAACACAGACTTTCTTGGTTTGTTGCTTAGCCAAGATATGCAATTATGATTTTCTTGCAGAATGCTACTAGTATTGTTGGTATCATTGGCAATCATGTGTAGAGGGCCTATTGGAAAGATGTTAACTCTATATAGCTTTTGGAGTTGGTTTAGTGATGAATCTTCTAAGCTTTCCACGGTGTTGAATATAACACCCAAAGGTGTTATTGAAAGTGTTTTAGCTATGCTTTGTAGAAAATCTTGTTGATTTGTCAAATTAAAAAGGGGTAGATCTTTGAATCGCAGCAAGTCCAGTTCTGGCACCAAGTCCCTTGACTTTGAATCTGTCATACATGCAACATGTTAAATAGTCATCCGTGTAAAAATAAATAAATAATTCAACAATTAATTTATTATTATGATTCGTGTTAAGTTATGTTTTTTATTTTTTAACGTGAATAAGTGAAAAACCGAATTCGAATTTTAATCCCTACATATTTAAATCATACAAGCTAAAAAAAATTATGGTTATGATATCATTTTCTTGAGCGTGAATGTGAACAGAAAAAAGCTATTTCAAGCTCATTAAACATGAGGAATCTTCCGGGAGGATGTATCTATCTCTATCTATCGTATATTATCTGTATATTATTGGAGGTGGAATTGGTCTGTCCAATAGTGATTGAGAGAGATTCTGACACAATGTCCAACAAAGAATAATAAATAAAACTAATCTCTTTAATAACATGCACATGTTTTGTGAAGACCCTCTTAAGGAAATTATGATAGAGTCGTGTAAACATATGGTTTTTTTTTTTTGTTGAAATCAATATGTAGGGTCAACCGTCTCAAAGCTTATGAATGTGTTAAAATGACAGATATAAAATTTTAATTGAAAATTTCCATAAGAAATATTCTCATTTTTTGTTAAGAAAATTATTCCATAACCATCATTTTTTTAGCTTGTATGATTTATTTCATACAAATATAAATACATATAGGGTTGGAATTCAAACTCAGGTTTTCCACTTATTCATGGTTATGGTTATGGCATCCACACATCCGTATCCATAAAAAATATTCACAAGTATGGGTGTGTAGAAATGAAAAAATATATTTGAAACTTTCATTAGCTATGATTCGCATGAATGAATTGAAAATATGAAGCATCTTTGAACTACTATAATTTGTCAAAACAGTAATATGTGAAGGAAAAAAAAGATATAATAATATACAACCTTGCAATGGAAGGTAACCTTTGCTTTGTAGCTGAAGACACACATGATAAGTGAGTAAATTAGTAGCACTAGTGGTTCGGAAGACTATGCTTGGTAGCTTTAGTTCCTTTGCCAAAGAATCGATGAAGGACAAAAATCCATCATAGATGATGCAAGCAATTTTTTCACCATGATTTTCATTTGCTAATTTTGTAATATAATGAACTAAAGTCTCCTTAAGTGAAGATACGCACTTTATATTTAGAGTTGAAGCAATATCTACAAAATTCTTGGAAGTGATTTGGGTATTAGACAAACCATCGCTGAAAGGTAGAAAATCAAAACTAGGGTGATTAGAAGGATTAGGGGAATTGAAAAGGGTGTGTGCTATGGTGATGGAGAAACCTTTTGAATGAAGGATGGTGGCTAGTTGAAGCATAGGAGTTATGTGGCCTTGTAAAGGTGGTGATATTAGAACCAAACGGTGCCTAACTTGATTTTCCATCAACTTGTTTTGGTAGGAGGTTTGTACTACATGGGTCAATACTTGCGGTACAGGGGCTTCCTTAAATAAATTTCTCTCTTACCAGATATTGATAAAATAAATAAATAAATAAATAAACATTTTTATTGGATTTACATTAAAATTTAGAGTAATGTTAGCAACATTCCCTCTAATACTCACTCTCTTAAAGCATCCACAACGAAGACTTCCATCTTTTAGTACTTAAATGGGTCACATGTGTACACATAATTCATTTATTATTTTTTAATAGTAGTAGCTAATGAACACTCAATCTCTCCAACCCAGCATCCCACACAAGTTTCTTAAATGAGACTATCAAATCAACTATCAATAATTTTATATCATTATATATCAATTTTTTAATATTAAAAAGGTGTATTTTTTAATATTAAAAAGGTGTGAGTCCCACTTAAGATTGGGCTCTTAAGTGAGATCTTGGGACTTATAAGACCACCAAAAAATTTCTCCCTAATGGAATACTTATTAGGTATCGGGCCTTAATGACCTAAATTAAGGTGGACCACACACTTTGAAAATGAGTTTCGCTTAAAGTATTGTGATATACATTGAATTTATCCAATGAAAAAGTGAATGTTGAAAAGAGAATATATTTAAAATTTATGTAACTTGAACTCTTGAAGCATAACATATCATCCACTAAAGATGATCTTACAAAACGAGAATTGAACTTACATTTTGTGAAGCAAGAGTCAACTTCTTACCAATTGAACCAATATTTGTTAACATAACAAAATAGTTTTAAATTTTATATTGACAACATATCAAAATTAAAGAAAGAAAAAAGAATATCATTGACATTACTCATATTCTGGATAGATCTCTTTTGTTGGAAATGAGTATTCAATTCTATAGATATAAAATCATCATGAAAATGTTCCCGTGAGTTTAGATCAGTTGACAGAGACATAGATTATTATATGTAGGAGTCGGAGTTTGAACCTCAGACAACCCACTTATTCACCTTGAAAAAAGTGAATTTTAGCCACTAGACTACTTAAAAGAAAAAAAATCCTGAAAATTTTATTTTTTCTTTTTTCCTTCCTAAAAAAAAAATTATTAACTTTAAGAGCAATGATATTTGAACAATCATTTTTAAACAATTTTTGTGACAACTCTCTCTCATACTCACATTGTATCTTTATTCTCTCTTCCCTTTTTTTCTCTCTATTGTTTATCCAATAGAAAGAGAGGAAAAAAATTGTCATTAAAGTTGTTTAAAATTGGTTGTCCTTCATCTAACTTTAAATGGACGGTTACGTGCATGTAGCATGGATAATGAAGTGTTTCATTTTTTTCCTTTCCATTAATAATTTCTTTGTTGTTCCTTCAAAACAAAAAAAAAAAATTACAGATTGACAGGAACTAGGTTTGAACTTAACTATTTATCCATTTATTATTTAATTATATATTATAACAAAGTCGGGATTTGCTGGAACACATCCACTAATTTTTATGTGTGAGAGTTTTAGCAAGCTACACCTTAAAGGGTACTTAACTACTTTTTAGTTATCAGTTGCTAAAACACTCATTATAAAAAATAAGTGGATGTATTCTAACAAATGTCTATAGAAGTTGCTAACGTACAACCACTTATTTTTTAGAAGGTGTGTTATAGTAACATACACATCAAGGTGTATTAATCAACTTTTAAGATATAACATTTTAAAATACTCCCACTTAAAAATTAGTGAGTCTTATTCTAACAAACCCCTTACAAAGTAATGTCTTTTTCAACTTTAGTGAATTACAAGAGTCTACTCTATATTCTTTTTTATTTGCATCGAATTCGACTTTATCTACCTTTAATATTTAATTTTTCTAAACAAAAAAATTCAGTGTAGGGTCATCTCAATTGTGTTAGTACTCCTAATCCGTCATGTGATGCACCCTAATCAATCAGTATTATTAAAAGATAAGATAAAGAAAAGTTTAGGGGACTAAGCCAATACTCATGTAGACAAAGATAGTAGTCACTTGTCTCATTAAAACACCTATTTGTAAAATTAATTGGATAGAACCAACTTCAAGGTTCAAGGTTTTATAATTTCAACTAGAATAAAAATTTGCAATTGATAAGAACTGCATTTTTAAAACGGGGTATTGCTAACCGCTCTTAGGACAATGGTTAAGGAAACCAAAAGTAGTATATTTACATTGAATTCAACAATGTTTGGACTTTTAAAAAGTTAAATTCTTCACTTTTCACCATTTTCTAATACAATGTTTCTATTTTTATCATCTTAACCAATGCCCAAAGGCACTCTTTAACATTTTCCTTTTAAAAATAGGGCAGGTTTTCTAGGTAGAAATAGCTCTCCCAAAAAATTTGACAGTAAAAGAAACAAGCAAATTTTATATTTTTTTACCAAACCTCACTACTCACGAGCTATGTATGATATGTGTGGCCATAAACATGTACCTTGCCTTTGCAATCATCGATTTGTCATCATCATGCATCTATTGATGATTTATCAAAATCAAAAACCTCATACATTTGATCTTTATGCATTTATCAATTAAAAAATTTCAAACAACACACACATTAGCATTAACACAAGTAAATTTGTTCACACATCCCAAACCATGTTTGTTCAAATTTAAATTTATATAACCATAATTCAAAGAAAATTAACACATAAGAACATTGAAATTATCCAAGACAACAAGCTCAAATTGAAGGAATTAAATAATAAAGGCTTATGTGTCCATGAGCTTATCTCATTTAATAAGGGATAATACATAATTTGTGCAGGGGTCGAGGTTCAAACCCGAGACACCCCACCTATTCATCTTTAAGGTGAATTTCTTTAGCCACTAGACTACTTGACCAAAAATAATAATAATAATAATAAAGGCTTATAAAGTTTCACTCGGTATATAGTGAGCTTTGAGTTCAATCATTCCATCCTTTACTATATAGTCCTCAATCAGAACTCATGTCCTCATATTCTCCATCTCCTCCTCAGGCAGATCCTTCGGTTTCCTCCAATTCTTCATCATCCACAAAATCACCAAAGCATGATTTCGATCATGATCTAGATCCAAAGCCTTGTTCTCACCATCACCCTCTTCATCTGCGCCAATGCCCTCAACTGGAGATGCAACGTTCAACAGACTCCGGTAAAAGGCCAGACCTCATGCCATGCAACATGGGCCATGCAACTGGATTCTGCATTTGTAGCTGAAACCTGCACTTTGAATCATGCATGAAAGAAAAAGACCTTTGTTGGACGTCAGAAGCGTTCCATCTATGTGTTAATGAGGCCTAGAAACAGGGATCCCAATCAGCAAACTCATTAGTTGTGGGTGAGGTCGGTTTCTAGTTGGTTTTCAACATTTCCCTATGCGATGCCTTGCAACACATAGTTCCCTCTTGCAAATTGCCTTGAACAAGCAGTTTAACTTCAAAGGGTTATGAACGGGGTTACCTATATAGGCATCGAGTTTCCAACAACTAATTGGGTCTTTTCTTTTCTAAAGAAACTGAAAGTCTTAATTAAGACCAACCATGACAAGAATTTCAATGTGATATAGTATTTGATATGGATTCACAATAAGACCAAACATATTATGTTCCCAGTTCACAATAAAAACCTATTTCTAGCAATTTGACATAATCAAACAACACTTGACAACAAATTTAAAAACATTTCAGAAGTCATATTATCAATTCCATCATTATAATACAATCAACCAGATCAAATTACTTCAATTACATCATAAAACTGCTAATCGAAACATCTAATGATAACTAAAACCAGATCCAGGAAACAAGAAATAACATCGAAACTATCTCAAATCTAAGAACTAGTGAACTTAGTCACAGCTTTGGTACCCTCAGATACAGCATGCTTAGCCAATTCTCCAGGTAGAACAAGTCTGACCGCGGTCTGAATTTCCCTGGAAGTGATTGTTGGCTTCTTGTTGTAACGAGCGAGTCTTGAAGATTCTTGAGCGAGTTTCTCGAAGATGTCATTGATGAAACTGTTCATGATTCCCATGGCTTTGCTTGAGATACCAATGTCTGGGTGAACTTGTTTCAGAACCTTGAAGATGTAGATCTTGTATGTTTCTACATTCTTCTTGCTTCTCTTCTTCTTCTTCTCTCCGGCGGCGGAACCACCTTCCTTAGGTAGCTTCTTTCCAGCCTTCGGCTTCTTCTCCGCCGGAACTTTCTCGGCGACGGTGGACTTCTTCTCCTCTGCGGGTTTCTTCTCTGCTGGCTTCTTCTCTCCCTTTGGCGCCATTGAATCGGGAATTTGAAGAAAGTTAGGGTTTCGAATTTGGGAATCGAAAATGAGAAAGTTGAGAGAGTGAATGAATTTGGATGGTTGCGGTGAGAATTATATATAAGACGGTCTTGCGTTTCTATTGGCTAATGAGGTTGGTTGCGGATCGGTGACGTGGAATTGTTTAATCCGTTAGAAGGATATAGTGATAGACGGTCAGGATCGTGTTTTTACTCAACAATGATGCGGATCGATGAGCTGGTTGGAAACCTTTCTCTGTACGTGTGTTTCTTTGTTTTCACCAGTTTTCAAATGGAATGAGTGATTGAGTGGGATATAATTTTTTTGAGAGATAAGTTTTTACTTATTTTTCTTAAAAAACAAAAGTTTTTAATTATTTATTTTTTGATAAAAATATTTATTTATTTCTAACAATAAAATTCTTTAAAAAAAAAAACACAATAAAATTATCACAATGTATAAATGCTTATGTTTATTGTTCAATATTATAGACGAGCGCCTGAAGTTATCTATATTATATCTAAAGAAAACTAACCCTTTTAACACTTTTGGTTGAATTTTTCTTTTCAAAAATACTCTCAATTTTCGATACAAATAACACATGTAACAAATAAATAAGAATAAATTTAAATATTAAAACAAATGCAACAAACACGATATGAATATAATTTTTTTTGTTTTTTTTTCATTATCATTTAAAAGGTGTAATAAAATAGATAAGTGTATTTATACTTACTTTTTTATCATTCCAATTATACCCTTAAACAACTTTTTCTATAATAAAATTGTTTTTTTTACAAGTTCTATGATAAACTAGTGTATTTATCCGGCGTTGCCTGAGTTGGACATATAATTAAGGATGAACAAAATTCGATATGCATGATATCCGCAAATAAAATTGACAACAGACGAGTACAAGACAAATATTTTAATAGGTACACATATAGAATGAGAAACATATTTTAAGTACTTGTAAATCAATGCATGCATATACGGATGAAATTAACTGTATTTAGTAAAATTATTAATACATATAAAATAAAATAATTATTTTTTAATACCCAAACACGTAGGAATCTGTATCCGTTATTAAATTAGCATAATTATACAATTGTCATATTACTTAAATAAAAATATTCTCGTCATAAAATTAAAACAACTGAATTTCCTAATTATTGATTTTTGTTTGATTAGTAATTTGTTGTCAAAGTCAATGTGCATGGTATAATATTTTTGTCTTATCAAAATAGAAGGAATGGGTCTAAGATGTGTTTATTCAGTTGTAAAAACTTGACTCTGTAACTTCAAGAGACATTATGCAAAATCTCACATAGAACAATTGTAAAATGATCATTAGTGCCACAATTATTAATAGTAAAATTTAAGGAACAAATTCAATATAATTTCAATTATTTTATAATAATGCATTTTTTTGTATAAAAAATAATTTGCACGTTGATGTTTGCAAATATTTTAAAAAACTTTAATATCCACTAATACTCGTCTAGCAGAAATTGAAGTAGCCATTAATTCATTAAATCATCTTTAAAAAAAAATTAATTCATTAAGCCAAAAATTATTTAACAAATAAAGTGAAATATTTAATAGATAAGATCAAAAGTTTGTTGAGATATTTATGCGAACTAAAATATTGATTTTAAAAAATAGAAAGATAATAGAAATATTGTGGATAAACGTGGAAGTGACATGTGACTTAAAAAACCTTACTTTATATATATACTATTGTATTGAATTGTTGTTGGTGTCATTAAAAAAAGAGTTTAGATTATATTTTTTTTGTTATATAATATTATTGTCGATGTCGTTAAAATAGATAATCATGGTTAGTTTGATTTTTTATAACTTAAAAACAATAAACATTTATATTTTTTTTAGTTTTAATCAAAATCAAAATTTTATAAAAAAAACACAGTTCATAATTTTCAAACGTTAGCGCAATAAAAAGAGCGGATGTTGTTAAAAAAAATCATAAAATTGTGTCGTAATAGTAACTTATATTTTTCCCAAAATATATAATTTAAGTTTTATGAGGTATACATGTTAACAGTGGTTTTTGGTAAGGTAAGGGTAAATGAATCAAATCCAAAACAACATATGAATGTTTAGAGTCTAACTTATAGCGATAGCTTATAAACTCGTTTGACAAAAAAAATTATGTTTGGTAACAGTTTTTTACAACAAGCTTATAGCTTATTTCACGAGCTTATAAGCTATTTTCAAACGCTATTTTAAATAGCGTTTGAGCTTATAGCTTATCATCTTTTATTCCATTTTTACCCTTATTAGTCTAATTAAATCTCATTCTTACCCTTTATCATTTATTATATTATAAAGTACAATACCTAAATAGACATATATGATTCCTTCAAAAAAAATAGACATATGAAAGATCTTTTTGTTTTTAATGAAAGTTTTTTTTCTCTCGATATATATACATTCCATTGTTTTTTTTTTTTGTAAGACTGGAACTTATAATATTTTTTTTTAGGGTGATATACCTTCCGTTGTTGTATACGTATTGCCTTTCGTTCTTTAAAAAAAAACTATTCCTTCCGTTGTTTCTTCAGTGCATATACCTTCAGTGCTATAACTTTTTTTTCCTCATAAATCTCCATTGCCTTCCATTTAAATATATATTTTTTGTTCTTCATAAATTACGTTATAACTTTTTCATAAAAATGGCAGGTTTGAATATATATTCTTCGGTGCAATGATAACTCTTAAATTACGTTATATTTGTTGCTCTTTATATTTTAATAATAATAATAATACATAAAAAATATGTTAAATTGGTAATATTAAATCATTAAACTATAAACACTTAAATATAAATTTTACTATGAATTAAATATGTCCTTTGATGTCATTTTACGTTTATAAGTTAGTTGTACCGCTTATTTTACCAAACACTTCAACTAACTTATCAGCTATAAGTCATCCGCTATAAGCTATCAGTCATCAACTATCAGCTAACTTTTAAGTTATTCGCTATTTTTACCAAACAAAGTCTTAACCGACGAGACGGCAGAAGTTGGAACAAGTTATATGATTCCTTCATCTGAGTTTACAAGCCACTTTAGATACAAAGCATTCATAAATAATAATTTGATTAACAACATCAAGAAGCCCCTTCAAAAAAAAAACATCAAGAAGCATAGATTTTTTATTTATTATACACATAACTTTTTTTTTTAGAGATGGCATAACTATTTATTTTTCTTTCTTTTTTCAATTTTTTTAATTTATCTTCTTCATATCATTAATAAAGGATTATTTTATAAAATAACTCGTAATTTCATCATTTTCATACAAAATTAATAATATTTTTTAATTTATGTAAAACGACAATAACGATTTAAAATGTCGACTAAATTGAAAGACTTTAATGAATGAAAATTAAATTAAGTATCTAGCTATATGGAAGACATACTTAATTAGGCATTCGACCCTTGTTTTTTCGTGATAACTCTTACTTATTGATGAAGTAAAATAAGTGATTGTCAATTCAATGATAAGCCGCTTTCGCGACGCTTGCTTCTGCATAACTATTTGTAGAACTAGTTTTAGTAAAAACATGCTAATGTTGAATAAATGTTTTGGAACATAGAGTTGACAATAAAAGAAGACTTTCTCATTTGTTTTGGTGTGACGATACAACTTAGCAGGATTATGTGAAATTCAGCGATGTTGTCACATTTTTGATGCTACATACAAGAGGAACAAGTATATGTGTCAACTTGTTGTGTTCTCTTGGGTAAGCCACCATAACCAGAGTATTGCATTTTGTGGGGTAGTTATGTGCGACGAAACAAAAGAAGCATATGTGCCGTTGTTGAAACAATTTTTGTCTAGAATGGATGGGAAAAGTGCAACATTTGTTTAACTGATGGGGATTTGACAACGAAAGAATGTGATTAGAAGGGCTTTTCCAAAAGATCACCACAGATTATGTGCATGACACTTGAAACGGAACACATGCACTAATGTTGGAAACAACCAATTTGTCAAGAAGTTCAAACAATGTATGTTGAGGGATTATCATGTTGGTGAGTTTAAGAGAAAGTGGGAAACAATGGTTGACGATTTTAGATTTCAAACAACAAATGGGTTAGAGAAATGTATGAAAAACGTCATATGTGGACCAATGCCTGTATAAGAGGCAAATTATTTACTGTATTTAGAACAACTGTTCGGTGTGAAGGTCTATAGACAAATTATTTGGGAGGTATGTAAACTATCAAAATAATTTGTTTGATTTCTTGAACCAATTTTACAAATGTTTAAATTACATGCAATATAGTGAAATCGAGGTTGACTTTGGTTGAATTCATGGTGAGCCTGTGTTAGAGAACCCTTTGCCCCTAATTGAGAGAGTTTTTGGAGAAGTCTGTGCTTCGCAGGGCTTATACATGCATTGTTGTGGATTGTAGGCAAACAACATCGTGTTATTTTTATACGGTTAACAAGTATTCAAAACAACATCTAGGTATTAGTGTCATTTTCTCACACAAGTCTAAAATTTAAGTGTTCATGAGAGGGATTTGAGTATCTAGGTATTGTTTGTGAACACTTGGTAGTTGTTTTTGTGTACTTGAATATTGTGACACTGTCGGAATCTCTCATATTGTCTAAATCTCTGATACTGAAAAGGTGAACTAATGCAGAAGACAATTTGCAAATATGGTTAAGATGTGTAAAAAAATGTATGTAACGGTTGTTAAATGCGGCAAGCCTTAAATTATGTGCACTACAATCGAGTTTATAGGACTCAGACAAAGGTATTAATAAGTGCTTGCAATGACAACAGTTCAAATTATGTGTACGAGTGGTCTTATATTTTGAAGAAACATTACAAAAGCCAATTCATGTGAGAACAAAATGATGTGGTCTGCTATTACCAACAACATACACACACAAAAGTTAATCACGGGGAAAGAAAGCACAAGCATGTGGTGTATGTAGAGTTGAAATGAAAGTCATAATAGAAAATCATGTCCTATCAATAGCCAATTGCCCTTTGACGAAGAACCTCAGGTTGAGTCAAACACCTGAACATGATTATGGCGATGATTATGGTGTCCAACACTCAACATACACTTCTTTGAGTTCTTTCCCCTCCAAAACTCAACTCACTATCAAAGCCTTGTGATTTGCACTAGCACATGTTGTGCTTATGCTACATTGGACTTGTAATAAGTAGGTTCCATAGAACATGAATAACTGATGATTATAGGACACATGTTTGAAATGTTACTTTGCTAGTGGAAAAAGGCTTTTGTCATTGTTGTCTTTCTCGTCGTTGTTTCTCCAAATGAAACTTCTACGAGTTTCAAAACGTTTATGTATGAACTATGAACTTGTGGTGATACTTCTAATTGTTTCATGATCATGTCAATAATATGCTTCAAACAAGAAGAAATATACAATAAAGAACTACTTCCTTATTTTTAGAACCAAAATATATTGATAGGATCTACCCCAAGCACATGGAGTGTAAAGAATAGATCAAAAACTAATGCACAAGTGCACATGTCAAATACAATGCTATTTGCCAAACATGTAGAAAAATAGCAGACTCCCCCTTAAAATAACAAGATCAATGCAAGCCCCACCCCACCTAATTACCAATCCACTTCTAAAGGTCACATGAAATTACTCCTACATTACATGAGAGTAGCTACGAAAACTTGCAACGTAAACCAAGAGGTCTAAACTTCCAAATTCAGCAAGCTACAGCAAACAATTGAGCTAGAAGAAATTGTTGCTGCCAGTCCAATACTTCTTTTTAAAATGCAGTATAATCACACATAGCAGAGACAACAACATGCACAACAACTCCTGTTCAAAATAACATGGTTTGCGCCGAAAAAAATGAAATCCCATACTGGATTACACCAGGAACGATCACCCTTAAACGGTGCAGAAAATTTTCTCTAATTATCTTCCTGATCCAAATTCTGATGCGAATGCACCGCTCCTGAAACAAAAATCAGGACATCCAAAGCTCTAACACAAGCAACCAAACCACACACAAATGAGATGGTCGATATTGTTGCTGCCACCGCTATAATACTTCTGAAAATTCTGCTCACCTTTCATTCCAACGCCAAAATTCTCCAAACTCACCTCAGACCAGAACTGCCACACAGCCCGGCACCTAAAACAACCTACTGACAGAAAATCTCACAGACCAAAATGGAAACCACACTGATGGACCACAACAAAGTTTGTTAGCCTTAGGCTCCGCATTGAGGTAACTCCTCCCCTACCACTGTACTTAGAGATACACGCAAACTACACCAATATTTGGATAGAGACATGGTTCATTCATCCACTCCTTAAGAGCATAGAAGCATATCCCTCCTATTAACCCCTCTCTGATCAACCTCACATTCATTCCAAAATTCTGCTCCAAATAATATTATTGACACCACAGACCACACCAACATCACCTCTAATGACACAAAATTGAATATCCATCACTGTGAATATTTCCTGCATATTAAAGACACCAGAATCTTCTCACTTACTGCATTCTAAATCCCATACATGATAAAGGATTTCCAGTTGGAGATTGAGTAATTGAACCCTTTTGCTTTTGATTTGAGCCACCTCCATGTTGTTAGTTTTATTTGTTCCATCAAAGACGCTGCGTCTAAATTTTTATCTTGAAATACTTTTGTGTTGCTACTTTTCCGAATAATCCACATACTAACTGTAAATCATATGATAATTTAATTGTTGTAGACTCTAATCTTTCTGTAGGTGCAAACTGACTGAGAGATGATGATCATATGATTTTGTAAATCACAAAACTTAGTATTCATTCACGTATCCCCAACGTTGTAGCCAAGACAATCCTGATTCTAGGTCGGTGCGCACAAGTGATAGGATCAAGACGAGGCCACTAGTTTATAACCACGCATCATTCTTGTGTTACAACTCAAATCTTAGGCAGCCCAGAAAAGCAAGAATAAGACAAGAACAACAGCTTCATAGATTGCTAAGATGTTGCGTCCAAGGAATCCAAAAGCACACAATTCGAATAACACTTAAATTAGTCCCTAGTATTCGTATACCACTTTCATAGTTTGTATCAATCTTCATATCTTCTTCCATTTAATTTTCTTTAATATTTTCAACTAAGGTATGTCATTGGCAATGACTACTTGAAATAGGAATTCAATTTCGTCTATTTAAAAACAGCTACAGAAAAAGGCAACAATGTAATTCAAAACAAGTGTTCACCCAAAGAAACTAAATATTATATCGCATATATTGGCATCTTCAAATTTAAACTAAACAAGATTGCAGAATAGAAACATTTATTAAGCCCAATTTTCATTAATTCCACTATTATCATACACAAAAAGGATCTCCAAGATCCCATTCCAACTTTGTTGAGTTCGATTCTGTTCCAATTTGTTGAGTCTGTTATCAATTAGTTAGTCCTTCTCTTGTAACATGTGGTCCTATATGTTTTAGTGAGCTGTTGTGATAAGATTTAGATTTGCAAGACATTTTTAGTAGAATTGCAACAAGCATATTGCAGATTTTTTAACCATTTATCGCAAGCTTGAGATTAAACTGCAAAATTATAAATTGTGGTAAAATTATTTAGTGTTAATATGATGGTTTTTCAAACTCAGGTTGGTCAAAACAGGTCTCGAGCTTTATTTATAAAAATTGTAAACTAGTGCATAGTTAACTAATAAACTTCTCTTATGTTAAATTCCTATCATCACATTAGAATATTGGAATATAAACTCGTTGAAATTGTAGAATAGAAACATTTTTGAAGCCCAATTTTCATTAATTCCATCATTATCATACACAAAAAGGATCAACAAGATCCAATTACTTCATCACAACTTCAAAAGAAAAAAAAGAAAAAAAACTAAAAACTAATTAAAAGATCTAATTGTTCCTAGAATCAGATCTAAGCCTTCTTTGGAGACTTTCCAGCCTTCTTTGGCTCCTTATTAGAAGGAGCAGCTTTTTCAGTCTTCTTAGGCAAGAGAATGGGGTTAATGTTAGGAAGAACACCACCATGAGCAATTGTGACACCAGAAAGCAATTTTCCAAGCTCTTCGTCGTTCCTAACAGCCAACAACACATGCCTTGGAATGATCCTATTCTTCTTGTTATCACGAGCTGCATTTCCAGCCAATTCAAGAACCTCAGCAGCAAGATATTCAAGAACTGCTGCTAGGTATACTGGAGCACCTGTGCCGACACGCTGAGCGTATCTTCCTTTCTTCAAGTATCGACCGATTCTTCCAACTGGGAATTGAAGACCGGCTCTGATGGATCTTGTCACCGACTTCTTCCTTGGACCTCCACCCTTCCTTCCACCTGCTCCCTTCTTCGTCGTCTTGGTGCTTGTGTCCATTTCGAACTGAAATAGAGTTTGAGAGAAAAACAAAATTTGAATGCGAAGAAGAAGGAATGTTTTGGATTGAGAAATTGATGAATGAATTCAGAGTGTTGCGATGTGATTTATATAGGCAAGAGTTTTCGTGTTTCTATTGGCTAATGAGGTTTGCCGCGGATCGATGATGTGGAATTCTTTTGATCCGTTTAATACAGCCATAGGGATATGACGTTGGACGATCATGATTGGGTTTTGGGAAAACAATGATGCGGATCGATGAGCTGGCTGATTCGAATGCATTTGACGACGCTGGATGATGGATGACTGAGATGCCATTTCCCTTCTTTTTCACGGAATAAAGTTTTGATTTTTTTTAATTAGATTAAATTAGATATGAGTTTTGCCATAAGACACGTTTTAGCAAGTTATTTCATGGGCGACTTCTAACAAAACTCATTAGATAAATAGTATTTTTAGGGGGATTAGATATATATTTTTGAAAATTGAAACTTTCATTTTTATATCGTACTTATCCTTATTTTATTTAATGAAACCAACAATATAAGAATATAATACACAGTTTTAACTTTTTGAATGACACCAATTATATAACATATTTATACACAAATTTGTTTACAATAACCAAGAGTATAAAATTAACTTCAGCCAGCAAATTTTTATTAAAATTAACTTTCAAACTCGATATCGCTTCAAAGAGGATTAAAATTACGCGTTTGATCTAACATTTGCCCAACATTTCTTGCCCAAAATTAAGGTATCATCGACAAAGTGTAAATGAGAAACAAGAGTAGATGTCTCGCAAGCTATCTAATAACCCTTTAACGGCCCATTCTCAATCATTGCAAACATCAAGGCATCCAAACCCTCTACAACCAATATAAAAAGAAAAGGAGAAAAAGGATCCCCTTGCCTCAATCCCATTTCAAGAGGAAACTCATTAGTGGGATTATTGTTCACCAACACCGACAGTGTTGCTGAACCCACACATTCCTTCATCCATTTCTGCCATAAAGTTAGAAAATTCATTTTACCCATCACAACATCTAAGTATCTTCAATCAACGGAGTCATAAGCTTTCTCAAAATCCATTTTAAATAGTAACAACCCTTTCTTCATTTTACAAGTTTTGTCGTCCACTACCTCATTAGCTATAAGAATATTATACAAAAACATATTAAGATTCATATATCACATTCTATAATCTATTAGTTAAGTCTTTTGTCAACACCTTATACATACACTCGACTAGGGAAATAGGACAAAAATCATTTAACCTTTGAGGATTTTCAACCTTAGGAATAAGAGCAATAAAAGTAATATTTATTCCTTTCGTTAGCCGACCATTATGATGAAATCCAGTAATAAAACGCGTGAAATCTTCTTTTATTTCATCCCAAAAATCTTTTAGAAATCCAAAATGAATATCATTCAGACCTTGACTTTTGAAACCGTCACAATTCCAAACCCCTTATTTCACCTTGTATAAGCAGACAACATGTTGCAATTCGGCCAATTCAAACCACATTCTTCACACAACATAAATCTATCGAGGCAACTCATCGTCGAACCATCACTTTGATACCAAGTAAAACACCGACCACATAGAGGAAGATCAATCAAATAGTTATCATCAATAAATCGGCTAAAGGGTTCACAATCAATAAATCGACTAAATCGTCATTACATCTACATTCCCCAAACAATGCAAAAAAAAAAAAAACTTGTCTCCTCCCATTAGAATAACATAAAAGTCATTAAAACCAACATCGAAGATTCGTTGTTGAATTAATGGTATAGGTTCACCACTGATCTTTGTAGCTACCACACCTTTTCTAGCTCATTCCATATATTCCTCCCATATGATGTAACCTTGGCTGTCTGATTCAGAGCCGTAATCACATTATCTCATTTCTTCTGCACTAACATCGCAACATACGATTTCTTCTAAGCCTCACCAACCCCGGACTTACTAACGACCAGACCCCTATTTACAACATCTTCCCCAATACTCATCTTCCTCTTTTCAACACCGATTCCTACTCATTCAATCCTCTCAATCATAACCTCTTTTCCTTTCATCACACCATTAACCTTACCTCACACACCTCCACCTCCCTCAATCCCCATACTCACTCTTTTTTCTCCTTCCAACCCCTTCATCTTAATGATCTCCCTCCCAGAACCTCAGTCTTCCTCTTCTCATCTCCTACACTATCAACCCTATCAAACTTTGCCACATTCGCCCACACCCTAAATATACCAAACCATACATTATTCAAATCCTGACATAATGTTTCAACATCCTATATGTTACTAAAATTAACAAAATCGTACACTTGTCCACGTGCATTTCTATACATTGTCAAATAAACATCTGATAATATCCCACAAACGTCAAAACCCTTCTTAAATTATTTGGGATCTTGAATCTTCCGGTTTGGTTGCAGGCATGTGCTTTAAAGATCCAACAATTATGTTGTTCTAAATTGGGTCAGCGGTGTGAAAGATACTCTTTTGGAAACATAGATTGGTTCTTTGAATAACATTTTAGTTTCCTTGAGAAGGACTTCGTAAGTTTCTATTTGGCTAAAATACATTTCTGGTCCCCAAGTTTTCAAAATTGGTGATTTTCGTCCCCTTAGTTTGAAAATTGCATTTTTAGCCAGTGGTGTGAGAGATGCTTTTTTTGGAAAAAGAGATTGGTTCTCTGACTAACATTTTAGTTTCCATGAGAAGACTTCGTAAGTTTCTATTTGCCTAAACTATGATCCTCCTTGATTTTGACCTGGTCAAAGTTGATGTGGACATTTTTTTAAACAAAATTTCCACCAATGATTTCTTTTTAATCTATCTAGATTTTAAAAATAAATAAATTAAAAAGGACATTATTATTATTAACTAATGTTCATCAATCTCTAACATCTTTCAACCCATAAAAATTCAATCTCCAATATCAACCCTAATTCCCAAATCATTCTCAATATTCTAAAGAATTTTTTCCTTCTATTATTTCCCAACTTTTCTATTAGTGAAGAAATCATCAACAAAAATCCCACTCTTAACCACTTCAACATCGAATCTTTGGTGAGATTGAAGAAATACCTCCCCATCAAATCTTCAACTTAACAACACTTCAACCACTTCTCAATCTCATCACCATGGTCTCGAGTTCTGATCAAGAGTTCCCAAGCCGAAGCTCACTCATTTCTGTCATTTTCCTATTCTTCTTTGTTTTTTGCTTCATGTCTCAAATAGGAAGTTGAAGTAGGCAAACTAAAGCGAAAATGAAGATATAATTCAAATATTTATACAATCATCATGTGACATATCATCCACATTAGCGTTGACCAAATCAAAATCAAGGAGAATCATAGTTTTGCAAAGAGGATCAACGTCGGAAGACTAAAAATGCAATTTTTAAATTAAAAGGACCAAAATCGCTAGTTTTAAAAAGCCGGGGGAAAAAATTACATTTTAATCTTACTATTTAGATTCTAGCTAAGTTACTACTATCTCATATTTAAGTTTATAATTGTTGTGCTTCCAATAGTAACAATTACAATAAAACTCCACGTTAAACTCTCTGCCGTTTTGTCCTTATCATTGTTTTCTTTACCATGTGTCTGCAATATTCATCGACTAATGTTTTTGGGATTTGGCTTTTAAAATAGTCCTCCTGAAGATAACTTCCGGATCCTGTGGTCCATATCTATATGATGTATATATTAGGGGTGGGCATGGTTCAGTTCGGGATGAAAACTGAACCGAATTGAACTGAATTGTTTGCTAAATTTAAAATAACTGAACTGAACTGTTTGCATTTCGAACTAAACTTAACTGTTTCAAACTGAACTGAACTGTTCCGAACTGTTATTATTAATACCTTTGAAAAAAATATGAAAAAAACAAATGAAATTGAATTTTAGTTACCGAACTGAACTGAACTGTTTCGAATTGAACTGAACTGTTTTGAACTGAACTGAACTGTTTCAGTTCAGTTTCTGAACTGTTAGTAATGGTTCAGTTTTTTTTTGGTTCAGTTCAGTTCAGTAGTTCAGTTCAGTTTTTGGTTTTTTTGAAACAAAATTTTGACGGGACTAAAAGATATTGAAGGGGACTAAAAAGAAATTATGCAGAAATTACACTACATAGAAAATGGAGCATTGCTCTTAGACACCTTAAAAATAAACCTGAACATTAATTAATTACCATTTGAGAGCTTTTTAAATTGGTTAAATCAATTTTTAAATTGATTTGACTGATTTAAAAAAATATTAGAATAGTAATTAACTGTCGTTTGCCGTGTTTTAGCGGCTGTTAACAAGTGCAAAATGTCTAAAGAGCAATCTTCTAACACATGTTGACTTTCCATGTTGATTAAACTTAATTGGGACATTAATATCTCTCTATATGTTTGACAAACTCACAAATCTCATACATTTTTTCTAGTTGAGCCTAGCAAATTTTTTCTTAAAAAAACTTACATTTGTTATTAGCAGTTCATTTTTAATATTTGAAGAGGGCCTTTGATTTAAGCCTTGCTTAAAATAACTTTTTGTTTGAACCAAATTGTATTTTTTTTTATTTATAAATTAAGAGCATAAAGACATCAAAGAGAAAACAAGATATCATAACTAAGTTGACACTCAATTCTATATATTTTTTAAATTACAACAAACACCTGAAAATATCAATAATAATTTTTCAAAATAAAAAAACATAAAAAAAAAATGTAATTTAATGAATCATTTTGTGACAACTTGTACTACAATCATGAATATACAAGACAATGTTGATATATTTTTTTTGAAGTAGCAAAATAGCCCACTCAAATTAACATTGGGAAAAATCGAACCTGAAACTTTGAAGGAGCACACTCCTATATCACAAGCTAACACCACCAGGCCAACCCAAATGGATTTATGACAACGTTGATATTATAACAAAAATTAAAATAATAGATATAGATGATAAGAACACAATGAAAGTTCCTCAATGCTAACAACATTTTCTCTTATATTCACTATTTTATTTGTTCAAATCATTGTACATTTATACTTTAGAAATGAAACTCACATCAAACACATATTGATTCAATCTAATAAAAGAGTAGATGCTAAAAAAAAGTGTTTAATAGTAAATTTTGCAAGGGATCTTGATCGAAAGTTATTTTAAAAGTTGCTCCAAACAATTATACAAATAGGCAAAGACCATTTCTTTATAAAAAATGATAAGAAAAAAAACACTATAACAAATTGACCTTAATGTTTGAAGAAACGATATTTGTACGATTATTATATTATGTAATAACTTTTTCTCTCATATTCACATCATATTTTACTTTATATCTCTATTGTTTTAGTTTTCACGTCAATACCTACTTTTTCTTTATAAATATTTGATTTTTTGTTTTTTGAAAAAATTATAAATATTTGATTATCAGATAAGTTGTCAATCAAATAGTCGCAAGTACTTGTCCAAAGACTAGATTCATTTCGGGCTACTTCCTTCCATAAGTCACATTATCCGTATAGTTTGGTTTGTGACCACTAGTTTCGCCTCATACCGCACAATCATCCAATAAAAATCCACGTATTTGTACTTGAGTATAATACGACGTCGTCGTACTACTATACGTCTCGTTTTTTCCTATTTCAACCCAAACTGTACTACTACTACTACTATCACTTCACGAGCATTCAGCATACACATTTATTACATTCAACAAACCCTGTAACCTCTTCAGATCTCACAACCATGGATCATGGCGGTAACATGCACGGTGGCGGCATGGAAGGAATGACCATGCCACCAAAACCATCATCATCATCAACGAATAACACCATGATGATGGGTCATAAGATGCACGGTATGATGCACATGACATTCTTCTGGGGCAAAGACGCTTTAATTCTCTTCAACAATTGGCCTAACGGTGATACCGGTATGTATGTATTAGCGTTGATCCTTGTTTTCGTCATGGCCGTACTCATTGAATTACTCTCACGTACACGGTTCATTAAACCCGGTTCGAACCATGTTGCTGCCGGTTTGTTTCAGACACTTTTGCATGTTCTTAGGGTTGGGTTAGCTTATTTGGTTATGTTGGCTCTTATGTCTTTCAATGGTGGTGTTTTCTTGGTTGCTGTGCTTGGTCATGCTCTTGGATTCTTCTTATGTAGCAGTGCTTTTAGGAAACCAAAACAACATGATGAGGCTTATGATCTTCCTCCCTTGTCTTGTTAATTGTTTTTACTGTTTCTTAAATCTATACTTTGTTAGTTAATTATAATAATAATCACAAAAGTACTGTTATTTTGTAATTATTGACTTCTTGGGTATCAAATTTTGTTATGAATTGCAGTTAAGTAAAATTTGAGGCGAGGTTAGTTGCGCGGCCCACGGCTCATTTAGGGTTAGTATATGAGAGTTGAACCAACGTCCTTGCAGGTATAAGTCAATTTCTTACTGATTGGTTTGCGTTTTGTTGATAATTTGTAAATTTGTAATTGTTTCCGTGCGATTTATGTCAATCTTGTATAGCATAAAAACTTATGCGAAAATGATTATTTGAGTTTGGCACTAGAGAAAACAATGGTTCTCTAATGCGCCTTGCATAAGGAGCATGTGTGAGATAATGACCCTTTGGACCCCGTAGTTAGACTACAACATTTGGGTATTGTATTTTTCGTTCACTCACCTTTGGATATTATTGTACTTATGCTCAACAAAGCTGTTCTGAAAATATTCCTTAGAACTGTCATCATGTGTATCTGGTGAGAATTAGGGAAAAGTGTTTCTCAATTCTGAGTTCCCTCTACGGCTCTACCACACGATTTGTTTAAAATTCCCATTTTGCATAAAAGAAATTAGTATTTAGTTTTCTGGATTTTTGCATTAAAAGTATTTTTCAGGTGATTCAAAATTTGAGGTTTACTATTCTAGGAAACTCGAAATTTAAGTTATCTTGAACATAGTGTGTTACTGTCAAAAAATATTTAACATAGTGTATTGAAGAAACAATTTTTTTGGAGTTTTCTAGATAAAATACTATAAATAAAATGAAACAAAAGATAATTTGGAATTTTCCACACTCGGTGTGTGGTTCTGAGACCTGGTGAGGAGGTTTGCAGAATAAATTTCGGTTGGGGACCATTAGTGTTTCTTTGTGTGGCTCAGGTCAAGTCAATTTTTTGTGTGAAGGAAGTGGTTTAAGTCAAGCCATGCTACTTCGACCCAAAAAAAATAAATTAATACATAGTCAAGTCATGCTATGAACACGGTCCATCCAATAAGGTGTAATTCCTTACGAAATTTGATTCTTTTGGTTAAAAATTCTCTTAAAGTATAACAACCATTTTTTTTTTTTTTATAATTTAATTTTCACCTTTTCTCTCATATTTGATAGTTGAGATTTCACTTGAGAAAACTTGAGAGAATTATCGGATAGCACTTGGGTGACATAAAGTTAGGTGACATTGGCCAATCACAATGTCACAATGCTTGTGAAAGAGAGAGAAACACAAGCATTGTGACATTGTGATTGGCCAATGTCACCCAACTCTATGTCATCCAAGTGCTACCAGAATTGTCAATGAAGAGAATCCAAATCCATAATGGCATATTATATCTTGGTCCCATGATCTTTATATTAGACATATCTTCGCTTGGGGTCTTGTAAATGTTCCATAGTTTTATCTGGGAGAATTGCTTTATCTGACCCTCACATTGTTCAACCTATGAAAATAAGCCGATCAAGAGTTACATTCTGATTTTAAAAATAATTGTGTTGTAATTCCTGATAGATATTGGCTGATTGAGAGTTATCATCCGATAAATCCAGGGGCTTTTGAGCAGTGTGAGGGTGAGGGGCATATAAAACAATATTCCTTTTGAGGATCTTACATGTGCACTTTAGGCCGAAAACTGCTTTATAGTCCCCCATCATATTGCTCAAAATCCTCTTGGATTTATTGGATTGTAACTTCTGAGATCAAACAAAATCTATTAGAAGTTACGATTCAATTGTAATTTTTGGATAAGACCAAACTCACGAAGGACTTATTTTCATAGGCTGAGCAATGTGAGGAGCGGATAGGGCAATTCTCCTTAGGCCTCCGTGGTTTGGGTCATTTTGCTCACGTTTAACTGTGCAGTAATGCACATGTTCTCGTTCTCGCTTGTTCGGTTGTTTTTCTCCATATGGGTCTTATTTGTTCGTACAACACGTTCTCACCATTATTACATGGGCTTTGATTTTGTTTGAGTGTTTGGAGGGAGAGGAAGGAGAAGAATTTGAGGATAAAGAAAGCATGAAAGGAGACATAGATTCGGTGTTAGCGTTGATTTTAATTTTGGTAGTAATCTATCAATAACATCTACAAATGAATGTTTAATGTGCGGTTTTTTAAGTTAAGAAGTAAGCTTCAACATATATAATGCATATACATACATTTCAATGATGGAGCATGTTTGACATTCAAATTTTATATCGTTATGTAGAGAAAATTAGTGCCTCGACGCTTGTATCAACCAAATGAATGATGAGCAAGTGATGAATCTAATGCAATACTATGGATTGTAAAATGAACGTGAAAACAAGTTAAATTGTTATAAAATACACAATTTAAATCAACATGAAGATTGTTTTAATGTCTCAAATGTATGAATGTAAATTTGGAGAAACTAAAAATACTTGGTAAATTAAGTTTGAAACGATGCAGAAAATTCAAAATGCGAAGGAATGCACAATCGTTTGAACAGAAACGTGCATATGAATTAAAGTGCAAAAGATTAAAAGTGCTGAACTTAAAAAAAAAAAAAACTTAAAACGTAAAGAATATTAACATTGACAGAAATGTAATGGCATGCTTCAAATTGACAGAATCGACGATCGTTTATTGTAGACTTAATTTCATAAAACATCAAGCAACATTGATTCTAGAGCCTTCAAAGACTATTTAAATGAAATTAATCGCTAGTGACTTCCATTTTTGCCATGAAATCCAAACAGAAAACAAATTTTCTTTGGCACTTGGGTTTGACAGAAAAAAAAAAACTGATATTGCTTTAGTGTGTGCATCAACTGTGATCCTTGATTTGTCGAGCTTTTGAACTTTGCCGAGCATTTGGGCTTTATCAAACAAAACCTTCTTTTTCCAATTTTATAGTTACTTGCATATCAAGAATTGAAGTTGAAACGAACAATTTATAGTTACTTTGTCGCTAAGCCATGATCGCACAAAACACTAGCGTTACAACCACTTCGTGGGTTATCATTCCTTTCCCGCGCTATATATTTCACATTTTACCTCATAAGTAACCATCACTCTCTTCAATATTGCATCTTTACTCCTCGTTTCTTATGTGAAACTTGCATTGTTGCATTGCGCCAACGGATTCTTCTCAAGAGAATTTGTGCCTTCGGATTCACCGACATTTCTCAATGGCCCATCTTTGGAGACAACAGACTTGTGGGAAGGAAGATAAGTAATATCCTTTTTGTCTATTGATAGGTCGCAAACGCAGTTCTATCATGCAATAAAAATATCAATTCCATGAGGACTATGTCGAGTATCAATTTCGTTTTCTACGATGATTAGCTAAAAAGAACCGTTGTTTGAGAGATGATTTTGGTTGAAAAATTATGCAATAATAACAAAACAATGCCTTGAGATTTTGATTTGTCACAATGATTGAACTACAACCTCAATTCCTATTACTTGTTATAGAGACTAAGGCTTTAAAGATGGGATAAACTATGATGACCCATGTCTCCTTTAACAGATGCAAAGGTGTATTTTGAACCAACGAAACATCCTATTTTTATGGTGTAATCATGACAAAATTTATTAAGCGCAATTATCCCATATCATCTTAAAAGAATTTAGACTATTTCATGTTTCAATTCGCTTGTCCAATCTTGTATATCGGATAGTAATCATCGTCTTTCAGTCTATTGATTGATATCTAATATCATGCAAATACATGACCAATACATTTAAAAGCAAAGAAACCACCAAGATTGGATAAAAGACTTAAAATCATAACAAGTAGAAAGAATTGGAATTTATAGGAAATCAATCGTTGGATTTCTCCCATATTATCAAAATTAGTTCATGTTGTTAATTCTCTACCAGAATGTTGATGAGACAGTTAGTGGGTCCAATTATTTTAAGGTTAAATATGTTTTTGGTATCTACATTTTGCGTGACCTTGAAAAATAGTCCTTACATTTCAATGAATGTTTTTAAAATCCCTAAAATAATAAGGACTATTCTTCAAAGTCACGTAAAATGTAGGGACCAAAAACATATTTAACCCTAAAATAATTGGGACCCACTAACTGCCACATCAACATTCCGCTAGAGAATTAATAGCAGAGACTAATTTTGATAACAGAGATAAAATGTGAGGATTTTAAAAAAGTTTAATGAAATGTAGGGACTATTCTTCAACTTTTAGTCCCTATAAATATACCAATTTTTTGTTTTAGTCCCTAGAAAATTTTCAACCATCACTTTTGGTCCCTATTTTTAAGTAAATTTTTGTATTTTTTCTAATGAAATTGTGCAGAAATATATAAAATATTGCAAAAATCACTCCCAAAAAAAATAGAATTTTTTAACAAAACATAAATTAATTATGATTTTTTTTACCACCAAAAATATAAAAATTCATATTTAATTCATGTTTTGGTAAAAGTTTATTCAAAAATATGAATTCTACATGAGTTTATTTTAAAGAAGGGACCAAAAGTGGAGATGAAATTTTTTTGGAGGACTAAAAGTTGAAGAAATTTTTTAGAAGAACTAAAACAAAAAATTGACATTTTTATGGGGACAAAAACATATTTAACCCTAAATAAAGTCAAACAAAAAGGCAATGAAAGAGATCTAAAACCTTATCAAAACGACTAAAATAGTAGACAAAATAAAAAAAAAACTTATCAAAACAACTAAAATAGTAGAAAAAATAAACTATATAAATAGGTAGAAAACTAAGCCATCAAAATTTTCAATGTTTAAATATATTTTTACTCCTTACATTTTGCGTTTCTTTGAAAAATAGTCCATACATTTCATTAAATGTTTTTAAAATCCTCACATTTTATCTTGGTTATCAAAATTAGTTCATGTTGTTAATTCTCCAACAGAATGTTGAGGTGACAGTTAGTGGGTCCAATTATTTTAAGGTTAAATATGTTTTTGGTACCTGCATTTTGCGTGACTTTGAAAAATAGTCCTAACATTTCAATGAATGTTTTTAAAATTCCTAAAATAATAAGGACTATTCTTCAAAGTCACGTAAAATGTAGGGACCAAAAACATATTTAACCCTAAAATAATTGAGACCCACTAACTGCCACATCAGCATTCCGCTAGAGAATTAATAGTAGGGACTAATTTTGATAACGGAGATAAAATGTGAGGATTTTAAAAACGTTTAATGAAATGTAGGGACTATTCTTCAAAGGAGCACAAAATGTAAGGACTAAAAACATATTTAACCCTAAATATATCTTTTTTTTGGTTCTAGTTTCTTTAAAAACTTCCTTAAACTTTTAGTCCCTATAAATATACCAATTTTTTGTTTTAGTCCCTAGAAAATTTTCAACCATCACTTTTGGTCCCTATTTTTAAGTAAATTTTTGTATTTTTTTTAATGAAATTGTGCAGAAATGTATAAAATATTGTAAAAATCACTCCAAAAAAAATTAGAACTTTTTAACAAAACATAAGTTAATTATGATTTTTTTTACCACCAAAAATATAAAAATTCATGTTTTGGTAAAAGTTTATTCAAAAATATGAATTCTACATGAGTTTACTTTAAAGGAGAGACCAAAAGTGAAGATGAAATTTTTTTGGAGGACTAAAAGTTGAAGAAAATTTTTAGAAAGACTAAAACAAAAAATTGACATATTTATGGAGACAAAAACATATTTAACCCTAAATAAAGTCAAACAAAAAGGCAATGAAAGAGATCTAAAACCTTATCAAAACAACTAAAATAGTAAACAAAATAAAATAAAAAACTTATGAAAACAACTAAATAGTAGAAAAAATAAACTATATAAATAGGCAGAAAACTAAGCCATCAATTTTTCAATGTTTAAATCATTGTTTGTCCTCGAGCAATTGTTTTGCATATATGTTTTTTTATCCCTATAAATATGTCAATTTTTGGTTTTATTCCCTCTAAAAAATTTCTTTGACTTTTAGTCCCCCAAAAGTTTTCATCTTCACTTTTGGTCCCTCTTAAGTAAACTCATATGTAGAATTTAATATTTTTAATAAAATTTTATAGAAAAATTTATAATATTATAAGAATCTCTCCCCAAAAAAAATTAGAATATTTTAACAAAACATGAATTTCTATATTCTTAGTGGTTAAAAATTTATATTTAATTTACGTTTTTTTTTAAAAAAATTCTAACTTTTTTGGGAGATATTTTTACAATATTCTACGCATTTCTGCATAATTTTGTTAAAAAAACAAAATTTGACTTAAAAATATGGACCAAAAGTAGTGATTGAAAATTTTATAGGGACTAAAAGTTGAAGAGAAATTTTAGAGGGACCAAAATGAAAATTTGATATATTTATAGGGACAAAAAATATTTAATCCTAAAGTATTTGAACAAGCAAACATCATTTTACATAACACAAACCTAAAATACATGTGTTGGGATGAAGATAATTTGATGATATTTTAGCTATGTTTTGAGTCGTTTTAGTAGAGTTTGAGGTCATTTTATATATGTTTTAGAGTTGTTTAGAGCTTTACAAAATGGGTCGACCATCACTACCAAAAAAAAAAAATACCACTACCAAAAAATGGGTAGATCCATTAACCTATATTTCAGACCAAGTTGGGCCTAAAAATAGCTAGCTTAAATGCACTCTGGCCTTTTTGCCCTAACCTATTTAGGCCATAGAAAATTGGGTTGGGTCGGGCTAGTCCATCAGACTTCGGATCAACCAACTGTAACATTTTTATTTGATTTTTGTTAAAAAATTATCAACAAATTAAAAAATTATTAATTAAAAGATATTTAAATAGATAAACTTAGCTAATTTTTTTAAAGTTTATAAATTATTAATTTGATTCAATTGAACGAATAAATCAAGAATTTAATTAATATTCAATGTTAATGTAAAAATTATTTACACTTCTATTTCAATCCATTCATATTTTAATAAAGAGTTAATAGTGTTTTTCACCTCTGTAATATAGGCCATTTCCGGTTTTAGCCCTTATAAAATTTTCGGTTTGGTTTTCGTCCTCGTAAAATTTTTTTTTTTCCGGAAAACCCCCCTCCCCCATCCAACTCAGCAGATTCACTTATGTGGCGTTGAGTTGACATTTTTATTTCATTTTATATTTTTTTTAATTGGCCACATGTAAAAAAAAACATTTTCACATCAGATTTTATTTTAAAAAAATCCAAGAAATCATAAAAATATGCAGATTATTTTCAAAAAAAATCAGAAAAATATTCATATTTTTTCCAAAAAATATAAAAATCGAAAAAAAAATAAGATTTTTTTTTCTAAAATAAAAAAAAATCATAAAAAATATAAAGATTTTTTTTTGAAATTTAAAAAATTTCTTTTTTTACGAAGATTTTTAAAAATTCTAGAATTTAATAAGTTTTTTTCTATAAAAAAAATTATTACCAATTTTTTTCTAAAATTTAAAAAATCAGAAAATAACTATAACTTTATTTTTAAATAATCAGAAAATATAATCAAATTTTTTTCGAAATTAAAAATATGTTTATAAACTCTGGAATTTAATTCTCAAAATACAAAAAAAAAGCAAATTTTCATAATTTAAAAATATAATCAGATTTTTTTCGAAATTTTTTTCAAAAAAAATAAATTTTTGGAAAAAATTATTTTTTTTAAAAATCTGGATACAAATTTAGAAAAAATTCAATTTTTTTTTTCAAAAAATTTATTCCGTAATTTTATTTTTTGAAATTAAGATATTGGGAAAAAAATATTTTTTTTTTTACAAAATTATGAAGATTTTACGATTTTTTGCTTTCTTATATACAAAGAAAAAAATTTGGTAATAAAAAACATTTCCAGATTTTTTTTTTTTTAAATTCCTGAATTTTTTTCTAATTTTTAGAATTGTTTAAATATTTTTTTATTTTTAAATTAATATAAATGAATTTATATTTTTTTTAAATAAAATCTGATGTGGCCCATTAAAAAATAAATAAATAAATGAAATAAAAAGCCAAGTCAGCGCCACTTAAGCAAATCTGCTGAGTTGGATGGGGGAAAGGGGTTTTCCGGATTTTTTTTTTTTTACGAGGATGGAAACCAAACCGAAAATTTTATAAGGGCTAAAACCGAAAATGACCTATATTACAGGGGTGAAAAGCACTATTAACTCTTTAATAAATAGATAATTGTGAGAAACTAATAAATATAAAAAGAGACATAGAAAAGAGTCAATAAATCAAAAAAGATAAATGAGTCGGTTTGGGTTGGTCTATGGCCCACACGGATTGAGCCGGGCTCTAGAATCGGTGGCCCAATCATTAATGGGTTGGCCCAATTATGTAGGCATGCCTCCCGTGCCGCTACGGGATGCATCGGGCTAACACATTTGACACCTCTAGAATTGACACTCTGTATTGTTTTCATTTGAGTCCATGTAATTTTATTTCTTCTGAAAATTAATAATTCCTATGTGTTTTGAGTCATTAGCGAGAAATCATGTAAATCGACAAATCAAGACATCGCATGGAGTTATGGAGGCAAGAAAATGAAGAACAAAGGAGTTGACGATTGCATATGTCATGTGAGTTGTCCATGCATTTCATAGTAAGACGTTTGTCAATCTGGACTACGTTGGGTTAGGATGCCCTGTGTGAATCCCACCATAATTTATTGAGTCAAGATGGAGTCACGTCATTGTGTTCTTCTGTTGTGACAACACTATTATATTAAGCTACACTGTACATTTTAGTTGAAGACTGTCTGCGATCCTCTGCGGAGTGAATTTCATATTTAGGAATCATTTACATGTGATAGATCAAATGAATTATATAACACATATAGTTGTGCATCTCTAGTTTAAGTGTACATCATTTCATCTTGTATACAAAATGTTTACTTTGATGTTATTTACCATTCCATGTGTGCTTGCATGCTGTACTTCCTTGAAATATTTTGCTCACAGGACATTTTCAAAACTAAAGTTCCCAATTATTTTTATAGTCATGACATAACCACAAAAATTATCGTTCCATCGAAACATTGTTCGAAGTATTTTATGTGTGCATATTTTTCTCAAAATACTATAAAAATGATAAGTATATATATTTTTATGAATTGTTCTGAATGTCTTTTGGTTGATTCTGAATGCCTGAGGCATTGTGTGATTTAAAAATATTGTGTGAATTTGTGCATTTGTGCACACTATTAAGCATGCTTGCACAAACCACATAATCATGTTTAACTCATCCACAATAAACAAACAACACTCACAATTATGTTCAACATAGCAAAAACTTGGGTTCACAACAAAAATCCTAGGTTCAACAGTCTATAACCCTAGTACTAGCTAAAGCTAAACTACAGATCTTACATTACTACCCTCCAAAAAGAAGTTGCGTCCTCGAGGTGTTGATAAACAACCCATGGTACAATTCTATCATCTTGCTTTCCACCCCCAAGTCGCATCTCTCGGGCTTGGTTCCAATTCACTTTCAACAATGGTGCTTCTCTATTTCTCAACGTCATCGTATTTCTATCCTCAATCCTGACGGGCGGTACCTCAAAGGATAAGTTTCTATGAATATTGAATAGTATTTGATGCTATCATGTGTGACGGGTTTGAAATGTACTTCCACAATTAGGACACCTAAACACATCATGATTCTCAGATAGTATCACCTAAAATTCTTGGTTTGAGTGTTTTCCCCACTCCCATTGTAGGCGTGATACGAAGAAATAGATGATCATTTTCCTCTAATTCTAATGGCCTACGATGCTTCACATAACTCTTCTGAAGATCTTGTGCCACTTTCATCTTTTCTTCGATTTTTCTGACTTTATTTGTACTTTGTTGCACCATTCCTGATCCTATTGACATACTCCACCATCATGATACTGACATAAAGGTGTTCGACACCACCGTCCATTCAAATCTTCATATGGCGCCATTTCAATACTGCATGATAACTATTTTTGTAGGTAAACTATGCAAATGACAACACATTATCCCAACTTATAAGATCATCGAAAACACAAGCTCTGAACAAATCTTTCAATGACTGGTTCATCCTTTTAGTCTGACCATCTGTATGTGGACGATAAGTTGAACTCAATCTCAACTGTGTTCTCAACGCTACTTGCAACTCTTTCAAAAAATGAGATCTAAACTTCGGATCTCGATCTGACACAATACTTGAAGGCACGCCATGCAACCTAACAATCTTAGCCACATAGATTTTAGTCAACTTGGTCACGTCGTAAGTAGTCGTTACTGGTATAATATGAGAATTTTGGTTACCTCCATCACCTACCTAAATCAACATGTATGATGCATATCCTTGGATTGGTCGTTTTTGAACCGGATACAAAATTTAAAAAAAAATATGTATGATGCATTCCCGGTGACCATAATTTCTTTATAGTTTCATGTCAGATACATATTACTTTATTATATTAATATTAATTTTTGTAGTATCCCTACAATTCTTTTATCAAACAGTTGTAAAAAAAAATATAAATGTATCTATAAGACCTAACACAGCTGACAACACCACATTGTTGAACTGAACATTATGTTATGGTGTCATGTGTTCGAACCTGAAATCTATCATTATGTATATGAGTTTATGGTGTTGTTAGTCATTTAATTTACAGTTATTTTTTTATGAATGTGTGTGTAACACTGCGCATGACAAGTTAAAAAATGGTACGCATGATAAGATTAAAATGCATCAAGACAACATCATCACAAAGAAAAAATACGTATATTTGGACAAATTAAATCAGGAGTTTGACTAAATTAAAGGATGTTTTTATTTTTATAAGTCCATTTGTAAACAGAGCTTGAAAGCCGAGGAATCTAATTAACTCCTAATGCACGCCCATATTTCAACGTCAACGTAACTGCGCCATATGTGAGGCTGATGTGCAAACCCACTATCCACTACCCGACACTGGATATGTTCTACTTGTAGCATGCTAACTACGTCTATTTTGCAATTTGCAAATTTATTATTATCTCCTTGAGTAATCTTTAAGATCTTTCCTTTGTTTTTTCTTATGTGGATATATAGTTAGTCAAATAAAATGAAACCTAAAGAGAAGTTAATTAATTGTCATATCCACTTGACGTGTTTTACATTTTCTAGAATTTTAGCAATGACAACTAGTTTGGTTGTTTTTTCCCAACTAGTTATTTTTTCCAAGCTAAATAAGACATCTTCAATGGGCAACAACAAGACTAATTATTCGAGATGAATGCGATACATTTAAAAGGTTGACATTTACTAGTATATGATTTTCGTATGCATTGATCCGAGATTGAACCCTTGACTAAATAGTTAAACAACAAATATGTCATTTGTGTCACATTCCTCCAACTCAACTTCAAGAATGCTTGCAACATTTTTCTCCAATATTAGAAAACAATAAGAACTTAAAATAGACTCCACCCACATGATTTGGAAAATGCTCTTGGCACTGAGACGAAACAAACTAACTTATTAGACAATTTTAGCATAAAATTGCTTAACAATCGTCACCTGGCTTAACTAAGTAACATATGAAGAGATCGATGCCACATTAATTAGAAAAGATTTTATTGTTAATTTGTTCTGTATGATCCATCCTTGGATCGCCTCTTACACAAATTAAGGTAGAAGCATAAAACAAAGCAAGATATATATTCTTAACAATCCATAATTTTTGCTATCTAATCTAATCATGATACAGTATTACATCCAAAAGATTTCCCTACATATAAATCCAATGAAACTGAAAAAGGATTTAGTCATTTGGGAATTTTATTTATTCCTCTTCAACCAGCTTTTCTTTATTACTTTATTCTGCTTTAATTGGCAGAAACCACACAAGTATGTGTAACAAAACTAAAGAAAAAGTTGCTACAAATGGCACTACTACAGTTTGCTGCACTTCTGCTTCAATAGGTCCACTCTCGAGGCAGAATCATCTCATTCTGAATTTGTGTTTGTTTCTTCCGAGATTGACGCTTCTGTAGGGAATACATGCCATCCCTATTAGTACTCACTAAAACATCTGCAATCAATTTCCAATTTTATATAGTCAGTAACTGTGACAATCTACCAAGTTGCTGTCACTTGGTATTTTAAAATATTAAAGTGAGAATTGCACAAACTTTTAAATGCTAAAATCAGTGAACCTAACATTTTTTCCCTTTTCTCAAAAGACTTGCAGTCAAAGTAAACTTGAAATATAATAACATGAGTAATAGCAGTTATATATTAAAGAATGGTTTGTATTACAAGTTTACAACCATAACAGCACTGAAGATAACAGGGAGAAAACAATAGTTTATTGACTGACTGAAGAAAATCTTATAGATATTAGCACTTTTCATATAAAAACCTTAGTTTTTAGTGAAATAAATAAACTTTGTTCAAAGCAAAATTCCAACTTTTTTTTTGCAAGCAACAGGAATAGGATAGACAATCATCTCAATCTCCAAATGTGGGAGGTGTTCTTACTATAGTCCCTCAATGCATGTAAAAACAACAATATCTATAAGAGTGGCGTAACCAGGACCCTGACTTCAGGTTTCAAACATTTGAGTTATTAGGTCTCTTGGGTTAGTGGTGAAAAAAAAAATCAAGGGCTTTTAAATACAAAATATATGAGTATCTGGTCATTTTTTTTAAGCTAAGGGGGTTAATTGTACCCACCACAAATGGTCAATAAGAATCAAACAAATTGATAAAAGACATATTCAAAGATGGAATTGACTAAAAAGAGACACATATTAGTAATTATTATGGATCACACATTTTAGAACCAAAATGAATATTTATTAAAGAAAAGACTATAAGAAGGTACCATGTAGGGGAGGGAAGACACGAGGTTTGGGTCCAGAGGTGGCAGCAATTTGATCAAAGTGGAGTTGCAAAGCTTGTACTACTCTCTCGGGTATAAGAACAGTGGAGCAACCTTTACCTGACCAAATCACATGTAAACATTAAATTCCAATGAAATGTGTACAACACAGATAATTGCTAGTGAGAATCAGCAAAATTGGTCACAACTGTTACAGAAAGTGTCTTTATAATTGATGTCCTACTTTTCAAAAAAGAAAAAATGGATGGTATCAAACATGTGCACCACACCGAAGATGGATAAGAGAAGACTACATGGTTCAAACATGGAAGAATATTTTATTAAAATAAATATCTAGAATGAATGAATAGTAATGTAGCCACATGTAGGGTCGGTCACAATAAATCAATATAGAGTTTGAAAAATGAAAACTGATACGCATATTAGATGTACTGTAGGGTTGATATTCCATGTCAACAACCAACTACCTCAACTACTAGCTAACAAACAATTTTAGTAAACAATTCAAATCAACACTAAAATCTTAAATTTAAGTAAATGTTTGGTTATATGGTTATTAAAATTAATTATGTAAAAATTATTTTAATTAAAAATTAGTTGAACATAAAATTTTAACTTTAGTTCTACGGACAAACTCAATTTAAATAGACATCATCAGAACATATCAAAATCAATTTCATAATCAATTGACATTTCAACCCTTGAAATTGTAGACGTCCAACAATTTAATCCTTCAAAATTAAGAAATAGCAAATTAGTCATTTGAGTTACAGAACCTAAATAAAATCTTCAATCAAAATGTCTCTTTAATAACCATCCATAAAAACTAATGAAAGATCTATATGTTAGCTTGGCTTGAATAGCCTCTTACTACATTAAAACAAACATATAACACTTAAATTTTGGTGATAAACTTGAAAAGAAAATACCAACTTGACTTACATTATTCAATTTAAGGGACTAAATTCACAAATCCACACAATTTCAATTACTAAAATACTATTTTTATTCTAAATTTTGTGTATCTAAACTCATGTTTAACTCATCCAATCATGATTTTAAATTGCAGTTAAATTGCGAACCTTACATTGCAATAAATTGCACCCGATGTGGTTTAAATTGCAGCAATAATGTCATTTAACGATTGCGGACCACAATTTAAAACCATACTCACAATATTCAAAGTAAACACACATTAAAGTCGGTAAACGGGAAAGATCACATAGTTAGTTCGTTGCATACCAGGTCTCTTAGTCTGATGTGACTGAAAAGCACTGACTCCACCACGTGGCAAGAAAACACCTGTCCCACATGATGTGCCTCTTGAACCCGTTGCTCCCTGGAAATGTGTCTGCTTCTCCGAACCTGCCTGCTGGTGCATAGGACCAGGCCGTTGCAAAGGTGCCATCCCAAATCTAACATCATCTTCTTTACCACTCTTCTGAATTTGTGGGGACAAATGGCCATGACTTTCTCTATAAGCTGCAAGTTTTTGCTCTAATGACAGAATCTGCTCTTGCCTTTGTCTAGACATCTATACATGACATCGAAATTAATTACAATCATGTGATTGAAATAAACGGGCACGACACGAACACTAACATGTTAACACATAGTAGTTTAAAAAAAATAAAAATTCAATGAAATTTAATATGTCGGTGTTGCGTCAGAGACACAGACGCGTGTCCGACGCCATGACACGCCTAATTGTCGGTGCTAAGCTGGAATAAACATAAACAATACTTCAGCAATGAAATAGAGGTGGTTGTGTTGTTATACCTGATTAGCTCGAATTTGTGCATTAAGTAGATATTGGTTTGATGAACAAACTCCAACAGCATGGGATTGGGAAGTCTCCATGTCCGAGCTTGGATGGTATCTAGAACTGTCACTTTCGTCGAATTTCATCTTGTCAAGCATCTTCAGCACGTCGAAGCAATCAGAATCATGGCTGTTTCCAGGCTCAGATGGTTCCTTAGGAGACAAAGAGCCTTCAGAACTCCCCTGATCTGAGCAAAAAGGTGACCAGAGAGATGATTGAGACCAGCAACTCATTGAGTCCAATGGCTTCAACTGATGAAGAAACAAAGATTAGATCGCAAACAAGTTAAAAAAAAAAAAAACTGCAGAGATTAATTCTTCGAGTCAGTAGAATAAGAATATAACAAAATACAAAGTAGTACCGATTCGCAATCGTTGGAAGGAATGTCTGATGAGTTGAGCATTGAGTTAACCATATGCATATGTTGTTGGGTAAGCTCATCAAAGAGATCGTCTTCTTTCTCTTGCGGCTGTTGTGCCTCGATGGAATGAGGTGGTGGATTAGTATATGTATGAGATCCAAAATCACGAGAAATCAGAATCTTTTGATTTGAATCTGAACCGTTGATGATGAATTTGTTGGAGTGAGTTAAGTCCGTTGATGGAGGGAGTAAAGAATCATAAGGAAGTGATGAGTCCCCACTGCCACTGCCATTACCAGTGTGTAGGTCAACAGCCATGATAATTAAGAATGAATGGCAATGATGAAATAGGTTAAGGTAGGGGGGAAGGTTTAATGAGTATTAGTACTTTGATGATGAGGGGAACATGTGTGTCCCCTCTTAAAAAGTCCCTTGAGGATGAAATTGGGAGAGACCACTTTTATTTATAGGTGAGAGTTGTTAAATAAGATTTGGGGAGGGCAGGTGGAGATGATCGAGAAATTAAAAGGGGCACTTTTATGTTTAAGGCTTTAAGCCCAATAAATTTTCTTGCCCGAAGCAAAGATGTAGTATGAGGCAAGATTTGCGCTATTTTGCAAAAAATAAGGTGTGGTAGTTAAAGGGTGGGCCAAGGCGAGGTGTTTGGGGTCTGACTTTTTTTTTATTGTTGTGGTATAAAGTTTTCATCACCTTTTGACCGTGATTAATTTCCGTCCAAAAAGATACATAAGATAGATTCTTCTACCTCAATCATATTTTTTTAATATGAATAACCATTTATTACATACTTAAAAGGGCTAAAGTCTTTGACCAAAAAAGGGCAAAAGTCTTTTACCTCTCGAACTAATCCATTATTAATGTTTGGGGATCTGACTTAAGTAATGCAGATACTATAAAACAGAGGATATATCCGATACCGCTATTTTGGATATAATTGCAAATATGCACTCCCTCTTGTCACTATTATAAGCAAAATTCTACTTTTTAGATACATTGAATAATTGATGTATCTAGTCTATAATATGGACTAGATAAATTAATTATTGAAGTATCTAAGAAGTAAAGTTTTGCTTATAATAGTGACTGGAGGGAGTATTTAAAAGTATTAGATTTTGTTTATTTATTTTTGGTCAAATATCTTTCGTAATTAATGTATCTAGTCTATAATATGGACCAGATACTTTAGTTATTGAATGTATCTAAGAAGTAAAGTTTTGCTTATAATAGTGATCAGAGGGAGTATTTTAAAAGTATTAGATTTTGTTTATTTATTTTTGGTCAAATATCTTTCAGGATCCTTTAAGTCTTTTTTTTATTACAAATTGGTTCCTTAAGTTTTTTTGTTACAAATTCGTCTTTTAAGTCATCAAATATTTACATTGTTATCCATTGTCATAAACATATTCATTAAAAAAAGTATTTATGGACCATTTAATATTGATATGGTAATGGAGGAAATGCCTCCAAAGCTAAAGAGTTTTGTTAGTTAAAAAAAAATTGAGGTGGTAGGTTCAAAAGTGTTTATGACATATAATATGATTATTAATGCACATTTTCTTCTTGTTTTTGAATTCAAAGTATAATTTTACAGATAAATATTTCATCATTGATATTATAAATTTAGTAAACGATCAATTTTGTTTCAAACCAAGACTAAATATTACACGTATGAATTCTAGTTTTGAGAGCGGTGAATTTAAACATGTCAACATAATTTTAAATGTCTACATAAACACTTTTTAAGTGAGTGTGATGAAAATAGGATAATGATACAAATATTTTATGACTTAAAGGACCATTTTTTTTGGATAAATAAAATCACCTCTAAGTGGGACAACAATATTTTTATAGGAATTTTCAAAATTAACCCTATCATTAAATGAATGGTTAAATATGTTTTTAGTTCCTATAAATATATCAATTTTTCATTTAGCCATACTAAAATTTTTGTTAGACTTTTTTTAATTCTCCAAAAGTTTTTCATCATCATTTTTTTATCTCTACTTTTAGTTAACTTATGTCTAGCCTTCATATGTTTTAATGAAACTTTTCAAAAATGGGTAGAATATTATGACAATCTCTCCCAAAAAAATTAGAAGGTTTTTACAAAACATGAATTAAATATAAATGCTTATACTTTTGGTGCTTAAAATTTTTTTTTTTTTTGGTTGAAAACTCGGTATCTGATCCAAGAACCGACTAATCTGATGGGATCAATCCCACCACCATGGTGTTATTTGATGACGTTCCTACCTCGAACCCTTCTCCCAATTTCAAGGTTCTTATAAGTGGAGATGTCCACTCATAATCCAAACTTTCCTTTGGAAGTGGTCCAATTCTAAGCTTCTTAATAATGTTGAGAGGATGCATCGTTTTATAACTCACTCTGATCCTTGTTCGAGAAGCCCCTGAAACTAGTATACACATTCTGAGAGATTGTGATGTGGTTAAGGAGTTGTGGAATGATTTCATTACTATGCAGGATGATAATTAGGGAACCTTTTATAGTCTTTGTTTAGCGTAATGAATGACCTGTGATCTTGAGTTGAATACATGTGTGACTAATCAATGGTATCAAACTACTCTCTGTTTGGTACCATGACAAACATGTTGTGGCATGATATGCACTATCTTGTTTTCTCAATAACATACCTTGATCATGACCATTTTTAAGTAATCTTTAGAGGAATCTGCACTCAATTCATCATCACCTTTACCTTCAAGGCTTCACCGTCCATATTATGTCATTCACATGAAGCACAAAATTAGTATGAAGTGGTATTCCGTTCCTCCTACTCATTTAACGCTTAATATTGATGGATCCTATATCAAAAGTATTGAACTTAACACTTGTGATGGTCTCATAAGGAATTCTAAGGGAGTATATGTTCACGGATTTTCATGAAACCTAGAGTGGTCTACTTATGTAGTTATGTTATGGCTAAGCTTTGGGGGCTTTGTTCATAGTTTGAGAATGACCAGTATATTGTGTTTCTCTCCCGTTATTGTTGAGATGGAACCCCGCTCGCATCCTTTGTTTTCTCCCCCTCCTCCAAGAAGCTTTATTTTTCATGGACGGAAGGAAGTGTTGACCGTCTTGCAAATCTTTATCATGGTGGAGAGCTTGATTTGGAAGAGTTCTCATCCATCATCCTTTTCTATTTTTATTTCGTTATGATCATTATAGAGGTGGCGGAGCCAAAAAAAAATTCGGATGGGTCACCAAAATAAACTATGATATATAAAACAAAATTTATTTGTAGTGTGCATTAAACATAAAGTTGAAAATAAAAAAAATTAAACAACATATATTAAAAGTTTAAAATAATTCTCTACGCATTCCAAAATACTTGAAATCATACAAAATAGAATCAAAACTAATATTTACACTAACTTCTCTTTCAATATAAATTGTCATGCTATATTTAGAATTAATGTATCAAAATTAACGTATTATACACTTCTCAAATAAATGAAATATCAACCATTTGATAGATTCAAAAGTATATTTATTCTTAAGGTAAACAAATCACAAGGCATACATATGGAGGTAAAAAAAAATTGGATGGACCAGCTTAAAGTTTGTATTTAAATTTAAAAGTATATTTGTACTTCCACATATGAAGGAAAAAATTTTAAAAATTGGGGTTGGGTCGTGGCGCACCTTGACCCAAGTGGTCCTCCGCCACTGTATAGAGGGATCTTTTTCCCTCTCATCGTTCCTTAATTTTCATTCTCCATAAAAATTAATTATTTAAGTGGAACATAATATTCGCCTTCCAAAATCATATCAACGATACAAAAAAATTAATCGTAATTTTTTAAATATGTTTCGTTAACACCTCTATAATCGAAATAAAAGGATAATTACTCAAAGTCAACTCTTGGAGATGACCAGAAGTCATAATATAAAACATTCTTAAAAATATTAACTAAATATTTTCAATCACGTAAAAGAAAGTTTTAAAACTGATATGGATATTAAACAAAAAAACTTGTGACAAAAAAAAAAACAAAAAAACAAATTTGGATATCAAACCAGTGAGACATTTGAATCATGGTTTAGCGTTAAAAACTCTTAAAATTGTGACGAAATTGTTACCAAACCGTCAAAACCGATAAAAATATACTTCAATTTTCAAAACATTATTTCAAAAATAATAGATCTTGTTGTTGGGTCATAAGGGGAGATCGGGGGACCGTCCACATCGAGGTTAGAACAACCGCACTAGCAAGAGAGATACCACACTCTTATCCGATGTAGGACATATAACACACACTTGTATACAACAACACTTGTTAGAAAATGAATTGAAAGAGCAAGAGAATATAGATAGAGAAGGTGAGAATGTGAGAAAGTATTTTATTATTCTCTTCATTTGTAATCTCTAATTTCTCAATTACAATGCGAGTCTTATTTATAAAACAACACAATAGGCCAATAAATTAGTGGACATCCACTAATGCTATTCATAACACCCACTTGAATATTCACGAGGATATGACTCATTAAAACTTTATTAGAAAGAAAAACAGTTGGAAATAAATCATACCAAAGGAAAAAGAATACAACATTCTTTGTATGCAAATTGAATCAATAAAATATTAATTTATCATCTTCATAAAGACAATTATATTTGAGATGAAGAAAGTAAATTAACTTTTGTCACTAGTTGCTCAAAAGTTTTAATTGACGGTCACTTTGTATATGTTCTACTATATCACTGTTATTGTACTCTTATCGAAATTAAAAGTGTGTGCAATATTATCTTCACATTGAAGCTATGCAAGAACTCTCTTTTAGAATAAGAAAACCACAAGTTTCCCTTATGTGTAGAATCACATACCTTTATAAAAGGGCATTCACAACTTTTCCTTGATGTAGTGCTAAAATTTTCACATGATTAGATGATATTGGCATGCCTCTCCCATTTTAACTTGAATTGGATGATATTAACTTGTAAAATTAGCCGAACAAAGGCTGGATACTGCAGACCACGAAGTTTGGCTAGTACAAATAGTTTTTGCCTAAAATAATTGAGTTGTACATTGTAAAAAATATATTCAATAAAATACACAATCTTAGTATACATCTTCTACACCTATGAAGCCTGGATACTGATACGGGTGCGGGTACGAAATGATACGGGTACGCGGATGCGTAAAATTTTTAAAATTTAGGATATGCTAACAAATTTTTATACTAAAATTTAGGATACGCTAAGATATGCTAACAAAATTTTTATACTAAAACTTACATGCATATTAAATACTTGAAGAAATAAGCATTGACTACTCTTGATTATTTTACTATTATAAAAATAATTAATTCGATCAAAATAAAAAATGTAAAGTTTTCTTATAAACCATATTATATTTTCAATTCATATGTTGAGATATCAAGATAAGCATCATTAAAAGAACTCTACGCAAATTTTGTCTAATGTTGATTAGTTGAATCCCCCATCTCTCTCTCTCTCTCTCTCTCTCTCTCTCTCTCTCGCTCCCTCCCTCCCTCCCTCCCTCCCTCTCTCTCTCTCTCGTTACCTTCATCTGCAAGAAATATAATCTTAAGCGGCTTATCAAGAAACAATTCTACTGATACATATCTAAAATTGAATCATATACATCTCCACTGAATTTCACAACATCGTCTCATTTTTTTATCCTTTATTTTTTGTAGGATACGTATATGTGAAGTATATTATAAGTATCATGATGTATTTGTGGAGTATCTTATAAGTGTCAGATAAAATATTTTTTAAAAATTAAAATATTAAATTCAGATACTTCGTGGGTACGTATCCGAGAGTATCCGTGAAGTATCAGTATCCGATACGAGTACGTCTCCGTTTTGGAGTATCTGGACTTCATAGTCGTAGACTAGTAGCTCAAAATTCAAAAATATTGTACTCAAGGCTCTACCGGAGCAGTCGAGGAACAAAGTTGATAAAAACATTGTACTTGAAGAAAGGAAATCACAGTTGAGGATATCAGCCAAGCCTCTTCTAAATTCTTGTTCCATCAATAGACTCACCAACCAATTGATTGAATTTTGACAATATAGTCAACAATCGTAATAACACTCTAGGCTAACAAGGACGGAGAGTGGTCTCTGGTGCACAAGACATGGCAATGAGCGGCTCCTGACATCTTTTAGGAGAACCAAATTCACATCGAAATGAGAGGGTTCATGAGGTTGTGCAGGTATGAGATTACATGGTTAAAGTAAGACTTATAAAAATTGTTTGGTACTAGCTATACGAACAAGATGCATCTTTTTTTTGGCAGCTCATTCTATAAGAACTCTGCAAATAAATGTGCTTGAGTTTGAGCAATTTTGGGATGAGTGATCTTCTGAAAAGTTTTCCAGAAAACGTGTAAGTGATGACAAAACACGCTGGAAAAAAACCCGTATTGACTTGTAGGTCAGTTGACAATCCTAAAAATCGTTAGGATGTTACATAGTGAATAAAAAAAGCAAGATATTGGAGATAGTGAAGATGATTTTCTATTACTCTCTTCGGATATAATTTTTCTCTTTTTCGCACTCATATTCAACATTTCCTCGAAAAGAAAAGTAAGGTTCCATTTTTTTTTTTTACTAAAAACAATCGATTCATATTCATTTGAATGGAAAGATTGCATAGATATAACACAAATTCAAAATCTCTAAAAAATAATTATGGGAACAAACTCATATCATCAATGTTAGTAACATAAGTCTACAAATACGAAAATATCTAAGTGTTCAGAATATCCATGTTACTATTTATGTAACGTTGACGATGTCAAAATTATTGTTCAAATTTGTAGTATATCGAAACTAATATTTCAGCTTGAATTAAATGAAGAGCACAAGAAAATGAAAAAAAAAAAAAATATTCTAGCTAGCAAAAAATCAAAACATATTTATAAAATAGTGTTCGGTGGCATTCATTACTCTTTTAGAGAATTTTTTTTTTTACATAATACTCTTTTTTTATCTGCATTGTCCTTACCAATTGAGGTAAGCTCTCGAGAACTTACATTGCATATATTATACATTGTTCATATCAACTGAGTTAAGCTCACGAGAACTACATAATTTTCATCTCATATTAAGTGTTTTATTCGAGTTTTATACGATTATTAAATAATTGATTAATAGTGTTGATTTTAATTGTAAAATATATACCATTTAGTATTAAAAACACTCTTATTAATTATAATTAGTAGAAAAATTAAAAATGATTAAAATGTAATAAATAATAGTATGTTGATGGAAAAAATTAATAAATTTTGTATCTCTTATTCCTTAAAGTTAACCCGAAAGCAAAATGTTGCCCTAGATTTAACCTAACTTCATTGCTTAATTTTACTGTATTAACCCTATTTAATTTAATCAAAATGTTATTTTCAAATGCTTCTGAAATCAAAAACAATAAATCACTCCTAAATATCAAGAATCGCTCCTATTTTTTTGAAAAAACAGATCACTCTTATTTTGTAAACAGATCGCTCCTAATTTTTTGAAAAAACAGATCGCTCCTATATGTTTAATATGGTACAAGCCTATTTTTTATGAAAAAACAAAACAAACCTATTTTTTATTAAAAACAAAATAAAATCGTCCCCTATTATTTTATGAAACCTAAACTAAACTAATTACCCTATTTTTTATGAAAAATAAAACAAACCTATTTTCTATTAAATTAAAAACAAAAGAAAACTTCCCCTATTTTTTTATGAAACCTAAACTAAAGTAATTACCCTATTTTTTATGAAAAACAAAACAAACCTATCTCTTATTCCTTAAAGTTAACCCGAACGCAAAATGTTGCCCTAGATTTAACCTAACTTCAATGATTAATTTTACTGTATTACCCCTATTTAATTTAATCAAAGTGTTATTTTCAAATGCTTCTGAAATCAAAAACAACATATCACTCCTAGATCCAATCCAATCCTATTTTCGCTTCTTTTTTTTTTAAATAAGAGATCGCTCCTATTTTACCCCTACATTTACCCTAATTTCTCTACTTAATTTTACTATAATAACCCTATTTAATTTAAACAAAATGTTAATTGTTATGGAAATCAAAACAAACCTAAACTAAACTAATTACCCTGTTTTTTTATGAAAAACAAAAAAAACCTATTTTTATTAAAAACAAAAGAAAATTGTCCCTTATTTTTTTATGAAACCTAAACTAAACTAATTACCCTATTTTCTATGAAAAACAAAACAAACCTATTTTTTATTAAATTAAAAACAAAAGAAAATCCCCCCCTATTTTTTTATGAAACCTAAACTAAACTAATTACCCTATTATTTTATGAAAAACAAAACAATCCTATCTCTTATTCCTTAAAGTTAACCCGAACGCAAAATGTTGCCCTAAATATAACCTAACTTCAATGATTAATTTTACTGTATTACCCCTATTTAATTTAATCAAAGTGTTATTTTCAAATGCTTCTGAAATCAAAAACAATAGATCACTCCTAGATCCTATCCAATCCTATTTTCGCTCCTATTTTTTTGAAATAAGAGATCGCTCCTATTTTACCCCTAAATATACCCTAATTTCTCTGCTAAATTTTACTATAATAACCCTGTTTAATTTAAACAAAATGTTAATTGTTATGGAAATCAAAACAAACCTAAACTAAACTAATTACCCTGTTTTTTTTATGAAAAACAAAACAAACCTATTTTTTTATTAAAAACAAAAGAAAATTGTCCCCTATTTTTGTATGAAACCTAAACTAAACTAATTACCCTATCTCTTATTCCTTAACGTTAACCCGAACGCAAAATATTGCCCTAAATTTAACCTAACTTCAATGATTAATTTTACTGTATTACCCTTATTTAATTTAATCAAAGTGTTATTTTCAAATGCTTCTGAAATCAAAAACAACAAATCACTCCTAAATCCAATCCAATCCTATTTTCGCTCCTATTTTTTTGAAATAAGAGATCACTCATATTTTGTTAACAGATTGCTCCTATTTTTTTGAAAAAACAAAATGTTGTCATAGATTTAACCTAACTTCAATGATTAATTATACTGTATTACCCCTATTTAATCAACCCTATTTAATTTAATCAAAATGTTATTTTCAAATGCTTCTGAAATCAAAAACAAGAGATCACTCATAAATTCAATTCAATCTTATTTTCGCTCCTATTTTTTTGAAATAAGAGACCGCTCCTATTTTACCCCTAAATTTACCCTAATTTCTCTGCTTAATTTTACTATAATAACCCTATTTAATTTAAACAAAATGTTAATTGTTATGGAAATCAAAACAAACCTAAACTAAACTAATTACCCTGTACTTTATGAAAAACAAAACAAACCAATTTTTTATTAAAAACAAAAGAAAATCGTCCCCTATTTTTTTATGAAACCTAAACTAAACTAATTACCCTATTTTTTATGAAAAACAAAACAAACCTATTTTTTATTAAAAACAAAAGAAAACTGTCCCCTGTTTTTTTATGAAATCTAAACTAAACTAATTACCCTATTTTTTTATGAAAAACAAAACAAGCCTATTTTTTTTATTAAAAACAAAAGAAAATCGTCCCCTATTTTTTTATGAAACCTAAACTAAAATAATTACTCTATCTCTTATTCCTTAAAGTTAACCCGAACGCAAAATGTTGCCCTTGATTTAACCTAACTTCATTGCTTAATTTTACTGTATTATCCCTATTTAATTTAATCAAAATGTTATTTTCAAATGCTTCTGAAATCAAAAACAACAGATCACTCCTAAATATCAAGAATCGCTCCTATTTTTTTTTTTGAAAAAACTGATCGCTCCTATTTAGTTAATAGATCGCTCTTATTTTTTTGAAAAAACAGATCGCTCCTATATGTTTAATATGGTACAAACCTATTTTT
>Ga0315914_1000312_pt1 | contig 55718 bp, 21 predicted proteins | sample MpolenodulesMG_FD_203920 | JGI IMG/M metagenome (GOLD analysis project Ga0315914, IMG submission 203920) | Medicago polymorpha root nodule microbial communities from Los Angeles, California, United States - elongated nodules | ecosystem: Host-associated > Plants > Roots > Nodule | place: USA...
CAACGGTAGAATCACTAGTACTCCGATAGAAATTCCTAATATCAACGGAAAATGCTTTTTGTTCCTTTTATGTAATCCCGGATTATCATCATAGCTGAAAGAAGAAAAGAAAATGCCTGTCACTTTAACCTAGATACCAAAGTTGTTTTCAATTCATATTCAAAGAGTCAGTTGTTTTCAATTCATATTCAAAGAGTCTGTAGCATCTACGTTTAAATTAATCTGATATGAGAATACTATGCTTTTGTTGAGCTTACTTAGCATGTGTTTGGAAACTTTAAACACCACAGTGAGTTTTCACGGCAGCACAGAAGCAACAAATAGGAGCTTCATAGAATCACGTCAAAATTTGCATTGGAACGTGAGATTGGAGATATAAAAGCTGATGCAAACATGCCATTACATGAAAATTAATCTGATATTCAAAGAATTTTTTTTATTTTAATTTTAGGGTTCATGTAATTTGATTTACAAATTTGATGGTTTGAGGGGAAGAGCAGTTCTCTGATTATGGGAAGAATTTCTACACGAATTGTAACATAGGGTAAAACCATTGCAGGATATGATTGAATGTGAGCAGTTCTACATGTTCCCTCTTTTAATTTAAATAAATCTGAACCACCTATTTAATCTATTGGTGTTTTTCTTGTGGTTCACCGGTGAGGGACCTAATTGGACCCTCACCCTAGAATCCACCGTGTAATCAATGTATATTAGTATTTTTCTATTAAAAAAAAGTATATTAGGATTTTATTTGAAAATGGATCAATTTGAAATGGAGACCAATAAATATACCAATTTGTAGCATTTTCTTTTTGAAGGAACCAATTTGAAGCATATCATTTTTTCTAGGTCTTACTAACAAGTGCCCTAAGGGAATTTGTTAAAGATTCAAAAATAGAAATAATTTGTAAGTTTTACTTAGAAAAAGTTACTTTTCAAAGTTTAAAAATGCATCATTTGCAAGACAAAGTTTATTCTTTAAACTTCTAAACAAGTACCTTGAGGGCACTATCAGCATTATGAGGCAAGCAAAGTAGGCGTAGGCTGCTTATTCTTTAGCATGGCTAGTGACATCTCTAGCTAGCCCCATGTCTTTATACAAATATATACAAATATAATATTAAGGTCTCAAGTTTTGTTCCCCTTAAAATGTCAGGCATGATTACACCGGCGCCAATTTCAGCAGGTTGGTTCATACAAAGTTTTCCTCCCCGCAAGTGGCCGGTGAAATCAGACTCATCAGATTAGTCGGTCTTTTCTTTTGGCCGGATACCGAGTTTAAAGAAAAAACAATTTTATATGATTAAAAAGTTGTAAATTAAGGTTAAATTTTCAAGGCAAAATAAAAAGGGATGTTCAAAGGTTCAATTGATCGCTCAATCGCAAGCAGTAAAAACTACATGTGGAAGTGAACACGAATAAGGAAACGACGTTTATTGAATTTATTCCAAAACAAATATTGGGATAGCACAATTTATTTAATTTAATAAAAGAAGAAGCAAAAACTATCATAAATACTATTTTCCCCCACCAGTTCCCAAGTCCACATGGATATGCACCTGTGCTTGACTTCCTTCTAGCTTTCTTCCCATGTGTTGATTCTTTTTTTACAACATTGAGATGATGGATCACATTGGACATGAAAACTGCTTCATTAAGCTCCCCATTAAAACCCAGAGCAAAGGATATCGGGATGAACTGGCATGTTAACCTTCCTTACAGCATATATCGAACTGTATACCCAGAAAAGGAGGGAAAATTCCACTGGATCAGAGACAGAAAAGAAAGTTGCAGAATAATATTAACTATAAACAGGAAATAACACACCACATTCAACCCACTTTAGGAAATTGTAGTAATACATTAAAATGAGAATTGATGTCTGCAATTCACTTGTATAATTTAACAGAACATCTATTGACCTATTTTACTAATTTAGAGCAGTGGCACAACACGCATTGAGATACCAAATGCAAAATCAGAAATTTTCTCTATCAGGACAAATGGCCCTTTGAAGTTGGAAGAATCTTAAACAAACCCATGTTTGTTTCAACTTCCAACAGAAGTGCAAGGAGTGGGAGTCAATGTGAGGGAAGTGGACTCAAAAACAAGCATTGCTCTCACTTGGTTTGCATAAAAAATAAAAAAAATAAAAAACACCTGAGATGGAACTGCAATAGTGGAACCGAGTCCGACAATACAAAAAGTTTCCAAAATGACAAAATGAGCTGATACGCTATTTTATTCTAAATACTAAATTTATCCATCACATTTTTTAATTCAGAACTACTTCACACTGATTTTTTATGTTTTTTTTTATATAAGAGCATAAATGTCCGCACAAAATACCCATCCCTTTCTTTCAATTAGTCTACCCAACCAAGCAAGTAAAGAGAACACTTAACTTTTCATACTCGTATTCTTTTAAATTTAGTTGCTATGGTGGATACATTTTTCACAGGATTAAAATCTTATACTCGTATCCTTTCCATTTATCTTGTATAAGATTTTCATCTTCATGAGAAAACAATTAAGAGTCTGACATTAGATGAGATAAGGCCTGAAAATGTGTTTATAAGTGGTGAGTAGTCTCTACTTCACCTTTTAAATTGGTTTTGTAAGAATTGAATCGGTTCAACCCAAATTCTAAGATGGTATCGGAGTTGAAGCTCTAAGAAATTGGTTTATCACATGTCTTTTAGGAGAAGAAGAATTTGATTTTCCAAACAAAGAATGATACTGCTTAATGCAATTATCATAAACTATTTTACATGAATTTGTTTCGCAACAAGATGTCTACTCAAGGAAGGCTACAGGAAGGACAACCTTAGATTATCGGATTTGCAAAACCAACAATAGTGGCACGATGATGCAACTCTAAGAGAAAAACATGTTGTACTTGACTATAACAATAAGTTGATAATGTTTACGACATATTTAAACATTATAATGGAGTTTAAGTTAGGCATGATTAACCAATTATACCCTTCTACACTCTATTTACACATGACGGTTACACGGGTTATTAATGCATTTATTTCTTTATGACCAAGATATTAAGTCATATCCATCTTTGTTATTTTCAACCTCTTCAATCAAATCCCCCTACATAGTTCAGACCAATAAACCTCATCCTCACTGAGACAATGAGCAATCACACAAAAACCACAATGTCCATCTCCCTCAAGGTCAAAACTCAAATAATATTCTCAATATATGATTTCATCTCATTGGGAATTTGGAGAACAAAATCAAAATTGACAGTGTTGGATAAACATCACGCACATTTTCAATACCATAATCATTAGCTTCGCTGAATCATCAGCTTATTGGAAAATTAGTCTCAACAATATTGTAGAAATAGATTTTAGGGACTTGGAAGAAGATATTGGGAAATTGACAGTGTTTTCTCAAGGGCCTACAATCCATCTCTACAAGATTATCAAAGACTAATTTCTCAATGAGTTGATGATTCCTTGAAGATAAAAATTTTAGTGCTGAAAGATTACATGATGTTTCGCCCACCCTATGAATTTTGCTTATACTCTCCAGACTCGTAAGGAGTGTTGCTAATATTTTTGACTTTGAAGAGAAGAACATTGTAATGTTTTAGCGATTATACGTTATCAAAGTAAAGATAAAGTTTATGGATCTAAAGTTTGTAGAAATTTGATTGAAGAGATTGAAAGTAACAAAGATACACATGACTTAATATTTAGGTGTCGTAAAGGAATAATGTGCTATAACGTGTCTAACCATCGAGGAAAAGCAGAAGACTAAAAGAAGATAAGCGGATGGTCATGTCTGACATGAGCCTTATTGTAGCTTCTAAATATGGCATGAACGTGATCAATTTTTTATTACAATAAATCACAACACATTTTCTGCTCAAAGGTGCGGCACCACACGACCTTTTTTGCTTGGTGTTGCATTTGTGAAAGAGAAAAATCACTATATATAGATAAATTTTAAAGTTGTCAATCTCGTGCCTTCTATCCATCCTCGATGCATATATAATTGCGATGAAGCGGTGCATTGAAAACAATCCATTCAAGTTATATGAAAAACTAGAGTCTGCAAGAAAATGGCTAACAACATATCCACCTTAAAACTTCATTGTGTCAAAATCACAATGGACTAGAAACTACCAACACTCTTGCTTGCAAACCTTCTTAACGTGTAACACTAAAATAGCTCACTAACCCCATTATTCAATGAATCAATCATCAATTTAAAATTTCTCAATATTTAACCATCAACATTTTCAAGCATGGGTGATAAAAGGCCATTAAAAAGATAACTAGTTCCTTACCTTTGAATGTGACCCTCATCTTGAGAGAGGCTTCTGAAGCAATGCAGTCAAGTAAAGCTCTCCATGTTTAACACCACCAGCATCAGTCTTATTCCCCGTGGCCCACTTCACTTTCTTGTAACCCATTTTTGCAATCAAAGGCTTATACACTTTCTCAAGATCCACACCTTTACTAAAAAAATGATCCAACCACAAATACCCTCCACCTCTCAACACTCTATCAACATCAAACAACAAAAACTCCAACATTGTCACCGGAATCCATCGATTCACCGCCCTCCCACACCGAACAATATCCACAACACCGTCAAACATCGGTAACCGCTGCTGCAACGGCACATGAAGTGGCACAAGTCCCCTTAATGCAACCGCCTCACTGTAAGGCGCCACAACATTCATAGTCGTTGTAACAACCGTAACATTCCGCACTTTCATGGCGGCAGCAAATGAGCCAGTACCACCACCAACATCAAGTCCTAAACGTAAAACCGATTTCGCTGATTTCGCGATCTGAAGTAGCTGTTGAACTGGGAGATCTAAGTCAGAATTATAGCTAGTAAACTTAGAAACTTCACGAGAAGGTTCAAATCCGAGATTAGGGTTTTGACGGTTAAAACAATCGAATGATTTACATGAATAACGATCCCAGATAACAGAGGAATCAGGTAGAGAAGTAGGAAAGGGATTTTTCGGAAGAGAATTTGACGGAGTTTGTTTCTTCGGCGTCGGAGAGAAACATCTCCGGCGAGGGAGAGGATGACAACCGCGAAGAATTAAGCTTTCAGCGAGCTCCGAATCAGAAGGACAAATCGAGAACGGTGTGTAAGTCATGTACTTATGAAGAAGATCAGGGTGGTTATGACAGGAAGAAGCAATTGGTGAGAGGTGTGAGTAGAGGAGTAGATCTGAAGGGATTGAGGATTTTGTGTTGGTGTTAGGGTTGGTGTTTTGGAGGCGCGTGAGGTGGTTGATGGTGGCGCGTATGGTGTGAAGTTGACGGAGGAGTTCGTCGGGGATTGGTGGGAGTGGTTTTGGGGATTTAGGGGATTGGAGAGTTGTGGAGAGGTGGTAGAGGGAGAGAATGTTTGTTGCTACCATTGCTATTAGGAGGAGAAGGTTTAGTGTCATGGTGCTGAATGTGAAACCCATTTGGTTTCTTTGCTTTTTCTTCTTCTTCTTCTTCTTCTTCTTCTTCTTAAGCTCAGAGTGTAACTCACTATCTTGTCCTTATTTGTTTTGGTAATTGGGATTTGAGAAGCTTAATATGATAATTTAAGACTAACAAGTTGACTAATTGGAATTAGAGTACTGGTAGTAGTATGGTAGGAGTATTTCATGTGATTGAGTGTTGGTGAGTAGGTGTGTAGTGTCAGAGGTGATCTATCACTGGTGGTGCTAACATTTATGATATGTGATGTGATTCTAAGCTAAGTTGCTTGACTTGATTTATGAATCATGATCCTACTAGTAGTAAGATTTGTGGGACCAATCTCGGTTAAGTGTTTATTTACTGTCTTCAAATGTAATTGTAAATCTAAACCTAGAATTATGGATGCTTCTCTATTTATTTGTCTGGTGAAACAATGAGGACAAAAGAATTGGTTATCACTTCCAGCTTTTGACATATAGACACAGTTTTTCTTGCATTTCTTTTGTTTTTTAGTAGTATTATTTGTTTTAAATTGTAAATTTTGTAGTAACTTAAAAACGAAGAAGAATAAAAAATATCTTGGGTGAATAGAAAAAATTGGAGAAAAGGGAAACACAGTATGCACGTGAATTTCGTCAATATGGATCTTGCTGTTTGGAGTGTTTAATTCATTTGATTTGTTAATCGTTTATCTTTCGAAATTTTAGACTACTTAGAAAGTCTTTAACGTAAAGTGGTGAACTAGTGTTACCCGTGTTTGAAGGAAGGATGTAATAATCAAATCAAAGTAGACTTGGTGGCGGCGGAGTCAGACAAAAAAATTTGAGGTGGCCGCCATCAAAATAAACTAAAATATATAAATCATATTGCATACAACACATTTAAGTTATAATAAACAAAAAATTGATCATTCAAAATTTAAACTACATAATATATAAAGTCGATCATTAAATACTTAAAGAGACACGTTACGCTTTCCGAGTGACTTGAAATCATCAATAATTGACTAGAAGCTAATACATGCACTAATTTCCCTTTTAATATAAACTAACATGATATCGGCTAGAAACTCAGGTTCCATCTTGTCTCTCAATTTAACAATATGTAATGAACAAGAATGATTGAAATTGGCAAAGGAAACAACGTTAAGTATACTAGACAAGAAAAGTGGGTTTATTAAAGTATCATTTACAATTCTGCCAAATTAATTATGCAAATTCTAGTGTATAAAAAAATTTATTTTTTTTAAGATGGGGTGGCCAAGGCTCCCCCTTGCCACCCCCGGTTCCGCCATTGAAAGTAGTAAGTATTTTAAATTTTAATTGCAAAGAAAAAGCTTTTTTTGTGGTAGAATGACAAGAAAAAAGAAAAAGAAAAAAAACCTAAAACTTGGGCTGAGTTGAGGCATGTCTCAACACTGATTTCAATTTTGGTCATCGTGTCTGAGTTTGGTCAATAAATCTACGTAATGGTTGTCCTCTTTAAGCACTTGTTGAAAAGAAATGTTAAGAATGCTCTTTTAAACCAAAAATCTTCACTAATAAAGAAGCGCACACATGCATATGTTAGTGATCCGGATGTTAAAGAAGATGGAGGACTTCTAAAGAATATGGTTCACAAATAACTCTTTGAATAGAGTTGTTGATTCCAACCATGGTAAACCCCAAATAGCTCGGCAAAAAGAGCATCCCCTACACCTCATTAGGAGAGAATTCCACCATCTAATTTCCCTTGTTGTCACGAAGTACACCGCCGTAACCAATGTCACTGGAAGCACCACAACTTTCATCAATATTCAACTTAACGCACCCATCTTGAGGTGAGGTCGATACACATAATGTCTATACAATAAATGACATTTTGGGTTTTTCATTGTTTGTTGCCAATAGTATTATTATTTCTAAAGCTTCATATCCACCAAATAGCTCTTGCATACATGTTATCGAAAGTTCCTTAGTGTGTAACCATGTTTTTAAGGATGTGAAGCTAGAGAAATATGGATGATTAACACTGTATATTTGTTGCCAAACTTCCTTCGATGGGGCGCAATCTCTAAGGCAGTGAAGCACATCTTCATCATGTGTTCCACATCGTTGGTAAATAGGAGATGTTGCCAAGTTGTAGTGATGTTGTGGCTTGTTAGTTAGGATCGCATCGTGCATACAAAGTCATAGGAAATTTCACACCTTGGCCAGAACTGACGATTTCCAAATTCAATCTCAACTTTTATTATCATTCAACTCTCTATAACGAGATAAAAGTCAACTATATGTTGTAGAGCAAGAATGTCTTCCTGTTTGAGAAGCTCCCCAAACCCATCTATCCTGAATATTATCATCAAAGGCCAAAGGAGGGGGTATTGATCAACAATCGTGTTAAGCTCGTTTAGAACCATTGACATCGGTTTATTCCAATCATATGATCCAATAAAACTAACATCCTTAAATTGTAATTGAGTATCCGAAATGTTGACAAAGCGCTCGTAGCCCCGTCCAGTTATCATACCAGAATGAGGAAGATCAGTCACCGATGCGGAATTGAAAGCGTTGTCTCAAGGCTTCCAATGCCTTTAAAATATTTCTCCATATTAGAGAAATGTTTCATTTAGCTTTAATGTTCCAAATGTCGCCACCCATTATGTACTTATGAGATAAAACCCTCACCTAAAGTTTTCGAGGATCATAAAGAAGGTTCCAAACTAACTTGCCAAGAAGAGTAATATTAGATAGTTTAGTTTCCCTAATAGGGAGGCCTACAAATTTCTTAGGGGAAGTAACAATTGACCATTTAACTCTATTCCACTTCCTATTACGACATGTGCCGCCCTAAATAAAGCTCTTGGTGACTCTATCGATCTTATCACAAATATTTGTAGGTAAATAATGCATCTGCATAGTATAAATAAGCATTGTCGTGGTAACTGATTTGGCTAGGCAAACCCGCCCCGGTTTATTAAGGTGGTTACATTTTTAAGTTGAGAGTCTTCTATGCAACTTCTCTAAAATATAATCACAGAAAAAGCTATTAATTGACGAGCAAGGACAAACAAGCTCACATGGGAAGCATTATATAGTTGGGAACTTTCTCATCTAACTTAAGAAATTGCTCATTGACGCCCTAAAAATACATTAATACCTCTAGCGGTAGTTAATTGTCGCTTTCCCTCAACTGCAGTTAACAACCGTTCCCCCAATGACAATTAACAATTGTTAGGTTCTGGTATGTACATAGAACAACATTCTTAACATAATTGCTCTTTTTTAATGACCAAAACTTTTTTTTTTCATTTCTACTCATTCACAACATTCATTCATTGAATCATTCACACATTCCTCGTCTCAAAATCAATTCTACCTAAAACTATGCAAACACGCAAAATCAAAATCAATTCTCCCAAAATCATTCAAATGTCATAAAAAAATATGCAAATACACAAATGTCGCAACAATGTCATTAATTTACATTAAGAAGAATAATGTCATAAAAAATGATAATTTACAATCACGAAAATTCTAAAAAACAAGTACTCCTAAAACCAGTACATCCTCCTTCGGGTTATCTGAAGCGTGGTTGTTGGGTGCATCTCATCATGTATCCTCCTCAAGATACCTTGGAAGTTCTCCACCGAATCACCGTCACACAACCCCTCCTTCGTCATGGCGTAGATGGCTTGTATGACTTGTAGTGTGTTGGGACGGTCTCTGGCATAATCCTCCTCGATAATGACCTCCTCATTAGGCGGCCTAGGAGTTGGTAGCTCAACAACCTCCGTAGGCGGGATCATCAGCAGATGATAGACTCGCTTCAGCCTGTCACAAATTCATTGCCACCGGACCTCGCTTAGCCAGGGGTATGACATGAATCATGAAGTCCTGGAAAACATGAAGTATATTTGCTGAATGAAGGGGAGGCACAAAGTCCGAATGTCTGGGAATGTTTTGGACACGCTCGTACTACCTCTTCACCTGCTCCGGCAAGTGACAATACATTGTTCGATTGCTGGCCATGATCCAACCAAAGTATCGATTCAGTTCATCAGTTTTTTGGATCTCAAAATAAAAAATTGAGAATCAAACCTAACTATCGGTTTAGGTTGTTTTGGTTCAATTTTGAACTAAACTAGACAAATCAGATATTTTTTCAGTTTAGTTCAATTTGAATTTTCGATTTTGTCGATTTTGTCCAAATCAGTTACACATTGTCTGTTTCAAAAGAAAGCAAGTGGAAACATAGCAAGGAGGATGGAAAGTTCCTTGAAAAATGTGCTTCCTCCGTTTGGATTCGTGTAGAATGAAGCTCAGATTTTGCAAAAGAGCAAAACAACCTTGATTTTGATATATGTTTCCACCACATTACTTATATCTTTTTTTTCATCCATTTAGTTGCTTCCCAAGTCAATTGATCAAAGCTTCAAGCATACTAGTAAATATATCCTTTCCGTTCAATTTATTTGTTTGACACATGTTTATCGACCCATGATTATTTTACATGGTTTACTCCTATATTATATAAATATATGATATACTAATACATCAATTTTATATGAGGGTAGTTTTGTCATATACTAAATATAAATCTTTCTTTTCTTCCACTTTTTATTCACTTTCACTCAAACCAAACAACTACAAAAATCATCTTACTTTCCACAATTCCATTCACTTTATACTCATATTTATTCCTTCATCAATCTTTCCTCTTACTTTCTTTTCTTATCCAAACAAAGTATTAGGTATTATTTGGATCTACTGAAAGGCATAAAGAAAGATACATCAAGGAAAGAAAGCACGGATTTCAATATCCTTTCCCTCCTTTGGATCCAAAGAACAAAAACTTTCCCCTCTCTAATGGACAGAAAGTAGGAGGACAGCTACAAATTTTGTTGTTCCTATTTTGTCCCTGCTGACATCATTCTTTTATATATTATATATAAGGGTATTTGTGACATTCAATAAAAAATATATCATTCTTTCCTTTCACTTTCACTCATGCCAAACAACCAAATAATCATCTTACTTTCCACTCTTTTTCCATTAACTTTCATTCCTTAAACATTCTTTCCTTATACTTTATTTCCTTTTTGCATCCAAACAAAAAGGAAAGAATAATGTATTTTTTATTAAATGTCACAAATACCCTTATATATAACATATAAAATATGATGTCAACAAGGAGAAAATAGAAACAGCCAAAAAATTGCTTCTGCCGGGAAAGTTTTTGTGTGGGCCCCACATCCAATTTGTTCTTTCCATGCCACTATTCTTTGGATCCAAAGAAGGGAAAGGATATTGAAATTTGTGCTTTCTTTCCTTAAAGTATCTTTTCCCATACCTTTCGATGGATCCAAACAATACCTTAGTGTTTGATGGGAGAGGAAAATAAAATTGTTGAAAAGAGAGAGCGGGTGGGAGAAGTTTTGTGATATTATCAATGCTGATAGAAGATAATAATAATATAGAGATGGGATGCAACTATGAGTTAGTAGGTGTGTATGTAAGAGATGGGAGGGCACAGAAATGATGGGGGGAATCAGGGGTAGATGTATCCAGCTTTAATCACTTGATATTTCTCATTAAATGGTAGCAACTTCCCATTCCATCATTTCCCTCTTTTTTATTCAATCTTCTCATCAATCAACGATTCTGTTTCGTTGTTGAGCAATGTTTTGAAGAGAATTAGAGAATGAAAGGCGTTGAAGAAGGAAATGCATCACCTCCTCCTCCTCCTCCGTCGAAGTCGAAATATGATTATTACGGAATTTGCTTTATTGGAGGTATGCTTAGTTCCGGCGCCACCCATCTCGCTATAACACCTCTCGATGTACTCAAAGTCAACATGCAAGTCAATCCAGAAAAATACAAGAACAATGGAATTCTCTCCGGCATTGCCACCATTTGGAAAGAGGAAGGTTCTTATGCTCTTTGGAGAGGTTGGTCTGGCAAATTATGTGGATATGGTATTCAAGGGGGATTCAAATACGGTCTTTATGAGTATTTCAAAAACTTCTATGCCGCCGACAATGATCATGCGTTGATTAAGCTTAATAGGAATTCTATATTCTTTCTCAGTGGTTTGTCTGCTCAGCTTTTAGCTGATGTTACTTTAGCTCCTTTTGAAGCTGTTAAAATCCGTGTTCAAATTCAACCTAATTTTGCTAAAGGTTTAGTGGATGGGTTTCCGTTAGTATATAGAAATGAAGGTCTTGCTGGTTTCTATAGGGGCCTTATTCCATTGTGGAGCCGCAATCTTCCCTGTAAGTAGGATCATGTCTATCTTCTCTTATGCAAATTGTTTGTTTACCTCAATATCTATTTTATGATGTTATCAATCGATCTATTATTACCAAACTCATAGATGCCAATGGAATTAGGCAGTTTTATTAATCATTAGTTGCGTTGGATGTGTTTATTGTAATCATTGTGTGGGTTTCTTCATATTTTTAATTATGTAATTATTCATTAATTGTGTTGGACGTGTGGTCATTCTAGACGAGATAGAATGAGAAATGACAACATGAGAGAGTAGGGGTAGCACCTATACTAGAGAAGATTAGGTGGTTTGAGTTTGAGCATGTTGAGAGGAGATGTGTAGATGTTGTAGCAGGGAGAGTAGATCGTATGGTGGATAGTCAGAGGTAGACATGTAGATGCTGTCACCCGCAATTTTTTTACTTTTTTTCTTCCTTGGCATCATGTTCACAGGCAAGCATGATATCCTCTTTGTCCGTCTAAACGAAAAGACAGATTTTACTACACACAAATTCTTGTTTTTACAATAGGACTATGGAGAACAACATGAGGTCAAGTTCTCTTTGCAGTCACTGAAGGCACTTATTGATTGGGGGTACTTGTAAAATGCACTCTAATACTTAAATTAGCGTTAGCAAGAGATTTTAGTGACAAAAGAGTATGAAGATGAGATATGGATTGACCCGTCTACGAGGGATACCATTTTATACAGATCTTTTGACGTAGTTTGAAATGGATTACTCCACTTTTGCTATCTGGATACAAGTCTATGGGTAAGTTCAAATACTTGAAATATCTCTGGATAAGTGGTTTGTAGAAATCTGTTTCGAGGCTGACTTATGTCTTGGTTGTCGGTCATGACAAGGACATCAATGTCCTTAGCATATCACTTACTAACTTCTCTATTCTATTGTCCTTCTATTGACTTAAGGTGGACTTCCAAATCCTATTTGTATTTAAGCCTTGTTTTGGATTTGTGTCAATACAATAATTTGGATCTGTGAGTGGTCCTTGTTATGGTAGCAACAAAAAGATTATTCAATTTGATATGTACATAATTCACTCCTTTTAGTTTCCAATACTATTCAGGTAACATTTCACAGAAAAGTGCTCATATTTTGCTAATTAGCATTTGAGCATTGAAATTGGGGATCTTGTGATGATAAAAAAGAGTTTGGTCATTGACTCTTGTTGTAGTATATAGTTTCTAATTTCTATTCAATTAAACCAGACAACTTGACGTTTTATTAAGAGTTGTGATAGAACAGAGGAATTGTAAAATGGGAAGGAGTGATGTTATTTTATTGAAAATATGAAATGAGGTAAGATTACAAGTTTTCCAGAGCAGAATTGCTCCTCAGAGAAGAAAGAAAATTCTATTTCTTTGCCTATCCGCTTAGGGTCCTAACAGAATGCAATGATCATGAGTGACAGTCTCGAAACAAAATCCCTTTTGTAGTTATTAAAAATTAAAATCAAGTACTTTTTAACATAAATGTACCATAACCATTGCCATGTTGCACACCGTTAATGACATTTATGCTTTCCTAATCTTTGGTTTGACAGTCTCGATGGTCATGTTTTCAACATTTGAGCATTCAGTGGACCTAATATATAAAAAAATTATGCATAGAAGAAAGGAGGATTGTTCCACAGCACAACAACTTGGCGTGACGTGCTTAGCAGCCTATACAGCTGGTGCTGTTGGTACTGTAATTTCCAACCCGGCTGACAATGTCATGACCAGTCTTTATAAAAAAAAGGCTGAATCTGCTATGCAGGTAGGATTTCATGTTATGCCCTGATTCATTTGGAATACGAAAAATCAATCAAATTAACTTTATTGGTTTTGCTTACTTTTAGGCTATCAAGAGCATTGGGTTCATAAATCTGTTCACTAGAAGTCTTCCTATTCGCATTGCACTTCTAGGACCAGTTGTAACTTTGCAGTGGTTTCTATATGACACTATAAAAGTGCTATCTGGATTGTAAGTGACTTTTTTTTTATCAGTTTTCCTGTACTACATGATTTTTTTAGTCAGTTTTCCTGTATTATAGTAGGCAATATAAATGTTTTGTGAAAATTCGAAACTTAAGTTTCAATGTGATCCGCTTGATGACTTATGATATAGAAGTTGAAGCCTGGACAATCATAATTATAGATTCATGTTGATATAGGTTGTGTTTCTGTTGAGCTATCCTTTCAGTAGATGATATTTCTTCCATGATAATGGTAATTTGAAATATTTTAAATTCTTCAGTAATTTAATCAGGGAAAATTATAATTCACCCCTGTGAGATACACTTTTATAAGAAAAACTTGTCTAAAGAATTTTTACCAACATTAGAGCCAATTTTTTTCATGTGTAACTGAAATTTTTCTGTCAAATCTAATATTCCAGACTACATGTGACATGCATGTGATATGACTCCACCATTGATGGAGAAACATAATATACAGTGTCTTATGTTCTAAATTTCAATTTTGTACCTGTGTATATGCATCACATTACCATAGGATATGACAACTGACCAATTCAGTGAATACAATTGAGCACCAAATTAAGCACCTCTTCGTGAAACCCAGATCTAAACCTCCTATATTTGCACCGGACTTGAACCCAAATGCAGCACCAAATCGAGCACTAAATGCAGAAGCAAAATCAGACCATTCCAGTCACCATATTTCAGCACCAACAGAACCATCCAAGAAACATCTTTGGAAATGCATATCCTGGTTAGGGTTCAACCCCAGGTGCCATTAGTGGCCCACTCATCATTCCAACACCATCAATTAAAGATTTGCTCCACATTTCTGTCATATTTTGCCAGCTTTATCAGACTAGATTCAATAGATCCTCTCATTGTCTGAAGGTGCGGAGGGCACATATCTTTCCATGTTTATCCATGAATGGAATGTTGGCGAAGTTAACATTGCACTTGGAAGTTAATTGTGCAACGCACGCGAATGTTCAATTGAACTTAAATACATTGATTCAAGTGTCACGTTTTCAATTGAAATCAAATGCCTGGGGTGTTTAGTTTAGTTTTAGGGAAACTACTGCAAGGGAGCTTTTTAGCTAACTATGTAGCTCACCGTGGGTAAACTGTAATTTGTCTAACACATTTTGGCATCATATTCCTAGTTTCATGCTAAGCTTCCAATAGTCTTGTTCTGGATGAAGAGAATATTTTATTTCTGGTACATTTTGTAGGTTTGCTTGTTTTAGTATGCACCCCACCAGAAAGAAATTTGTGTAGTGCATGTTGTTTTGTCATATATATGTCTCATCAAACATGTCTAGTTTTATACTGGACCGCGGTTATGTGCAGTCGGGAGGTGCAGCGACTGTACTGCAGTCGGTTACATATGGACCTTCTGATCAAGATTGGACGGTTTAGATGTGCTGACTGCATACAGTCAGACTGCACTGAATCCAAATCTTTTAATACCACCATTTGGTTTTATAAGGAGATTACTTTGCCTAGTATACGTGTGCTCTCTATGCACACTACCTTGGTTATGAGATGTGCATAACTGTTAATTGGTGTAAAATTTGATCTTCTAATATTCTTTATGCCAATCAGATATTAATTCCCTTTTATGTCTTTTACACTTTAGCCCTACCAGTGGAGGACTTGCAAGAGACCAGAAGGAAGTTAAATTGTAGCTTGTGCTCAAGTATCTGCGGAGTGTGGTGGTTTGTTCTTGTGGGTCTGATTTGTTTTATAGTACCATTTATTTTTCATTAAAGTGAGATTAGGATAAGTTCGTTGTTCTTAAATAAGACTGTAATAAGCAATATTTTTTTTCCTGTATAAGATCACAGGGATTTGTTCGTTGTTCAGAGTCACTATATTGAAACATGGCTTTTTGCATTTGTACATTTAAATACAAAATGGGTTGGAATAGGATTTTGGTGCCTATGATAAACCAATTTGATCGTTTTGGGTCCTTATAAGTTTTTTTTTAATATATATTTTGTGTTTTCATCTGTAATTATTAAAAAAAAAAAATCGTGTTTTGGTCTATGTCGTTGGCTTTTCCCAATTAAATGCTAATGTATATTTCCAAAATAATAAGTAAAACTAGACTTGGACCCACGCGATGTGTGGTGGTTCATGGACAAATATATAATGAGAGCTGCCATATACAGCGAAAGTGTATTTACACAATCGTGAATGTTTCGTGGATTAAGTTTTCGCTATAAAAAAACATTTGCCATATAGAATTTACTAATTTTCAAGGGAATCAAGTATAAAACACATGATAATAATGTAGTTGGTGCTATGATATTAAATTTAAAAAGAATGGTCTTCGACAGAAAATACGAGTATGAGTTATAGGATCATTGTTAGTAAGAATAAAATATCTATCATTTGGATTAATTACATTGTATGCAGACTATTTTATATATAATGATATTTAAAATAAGTTTATAGCATTTTTTTTTTGGGGTTACAGTTTATAGCATTTTAGTATGCAATCAACCATTTTATTTTAGTGTAAAATGATATATCTCAAAGAAGCAAGAGGTTCGAAACATTTTAGTGTACAACCAACTTATACAAATTCAAATCTTTCAACAACGCCACTGCCTCCTTCTCATGATCCAAATCTACAACGGCCAAGAAAGAAGGAATGTAAAACGAAAAACCTCAAATAACATTCAATGAAATCTATACTTTACTATAAAAACACGTTTCATAATATAGGTTTGATTCCAAACCTTACTTGGAGTGGCACCAAGTGGCTCCAAACACATCTACAACAACCTTAATATCAACAAGACTCATCAGTAATATGATCTACCAAACTGTAAAAGTTGTACCAATGCAGCTGAAGTTCCTTAGTAAGAATAAAGATCTACTCCATCAAGATAGATCATGCAAGGAATAATCTTACCATTACAAAGTGTCTAACACATAATAGAGAATGAAAAATGATTAATAACCAAAGAATAAAATTAGAACGTGAAATGTGGAAATGGACTGCATTAGTCAAACTTCTTGCGGTTTTAATCTCAATTTAAACCTATGTTGTACATTGATGATCGGATGATCATGATTTTAAGTTGTATTGTAAATCAAATCAAATTTTATAATTAAAACACAATTTTTTTCTTTCTTGGTGTTGTGAGCTAACAACATTTCAACCGATCAACAATGGTCGCACATGAAGAGATGTGAAAGGCGTGGAAGATCAAGGGAAAGAATATATGTAATGCGGGTTGATTGAAATAACACTAGTACTAGAATAACCAAACAAGAATTTATGTAGGTGTTATATTTGATTTTATGTTGTTGTTGTGGAATCTGATTTAGTGAAAAAATGTATATGTTTTATCCTTCTATCTACGATTGTTATAGAATCCAAACGAAAGTAATTTTGGAAAATAGAAGAGCTCATGAGAGGGATGGGGGTGGGGATATCACGACCCATTTATGCATTTTAGCTCACCAATTAGAGGTGGGCCGGGCCGGGCCAGCTAAGCTCTAGCATTTAGCCTAAATCAAGGAAAATCAGTCTGTATAAGTAAAAAGAGGGGGTGTAACAGAATTAATCTACCTATCGAGTTACATACATCAAGATTTTGGGTCGTAAAGAAGCGCTTATTGCAAACGCGATCTGTGGTGGTGGTGCTGCTTCAGAAGAATCAAAGGCAAAACCAAAAACCCCCATTCATTTCACAGTCAAGCTAGGGTTTCTTCTTCTCCTAACCTAACCAAATGGTAACTTCCAATCCCATCATTTCCCTCTTTATTGTTCAATCTTTTCATCAATAAAAGCATTTTTAATCTTCGAATGGAAAAAGCGTCGATGAATTTTTTTTATGAAACCATTTTCTAAGTAGCAGATTTTGCATGTTAGGGTTCTGTGGTGCTCAAAATCTTGTTATGTTTGAGCTTTTTATGTACTACTTTATTTATTAGGATGATTAAATAGCAAATTATGTATGTTAACGTTTTATGCTATAATGGTGTTGCGTTTAAAGTGCAGATATATATATTATTTTGCTTATTTGTGATTTAAATTCAACTGGTAATTTCAGGCTGATCCCGAGCTTGAAGCAATCAGACAGAGAAGGATGCAGGAGCTTATGGGGCGACATGGCGCTGCGGTAATCTATCGTTGTCATACTCCTATGTTTTGTCTATCGTTATTCTTTCACATGAGAGAGTGAGTTTGATTGTGATTTTGTTGATATTGCAGGGAAATCAGCCAAACCCTGAACAGCAGAGTGCTCAGGAAGATGCAAAGAGGTTAGTTTATGAATATAGATTCGTTGTGCTGTTATTATGCTGATTATTTGACTCAGCGTTGCATAGATTTAGCTTCATGAACTTGTTCATCCACTAATCTCTATGATATTTTTTCCGTTGGAGTGACATCGATTTTTTATTTGAATTGAAAAATAATTAATTTAGGGAGGCAGAGGAGAGAAGACAAATGATGCTTAGTCAGATATTGTCTGCTGAAGCACGAGAAAGACGTAAGTATATAACATAATCTTTCCTTAGATTTTATCTGACTTTCATCGATTATAGTACTCTTGTTTTTCCTTTAAATCCTGGTCTGGTTTTTTCTTTTTTTGAATGACAAAAACTTTGTCATTTGCCATTGCTTAATTAATATTTAAATCTTATCTTCAGTCAGGCTTTACGAGGATATAAGTTTATAGCACACAGCTGCTAGTATTTTCTTGAACTTCCATATATTGTATTTGTATCATTAGGATTCTGTAAGATTTTTGACAAACCAAACTTAATTTGTAGAAGTTGTTCACAATTATAAAACATACATCATATGCCAGAATAGAATATATAAGATATCAAGAAGTAACCATTTTGCTTGTACTACCTTTTTATGAATAAAGTCTTCCATCAGACTTTATATCAAAGTTAATAAATAATGTTAGTTTATTTGGGCGTTCCTATGTACTCACTGTGCCTAAATAGCATAGTTTTTACTCAAGGTACATTTGAAGTCTGAAGTCTATCTTGGAAAATTTCAAAAAAAGTCTCCAAATCACTCTATGGTTTTGACCCAATAATAGAAAAAAATAACTTCTGTGATGTCTTTGTTTTTCTGATACTTCATACTTGTAGTTTGGTAAGTAGAAATTACTTGTAATTTTTCTTCCTCTCTACCCCCTGTTCTCTTTTTGTCCCCGTGTGCACAGTTGTGTCTTCTAGGTAGTTACCCTATGAGGACATCGGGTTGGATCACAGGATAGATACCCTGTGGTTGATCTCGATGCCTGCTTCTTGTCCTAGCATTAAGGGGCGTAGGATGATAGCATTTTGTTGGGGCTGGTATGCTTTTTTAAAGCCTTGCTAATCTGAAATGCAGCTGGTTTTTTTTAACAGCAACAAAAAAGGAAGATGGATTTAGGAGGTGATAAGTTGTTGTACTCAATGTAGTGGGGTTGAAAATTTGATGGAATTATTTTGCCTTAAACTTACATATGTATGAAGATATTAGTGTAACTGTCTTGGTTATTTGTAGAATTTAGACACGGTAAGATAAATCACACTTGCATTTCAAAATTATATATTTAAACATTGAAAGAGCATGTTTGTCAATGTACCTCTGAATTTTCCTATGAAAATTTGAAGGAATGAAGTATTTTACTACATGGAGTTGGCTTTCTTTCGCTCTTTTAAATTTGTGATTTAATTGCATGCAGTTGCTCGAATTGCTTTGGTGAAACCAGAGAAAGCAAAAGGTGTTGAAGATGTTATATTGAGAGCTGCTCAAATGGGTCAGATAGCTGAAAAGGTATATTGGATCATATCTTTTGCTGCAACCTTTCTCATTCTTATCACAAGTTGTTGGTAATATTTTATTGCATCTATTGTCATACGATGTGTGAGGTTTCAGTTATGCAATCAATTTGTTCGATCACTTGTTGGGCCGAGAAAGGTCCTCTATCTAGGATTTATAAAAATGTTGGCAACAATTCCACGAATGGTATAACGTGGTTTTCCAATGTTTTAGAGGTTTAGTGTTCTCATCTATTGTGTAACTTACATGTAAAACCTACTATTTAGTTTATAACGATCTTTGATATAAAAGTTTTCGGAATCCTATACAGTAGGGAACTAGACACATGAGATCTTAATCTTAATATGGAACATTAGATCTTACCTCATATGGTTATTCTTTAGAAATTAATTACAATTAAGCTATACTATACTATACTATTACAATACAAGTAAAATAAATTACTGGCACCTTTTTTCTCCCTTTTCTTGCGAGCTATTATCATATAGAAACTTGAAAAGGTGAGTCTGCGCTGCGATTGGAAACACTAGAAGGCTTTTTCCTGCAAACCCACATAGCAAAAACTATCCAATAAATCTTTCTTTTTCAACTCATCTGAATTGAAGTTGGTACTTGAAATACTGAAGCAACTCAGATGGATACTTTGTAGAAGGACTGCAAAGGCAGAATCAGTAGCAGGCTTGAAGCACATCGTCTCAGAGAAGGGAAATTGCCTTCCCACTGCAAAGCGTGCTGATTGTGGGTATACATTTAGGTTTTTTTTTTTTTTTTTAGGTGGAGGTGTGTTTGTTTATCCTTGGTACGTTCAGGTTTTTGAGTGTTTCAAGAATTTGGTACTGGACTTGTAATGAATAGTTGCACAAAAGTAGTGCAGTTCTACATTTGGATTTGTGATTATGACAACCTTGTTTGACAGTAAGATGCTGAAAGTCACTAGATATCAGTTAGGCAGTCTAAGGCTTGGTTGAGAATGAGTTATTTAGGTGGCTTGGTTGAGAATGAGTTGTTTAGGTGGCTTTTCTGTAATGTGTTTAAATTGCAAGGATTTGGTTTTTTGATGGTGACTTATGTGAGCCAGTTTCAGGTCACCGGAAGTTTCAGTATATTTGACAGTTCTAATAGTGTTAGTGTTGATGTATAAGTCTATGAGATGATGGTTTTACATTGTTTTCCTTAGGCTGTTTCATTTTATAATGCCCCATCCCCCCTATTGTCTTGAATAATAAAAGCCGTTAAATTTTCCTTCCAAAAACTGAAACTGAGAAATTACTAGTTCCAATTGTATTTCTTTTTTGTTGCTTATATACAGATATCATGTCCTGGTGGACATTAAGTAATTAGTCCATATGAAGCATTATTGTACCAAGATAACATCCATGACTCGTTTATGAAATTGAATTCTTAGGTTACTGAAGAAAGACTCATAACACTGCTGGAGCAGATTAACAGTCAAACAGCAAAGCAAACAAAAGTTACAGTAAGTTGTAGAATATTTAGCTGCATTGTTCCGTTTTCATTTATCAGTTTTTTTATTTTCTTTTTATTTTTATTTTTTTTCGTTTACCTTTTCAGATAACGAGACGTCGAAGTGTTCTTGAGGATGATGATTAGCTTTCACAGTTTATTAGCTGGTTCATTGACTATTGACTTCATGCTTTATTATGTATGTATATGTGTATTTGACGGACAAATTATTTTGTAAGTTGGCTGTGAAATGTTTTACATTGAAATTGAAATTTGGGGCGTCTTGCCTGCCACCAAATTAAACTGCATATTTGATTTATGTGCGCAAATGAATGGATGTGAAAGGTTTGTTAATTGTGGAAGGGAAAGGTTTTCGTCCAATGGCACATGCCATGAGGCATTACTACAGCTGTTTCTTCTGCCTCATTGACGTCTACTTGTAAGTAAGACGAGTTTTTTTATTTTATTTTATGCAGAGTAAGGGGAATATTTAATCTGTGTTATTTGATTACAATTGTTGCCTTGTGGTTGGTGAATTTTTAGTTGAACGAATTTGTCTCATCTAACTTGAGCATAAGAAACTAATGATTAAAAATTTGGCAATCATTTGGCGAGAAAAGGTATACTTTGCATCAATCCTAAAAACAACAAAGCCCTGCATCCTAATATCTGGTATAACTAATTTGGAAGCACGATAGTTGGCATCTGTCTGTCTTCATTGATAAATAAAAACATGTCTGCAATAAGTTATTAAGTTTAGGTTGACAAGTGAATATGTCCATACAATTATAGATAGATTAACACGTATCTAAACTCAAAAAAGTTTTTTTTTTTGGTGGTGGCCGGGGTTCGAACCCCGGCCCTTGCATATTTTATGCATTGTCCATACCAACTGAGCTAAGCTCACGTGGACTCAAAAACAAAAAAAAGTTTATCTATACGCATGTATATAATTTTTTTATTTGACATGAGAACATAATAACTATTTAAATGATGTTATGGTATTTTTTTCATAATTTATATTATCAATAAATGAGTTTTTTTTTAATCATGCCAATACAGAGTTTAGATGTGTAGAGTAAAACTTAGTATACTTATATAAATAGAAACTCACAAGGGAATGTATTTTAACCAATTTCATGGTCGAATAACATACTATTAACTTTTTTTTATAATAATTTATTATAAAATTTAGTTTGGATTGTCATAATTATTTTATTTCAACTGAAATGCTGTTTTTTTTTTGGTTACGAATAGAAATATTATTTTAACCAATCAGATTTAGAAGTCATGTTTCTGTAAGGTTCATATATTCAGAGAGGCTCCGTCAACAAGATAAAAAAAACAGAGTCAACTATGTTTGCTAAGCATATTTTGTAGGACTAAGAAGTAAAATGAAGTCTAATCAAACTAGTATTAATGTAAGCACCTCTCGCATCAAAGGACTAGGTCGCATTCTCTTCCTTAATTACGACGAATTCCGTGTAACACATGAACTCAACACCATAAAGCAAAACACAATGACCTGCCACAACATGGCCTATGACGATATCCTCTTTTTCTTCTTTATTTTACTCTACTTCTACTTGATCAATGATTATTATTTTGAACCCAAAAGTTCTTTGTTCCAATCATCACAATAATTTGCACCTTTTTCTATTTTCTACTAGAAATCTATAATAATAATCTTCAAATTCTCACTCTCACAACACATCACACGGTTCACATTTATCCCACTCGCCAATCATAAGCGCGTGACATTATCATCCCCAACATAACAACGTCAACACCGTCCCCATTTTTTGTACCTACGAAACAAAAATGATCGTACTTCAATCAAATCATAACAACTTCCATCCCCACATAACACGTTCATCGTCAAAACATCATAAAACAACTTAAATATAAAAAAGCGCTTAAAATTTCCTCTGTAACTTGTGTTTTTCTTTGATTTCTTTATTCAATGAACAATCTTTCTCTGTTCTGAAACCGACCCACATCAAGAAAAGCGGTTTAATCCAATAAAGTTACAATCTTTCTTTCTTTTGAATCCATTTTACACAACCCCACATGGAAAAGGAGCCACTGCTCCCATCATATTTCAGCCCCAGAAAGAAGCTTTCACCATTACCATCTCAACTTTTTCCTTTACCAGAAAACGATGAAATGGTTCTTCCTGTTACCCCTTCTGAGTTCAAGGATCGTCTCATCTTTGGTCCTTCACCAAGAGACCCTTCACCTTTGTCTGATGCCTTGACACTTTCACGTAATTCACCAAGTTCCTCTTCACATGATTTTGATTCATCACAACACTCTCAACAACAACAATTGACTTCTTGGTTAATTGATCCTAATTATCCATGGAGGAAAACAAATTTACATCGGTCGAAAACCGCGCCGGCGATGGCTGTTATAAGTGATTTTAATCATCATGCATCTGATAAAAGACCTCAATTTGGTAGTCAATCTATTGTTCATCAAGCTGTTATTCTTCTTGTTCTTTATTTGGCTTTAGGGGTTGTTATTTATTGGTTTAATCGGCATAATTTTACAGCAACTGAAACTCATCCTATAGTTGATGCATTGTATTTTTGTATAGTTACAATGTGTACAATAGGGTATGGTGATATTACACCTAATAGTACTGCAACCAAGATTTTCTCTATATTGTTTGTGTTGATTGGTTTTGGTTTTATTGATATACTGCTAAGTGGAATGGTTAGTTATGTTCTTGATTTGCAAGAGAATCATTTGTTGAGGACAGTGAAGGGAAGAGGGGAGAAGGATGGGAGGTCATATCTAGTTGATGTGAAGAAAGGGAGGATGAGGATTAGGATGAAGGTGGCATTGGCATTGGGGGTAGTGATACTTTGTATTGGACTTGGTGTCACGGTTATGCATTTTGTTGAAAGGCTTGGATGGGTAGATTCTTTTTATCTTTCGGTTATGTCTGTTACGACAGTTGGGTATGGTGATCATGCTTTCAAGACTTTGCATGGTCGTATCTTCGCTGCAATTTGGTTGCTCGTGTCTACGCTTGCGGTTGCCCGAGCATTCCTTTATTTGGCTGAGGCGAGAGTGGATAAGCGGCATAGGAGGATGGCTAAGTGGATTCTTGGTCAGGATATGACTGTTGCTGAGTTTCTTGCTGCTGACATAGACAATAATGGATTTGTGAGGTATGAATTAATACGTTTCCATTGCATAAAGTTTAAGTTATTTTTTATACCAGTAATATGTTTCCATTGCATAAAGGTCAAATTATTTTTTATGCCAATAAATGTTTCTGTCTGTGAAAGTAGAACATGAAATATATACTAGTTAGGTATTCAATATACTTTTTCTTTTCGTAACCAACGTGCTTTTCGGACTATATTCTGAAGTATTGTATCTGCACAAATGCATACAAACATTTTCAATATACTTTAATCTCTGCAATTCAATTTAATTCATAGTAATTGTTTGCGGTTGAATATCTGTTTTTAGTGAGACTGAATTTATAATCTCTATATCATATCATATGCGACATGATGTTACCATAGAGAATGTAGTGTCCTTACTTCACCTATATGTAAGACTAGTCCTTGCTTGAGTGTTGAGCTTGCCCCTGAAAGGTATCATCATGTTAATGGTGAGAGACTAAATGATATTAGCTACGGGTCTAAAATACTGATAACATGAGTAGTATGGGTAGAAACTGTGTGCTGAACCTAAGTGGTTATTATAGTAGCGTTCAATGACTGACTCTGAATGTGAAACCTGGTGAAGTAATTTTCCCGAGGTCTGCTCGTACCCCATGGTAATAAATTGCGTATGAAATAACTTTGTACATAGTGCTTCTTTGATGCCCATGTTTATACTTTTCCTAGAATTCAGGACTATTTAAATTGAGCATCTGTAATCATGCATAGCCTACAGAGAGTGCGCTAGTATTAGATTAACGTGTTATGAAAAACCGCCTTTACAGATTTGCATTTGAGAAAAAAAAAAGCATCTTGAGTGTGTGCTTGAAAATTTGACAGGGAAGTAGGAAGTGAATTGATTCATAGTCTGTCATAGATGGGATAAATTCAACTTCTCTGTTTCAAGGTTGACAGCTAGTAGTTATTATGTGCAGTACTTGGAGGTTGATGAAGCTTCCTTAGTTACTATTGGTTGTATATTTTTTGTATTTGGTTGGTAGGATGACCACATTTAGAGGTCTAATGTTATAAGGTTCAATCTGTTAGACCATATAATCATTGGAAAAGGTGACAACACGTGATATATTTGTTGACTGTATTGAAAAGGAGAGGCAGAGAGGTTTTATCATTGAGGTTATGGCTTATGCTTTGGCTGGAATACAGTCGGATCCTTGATTTTCTTGGTCATTTTCCTTTTTCATTTCTGATACCCAGATACTTCATTTCGGTTTATAGAGTGATATACACTGTATTCGTTTACTTCATTTGGAATATTATTTCTCTTAGTTACTATTCTTTGATTGTTTCTATTAGATTGTTTTCCCTGAAATTCGCATTGATGTTTATTCCAGTGAGTCTCAAATTTCTTGGTTATGCAACAACATACCAACCAGTTCTTGGTGTTGATGGTCTTCCCAATCATCTTGCTAAGTTGTCTTTCCAGTAATGCTCACCTCTCTGGCGTCTCCATTATCCCTGAGTTTCCTTTCTAGCTATGTTTGAAGCCCAAATTATATGTTCATGTTTAAGGATTTATTTGTAACAAGTTCAAAACTTAATAAGCTTTAGCTTGAAGGGGGAGTATTAGAATTTATAAAAATATCTCATAATGTTTGGGTTGAATCTTATAGTATCTCTTAGAATTGGTTTCCATGCTTCTTTATAGTTCACGATTTGCTTCTTTATTCAGTTAAGATTAGGAATCTAGTTGTTATCATGATTAATTTTCTTGTTTTATTAGGACTAAGAATCAAGTATTAATATTTATATAACTGTGAGTGCTTATGCTTAGTCTTTATATTTCATGATTAGTTTCCTTATTTAGTAATGATTAGGTATCTAGCTACTAGGAGCTGTTTAAGTGGATGTTTGTAATAATTATAAGTCACTAGACGATATAACTTGCACTAATTTACCAGTCTATCTGCATGTTGTTATTTTTCATTCATACAGTTACAAATGGACGGAGATGGTAGAGTCCTTTTAGTTAGAGGTTTGGGTATGTGGGGATTGGATCCGTGAAACATCCATAAAGGAATGTAAACTAAATGAAGGAAAAAGAGGTAGAGGAAGATTAAAAAAAACTGCAACAAAAAAGGAATGAACAGAAAAGGATAGAATAGAAAAATTATTAACCATATGGGCTTGTCGCAACAAAATATGTGAAACAGTCGAGACCCAGAGACATTTTAGGCAGGATAGGGCGTAAGAAGCGATGGGGTGACAGCAAAGCAATGAGACTTAACAACCCTTTCTTTACTGCTGCCAGTGTATGACTTGAAAAGAACAAATGATTATATGTGAATCACTAGCATATTGTGAGAGAGGAAGAAAAAAGCTTGAGGGATATTGAAACCATATCGTTTGAAGTTAAAGATTAAAATTACTCAAGGTGTTGAATTTTATGATTAGGTCGTATTCATAAGAGGTTAGTTGTTTTGGTGCCTTCTCCCATACATATCAGCCCACAAAACATTTTATATATAATAAAAAAAGAAGATTGAGGGTGCAGGATATCTAGGTTTATTGTGCGTGTACCATATCGTTTCAGATTCTTATGACATTAGTACTTAGCGAATTTCAGGTGCTTCACCACTTAGTAATAATACATTCTTTATTAATTGAATTCTTTTGACAATGGAAAGCCTGATCAAGTGCTTTTTCTTGTTTGAATCATGTTCTTTAACTATTATCCTAGATAGACTTGTTAATTTATTTTGATAACACACACATCTTGCTCTTTTGCTGAAAATGTGAAATTTTGCTTATGCAGTAAATCAGAATATGTTATATACAAGCTCAAGGAGATGGGAAAAGTGACAGAGAAGGACATCATGCAGATCAGTGAGAAGTTTGATAGACTAGATACCGGAAACTGTGGAAAAATAACACTTGGTGATCTCATGGAGGGTCATAATTGATGAGCTTGATCAGTGTCGGGGCTATCCAAGGAGCAAGGGGAGTCTAAATCCATCGTTGTCACATAAGAAGGGAGTGCCAGATTCTCAAGTTACATGGTGATTAGTGTAGACCACATTTGATGGAAACTTTTTTCTTTTGAGGGTTAGGAAGGATAATAGATTATCAAATTACATGCTGGTGATTTCCCCTCTCATACCCTTTTGTCACACAATCAGTAACTTGACGAGGCACAATATGCTGGTGAAATTCCGAGTTCTTTTGCCGGCATTTTGCAATTGATCTTGATGGAATTCCGGTATTATCAATTACAGTATAGTCAGGTTGATGAGTTGGCTTGTGGTAATGGAGGGGACAATTTTGGTTGGTTAAATAATTATTTTGTACATATTCATTTTGAAAATGAATGTCTTTATTCTTTATAATATCTCTTGATTAATTGTGCAAATCAATATGGAACATCTTGGTATTGTTTTTGCCAAGATGATTCAATTAGCCAAGGTTGTAGTTCTCATTGTGCACATGCCTTACAAAGCAAGTAATATGAAACTTTTGTTTTTCCTTTGGGTTTTGGGACTTGATATAGTATTTTTTTTTTTAAGGTGATCAGTCGTTTCTAATAGGTTACCTCCAGATACATCTAAATTCAAGGTCTCAAAATTCTACCATCTTGGCAAATTCTACAATCTCTTTAAAGGGTAACCGCTATCCCTTGTTTATGTAACTCAATCTTCTTTTTGGCTTTTCCATCTTCTCTACTCACATTTTAGCTATTGGATTAATTTGACGGTCTTAAAAGCGTTAATATTAGTCATTAGATTAATCTACAAGTGAGATTTTGCTAGAGGCAGATGAGGTTCCTCAAATACAAACAATACTGTTAAGATTTTGCATGAAACTGTCCTAACAAATGTCTCATGATTTGATCTTGTCCTAGAGAATATTGATCTTGAAATCTCCTTGGACCCTGGTGAAAGTCATCATTTCACCAAACTGTTAAAAGTAAGAAAACACTAGTATCTTCCGGTGATGCTCCTTCTCTCCCTCTCCCTCTATCTATCTATATATATAAAAGCAATGCTAGCAACACTCTCTTTTGTGCACTCTCTCTAGCACTCACTCTTTTATTGGGTAAAATTATTGTATGTCCCACCACCATATGTGGGTTCCATTTCCAAAGTGCAGGTCCCACATTGATTTCACCTAATAAAAAAGTGAGTACTAGAGAGAGTGCTCAAAAGAGAGTGTTGCTAGCATTCCTCATCTATATAATTGACATAGATAAGATCTACTGTATACCACGTGGCAACATGCATTATTGGGCTTACAAGGGAAAAATATTCATAGCATAGGCCACATATATAAGCTAACTAAGACAAAAACTTAAGATGTAGATTCATTTTATATTCCTCCCTGACACAGAGCCTATCAGGGAATAATAATTAAGCGCATTACAAATAATATTAATCTGTGATGAGACTATAAGGGGAGTTTGAATTGCCTTCACTCACAGATCTCTTGCATTCACGCGGTTAACAAAATTATTAATTGTTGGATTGAGATAGGATAATTTAGAATTCATTTCATTTTTTAGAAGAAAACTAAAATAGCGAGTTTGTAATCTAAATCGTCTGATTTTGATCAAACAATAACTAAAATACTTACTACATGAATGCACGAGATTGCCAACAGTAGACAATCTGAATTGCTAGAAGGTTGAGTAAGTGCAATTCAGTGGTGTACTAAAACTTTTATCTCAAAAGCCTGACATCTTTGACAAATTTTAAACATTCCAAAAATTCAAACCTTTTGACTTGTCAAGCTATATAGCCCTTTCATACTTTTGAGCAACTTGATTGTTCTTCCACAACTAGTTTATAAATTTATACAACATATATAATTAAGTTCTGGTTGCATCTTTTGTAGTGGTTTCATTTTGATGGAAGAAGCATCAAGTAAGCCACCAAACAAAAAGAAAATGACAAAAACACATAGTGCTAGTCAAAGGTACACATTATCTATGACTTGTGCAGTCTTTTGACCATTAAGAAAAATGTTAAAAGCATATTAAACAACAAAGTTCAAGGTAAACTCATCTTGGCAGCATTCTCCATGTAAATTGTTTGACAAAGTTATGTTTGGCACAATTGAAAGAGGTTAATTGAGTGAGATAAAATAAAACAAACAAGTCATAGATTCTTAAGTGATTAAAAAACATGTGAATGTGACTGATTGTTTGCATAAAGTAGGCTAGTTGGAATTAGGTAAGTATTGTCATTAACCAATTGAATTTTGGACTATTATTTAAATGGTAGACTATGCTTTTTTGGTTTTCATTCATAGTATGAAAAGGGCCTTAATTTGTGTAGTACTATACTAGATAAAAAAAAAAGAATTAGGTGTGGTTTTTTGATTTTGTTCTCAAAAGGCTGCTTTCATTATGTTTTCTTTTAACATTTTCTCTTTATTTTGTTTAGCTTGTTTTTGTGTAAGCAACAATCATTATTTATGTTTCCATCTTGGAAAAACAAACAAAATAGCAATGATAGTGGGTAATTATGTTTATGAGAATTCAACCAAATTCATTGTTGAATAGAAAGTTCAACATAATTGTGTTTTACTAGTATATCTGTGACTTGGTAAACGTTTGTAAATTTCAAAAGCTTCTTTTGGGTTTTGGAAGAATCAATCAAACCAATCTCAGTTGCATGATCTTGCTTTCTCACTGTGTTCTGGAAGTTTATTACTTGAGTTTTTGAACAGAAATAGTTAGAATTGATTAAGGTAATTACTAGTTAGCTATAATTACTTGCTAGTTGATTATATTATTTACCTTTAGAGTGATTAGCTCTGATACCATGTTGAGAAGTATGGTAGATCCCAACAAAGATAAAACGAGAGAAATAAGAAATTTGGAGAATGCTCTTATATAGTCATTCTAAGATAACTAATATAACAAATTATCAACTAATTATAACTAAGTAGTAACTACCTTAATCAATGCCAACAAATTTCTAATTATATCTAACATCTGCTCGAGTTTTTTTTTTTTTTTTTTATCTAGTTCAAACTTGTTTTACTTCAGGTAAAAAGCAATAGATAACTATGGAGAAATAAGAAACTACAAGAAAATAGGTTAAATAAGTTCTTATTACATACAACATATTTTTCATATTAGTTTTGTTGCAATTTTTCTGTAAGAAATTGTGTGAGAAGGTTGGTAATTTTATCTTTGTAAAAAGTTAAGAGGCTTAAAACAAATATTATAGTGTATATTTATAAAACAAATAAAAAATTAACACAATGCTTATAAAAAAAGCATTAAAAATATATCAAGTTTTGTTGAGTAAAAAGGTTTGAATTGTGATCAAGAGGATTTGCGATCATTTGACCAGCTTATCTAGGCATATACATATACTTAATTTTTTATATTGCATTATAACTACATTAAATTTTATGAAGTGCTTGACCAAAAAAAAATAAAAATTATGAAGCTTTTTATTGTTCCAAAATTTGAGGCCTTAGGCTCTAATTTGGACTGTTTGGCCCTTTAGCCGACTCAGACTTCTTGTAGATGTGCTTTAGCTTGTGCGAAGATTTTATCTTTTTTATTTCTTAAAAGTGATGTCCACACGACTGTATTTTTTTACAAATGCGGACATAGGGAATGGTACTGTACTACCCTACCCATAAGGTTCCCATTGTCATCCCTAATTATCACTAATTAGTAGTATTTTGGTATTGCATTCCTAGCTCATGACTCTAAATCCTAACCTCTTCAAGTAGTTGATATTCATTTAGGAGATCGATATACATTTTGTCATACATGCTCACCATAGATCAAATCCCATTAGAAATAGTTAAAGTAAGTATAAATCCACCACTTATGTAACACCAAGTCACATTTTAAGTACTGAAATAGATTTTCATCTGTTTAATCACACAGAAAATGACACCGATCATGAAAGTGATTGAAACAATCTATGAAATGAAAATAACATTTGCATATAACAGAAATCAGAACAAAAGTTGACAATTCTTTTGTAAAGAAGGGAGAAAGGTATACAGTAAAAAAGTGACCAGACATGACTACGTCAAATTAAACTTTAACTACTATGTACAATATTTTACAGTTAACGATTCTGACTAATACGTACTTGATTATTAATTTAGAAAAAAGGACTATTTCTTTCTCGATCATGTTGGTGGGTCATATGAAGATCAAAACACGTCTTAAATTAATTAATAATGCTAAGTGGAAAGGATTATAGTAGGTAGAACAGTCAATAATATGCTTGACTTATGAAAGAATCAAATCAAAGAGGAACCTTTCACATTATTAAAGACTCAACTCAAAAAAAAGAACTCAACTCTAGTGTGGAAGCATTGGAAGCCGTGCTGCCGTATACTGTGAATAAATTTATTTATAATACATCAACTTATATGACATTATATATTAAAAAATTAGGGCAAGTTGGAACATTCCAAGTGGCGAAAATATGTCTATCATTGATAAAATGTTGACTTTAGCCTTCAAGTCAAATTGGAAATAATTATTCAGAAGAAAAAAATAAAATGAGTTAGAGGCCAAAAAGTGATTAGTGATGTGGATTGATTTACTAGCATACATTACGCTGTAAGACTAGGAAATAGTCATCAAAACTTGTGGAATACTTCTTTATCCACAAAAAAAAAAAAAAAAAAAAAATTGTGGAGTACAGAAAACTTGTTATTCAAGTTAAATTCAGTGCACTATGTAGAAAGGTTTTTCTACTAGATAAGAATTGATTTGTGTGATGAAATTTTCTAACATATGCGTAAGGATTTGAAAGGTATGGGTGGGGAGCCCATGGTAGAAAAATAAGTTAATAATTACTTAATTAAGACTACAAAAATATCCTTACATCATATCTTCAAAAAAATTATAATCCTGTAAAAAAAATCAAAAAATTTAAAATAATGAATACATGAGTCACCTATATATATTATAATAGTATATAGTATAATATATTAGTATACTATTATTGCTAAAGTTTCATTGAATTTGAAAGCAATAATTTGTTCTGAATATGATCAATAAAACTCTTACTTTAGGCTTCATCATAGATGGACATGAGATTGAGAGAAATCACAACCAAGATTAAACTAATGATAATGGTAATTTTGCCTAGTGTATTAGTCAACCCCATTTACTTTTAGAACTTGGGATAAATCTAACCCAACTCTTAAAAAATTGACTTGTAATCTTTCAAAAAAAAAATTTGACTTGTAATGTAAAGAGTGTTCCACTTATAAGTTCATTTTTAGTTTTTTTTTTTTAATTAAATGTAAGACTCTTAATACATACCCCTCACATGTAAGGTTGGTCACATGGAACATGATTCAAGTGGCTTGATAATGTTGATTCTAAAAAGCAAGTGGCTTAACGAATTATGTATAGACTCCAATATTATCTTAAACTTTTGATTAGCCTAACTCCCTTACAAAATAATTGTGGTATTTGAACACAAAATATATTTGTATTGTATGTGACCCAATAACAATACATATTTGTTTCTATTCTTCTTCTTTTTGACATGAAACTAAAGAGTAACTTTCTTCTTTTTTTCAACAACTCAAGCAACTAAAGAGTAACTTAGTTTGACATGAAAATTTTGATTTCTAAGAACATTAATTCATCCAAATTTGTTGAGAAATGATATTTGAACAACCATTTTTTGACAATTTTGTGACAACTTTCTCTTTCATACTCACATTATATTTTTACTTTCTCTCTCTATTGCTTTGGTTTTTGTGTCAATCACTCATTTTCTTTGTAAAATTTTGGTTATTGCAAAGGTTGTCATATAAAACGATGTTCAAATAACACAACTCAATTTGTTGGACTAATTAAAGGTACGGTTTCTAAGATTAACCGAGTTGTACTTGCCACCAACAACGATGATAAGATAGCACTTTCACAGTCCTTTCAGTTTGATTAATGGTGTATAGTATTTTACGTGACAATCACATATTCCTACTTGTTCATGCAACCGTTATAAATGCAAATTATAGGTTGTACCGTTGTAAGTTGGTTCACCGGCCTAGCTTTAGCATATTGATTGATTGATAAGAACCTTGTAATTTTCTGTGTAAATTAATGTGCTTGTTCTACAACTATAACTTCAGAAATTCAAAATTATATGCAGCATAAAGTATAAAGCAGGGTTCTACTTCTAATATTCTATGCATGTGGCAAGTTCTTTTTAAAAAAAGTTTGTGTCAGTCTTCCCTTTGGAGTATTATTGATCTCTTTATATCAGAAGAATATTACTGTGGAGTTAAATTTTGTCACAATATGAAAAAACCCTATCATATCATATCAGCAGAATTGGAGTGAAGTAAATTTTACCCTACAAAAATAGGTCTTCAAAGTTCAAAGCATATACATGCATATATATTATCTTCTTGCTTGTCACTGATGGACCCTTAACCATGTGATGTGCCACGTGACAGTCATGGTGACCTACACCCAAGTCCCAACTTCTCTTCAATTACATTCCATCAGCTTGACTTTGTGACATGCATGTCATCTTTATCATAATCTTCTTAATTTCTATTTCTATTAATATACATGTTGTACCAAACCAACATTCTATGCATATTTTGATGCATCATCACATTACACCTCTAAAATTAATTTTCACCTGCAAATACCTCACAGCTAGCATATCCTAATATCAATCACACTGACATCAATGTCATCATGTTCAACGTGTGACACCTATATTATTGCCTCAAACCCCACCTTAATTAGTGTATAATATTAACATGAAGCATGGTCAATTAGGGTCCGAGCCACACAAATCAAATTACATCATCATGTAGCAAATAGCATTATTTGTTATACACGTTTTTTTCTTGACCAAGTTATATGTTATATATGCTATTATTGCTCAGAAATACACCATGTTATTCAAAAAAATAAATTAATCACAGAAATTTATTAGAAAATTGTAAAATTTCTTTCAAATTTCGTCACAATTTAGTAACAAAGAAATTGGAAATCATTTCGCTTGTTTATATCCAACTTTGTCAATCAACATATATGTTAACATGTTGTATTGTCAATCAACATATATGATAACCCGCTTGGATTGGTTTGGTGGTATTACCTTAGGACCTGAAGTGCGCTCCTCCTCGAGGTCTCAAGTTCGATTCCCTTCGATGATTGGTTGTCGACAAAAACACCCCACTAACTAAAGTCCAAGCTATCACAATAAACAATCATTCGGGTTCCAATGTCAATAGTAGAATAAACAACATGAAATCTTTAATCTACTCAAACTCTATTGCCAAGACAACACATTATTCTCCTCAACCATTTCATCAATCTCCTTGATATTATTATTGAAAATGATATTATTATAGATTTTCGAATTACCCAAATTTATGCATGCCAAATCAATCACCAACCATTTCTAAGTGTTTTGTTCCTCACCTCCCGGCTTCAACTTTCAAAATGAACAAACAAATTTTACGGGGTAATGATATTCATATTAGGCCAAGACATTATCTTGGACCACAATTCAAACATCACTTGACAATGCAAGAATATGTGAGTCAAAGTTTCCACGCTCCCATCACAAAAGACACGATTTAAATTTACCGCCAAAAAACACTATTTCTTCTAACAAGGTTATCTCTTGTTTGGATACGATTATGAAATAGCTTTAAAAAAAAAACCACTACGTTAGAATTTTGTTTGTAGACCATCCCCAAGTAACTTTTTATTTCTCCATTTGTACCAAATAAAACATGTTAACCACTTTTTGTCACTTTCATGTTTAACCATGACATAAATACTCATATATTCATATACAAATTTGAACCACTTTAAATTTTTTTCCGTGGTCTTTTTTTGTTCAAATTGAAACCTATGAAATCAATTTTACGAAAGTAAAAAAATATGGCCAAGCCTAAGTAATGTGGCCCACGAAAGTGACTTATCCATGCCTTAAATTTGGGGGGCTGGAGGCATCCCGAGTGTGTCGACATCTCAATGAACCTAACAAATAACCTGCTCTCTTCAATATTGATAACGACTTCCATCATAGCCTATCACCAAATACTTCTATATTTTATGTCACTTATAAACTAATTTTGGTCAACAATCTCATTTTTTTTTCATTGTTTTTTATTCGTTTAATTTAGAACAATTCCAAGTCAATTCTTCCTTTGAAAATTTGTATAAAGATAAAAAGGGGAATATGGTGTCCCCTTTAAGCAACCGCACCCATCCAATTAACTCTAATATGATATGCTCAATTCTCTTTCATTTGTCATTTCTCTTTTAGTAGTCTTCAAAGAGGTTCTTAAGCGTCCCATAATTGACGTATTTATGTTTTCACTTTTTCACAACCAATCATATTGCTATATTAAGCTTCTAGATAGATGTTTAGAGCTTTATTTGAGTTCATTTTATGTGTATATATCTCCACATGACGAACCTGTAATTCATTTTTATGTCACGCATGACTTATTTACTTTTTTTTTTACTTGATTTACATTGTTTTATCATATACTCCTATATGAAACCAATAATTATTTGAGTTCATTTTATCATACACTTTGGTTACACTACCTATATAAATTATAATATTCAAGTTTGAATATTGAATGAAACAATCTTAAGCTAAACTTTACATGCCTTCCGGTGAGACTTCAAATTAACAGAATCTATTTCATTTGAAAATCAGATAGTTAAGACCAAAAACTAATTGAATATAAAAATCTTAGAAATTTTAAGTTTGATTGGTACAAGTACCTTGTAAGAAAATTTCATTTTTTTTTGGAGGGAAAATTTCATTTAAAATTTGAATTAATTTTAAAATAAATTAATATAAAAATATGACATAACATTAAATAATTGATATTGAGTACATATTCAATCAACTTTAGAGATAATGATGCCTACACCAAAACAATTAAAAAAAAAACAGTTTGAGCCCAAGTTTTTTTTTTTTTTTGATATAGTATTATTTAGCAAAAATAATTCTTTTTAGGGAATTTAGCGACAATATATGGTCACTATCTTATTAGAAGAAAAAAAATAGATGTGTATGTTTATTTTTTAGTTGGTAAAATGCTTTATCGATGATTGTCAGTTCAAGCCGTGAAGGGGAGGAAGTGGAGAATACTATTGCTATGGACACTCTCCAACGCTCACTATCTTATTAGATGAGATCATGTGGGTACCAGACTTTCAGAATGAGTCCCAAATAAAATGATGAGACTCGCATGAATTTCATCAAATAAGAGAATAAGTGTTACATAGTGTGTTCATATCATTTTTCGAGAACGCAAGAGATTATTCCTAACATTTCTCTTTCATATTAAAGATCTAGCAACAACATATATCTAAAATTAGGAAATTGTAACAATTACAAAAAAAAAGAGACTAAAATTGCTTCATCCTATAATATGGAAGATTGTTGTGAGAGAAGATGATTGTTTACTTGTTCCTCTCCATTATTCTTTTTTCTATATTGACTGCTTAATCCTATTGAATGCAATGCAAGAAGTTTCCCATATCTAGTGAAGTCAAAGGGAAAATAACTTAGCCCTCCTGCATTCTTAGAGCAGCAAGAAGTTTTGTCATGATAATGTCTTCTTGGAGATTGGTTAAATTAATTAAAAAGTGGTTTTTTTCTTGAAGTATATTTGTATGGGATCTGATCCATATACTATTTACTCCATAATCTAAGTAGTCAATGTAATTGCATTAGCACCAAAAAGATAAAAGTGGGGACAAAGTGAATCTTTATTTCATCCTGATGGATTTTAAAGGTTGTCCTTGATCTTTTCCACGTCATAATTAATGACAAAGTCTGTATAATATAGAAGGACTGGTCTTATAACTATCAATATATTGATCTATCCATATATTTTTTAACTAACCACGTTATCATATCATTGAGAGGAACAGTCCCATATGAGATATATGGCCATCAATTTAGTGGATGTATTTTTTTTTTTTTGAGCAAATTTTAGTGGATGTATTGATTCATATGCTATTTGAATTTTTGCATGATTAATATATGAGTAAGATTGACCTCAAAAGAAGTTAATGGGAAAATTCATGGCAACAAAGGCAAGTTCTTTGGTGGACTGGACAAGCACATGAGATCATCAAAAGCGATAGAAGCAACGTATTTACAATGTATTTTCTCGTACCACATATATTTGATTTTGTTTTATAAGGGATTGATTTTTTTTTTAAAATTTCAGTGCGAAACGCTTAACATTAAATAGTTATCACAAACACTTGAAAAATGTCATGTGAATAGTGTGTATATATAATTCATATTTGAACTTTACACACACTGCAATCAACTATCTGATAATGTAGATTAAATAATCTTGTTTTGTTGGAAATAAATAATCTTGTTTTGAGTCTTTTGACTTCTAGTAAAAAAAGTTTTTTTAAAGAACATTAATTATGAATGAATTAATTGTAATTTTGCATAAAAAAAACATAAGAAAAGTTTTTTTTTTTTTTTAAATTAAGACATTTTTTTTCGTTTGCAAGTGGCATCAAAATTTTCATTGAGCATCATGTGTGTACACATTTACACCACCATTTATATACATCTTCACCGGCATCTCTTACTAACATATATACATGACCGTACAAGTGTCATCATATTATATGCTTTTAGATGAGGTATACTACATCATATAATTCTAACATTTTGCCTTGTCAAGATTTATCAATATTGCTATTGTCACAAAATCTGATTCTATGTTAGCAATTAGAAATAGAATATAATAATTCTATATATATGCGGTCTAGCAATTGCCAAAAGCTAATTATTATTGTTGTTGAACCAAAAACAGTCTTAGATTGCCTTTACGTAAAGCATCTTGCTGTGCTATAAAAAAGAAAAACAGGTAGTGAAAAGGAAAGCACTAAAAAGGTAGGAGATGACCAAGTCCAAGTTGTTATTCAATAGTTCAAAGCTTAATAAGGAGCCGCAGCATGGACACGCAAGTACTAATTAAACTATAGTGAGGCAAAGTTAGCTGAGATATTTATGTATCATTTGAAGCTAATTTATTAAATTTTTAACTAATTTCAGTTATTTAATTCATCAAACAATTTAAAATTGAGGACTATTTAGGTTTGCCTTATTTTTATTTTCAAAATAAATAAAGAAAAAAATAGAAAGAATGAACAGACCAAACTTATAACTAATTAACAAGAAAAACGATAACCAGGAGGGAAAATTATATTTCTAAAAATATCCTCTGAAATAAAAGGAATGAATAGTCGAATTCCACCCGACAAAACCCTAGATAGAAATGTCATGATTAACTAACTAACTTGTCAGCACATGTGTTGGTGCTAGTAAACTTTTTAGCTATTATGAACTTTGATTGTATTATCACATTTGATATTTGAGATAGAAATGTTTACACTGGATCCATGGATATATTTTTAATGTATGTATTTTGAGTACTTTTGAGAAAATTTGTTAAATAAAATTATTATAACTAATGAGATAAAAACCTAAATTACAAATAATAACCAGAGCTTAATTTGAAACTATATATTACAATATAATTGGCAATTCTATTTGTCAATTAAATGGAAATTCGAATGCATGCATTGATCTCCAACTAATCTAAGTTTGGATGACCTATATATATAAAATAAAGGAAAATATTTCAAAATACCAATTTTTCTATCACACAAAAGTTGAACTAGACATACCTTATTTGAGGGAAACCAAATGATCACCACATAGTGATAGAGTAGCAAAGTGTTGGTAATTACAAACGAAGTTAACATGCTTTTTACTTAAATCATATAGTCTGATTAGGTTTTATGCAGGTGGTCACAGTTGAAAAGTATATAAATGCTTATAAACTATTTAAAGTTTTGATTTTTTTCACATAATGTAAAATATTTTGTGCATCAAAACAAATTTAATATTTTTGTATGAATCAATCATCTTTGATTGCACAAGTATTTTCTAGCTTAACCAAAGTCATGTGTTCGAATCCAGTTTTGAACATGCAACAACGTTAAAACTCTTAGAAAAAATTTGCCGTCTATTTGAATTTCACAATGCTCTAGAGATTGCGCGCACGGAGAATACCAAATTTACACCAAAATCGTCTTAAATTGCAAAGACAAATCGTTTGAACCAGATAGAATAAAAAAATGACCTCCTCATTACTTGTGTGGGCGGTTGCGGAATGCAGAGTCGTCGATCACCTCCTCATTACTTGTAACCATTTTGGTCAGCTATGGACGCTCATTCGTGGTTGGCTATGCCTTTCTTCGGTTGATATTTTTCGTTCTCTTGATCATTTTCACCAATTCGGCCAGCTAGTAGGGTTTCCCAGACACACTCATATATTTTTTAAACTCGTATGGTTCTCATGTGTTTGGACGATTTGGAAAGAAAGAAACAATCGGATATTCAACAACAAATCTTCGGAGCTTCATCAATTACTAGACAAAGTTAAATTACTATCTTTCACTTGGCTCAAGGCTAAATTGTCAAACTTTGCCTACTCTTATCATGAGTGATGGCAACATCCTTTATCTTGCATGGGCATTTATGTGTAATTGTTTTAGCTGTTTTGTAGCAGCTTGCCTTTGTTTTTGGCTATGTTGCTTTTGTAACAACTCTATTTGATCCCTCTTAGCACTCCTTGTGTGGTGGGGGTCCTTTTTGTTGTGTTGATATATATCTCATTTTTCCTTGTTAAAAAAAACAATAACATATTCTCTTTCAAATAATTTAATATTATTGCATTTTGACGTGTGAATTTGAAATCAACAAATATAATATTTCATTTCATGAAGCGGTCTAAAAGGAAGAACGGGTTTGTAGCTTTCAAACTTGATCTGGAAAAAGCCTTTGACAACGTCAACTGGGATTTCCTTAGCTCTTGCCTCCATGATTTTGGTTTTCCTGACATCACCATCAAGCTCATCATGCACTGTGTATCTTCCTCCAGCTACTCTATTTTATGGAATGGGAACAAACTTCCTCCCTTCAATCCTACTCATGATCTCAGACAGGGTGATACGTTGTCTCCGTACCTTTTCATCCTTTGCATGGAAAAGCTCTCAGTTGCTATCAATTCTGTCGTCAACCAAAGGAGTTAAGATCCGATTCAACTCACAAATGGGGGGCCTCAAATTTCTCACCTTTTATTTGCAGATGATGTCCTCCTTTTCACTAAGGCGAAGAACTCTCAATTTCATTTCATCCACAACCTTTTTGATAGATCCAGTAGAGCTTCTGGTTTGAAAATCAACATTGCTAAGTCAAGAGCTTACTACTCTTCTGGTACTCCGCATGGAAAATCACCAATCTCACCACCATCTCTGGAATTCAAAGCACTAATTCTCTTGGAAAGTACTTGGGATTCCCTATGCTTCAAGGTCATTCGAAAAGAAGTGATTTCAATTTCATAATTGAAAAACTGCAAACTCGTATGTCGTCTTGGAAGAATAGGCTCTTAAGTAGAACAGGTAGATTAACTCTTGCAACATCTGTTTTATCCTCCATCCCTACCTATTATATGCAAATTAATTGGTTTCCTCAGAATATTTGTGATAGTATTGATCAGACAACTCAGAATTTCATTTGGAAAGGAACTAATAATAAAGGTATCCATTTAGTGAATTGGAAAAAGGTCACTAAACCAAAGCATCTTGGAGGGTTGGGAGTTTGCACAGCAAGAGACGCCAACACATGTCTGCTTGGGAAACTTGTTTGAGAAATGGTTCAATCAACTAACAAATTGTGGGTTAACCTTCTCTCTGATAAGTATAAAACAGGGAAGAATTTTATCCATGCTACCTTCAACAGTAGCAGCTCCCCTTCCTGGTCTTCTATTATCAAAGCCAAAGATACTTTTTGCTCTGGTTACCGTTGGCGTGCCGGGTCAGGTTCCTCCTCTTTTTGGTTCCACAGTTGGAGCACTCTTGGTTTTATTGGATCGCTTGTTCCTGTAATTGACATCCATGACATCCACCTCTCAGTTAAAGATGTTTTCACTTTCAATGGTCAACATACTCAGGCTCTCTATACAAATATTCCCCAGATAATAGCAGACTCTATAAACAACACACACATGAATTTCACTGAAATGATGGAAGATGCGTTCATATGGAGTCACAACAAAAATGGTGTCTACACCACTAAAAGTGGGTACTCGTGGCTGCTTCAAAATTCGGATTCCCCTTCAAATACTACACCTACTTTATCTTGGTCTTGGATTTGGAAGTTGAAGGTCCTTGAGAAATTCAAGTTGCTTGTTTGGCTCGCGTGTCACAATGTTGTCCCTACTTTATCTCTGTTTCATCACCGTCATATTGCGCCTTCTGCTGCCTATTCGAGATGTGGAGAACAAGAGGAAACTATTTTACACTGCCTCCGAGACTGCAGGTTCTCTTCCAGCATCTGGTTCAACCTTGGTTCCACGGATCAGACGTTTTTCTCGGACAGCGTCGTGCACAACTGGATAAAATATAACGCAAGTGGTAATCATCCTTCAACCTTCCTTGCCGGCCTCTGGTGGACGTGGAGACACGGAATTTAATGTGTCTTAGCCATGACACTTGGACTCTCCCTCGGCTGAGCTTTCTCATTCATGACACGGCTGATTCCATTGATGCCAGCTTTCAAACGACGACAAATACTCGCCAAAATCGCATGGTTCGATGGAATAATGAAAACTTCAGTTGTCATGTGCTCAATGTGGATGGAAGTTGTTTTGATGGGGTTATTCGCAATTCTGTTGGTTTTTATCTCTCGGGGTTCTCCGGATTCGTCCCATCTTCAACGGACATCTTGTTTGCCGAGCTCATCGCTATTCATCGTGGCCTTCTTTTAGCTGTGGAAATGGGATTAGAAGATTTGGTGTGCTATTCAGATTCCCTGCTCTCTGTAAGTCTCATCATTGGTCATGCCTCCAATTTTCATGTTTATAGAGTTTTAATACAAGACATAAAAGACCTCTTGTCCTCAAGAAACTTCACCATTCATCATTGTCTCCGTGAAGGAAATCAGTGTGCCGACTACATGGCAAAGCTTGGAGCCAACTCCAATGAAGAACTCTCTTACCATGCTACTCCTCCGGGCGACCTTCTCCCTTTGATTAGAAGCGACGTCATGGGAACCTTCTTCCCTAGAGCATAGGCTTTCTTTTTCCTGTTTTGTTTCTACCTTGTTGTTTTCTTTTTTCTTAGCTTTGTAAAAAAAAAAAAACAAATTTAATATTTTATTTGAATATATATCAACATATACAATTATATCAAATCATGTGCTCTAAATTAAGATTGGAGAGGTGGGAAATCAATCATGCTCAAAACTTGAATGGTTAGAAAGAATAGATGCTGACGTTGGCTCCCCATCAGCACAGCAAGACAAACCGTCTTCACCCACGTGCTTGTCACTGTTTCAGGCTACGGTCAAATGCCGGTGCCAGTCTCAGACACGTGTGTTCCTTTCTATTATTCCAAAACCAAAGTTCGTACGTATTTTTCAATTTTACAACTAAGTCGAAATGTTTGAATCATTGACCACTACAGTTTCTAAACATCTTCTTCTCAACTCAAGCTCCACTTCAAGCTGTGTGCATCATAGCTCCACGTTAATTTGAAGCTTTTCTTTTTCTCATGTGATGCAATATATACATATATAAAAATGGTCCAATGTGAATATCATATATCTTTATAAAAAATTTAACTTAACCTTTAGACATTAGTAATGTGTGTATTATAAACATGATTGTATTATAATTAGAGGAGTTGATTTGGGAGTACAAAAGTTTACTAATAAGACAATATTATTTGGGCGGATGATAAATAAAATTTAATTTTAATTTACCTCAACAAGTATTATTTAAATTACGAAAGTTTATATGTCATATACTACACGACAACAATTGCTGAGATTTTTTTTAACTCGAATTCATCAACGTTCCCTATATGTATGAAAATAAATTTGACATTATTGGAAAAATGTGAGACTAGGTAAAAGCAATAATAGAGTCAACCATGTTTTATTTGACTATTAGTTTTTAAATCAACATAAAGACCGGAAATACAAACCAGTGAATGAAGATTTTACATGGGATTTTATTCCACTGTACCTTTTGACTGCTTAAATAAATTAGAATTATTGGTTTCATGTGGTACATTATGTTTTCGGCATTCCAAGAGAACACAAAAGAATATGTCAAAAAAAGAGAGCACAAAAGAAGTTTTTGTTTTTTGGTTTAGGTTTTTTTAGAAGACTCCAAATTGGGCTGAACAGTCAAAAACTTTTTTAAAAAAATGATCAATTTAATTTTAATTTATTGCCAACTTTTAGTGTTTCAAAGGGTTAAATCATTTCCTCCAAAAAAAAAGGTAATCAAATCAAGATTCTACCAGATATTAATTAAGATTATATTAGAGTAAATTTTATATCATGGCAGTATATAAATTAAAAGACCATATTTTGTCTTGTAAAATGCTTATATTATTGTTAAAAAAAATGCTTATATTACTGTACTGATTAAAAAAAAAAATCTTATATTATATTTTAATGTGGACCCAGAGGTGATGATTTGATTAATTTGATCACCCTATATGACTAGTGTATATATCTTATGGTTAATTAATTAATAATAGCATGATTTAATTCGTATAAATGTCGGTGTAAAGAATTTTACATGAAAATTTTACATGGAAATAATGTATGCCTTTTGATTTATTTATAGGTCAGGCTGCAAATGCAAAGTGACATTAATCTCCCTATCTGGTTAACTAATATTGATGAGTTTCCTTAATGGAAGTAAGATGGTCTAAAAATGTTTCCATATGAGAAAGCATGCACTTTCTACTCTTTTGATTGGAGGGTATTTTGTCAACCTCCTTTTTAAACGTGACCTAGCAATTCTCTGTTCAAACCCAAAGACTTTCTCATTTTCTTTTATTCTTATATATATAATATAACACACACACACAAACACATAAATAACTCATCAAGAGATAAGACTTTAACCAAACTTCACTACACACTCTTCTCTTTTGCTTCTATATATCTTTCTCTTTCTTCTTCATGTCTGATGAACCTAAACCTTATTACCAAGACTTCATGCTAGATCATAATTATCATCATCAGAAAACAGATCAAGAATCTAACAACATGTACTCATGTGAGAAACAATTTTCAACCTTTCATAACTTAGATTCATCACAACCTAATTACTTTGATCCATCATCTTATAATAATATGAGTTTCACAGAAAGTTTACAAGGAGGAAACATGGATCACTACAATTCACCACTTGCAACTTCTTTTGGAGTACTATCTCCTTCTTCATCAGAGGTTTTTTCATCTGTTGATCAAGGAAATCAAAAGCCTTCAGCTGGAGAATTAGTTGGTGGTGAACAAACCCTTGCTACACTTAACTCATCTATCTCTAATTCCTCATCTTCTGAAGCTGGAGGAGTAGAAGAAGAAGATTCAGGAAAGAGAAAGAAAAATATTGGACAGGTTAAAGAAGAACCGGGACAAGAAAGCTCTAAAAATGGGTAAATCTTTTCTTCCTCTTCTTAAACTTAATTATCTCATCAAACCCTTGACTTTAATTGATGGTGCAACATGTAGTTATTATTACTTAATATATGTTTTGGTATGAAATACAGGAACAACAAGGTTGATAAGAAGAAAGGAGAGAAGAAGCAGAAAGAACCAAGGTTTGCTTTCATGACAAAGAGTGAAGTTGATCAGCTAGAAGATGGATACAGATGGAGAAAATATGGACAGAAAGCTGTCAAGAATAGTCCATACCCTAGGTAATTATAAACAGTGGCATTCGATGGAAGATCCATTACCACTATTAAAACAAAGTCAATAATTTCACATAAAACTAAATTATATCATATACTAACTCACCTATACTACTCTATAGATCTGCTTGATGTGGATGTTAATTAGTAGTTAATTTCATCAATTCAAATTTCTTTATACATATATTCAAATCTTATTTATTTACGCCCCATGTTCCTAAGAGAGACATTAATGTATATTAATTGAATCATAGCTAGTAAAAACAAAAGGAAATGAAAGGAAAGTCAAAAGGAAAACCATGTTCAAATTACATCAAGTATAAAACTCTAGCTAGGGTCTACTCTAGATACCATCAAAACAATGGCTTGTATATATTTCTTAGCATTAATTAATTGTAAATGAAAGTAATTAATTTGATGGGAAATTGCATTTGATATTGCAGGAGCTATTACAGGTGTACAACACAGAAATGTACAGTGAAAAAACGCGTAGAAAGATCATATGAAGACCCAACAACTGTGATAACAACATATGAAGGTCAGCATAATCATCCTGTCCCCACTTCCCTAAGAGGCAATGCGGCTGCAATGTTCACACCTTCTAATTTGCTATCTACACCCACTCCTTTCTCGTATGGGTCAAACTTCCCCCAAGATCTTCTTCTCCACATGCACCACCACAACACCTTCAATATCACTCAACCAACAACACATACTACTAATAACGTTGCTGGTTCCATTTATTCACACAACAACATTAACAACTCACTTCTTCAACAATATCAACAACAACTTCCTCCTGATCAATATGGACTCCTTCAAGACATTGTCCCTTCCATGTTCCTCAACAGGACCAACCACAACTAATTATTAATCAAGATCCATTCATATGTACTCTCTCTATCTCTCTCAGTGATCTTATTTATGATCTTTTTTGTACATATATTTATATAGTTTAAGTATGTAATCTTCATAGCTAGTTTCATTTAGTTATGACTTATCATGACATCTGCTGTATGATGGATGGTAAGTGGGAACTGTTTTTGTTTTCTTAAGGAAAAATCATCGAGTACGTATGTATTAATCCTAGGGAGAGATTATTTAGAGGACAACATATCTTTTTATACATATATATGCATGCAGTTTGGCAGCCCATTTAATTGGGATTTTCATGCTATATATGTGGAGTATTAGTACTATGTAACATCATCTATGACAATTGAGATGTTAATTAATAACTTTTATATGGGTTAGGGGAAGAAAAATGTTACTTGACTTTGTTTTGTCTATTGTGCAAAAGTAAATTAGTTTTTGAATTATATACATGTATGCATGTGTTCTTTCATTTGATCAACAAGTCACGTCGTATCCGTTTTCATCTTAATGCTAAGACATATTAATCTAATGATCAAAACAAATTTGTATATAGTGGAAAATTTGTATCACTTGTACCAGTTTTAGAACCTATTGATAGCATATATGTTAAACTATTTCAAATTTTGATCCACCACACAGTGTTTATTTTATTGAAGCTTCAAAGTGTACTACGTAAATGAGATAAATTGGGTTTGTCTGCTATTTATTGGTCTACATATTATTAAGCTTGGTTTGACCACTGTGGGTAATGGGTCAACCCTCCCAATATATAATTATTTTGTTTATTCACACATTTCATATTTTTCTTAATTTGATTATATTAGTTTTTTCACAATTATCTATTTGGTGAGATAGGATTGAACACATGTGTAATTTCATTTACATGAACGGTTAATATCAATTAAACTCAAGTTTTATTCATTTAACCGAACCAAATTAATTATTATAAACTTTGAAAACATTGTAGCAACTCACTATGCTAACAATTTATGTGTTGGTTAGATCAATAGGACTAAACTCCTTTTAGTATTTGATATGTCATTTGAATTTGACTCTATATGATATCATATTTCAATTCTAGTTTATAATAATACATTTAAATGTACAAAAAATTAATGTAGACTAATTAATGGTTTTAAATAGAAAAAGTTCACAAATTTATAATTTTACCCAAATTACCAAATTTAATATAATAATAGTAATAAAATTGTTATTCATATTTATTTAAAGGGAAATGTTAACTTGTGCCCTTAAGGCACAAGTTTAGAAACTAAATGTAGAAATAATGTATTGGAATGCGTGCATTAAATTTAATCTTTAGTGTTTTAATGAATTGAATGCACAAAGTTTAAGAAAATATTTCTTTTTTTGGATTTCTTAACGTGTGCCCTAAGGGCACAAATTAACACTACCCTTATTTAAATAGATCAGCATGATAGACTTAAAAGACTTTTCTTATGGCATATAGTCTGATTTTTTTAGCTAAATAAACTTTTAAAAATTTAAGTATTCTCTATTAAAAAAAAGGATTTAACCTGAGTTTGACATAGACTAAGCTATATACCCCTTTAAACCGATCTGACATATTCTCACTCGCAAGAAACTCACAGAATGAAGAAGAAAAAAGATGGAAACCCCAAACCCACCCTAGTATATGGATAAATGCTCCCTAACACACAAAGCAATTAATTCAATGGAGCCACACACCGCTCATAATATAAACAACACCTCCCTTTTATTTTAGCCAAAAATCATCCCTATAAGATCAGGTTCTTCTCTAAGAGTTTGAGTGTTACGTGTGAACTAAAAAATGATACCCTTATTCTTTTAATTTGTCTTATAGAATCGCAGAAAACTATTCGATATACCTCGTGATATAGCAAATCACATTTAAGATTTCCATTTATTTTATACAAATTTCTCTCAAAATACAATAACAAGAATATGTAATAGTATTCTATAGGTTATAAGGTATGTTTGTATTTTGTTTCAAAAAAAAAGTATGTTTGTATTAGAAAAACAATTATCAAGATGATCGAAATTATCAGGTTTTAGGAAAATTTTAAAATGTTTGCAAACATAATCTCAATTCATTTTCATTGCTAAACAAAAATCCCAATGGATTTATCATAGATCCTATATTACTCAAATCTTATGTTCAGGGAACAATATGTTTGATTAGCGATATATCTATTGATTGGCGAATATATAAAAGGAATATACTTTTTTTTTAGACTTTTATGGGTCAATTTTATCCTCCAATTATTATTAAAATAACATGTTAATTTAAAAATATATATATTAATGTAACTGATTCTCTTAAAAAAAATGAAGTAACAAGACACAAAAAGATAATCTATACCAATATCTATAACAATATATAAATGGAATAGCGTTCCCTAAAAAAAGGGAATAACTTTATTAAAATACTTCTTAGCAAACTCAATATTCGGTTGTGCGATTCAAGAGATTTTCATGATAGTTTTTTTTTTTTTTTTTTTTAAGATAAATTTGACAATATCTATTATAGCACACATTCAATATCCATTCTATTTCTAAGTTTTTTATTTTTTTGAAGGAATTTCTAAGTTATTTAACAATACAGTAGTATTCACAAATTTAGATTATCTAAATTTTTCAAGTACTTAAATTTTGAACTTTTTACTAGTTTAACCCCTCAAGTTTCAAAGTAAAATACCTGATGCGGCCAAATACCTGAAATATACTCAAAGCACCTTTGTCTAAGATGTAACCTTAAATTGCTCAATTAGAAGAGAGGCGTGCATTGGGTGCAAGTGTTTCTGAAATTATATTCATTCATTTTCAAATAGCCCAAATCATTGAGTGTCAAATAATCACAGTCCATTTTCATTCAATCCTTGAGGTACTAGTGCAAGTGCTAAAAATAACGCCTTTGATAGAGGACCATCTGTAGGGGATTTTCATCTCTCTCACTCATATGGTATATTTATATCTGTATATTGATTATTTTGATATAATTAGATTATGGGAAGACATCCGTATAATATTGGATATATAAATTCATTAACTCATCAAAAGAAAAATCATCTTTCAAAAAAAAATCAAAAGAAAAATCAATTCTAGTTTTTACTTTTATCGAGTTTCTTAAAATATAGAGAAATGAAATTTGAACATCTATTTTGCAACAACTATTTTGACAACATTATGTTTATAGAGGTATATTCATAAAAGCAAAAGAAAAAAAAAACTTCAAAACACCATGTCAATATATCATAGAGTATTAAGACAACTAATATTTCTAGGTTGTTTAAAAAATTGTCACAAAAGTTATGTCTATATATCATAACTCAAAACTTATAACCATAGTCTTTTAATTATGGAAGACTTACTCATGCATATTGGATAACTCAAAATTGAGTCACTAATTCTAAGGACAGTGCAAACTAAATGGAAAATTGCTTTTTAGATTAAATGATTTGTCATCACGCATATGAAAATGACATTCAATACCCTAAAATGTAATTAACTACAGTTGCTGCTTAATTTTTCTTTTGAAGCGAACGGTAGTAAACTACTGTTGAGGTATTTTGGTCATTTTCATGTGTCTGATGGCAAATCATTTAAGGTATTTTGGTAGTTAACTACCATTGAGGTATTTTAGTCATTTTTATGTGTGTGATAGCAAATCATTTAAGGTAAACGACAATTTCAACTAAATGAAACACCCGCATGCAAGACCCAAAATAATTTACCTCTCCGAATTATTATAACATTTGACATGTAAACTATTGAACTTTTATTTTAGAATATTACAACTATTCTCACTTTCAAAATTTCTCCAAAACATCCCATAATTACCCATTTATTATGATGGCAGTTAACTTCCGTTCATGATACTTTTCAAACCGATTTAAAAAGTAGTGGAACCGATCTTAAAAGTGTTGAGCGATACTTAACTATCCCTGAAGACCTGAATGACAGTTAAATAGTGCTGGACCAACGACAGTTGAAAAAATAGATATTTGAGAACTGATAATAGTAACTTTCTTTATTTTAAAGTGAAAACTTTATTACTCCTCGATAAAAGGCGGATAGAGTTATCCATGTTGAGTTGACACCAATAAAAATCATTCATTTATCTTCTCCTATTTATATTATTGATAATAACGTCAAGACGGGAACTAATATGTTTGTTTTTCTATTTTTCTATTGTGCGTCCATGTGTGTTTATTCTATCGTTTTTGGTTATATATATTTTTGAAATATACCACAATCAAAGAAAAGATCTAACTTATATTGTAGTGAAAATGTTCTTGTTATAATAGAATGTAACTTATTTTTTAAAATAAAAATTTAAATAATATTATGCAAAAGATAAAATTGTAATTTGAACAGTATAAATGAAGGGTATAATTACAAGATAAAAAGTCAGCCCAAAATCATACATCTTCTCTATATATATTAGATGACATAAATAATTGAAGACAAATGAATGATTTTTTTTTTATACAAGGGAGGCCGTTAGGCCAAACTACAGACGAACACTACGATTAAAATAGACATCGGCTATATTCTGCCATAAAAGGCTAGCACAACCCGAGAGTGGATGATCTAAATAGTAAGTATCCATAGGTATTGATAGTGTATAATCCGCAAATCAGTCAGCTACCTGGTTTGTCTGCCTATAAATATGAGAAACAATAAGTTGTCCATCCTTCATCATAAGGCGATTGATGAGGAGACAATAGAAAAGCAAGGATGAGTCGAGAGACCCCTAGATTGGTGTCAGCTCAACATTAATAATTCTACTCAACTTTTATTGATTTTTTTTTTACGCAACCCAGCTTTCGTTGATGTTAAAAATCATTTATTGATAACTCTACTCACTTTTTATTGATTCTTTTTACGCAACCCCAACATTGATGAATTTTTAATCATTTGTCATTTTATGCATACATATAACTCTTTTTTTTTCCATCTTTAATTAGCTTCGTATTAAATTGCTAAACAATCATCTCATTTTCTTTTCTTTTAACTTCTTTTTTCACTATGCATTTTTTCATCAACTAAACAATTTTTTTAAAAAAAAATATGGAGACAAAAGTGTTCCAATTTATTTTTTCAAAACAAAAAGCATTAAAATTTTCTTGTAATTTCTCTTCGAATAAAACAACTCTTTTTTTTTATAAATTAATATTAATGTTTGTTGTTTTGAATTTTTTTTGACAAGAGGGTTTCTTTTTGTGCGTTAACCCTTTGATTTTCATGAAAAAAGAGTTTTGTACTTTTGTTAATGCAAAATTTGACTAAAAGATAAATAAAATTTGATAAAAAATTATTTCATCAATAAATTGAACTCACATTCTTATCAACAAGTTGTGTTGGAGTTCATTAATAACTTGATATCAATTACTTCCGCCGTCTTAAAATAAGTGTGTCATTTGTTCGATTTACACATATTAAGAAAAATATATAAATGAAATAGAGAGAAATTATTTTAAGTGTTATTGTCAACTATTGGTGCATTTATCATGATCATTTTTTTGGTAGTGTCCGGGATTCGAACCTCGACCTTGCATATATTATGCATTGTCTTAACCAACTGAGTTAAATTCACGTGTGTCATTTATCATGATCATAAATGTAAAGTGGAAGATATTAAATTGACCGTGATAAAATTATTAATTATAGTACTCCCTCCGTCTCTATATTACATCAAAAAGTAAAATAAGGCAATTATTTTATGACAATACTTTTTTTACAAATTGGTAGCTTGCTATGGATAGAGGGAGTACTTGGTTTGACAAGAGGGTTTAATTATCACGTTAGTTGGTAATAATTTTCGTACGTAATTAACCCAATTCCATTTCATGATAACGACATGATTATTATTAGAAACATAAAAAGGAAAGTGAAGGAAAGAATAAAACGAAAAAAAGCATCAAATTAATTGAACACTAATCATCATTATTTATTGCTAATAGAACACTAATTATTCTCAAACCAATATATAATTAGTTGTTAGATTTGGAATGTTATTTTAACCTGTTAGTTAAATTAAATTAAACATAACATATTAATTTTGTTGGTGAGTGTAAGAAAATGTATATTTTAAGCAAGTTAAGAAAACAAAGTAGCAACCAAATTGAATTGAATTAAACACTGGTCACACTCTATTTCATTTTCATATAGTATTATCTATCTATCTAAATCTAAACTGGTATGGTATAGTTAGTTTGTTTGAAAAGCTTCTTCTAAGTTTCCAATTCAACCACTGAGAGAGAGACATCCCCTCCGACATTTTCTCTATTCTTCAAGCAAACTCTTCCTCTTCTCTTCAGATCTCTTTCTAGGGTTTCTGCTATCTATTTATCATCACTCTTTCACACGCTTTCTTCACAAATTCTCCTAATTCTTTCAATTCTTCTTCATTTTTGGTATGTATCTTTATATTTCTCAGATTTTCATTTTCAATGCGTGTTTCGTCTCTGATCTCTATTTTTTTTAATCAATTTTCTAGATTGGAGGATTGGAGATGGTTGTTTCCGGACCAATTACGCCGGGACAGGTGTGTTTTTACTCTAATTCTTTCATTTCAAAGTTGAATCGAGAATTGCTTAATTAATTGTGCTGAATGTTGATTGATGTTGTCAGAGTTGATCTGTGATAGTAGTTCTTAGTTGTGATTTTTGTGATCTGGATTGTGTTTGTGTTGAAAGATATTTTAATTTCTTAATTAAGTTGATGTAAGTTGTGTAGCTAAATCTGATGCATTATGATCATATTTTTGAGAAAAATCAATTTTAACTTCAATGTGAATGGTAGTGTAATTATGAAATATATATATTGCATGCATGCCAAATTCTGTGATGTTCAACTCAAGTTTCAGCATTTTCGCGTGAAGTATAAGAAAATTGGATCTAAAGCTTTTATCTGTTGTTCATTTAATATTTATTATAGTTTTTGGATGATGTTGGCAATTTTGTGATGGAGCTTTGTTTATTATGCATTCAGGTGTCTTTCTTGCTCGGAGTTATTCCAGTTTTTGTTACATGGATATATTCAGAATACTTAGAGTACAAAAGAACCTCATCTCCTACTAAAGTGTAAGTTTTATAACACTGTCATAGGAAAGCAAATTATTGACTTCAATTGGTTCGAGTTTATTAGTGCAGTATATATATCAATGACAACTTTTTTCTCTTCTGTTTGGCTGTTTCTTCTTGTGATTGGATTGATGAAGTTGAAGAGGGTGACCATAATACTTTAGAATTTAGATAAGTTTGTTAATAAACATTGAAATCTTGTGCTTCCACTTCATGGTATTTCAATTTTAATGTGGTTGGTAAAAGAAAAATCTACTAGATAAGTCTTTGATGAGGTATTTGGGAATCAACAGTGATCCTTAGATCAAGTAGCAGAATTTAACGTTTACTTATCAAGTTTACGGCACCCGTGTTACTTACAGCTCTGAAACTGCACTTGTGCCTTTATTTTGAAAAATAATAATAATAGGTAAATTACTGAATGGACTGAGAGTAGTATATTTAGCAACTCTGTAAATTAAGATTTAATAAAAAAAATTAGATGATGAGTAAAGCTTTGAACTTTTGGACATCGGATACCAACCAGTCAGGGTCAGTGGAGTAAACATACATGAACTCTTCATGTCTCATGTGGGATTCAAAATTTAAAGCCACTACTATCCTGCAGTCATATGATAATTTGGCATCAGAAGGTTTCATGGTGTGAACATAAACACCCACTAATATGGATACTATGTTTCCCATCTTGGATCTATTTATGTTTTTGTTTAAGTGACTAAACTTGATATAAGCAATCATTTTCTTCATTGATGTACTTCTATGGTTTGAACTTCCTACTTCGAAAATTGAATTTCATGCCATGAAAGTTTTTGACGCATGGAATGTATGAAATTACTTATCTGCAAATATTTTCTAAATCTAAACAATTCTCCTGGTGGACTGCAGTCATTCAGATATTAATCTTGATGAGTTGGGGAAGGATACAATTAAGGAAGATGATCGGGCCATTTTGCTGGAAGCAGGGCTTACAAGATCAGCATCAGCAAAATTACATGCATCATCTGTCAAATTGAATTTGATTCGGTAATCTTCTATGATATGCAATGTCAGGGGCTTCTTTTAAGTCCTTTTACTTCTATATTTTATATTTTAAGATCCTTATCTTTTTACTTGTTTTGTCTAGGTTCTTGACCATGGATGATTCTTTCTTGCTAGAAAATCGGGCAACTTTGAGGGCAATGTATGTCATTGTTTTGTAAATTACTACTAAGTTATTATATGTTACACTTCTGAATCCTAAAAACATATTGGTAATTTTTCTATAGGGCTGAGTTTGGGCTGATTCTGTTTTATTTCTACATATGTGATCGAACCGACATACTTGGAGATTCTACAAAGGTACACAAACACCACCTAAAATATTTCCACTTGTTTTTGCTTCGATCTGGAACCTAAAATATTTTTATAGGGTAAAATGATTTTCTTAGAGAAACTTGTTCTATGACAACTTCAATTTTTGTTTGCTTCTCTGTAATTGTTTGGTTTTTCGTTTAAGTTTTCCCAATTGTTTTTGTTGTTGTTGTTAATGCTTTGAGTTTTCTTTAGAATATTATATATGAATTCTTTTAGAATTGTTTTCTTTAGAATAACTATTCAAGTGATTGAAAATGATGCTATCTCATAAAATGTCCACCTTGACTAATTTTCACTGCTGGATTTACAATAGCCCAGTTCACAATTCAGTGTTTTAGTTTGTTTGGGTGAATGTCTATCAAATGTGATTTTGAATGAACTTGATTTTAAGGTGAAGTGAGTGATTTATATTTTGATGTTAAGCAAGTTTGATGTACAATTCGGTGTAAATTTTTTCCAAAAAAGAAAAAATCGGTGTAAATTTTTTAACCGAACACAAAAACTACTTTTTATCACTTCTTGCTAAACCAAGGTTTGGTAGCAAAACCAATTCTGACGTTTTACAAGCAAACATGACCTTTTTTAATAAAAATACGTCTGTCCTATGTAAAAGCAAGTTCGGGAAGCTGAAACGCTCCCCATACATGCAACTACGTATACACTTCGATGCAGCATTTTTTTTTTTTTTGGTTCTTTTTCTGGTAGTTCTTTATCACCAGGTTTCGCGAGATATATTGTGCGACAGGCTTCACTTGGGTAGAGAGATCTTGTTACATGTTTTACTTTTACCTTGTAGATTTTTACTCTTGGCTTAGTTCACACTTCTGGACATCATATCCAATGTACTTTATGCAACAATTTTTTGTTTAAACAAAGCTATCAGGCTTGTTTAGATATGCTGCTGGGTCTATAGATATAATATTGAATAAACAGTAATCTTTTATGTGTTTAAATTTAATAAATCACCATATGATCAAAAGTTTCCATTTGTAGTTTATTATTTTCTTACCTGCTTTTCCTTCTTTTTTTTGACAGAACTATAATCGGGATCTTTTCATTTTCCTCTTCATTCTTCTCCTTATAGTTTCAGCAATGACTTCTTTGAAAAAGCATAATGACACATCATCATTTTCTGCACGAAGCATGCTTTACCTTAATCGACATCAAACAGAAGAATGGAAAGGATGGATGCAGGTGGGTGCTCCTTTTTGGCTGATCTGAAAACTTGTAAATAGAGATTCTATATTTTTACTTACCTCCTAAAAATTATGGTTAAAAGTATTTACTCTACCTTTTCCGTTCATTGACATTTTAATTATGAACTGACATTGTTTTACCAGATACTACATGCCTGATGTGAAAAATCATCTGAGTTCTATTTGGATTTCTCATTCTTATGTTACTTTTTTACCTTTCTTTTGTTACTTCTTTTTAGTATGGATTATGATTTATTTCATAGCTGTTGCCAGGAAGATATTATGGATTACAG
>Ga0315914_1000313_pt1 | contig 55642 bp, 30 predicted proteins | sample MpolenodulesMG_FD_203920 | JGI IMG/M metagenome (GOLD analysis project Ga0315914, IMG submission 203920) | Medicago polymorpha root nodule microbial communities from Los Angeles, California, United States - elongated nodules | ecosystem: Host-associated > Plants > Roots > Nodule | place: USA...
AAAAAAAAAAAAAAAAAGCAACTTCTTTACGATGGGATGCCTCAAGATTAATCAGATTTTGCAACTCAATAATGCATCATGACAGTAATCAATAGCTACGTTCCTTATTTCTTACGGTTAATATTTATACTTGTTCTTTTGTGAAGTGGAGTGGATTGAAATGTTGCAATCTCAGTATACTTTTCACATAGATTTTTTTATTTTATTTTTGAGAGAATTTTCACATAGATCGTAAAATGACACATTGACAGTAGTTATATTCCATGTTCTTTTAAGAAGTAGAGTAGACTATCACTTATAAACAATGCATGTTTTCTGTTCATGGATTAACATGTTGATGACCCATAGATATGCATGGTTATATAAACAAAGATTTTTCTTCAAATCCACACAATATTTATAGAACAGAAGGAACTATGTCCACAAAGTAATTGATGAGTATATCCTTCATTTTTAGAGCTACATGGAATATTGAAACACAAATATCAACTTAGCAGAGTCTATTGTGACAAAGCACTTGTGTTGTAGACAAGGAGTGCACCACCAGCTAGAAGACCAGCTAGAGTTACTGCCCAGATAGCCAAACCAGTCGTACCTGCAAGTTGTGAAATTTTGTTATCATACTATTGCTAGGAAAAAAAAATGTTCTTTAACATTTGGATTTGATCAAGAAAATCTTTGTATAGCCAATGCGATCTTGAAATAGTTGATAACATGACACTCAAAACATTGTAATTTGTAAAAAGCGAAGATAGTTTTTAGGTTGAACCAAAAATAAAAATAAAAATGCACTTTATAATGTAAACAATCCACTTTATAAATAAAAATAAAAATTGAATCATTGATGAAAAAATCAATACTTGATGATATTCTAACACATTCATGATCACATTATAACATCAACAATAGGTGTGTTCATCAGTTTACTTATTTTATCGTTTAAAACGAATTGCTCAGTTCTGAACCAGCGCAGTAATTGATTCCCATTTCAATGAGCTGAACTTATTGGCTCGATCCAGTTTTTAAAACATTGCTTTAGAGGACAATAAATCCCTACAGTTCATGCTATTTTATGTTGGAGTCAATTTTAAGACATCAAAGTTACCCAAAAAAAAAAGAAGTTTCTTACCTCCAGTGTAGACATCACCGGTTGGAGACCAGTCCTTTGGCTCGTAGATAGGGCTGCATAATAAAACAGGAAAATTACATTTTGATTTTTGAATAAGTAGGTCAAAGTCTATATAATTGAATGAAAATAATTAATAATTTAAAATCAATATCCATAACATGAGAGACATTAGTTTTGAACTGATTACTTAATTAGATTGAACTCCAATTATTTTTTTTTATATGTATGAGCTACTAGAGTATCAGTCCAAATATGAGAGACATTAGTCTTGATTACATAATAATGCATGAATGATCATAATAATTTGATTAAAAAAAAAAAATGTTATAATTTTGACCGCCTATATCATGATTGTATAATTGAGATGAGTTCCTCTCATTACATAATTATTTCACTTAACTATGTTATTAAATATGTAAACAAAACTGGACCTAGAATTCAGAAAAAATGAAAGTAAGTTACCTGTATCCATCAACATTAGCACCGTATTTGTCCACAAACTGGTAAACACCCTTTCCCTGAATAAAATTGAAATTCAGAAGTTAGAAGATGAGATGAGATGAAAACTATAAACAAACAATCCAGAAAGCCCAAAAATATTAGGGACACTCAAATAATAGATAACAATGTTCTAGTTATCATAAACATGAAAGTTAAGTTAATTAATATTTTCTTTTCCTTAATGTATTTCATTAGATTCTTATAAAATCCACTTTACTTTATCTTGTGAGAAACTTTATATGTTTGGATATCACTATAAAAATAATCTGTGTAAAAAAACAAGTACATATTCCTAAGTTGTATTTACTACCTATAAATAAATGTTTAAATTAAACAATAAATCTTCAACTTAATCCCTTAAGAATCACTCTCTTTTTAATCTCTGAATCATGTGAAATCCATTCAATTAGCCTATGTGGTTAAGATGTTAAGGACTATAATGATAAATTTTCCTATACCTTAGAAACTACTTAGTTTTTCATATAAGAAACTAGATAGAAGAGAGGGTTATAAAGAATTAAATTGTAGACCAAGAGTCCAAAGCCAAAAGTTGAATAAATTACTATTTTTTTTGGTTTTAACCCTCTGGCATTCCCATGGAAATAAATCTTGATAATTCGTAGTTCGATCGGAAGATAACTAAAATCTGACTTATGGTTATGGTTATTTCAATCATATCTGAACTTAGATTCTCTAGTACAATTGAACCTCAAAAAAAAGTTTATTAAGTTAAATACTTGAATTCAACCACAAGCCTATGTTAATATATTTTATACAATTATATATGTTACATAAAATTCCACCAAAATAAATAAAAAATTAAACACACCTTTTGTTTCCTGCCAGAAGCATCTTTTCCATCGGGCAAGGCCATGCCACCTCCAGTTCCTAAAATCATATTAACAAAATTAGAAAGTGAAAAAAAGTTATATATAGTAGTTTATAAAATAATCATAATCAACAATAATATATGTATGCATGCATGTAATTGAACTAAGAAAAAAAAGGTGGTAATGAACTAACCATAAGGTGTGTCAGTCTTAATCTTCTTGACACCACTGGCAACAACTTTGAAGGGCTTTGAAAGGGAAGGAAGTCCTCTAACTGAAGATTTCTCAACAGTGAAACTGAAAGGAGTTGGTTTCAAACTCACAGAAGCCATCATTGAAGATGCCATTTCAAATTCTTTTTTTGTAATTGGTATGGACAACAAAACAAGGTCTTTTTATGTGATAATAATATAGAGTAGACACTATGGATTTGTGATTTTGTTTGTGCCACGTGGCATGGAATTTATGGTATATGGAGGATATGGTATTGCAAACATTATCTTAAAATAATGAGATTAAATTTTCACCAATGAATTTTTTGGCAGGTGAAAACAAACAAAATCTTCAAACTCATCTTGAGGGATCAGACGTGGATATTACCTCTTTTAATTATTATCCATCACAAAAAATAGGATAGCACTTCAGTAACATCTGGGTGATATTGGTGATATTGACCAATCACAATGTCACATGCTTGTGTTTCTCTTTCTGTCACAAACATTGTGACATTGTAATTGGTCAATGTCACCAATGTCACCAAATTTTATGTCACCCATGTGCTATCCAAAAAAATATATGTGAAAGGGGAATTTTTTTTGTACAAAGGTCTTTAACTTTCCATTAAAAATATCAGATATAATTATACAAAAAGAATTAATTAATAAAATCCGTATAGAACTTTTTTGGATCTCAAATAATATTACAAAAATTTGTCTAATCAGGGGACTAATATGATGGGTTAATGATGGAATTAGTGAATTATTAGTTGAACTTATATATGCATACATATCTTCTTTTTTATGTAAACAACACAAGCCTTGATATAATGGATAATTGAATACTGAGTTTTGTATGGCAAAGTTTTGTGTTATTTGTTTTTCCTTTTCTTAAAAGTCTCACAGTCCAATCAACCATAACTAATTAGTACCAAATGATATAAGTCATTACAAACCAAAGAAATCATATTAGACAGCATAATAATGAAACCTTAAGACAGCAAGTGTACAAATCTTTACACATACATTGTCATCACTTAACTCAAGACTTGCATTTTCAACAATATCATGACCACAAATTCACAGCTATAGTAGACTAGCCTTGGGTGAGCGGTGAGCAATCGCCACCGTGAGTTTATAGCTCTCCCACTTAAATTTTTAGAAGTTCCAATATGTAGCTTTTGCTCCAAGTAATTTTGATGTTTTCCGAACACACTAAATATAATACAACTATGTCTTGAATAAAAATATTAAACAAATTTTCCCAGAAAAAAGTAAACCAGAACAAATTCACACTAAAGTTTGGAAAATTAGAAATGATAATGTTCAAAGGCTTCAATACTTCAACTATAAACAGCTGGAACTGATATCTTTAAGCCTTAAAGCTGCTGCCAATCCACTATCTATGGCACCTTCAACATTGGGACTAACACAGAAGTCACCACATATGGCTAGTCTCTTGTTTCTGTCCCAAAGACATTTTTCCTCTTGGGCAATACTAGCAGCTGGAAATGCACTCCCCCTACAAAATCAACCAACATGATTACAAAATAGTTCTCAACTTCTCTTATAGAGCATGTTTGGATTGACTTATTTCAACTTAACTACTGATAATGACATAAACACTTCCGAGACAGTTTGGGAGAACTTATGGAAACAATTTATGACGAATTCATAAGTTGTTTTCAACTTATTTTCATATAAGTTCTCCAGGATAGCTAATGAAAACAACTTATAGATTATATGAAACAATTTAACTTTATTTATTTTTTTGTTAGAGAAATAGCTAAGTCATAAGTACTTATTTTGTATATTTTTGTGCTATAAACGCTTAATTAAGTTGTTTATCCAAACAGGACGTAAATAAGCATCAAATAATAGTATTACTAGTACTAATTATTACTATTTTTTATTCTCTTCGGATTCAAATGTTAAAGTAAAAAAAAAAAAGCCTAAATTACATCAGGGGAAGTTTGTAACAGATTGGTCCTTTAAGTTATTTTGGTCACACATAAGTCCTTTAAGTAAGTTATTTTGGTCACACATAAGTCTTTTAAGTTTGTAAATGTTTGCGATTTAGTTCTTCTGCCACATCATCGTTTTTGTAATGTTTGGTCAACAGAAGAACCAAATTGAAAATGTTTACAAACTTAAAAGATTTATGTCTGACCAAAATAACTTAAAAGACCAATTTGTTACAAACCTCAAACTTAAAGGACTTATGTGTGACAAAAATAACATAAAGGACCAATTTGTTACAAACCTTAAACTTAAAGGACCCCTGATGTAATTTAGCCAAAAAAATAAAAAATAGCAGAACAAAGTAGTTACAAAGGTATAATGTGATTCATAATAACCCTTTCTGTGCGCAAGTCATATCCTAAACGAATTAAGTTTCTAGAGCTATCTGAAAAGTTAGTATTCTTCCATTAACAAGGCAGTAAGTATAATATGCTTATCTTAGACCGTGATGACGATGAGTGGTTTGAGTAGAGTTCGTCAATATCTAGTTGGTTGGGGAAATCGAATGTAGAGTTCTTTATATGGTTTTGAAGAGAGGTTTGTGAGGGGCATTTGTGTAGTATTGTTTGTTTCAACTGGTGCTCAGAGCTTTCTCTGGCTTATGAAGGATCCAAACCTTCTTGTTATTTAATGCCTTAGCATGCATCAGGTCCAAACATGGACCTCTTTACTAACCTGATAAACAGGTTAAGTAAGCAACTAACTAAATGTAACCTGCAAGACGGCACAATTGTTGTTCAGGATGGTCAGTAAACCAGACTCAATAGCATAAAATGCCATGATTTTGGGATTTACTTTCAGCGATGAGACTGAATGTTCTGTGATGCTTTGAGAGAGTTTGTTGTGTCTGGAGAGAAAGTCAGCTAGGGCATAGATGTTGGCTTGATTCTACTGCCTTCTTCCTTTGGTCATCTGCGTTTGGCTCGCTCTATTCAGGGTTTAGTGTAAATTCTGGTACCATTTTGATTCTGAATGTTTCAACTGAACTAAGATTATGGGTTATGCGCAGAATGTTTAATACAGATGGCTATCTCTCTTTTTCACGAAATGACAACACTGAATTCACTCCAAAATCCTTTCAGATTGTGCTCAACCATGATTGCTAAATTTTAGAATATGGATCCATCAGTTAATAAAAAGCACACATCTTGAGCAAAGCATTTGTCTAAGCAGCTCTGATAGACATGAACACCAAGTGTAGGAACATTTCTGAGGCTTGCCCGTTATTTGACTCAATGAGTGAAACAAACACTGCCACTTGGAATACTAGATTTTGGTTTTGACCTCCATGGACATGGACACAAAGCACTTCACCTTTTCAACTTACTTAACTTGCTATAGTAAGTTCAACAAAGAGGTTCATGTTTTGGAGCGGGTGCACTTAGGTGTATACTTAAATAATTACGGATGAATCAACATCCACTATCTCAAGTTTAGAACTTGAGATAGTTCTCTCAAGGTTCTAACGATCAAATGTAATGCTAGCTAGAAATATCATATACGTCCATGACATGTGAATAGCATTCAACCAAGATTAACTTACCATCTATGGGCTTTCTTGAAAAAAGGTTGTGATATGTTAGTCTCTGTCCTTTGAAATTCTTGGAAAAGCTCTTCAGCCACTTTATTCAATGTAACGTCTGAGGGCTTCTTGAGTCCCGTTTGAGCAATTATACTCTCTGCATATTCTGCTGTTGAATGAAGAACCCATCTTTCACTGTAAAATAAAGATGCAATCTTGTAAGCAATGGAAACCTTTTTTAAAAAAAACATTGGGAAAGTGGAGATTATTATTAATAATGGTGGTACTAATATTTTACAACTGTCTTGTAAGATTTGAACTCTGTCCCTTGAGGGGACAAAGTCAACTCTTACCATTGAGTTGACACCTCAGAGACCGTAAACAATGGAAACTGACTAACAATATGTATATGTGATCGAGTAATGTGATATTAAACAAATACCTTGCAGTAGAACGGCCTGGCTTCCTGCTATCACAGTAAGCCCAACTTAGAACTTTAGAATTTTTAATTGAGAAGCCTTTAACTGGAATCTGAACATAAAATTGAATTTTGTAGATTAAGATCCTTTGGTTTTACACCACAATAAATGGTCCTACTCTTATATGGAAGATTAAAAATAGTCAACAAAGCCTTAACTTAATTATAGCCCTGTTTCGATAAACAAAATAATTAAGCGCTTAGAACATAAGTGCTTATACATGAGCTGTTTTTATGATAAAAGATAAAATCAAATCAATTTCTTTTTCATAAGCTATTCTGGACAACTTGTAAAAATATGCTGAAAACAAATGGACATGTCATAGCTTTTTTCATGAGTTTTCCCGGACAGTCTCACAAGGGCTTATATTAGTAGATAAGTCAATCCAAACAACACTATAAATGGAATATCTTTGATAAAACTAGAATATACAGGTAAGGGATAGACAGTATATACTTAACAGAATTGATATTATAATCAACAACACTCTGAGAATAACTTCTGCAGAGTTGGCTACAAGAACTGGGAGAAATACAAACCTCTGTAATTCAAATACAATAACTACGAGTAACTAACCCAACCTCTAGGAATTAGAGAGTCTAGCCTCTCCGAACCAACCTATTGACAAATAACCCCAATTCCCTCCACTGTCCTAAACTCTTATTTGTAATTACATAAAATACAATAACTACTAACTGCTGTCCCATTTCATAACTGCTACATAACTTTTGTCTCATGCTCTCTTGGATTAATCACAATGGGAGGCCTTCTTTTTACTAACAATCTTAACACAGACAATACAAGGACAAACATCACATGTTTTACGTTGTAATAGTTAATTCGCATTATATTTTTTATGAATTTGCAAGTTACAAAAATTAACACAAATTTATTCCTGCCAAGCTATTATTCAGTTTTTTCATACAGGAAATCAAGTTTCATAACTTCGTGAATGAAAAAAAGGAAGAACGAACAAGAAATCAAGCTTCACAGTTAAAAAAGAAATAAAAAATCATCACGCCAAAACCAAATATGAGATGAAATGGTTTCAAAATCAAATGAACCATGTAAAGCTCACACATCAGCAAACTATAGAATATAAGGAAGCTCAGAGTTGTATAGCTTAATCATACCGTTGACAGAGGCTCTGCAAATGCCATCATAACCGCGAAGCATGGCCTAACAGGAAGATTGTGCAGCTTTTCTGATAACTCAGGCAACAACTTTAAATCTGCATCCTCACAAATTCCATAGGTGAGTGTAAAACATCAAAATATATTTCATACTTTCTGTTCATAGAGTTAAAATTCAAGTTCAATCTATACAAACAACCATAAGCTAATAGAAAATTGTGATGGTTAAAATATGATACAATACTGAATTGTAAGTTAAGCATCAAAGTGATCGATTATTAGTCTAAAATGAGTAAAAAGAAAAAAAGCTCTGTTCTCTCTCATCAATGAGTCGCTCCGTCCACCGTAACGGTTTCTCTCTCCGCCGTAACGACCATCTTTCCGGTCCCATTTCCGGGCATTTCTGGTGCTTTCTCTTCGTCTGGTTTCACCGAAGGCGATTTCGCCATCAATTTTGCTCCCTGAAAACTCTTTCTCCGACAAACGTACTTCAACCTCCTCCGTGCGAATCTGCTTCTTCGCTATTTCCCTGGTGGAACGTTGTTCCAAGCGGTTGTTTTGTCTGGATCTCTCTCTCTTCTCGCTTATTCAACCGAAGCTTTAGTGATAATGGTTTGACCATGGCCGTTTCTTGCCCCGTCAGAGGCGGTTGCTCCGGCGATGTTTCCGGAGCAATCGAAATCGTTTGCACAAGCCCTCTCTAATGCCGGTGATTTTCCGGTCTGTCCCTTACCAGCGAAGTCCGTTAGTGGTGATTCGGTTTCTTATTAAGATCACACAATCGAAATATAAAAAGGGAATTGAAGAGTGCAAGAGAAATCTTCACAGAAGATTATCTCTGCAGAAAGGAAATCCGCCGTTGACGACTATCTGCATCGGAAGCTATCCTTAGTTTGGAAAGAGGGAATGAATTGGAAAATTATTTTAATTGGTAAAGGTTTTAATGATTTTCCATTCAATTCCATAGAAGATATGAGAAAAATTTGGGCTTTAGGGGTTGTAAACCTAAATCCTGGTTTGCTAAGGTTCATGAAATGGACCAATGATTTTAACCCTATGAATTAAACTTAAACACATACTCAAATCTGGATCCGTTTATTAGATCTTCCTCGAGAGTATTGGAGGGATAAGACCCTGATTGAAATTGCTTCAGCCATAGGAACTCCTCTTTCAATAGATGAGAATACCAAAAAAAGACTATTTGGTCACTTTGCAAGAATTCTAGTAGAACGGGAAGGTTTTGCCTTCAATGTGGAGGTAGTTTGCGAAAAACAACGCCAATTTTGTAACAATTGCAAAAAGATTGGTCACACCATTCATCTATGTAACAAAATAGGAGCTAATCAACTTAATAAGGGCAAAGAACCTAAGTCTAGGCCTACTCAGGGTGCTAAGGCCCCAGCTGCTACCAAAAGGGTGGCTAAGGTTGCAAAGTCTATCAACAAGGAGAAGCACTTGTATGAGAAAGAGCGAACTCCACAACCTGAGTTATTTGGGAATTGGGGATGCCTTGAATGCCGAAATAGCTAGAAAAGATGAGATAGCTAAGGGCAAGAAAGCAGAGAAATAGACTGTGGAAATTAACTCTGACACTAATCCTATTGCACATCGTAACTTGCTGGCTGAACAGGTTGATAGTATGATTAAGGAGAATTCTCTAAATAACACTAGCTTTGGTGTTCAATTAGTTTCAAACAGCACTGATGGCAGAAATACCCAGTTGATATAGTTCCTGAAACTCAGCCAATTCTTTCTAGCAATGCAGCAGCTATAAAAAGTGTGGAAATTCTAAAAGAAAATTGGGGTGATTTAGCCTCTGATGATCAGTCTTTGGAGGGGTCACATGACCTAGATGATGTTAGTGAGGAGCATATCCTATATCCTACTCTGTATACTCCATATGTCTCTAAAAGGAAGAAGGAAAAGATTAGACAGCAACTTAATAAAGGAACGAGCAATGAAGGTATACAAACCCGACCAAAGAAGGGGATTTCTAAGGACATCACCAACTAAAGTGAGAGTTTTCCTGATTCTGGCAGAGTCCATTGGTTCTTGTTAGTTAAGGTTACCTCACAGGAAGGTTTAGCAGTATCTAGGATATGAGCTTTCTTTTGAGCTGTACTCATTCACATAACATAGATTTGTGTTAGCTGACAATGTCATGGTTGGCCTGCATATTTCTTTGTTTCTTGTTGGCTTGGCTAGGGATAGACTTGGCCTCCTTTATAGAGTCTTTCAGATGTACTAATAAGGTTCAGGCCTCCTCCTGTTTTGCAATTTAATTTTTCTTGCTTCGATAAAAAAAAAAAGTTCAATCTATACAACAACAACCAAGCCGTGGTCAGTATGGATCAGCGAATGCCATAAAATAGTAATTTATTTGGTCCATAGATAGACTATTCATCTCTAATCTACTTACTGTGCTTCTTCTGTTCTACAGTTCTATCAATTAGATTACTATCTGTCTACACAAATTTAACTTATTTTAATTGAATCAATTTCATAAATAAGACAACCAAAATCAGATAAAATATATCAAAAAGATGCAGCGATAAGATCAAGGAAAGATGATAAAGTTAAACAGGTTGTGACTATTCATCAAAGCCTCTTTTTGACTCCAATGGTATCCTCTTCTTAGCAACATGTTAATATGTTATAGTAGACAATATTCAGTATTGTCAATTGCGGAAAATAGCGTTTGGATAAAATTCTGCTACACAACAATAGTATAGCGTCGTTACAGGCCACAGCTTCTATTTGACATTATTTTGTAATAAATAAGGAATCCCAACAATATCCAACTTTGCTACTCTATATCGCTGTGCTGCTATAGCCACTATTTAACAACACCGACAATACCCTCTCAAAAATAACTAATCAGCAATTCAAGGGAAAAAAAAGTGGAAAATGCTTTTCAACCAAAGTAAGAATTGTAGCACCTAACAAGCTTATTGGCATAGCAATTGGCTAATACAAGCTACCCTTCTCCAATCACTTTTGTTACCTTTGTCAGTTTTCTTCAGTAAATTATTTAATATATATAAGCTAGATGGCTTTCTATACAACTAATTTCCTAACAAAAAAAAAAAAACTTTTAAGAGAATCAGAGATTAAGAAATCCAAGGATAGAAAGCATATTCATACCAAGTGGTGGCAACCGTCCTGTGACATCTGCAATCCTAGTAGAAACTATGTTCTTATCTGATGCAACAAGTCCTTTAAACTGACCAAGATTTTGTCCTTCCACACCTATTAATGACCACAATTTCTCATCATCCAACCATTCAACTCTTCCAATACCCACACCAAACTTGCTTTCCACACCTAATAATAAGAAATAATAATCATTTTCACTGGGTTCACAGTCAACTTTGAACAACAAAAGTAATCAATAAAAATATTAAAGTAGATACCACTCTCGTTGCATAATGCTTTGCATATAGAATTCATGCCTGGAACACCCACAAATCTCTTGCTTAGTCCTTCCTAAAAAATATACTTGTCAGAGAAAAAACTATTCTAATAAATATGATCCTGAATGCACTAGTAGACTTTGTCACAAGCCATGCCTTGTACAAGCATAGCCGATGTTGAAAATGGAAGAAACATATGACGAAAAAACTATGTTTTTCTAATATTTAAGGTACAACTGAGATATACTGTGAAGCACTGACATACGTAAACACCAATAATAATTTAAGACAATGGAATGCTGACATGAGTTGTGTCGGACACCCAACACGCTTTCGATCTAAAGTGCCGGTGTTACATAAAAGATATTTATGGTCACCAGCCAGGAACTTTTTATTTGGCAGGGGAGGGTATTTTGCTTTTTTTCACACCACTTGCCATTAGCACACAAAACACAATTGTTATATATGCATCAATACTATTTTCAATAGAATTAGTGAGATGAAAGTTAAAGACTTGATTTCTATATGAATGACAATTGTACAAAAATTAAATTATATATCCAATCCAAATTAATGCAATGTTTGTAAACATGATGGTGAGAGTCAACAACTCTAAGGAAGATACACTATAATACTAACTTTCAATCAGAATAATTGACACCAATAACCACCAACATTACTGAAAGCACAAAGTACTACTTAATCAATCTATGGCATATTATGTACAGCACAAAAAAATCAAACATGAAGAATACTTGTGAACCTGCTCTATGTTGTCAAATTTAAGGGTTTGAATATCAAATGAACCAAACTTTTCTCTCCATTCAGCAACGAGACCCCTCGACTCCCATTCTTGAACTAGACGAGCCACTTCAGGCTTGCTAACCGAGAAAAACGGAGCACCATGGTCGAAATGCAGCTCCTTGCCATCTTCAGTTTTCTCTCTAGAATTCCAGAAAATAAGAAACTTAGGACTCTCTTTAAAATTAAAACTAAGCCAATGAAATGAATTCCAGTAACATGAAGGAAATATCAACTTTAACTGTTTTATGCTCGAAACTGAAGTTATTCACTGTTTCTATGACCAAACAATGACAATCTATAAAATGAAGAATAGATCACATGCTTTAAAACAATGGATACTAAAAGATTGAACATTAAAATAATGATTTCAAACAGAGATTATCAGCTACAATACATGTTATTAAACTGAGCAATTGCAATACTTAAGCCAGTGGAGTAATAAATCTTGTGAAAGACCTTCCTAGGTTCCCATGATCAGTACAAATAATCAAATATACCAATCAGAAACACTCAAATTAGTTATTTAAAAAAACCAAAATATTTATGTACTAACAATGCATAATATAAAATTGTTCACGAAACACTGTTATTAAATAAATCGCCATCATTCTATGATACACTATTTTTTTAGTGTGAAGCAGGTATCCTCTGCGCGCAATTGCAAAGGTTAATCCCTCCAGTCGGGTAGGACCGCAATGGCTATGATAAACTATTTAGTACAAAATATTGTCAAATAACAAATGTAGTGGTGCTATAAACTACTATTTTCCGTGACCCGCGATTGACAACACCAATTTAACAAGTATAAAATGCTAAACCAAACAAATATAAGAATAATTAAAGAGAATCCCATTAAATAAAAAAAAAAGGAAAAGAACCTTCTTTGGGACATGCGTCCACCAGGGCCTCTAGCAGACTCAAAGAGTGTAACAGAAACACCATTTCTAGCAAGAGTTGAAGCACACACTGCTCCTGAAACTGCAACCATTTCAAAAATCATAATCATAATCATAATATATCAATAAAAGCCAAAAAAATATAATAAAAAAAATGATGAATTGGGCAGAAAGAGAGAGGTGCAAAATGAAGCTTACTTCCACCACCCAACACAGCAACCTTAAAGACAGTGGTAGTCATAGTTTTTTGGTTGTTGGATTCTGAAACAGACATGCTAAGTGAATAGAGAGAGAAGGAGCTGGGAAGTAGTTGTAATAGTGGAAAAAGTCATCATGGTGGTGGCTTGAATATGAGGGTGTGTGTATATGCATTGCACAAAACTCTTTTCAATGAGTCATTATCATTGAAATTTCTTAACCTCCTAGCTTAATCACATCTCTATTAAGAATTAAGATTACATGCATGATAAATGGACAAATTACTTTTTAGCTTCCTAATTGACAAATTAGAGTGTTAAAATATCCTAGCTTCCTAATTACAATTACTCTTTTAAAAAAATTCTACCTAAAAATTACTCTTTAAAAATTCATTATTTTATTTTCAAGCATACTTTTATTATATTAACAGTTATGTGTATCGCTCATACTTTTTATTAATTTTTTTCATATATGTTTATAATATTATAAGAATTTTCCTTACAAAAGTTTAATTTTTTTTACAAAAGATAAATTGAATATGAATATTTAAGTGTCAATAGCTTAAAAATTCTAAAGTTTTGAAAGATATATTTTTAAAATATCCTAAACATGACTGCGTGTTTAAAAATATTAATTAATTTAAAAGCTGGGACAAAAAAATGTTGACTGAACCCATTTCAAAAATTATTGATATGATATATTTTTAAGGACCACAAACTTATTTGATCATATATTATTTTATGAAATTTTATGTTTAATTTAAAATAATTTTATAAATTAAAATATTTATACTCACATTTTAGTATATTTATACTTTAATAATATTTTTGAACCAACTTAAAAAGTGATTGGACCGGTTTTAAAAATGTCAGCGTAAGTTAACTAACGCTAAAAAATGTGGAACATGTGTTAAATCGTGTTGAATTAAGGAAGGGAATGAGCAAAAACAAAAGGGATAAGATCAATTTTCATAATTTTTCTTGTAAGTGCGTTGAAACCTTAGGTCCTTATTGGTAGTGAATTAATAATGAGTTTTTAAATGGACCTCACGTGTACATATCATTTATTTATAATTTTTATAATAAAAGTATTTATTAAGGATCCAATAATGAATACTTAGAAACTCTAATGAAAAGTATTTAAATAGATATCATTAACTTTGCATTATTATACAAAAGGTAGTGTTAATAACAATATTATTTATTTTGAAAGGTGGGTGGAACCAACTTATACATATTTTATTACTAGTTTTGATTGTTGGACCCGTTGGTTGCTGAGGAAATATAAAGTCTTTATATAGTTGTTTGTTAACTAATATGTACTCATTTTTTCTTTCTTCAATGTGAAAACTTAACAGGTTGATGTGAGTATTAAGTAAAAGATCTCTCGTTGAAGATATTCTTATAGATTGGATCCATCGAGATAATGGTCCATGACGCAATTATTTTCCCTTCAATTTAGACTATATCATTCTACCAAATTTTATCATGGTTCTTCTTCACTAAATACAATGTATGAGCTCTATCTCTTAGCTCTATCTCTTTTATTGCACTATCTATCACTTTGCATAAACATGTGCACCAAGTTTACCTGTCATCTAAATCAAAACAATATTTTCCCCCACTCTTTTTCTGATTTTTCACAAGCAAACTTGTTTTCTTATTAGTAAGAAATAAGCTTTGTTGGAATATCATCACAATTGTCGTTGCTGGTGTGGTCTACCTACCCACTAGAACATATTCCAATGGTGTATCTAGTCCAAAACCCAAAACTATATGTGCGTGTTACTTAAATCCTTGTATGGCCTTAAACAAGTAGAAAATGGTATGAGGAATTAGCTTCACTCCTTATAGCTCAATCAAACAGTCAAGCTCACTTATATCCTTCAATATTCACCAAGAAACACTCGGGGTTCTTTCATTGCACTTCTAATGTATGTTGACGATGTGATACTAGTTGTAACTTGCTTGGTGGAATGTTCAAGAATCAAATTCATCCTTATTCCTCCTTAAAAATTAAAGATCGAGGTGCATTTACATATTATGCCTTGAAGTAGCACCCTCTGAGAAAGGAATTTCCATTTGTGAAAGGAAGTACTGCATATATTTTTTATATCTAATAATAAACACTTGGATGCAAGCCAATTGGTAAACTTTCATATCCTTCTACCAAGGACGGATGCACAACCAAAAGAATGTGGGCATGTGCCCCCTCTAAATTTTCAAATTTTGAAGGTAGGCTACGCTAGGATTGGGTGCGTACTTCCAGCATATGCAAGACTTAAGTCAATTTCTTTCTTAGCCTACTCAAGTTCACTTCCATTGATGCATGTGGTGTGCTTAAATATCTCAAGAGTTCTCCAACTCGTGGGTTATTATTTTCTAGTTTCTCCTACGTAGTACGTACATTCAAATTCTAGGATTCTCATATGTTGATTGGGCCTTGTTTACCAACCCGTAAAATCTGATTTGTGCTCTTCCCCCTACACTTTTTACTCGCGCCCAGCATTATTTCCTTTTATACCCCTGCATGAGTTAAGTCACGCTGCGTGACTTAACTCACGTACCTTATAAGCTTTGTGTGACTTAAGTCACGCATGTTAGCAGGTGATCAGAGCTGAAGAACAAACGTTTTTTGGTCGTTTTTCAACATTCAATTTACACGTTTTTTTGACCACATTAATGGTGTTTATAACATATACTACCATTCCCACCTATAAATACCCCTCCATACTTCCTCACACCATATCACTTTCTCCCCCTCCTCACTCTCTCCCTCTATTTCTCTTCTTTTTGTTTTCAATTGCCTCTTTTCTCTTTGGTGGCAAAAGTGATCAAACTTCTTTGGGGTAAAATAGTGAGTAACCGACTTGGGGAAGTGATCAACCCTTGGGGTAATTAAATTTGCTTCTTTTTACCCCATAAACTTTTTACCGTGGGTAAAAAAAACCTTCTTGGGGTATAAAAAGAACCAGATTTTAATTTAGCCCAAGGGTTGATGATATATTTTCCCCAAGAAGGCTGCTCACTGTTCTGTCTATTGATGGCATTTCCATTAAGTACTTTGCCCCAATGTGCTCTACAATAAGTGGTGATATTATTGGAACAGATGGTGGTACTGAATTGGTGAAGTATGATGACAAAGGACAGTTGCTAGAGCATCGCTGCTATTACAATGATGGATGTGGATCCCAAGTGGCCATGTACGCAGAATCTCTGCTTTCACTTCCCGGTGACAATGAGCAAGCTTAAGAAGATGACTCAAACAAGAAGAATGAGGTTGTGAAATATTATCTTTCACTATTTTCTTGATAATTATATTGTATTATGAACTCTTGAGTGGTTGCATTTGTAGGGTACTATTTGTTTGAACTTTAAATGCATTTGTAATACCAATCAGTATGCCACATGAGCTAATGTAATATGTCATGAAATGATTATTGATTAATCATTTGTAATATGTTCATTGAAAATGTTAAAAGCTTTATTTGTGTGAGAGTTGGGAGGGTAAGGAGCTCATTTGTAATAATTTGTCATGTCATGTGCTTTTGTTCTTTCTGATAAGCTTCACTGGTATATGGTTGTATCACAGAATGAACATTGAATTCCTGTCAATTTGATATTCCAATGACCCCTCTTACGTTTTCATTTCATAGATCATTATTGGTTTATCTGTCACTCGGTGACACCTCTTTTATTTTTACTGTACATATCTACATTTCCTTATGAAGATAGAAATCTGATGGGACACGAGTTGGTTGAATTATAAGTCTTGGTCGAACCATAGGTAATGTTATTTTTGTCGGAGCATGTATATATGTTTTCAAGGTTATGGGAGCAACCTTTGCCAAATTTAATTAGAGAGGTCCTTATTCTGGTGTTTGTCTATTTTAAGCCAACAAGTCTAGCTGAGTGGTTCTCATGCTTGGATTTGTCACGCCGTTGTATAGGTTGAGTGGCTTTGTGAAGTGGCAAAACTTCATGAGTTGAGTCCAAGTATAAACCAGCTGTGTGTAATTCTTGTTCTGAGTAGGAAGTGGGTGTAGGCATTTGACTTGATATAAGTACTTATGCAACCATTCTAACTATGTCCTGCTCATCTCTTAAATACAAGACTTAAGTCCTCAAATGTTAAAGATTTAAACTTATTTTAAACAATGTGATACATGAAGGTATTACACGCCTCTTTCTACGTAGAGCTGCGACTAGCAAAAAGATTTGGAAAGGTTTTCGGATGATTTGGCATGCGGCGGTGTGGAGCATTTGGAGGGTTAGAAATGACAGAATTTTCAATAACAAAATTGGTGAGGTGAACGAGTTGGTGGAGGCCATCAAGGTTTTGTCATGGAGATGGTGGTTGAGCCGGACGAATTCGCCGGTTTGTATGTTCTACGAATGGCATTGGAATCCAAAGGAGTGCTTGCTTAGATAGGGGAACGGTTCCTGCTGCAGTTTAATGGCTGAGGCAGTGGTACGCAGAGTCTGCATTTTTGGTTTTTGGCCTGCTGTCAGTTTGCATACAGCAGCATCAGTTTTTCTGTTTCTAGCTGCAGGGCGCTCTGCCTGTCTGTTGTTTGCCTAGGTTCTGTTTCTGTTGTTGTTTTTAGCAGCAACAGATTTTTTAGGTGTTATAGGGTTTTGGCTGTGGAGTTTTTCTGTATATCGGAGACTTTTGTAACCCGTTTCTGTTTCTGCTCGAGTAGTGGTGCGCCTTGTACCCGCTCGTTGTTAATAAAATTTTGCTGGTTCCAAAAAAAAGTGTTGGCATCCCTAATTTGAGGTTATAAATTGGTAACGGTGAGCGTAATCCATACTAAAATAATGTGGTAAAGGACTTGAGAGAGTTATGTTAATGTTTAGCCAAAAGTCGTAAGACAACTTGAAATTTCAAGAACTATTCTTTCTATGGGTAGGTTTTCTGCAATGCAAATTATGTTTGAACATTGACACATGGGATGGGCCGAAGAAGAAGCATGAAAGCTGGCTTAGACATTCAATTCAACATGTCAGACACAGTCCCTATCATGCTTCACAAGGACAACACTTTGAGGTTCTGAATTCAAAATATTTGCTTGCTGATATGCTTAGACACAATGGGTTTTCATTTGAGAAGCTATATCTATTTTAAGGTACAACAAATCAGGCTTAGGCATCAATCAATACATTTTTCAATTGGAGTTATGAGTATAGTTCATTTAGACTAAGGTCAATTAGGCTCCCAAACATAATTGCTGTATACATACATTGAACTAAGAAGAAGAAGAAAAGCGGAAGTCAGGCACATGAGCATCGTTTAGAATGGTCCATTACATAGAAGTGAAGAACAAATGATCAATATTCATGGAACTTGTGAGTAATGAAAAGTTAGGCAAAATCGAACACCACACAAATGTTAGAATCTATAGAAAGCATACACTACATGGCATGGACAAAATCAACATATCCACAATCTTAGCTGTAAACCGCTTCATTTCTTCCGGAAGATAGATCAATTTCAAAGACAGAAGTCAAGAGACAGAGAAAGGAAAGGAAAGGAATGATTACCATGAATGATTCATTATCAGTTTTGAACTGAATTCCCAAAATAAATGCAACCAAATAAGGAGATGCACATATAGACTTGCAACTGTTATATCTTTCACAAACTTTCAAAAGTATATTGCAAATCCAAACATTAACATCTTGGTCTCTCTCTTACACCAAAGTGACATAGAATGTTAACAGAATTTTAAAAAACGGCCAAACCCAATGAAGTACGTGTTTACAGAACTTATCATCAAATGATGTTCCAACAGGCTCATTAGGAGTGTCAAAATTAAGACGATAATTAACACGAGCTAGTTAAATGGTTTTTTCAATTGGACACATACACAAAATTTTATACCTTGCATGAAGCAGCTGACAGCATAATATTCCAACAAAATCTCTTCATAACTTTCTTTGCAAGAGTTTAGTAATTGTTTGATATATATAATCCCATAACATCAAACTGTCAACTACTGGAATCCAAGCTGAGGAAAATAAACAATGCAGCTATTAAATCAAATGACAAACAATATAACATATTCAAACTAATGCACAATTTACTCACTCATTCAAAACCATACAAAATGAAGACTTTACTGAGACTCCTTCTTTGTAATATATGTTTCCTATAGTTGAGTTGGATTATTCATTTGCATTCTACAAATCAATCAGTTAATCATCTTTCTTTATAGCATTTCAAATAACTTGATATTTTCATCAAGTCAAACGTATACTTTAAAATAGAAAGATAACATACTTTCAATATATAATTTATAAAGAAACAATATTCATAATTATAAAATGCTTTATTAATTTTTCATATACAGCATACTCATAAGTATGATAACAAGTGATTGACAAACCACTTTTTATTATTCAAGGTAAAATGATCCTAATAAACAGAATCGTAAATCTCTTAGTTGAGAACAAGAAAACCAACTAATCTGTTATTGGATTTGTCAAACCACTTTTTCTTGTAAATTATTCTATTTGATGGTGCTTCTTCAAGACCAAGTTCCTCAACCATGCTTGTACTTAAATCATAGCAGACTATTTTTTTATCTTTTTTTCGGAAGAATATATCACCATTCCTCCCTACTCCAATAGGTCTCTCAATATAGGAGGGCAAAGGTCCAATAGTGAAGAGTTTGGTCCATGATTCACTCACACCAAGTTCACCTAAAATTGATATGTCAAAGGTAGTCATGTCTGGATACCAAGAGATCAAAGCGATGGACCCATTTAACATCACCAATCGTGCCACCAAACCATAACCAAAATTGGGATCCTCAAAATCACAACTGGGATCTATTGTGGGTACTGTTAGGGGCGTGCTTGTTGTAAAATACACATAGCTGCTGAGGTCAGACGATACCAAGCAAAGTTGATCATTATTTTCACACAACCAATGACAAATTCCATCATTCGTGTATAATATATCTTCCTTTGAATCCGGAGGCATATTGACATCAAGTTTTTCCCAAGTGTTACATCTTAAACTATAAACCTCCCATACCTTATCATAATATATTTTTTCCGATAGCGCATCTTCTGGTAGATTGAGATAAAGGAGATATCTTTCAATTGATGGAACATAATCTAGGCGCCTGATAATCTTATAGTCATCTCTAACACGGTCATAACCAAATCCATGAAAATAAATCAAAGGGTTCCAATAAGGTGACACAGACTCCAAAGGACTGGGAGGAATGGCATTGACTTCGTCTGTTGTTGGATTCCACAATACAAGTGTACTGTGATCTGCATTGGAAAGGCAAAGAGTTCCGTTATTAGTGCTAGAACCCCTAATACAAAAGATAGGGTCCTCTTGTTGAAGTGGAGTTGGCAAGTCCGATTTGAGTCTATTCTCAAAGCTCCGACTAGACAGTAAATGCAAATAGGTGTAGGATGAGTGATGTATCATCGTAGTAGGAGTGGGAAATAGATATGAAATTAGCCCCGAACATGGTGATGAAATTCGAGTTTTCAAATAAGAGAGACCATGTTTTGTGTACACATCCAAAACGCTTCAAAGATTTTAAAGGAAGTTTCGACAAAACTAATAATGCAAGATCTTGAGGTATGTGGTTTCTAACCTTTTTTACTGCCATGGAGAGAGTGGAAGGAATTATTACGGAAGAGGATGTGCAAGGTTGCTCGCGTATTTATGGGCTTATAAACAAACAATGTTGTTGAATACTTAATTCACAAGTAAGGGTTTGACAAAGATTACTTAATTAATAAGTTTTCCTTTTCTAACCTTAGTTTGTTTCTCAATAATATACCATTTTGAATCCCTTAATTGAGAGAGAAATAGCTGTTCCAAGAGGAATACTTGTCTGTTTCCTGATTTTAGTGAAGTTTGTTAAGTCTCACATATTTTCTCAAAGACTAAAACAATATTCACTATAAAAATATCCTTTCAAATTTGGAAGAAAACAAATAATTACATCACAATACTTCAAAAAAAAAATTACATCACAAATTCTTTAAAAAAAATAACAATAATTAGATGACAAATAACCAAAAGGTCTTTAAAAAAAAATTATTAAATAAATAAAATAACCATAACGACATTAGTAAAACTCGGTCAACGATTCCCTTCAAAAAAAAAAGGGTCAACAATAGTTAGTTAATTCATTATATAATACTAGCGTTCAGACGGGTATTTGTCTCCTTAAAAAAAAGACGGGTATTTCGTGTACGTCTGTCCGCTCTTTTTATTGCATTTGTGCATATAAATTACGAAAATATTTTTATGAAATTTTGATTAAAATTAGTTTGATTTTGATTAAAATTTAAAATTATAGGTATATGTAAGATATTTTTTACTTTTATATTGTAATAAACTATACTTTTTTTAGGGAAACTAACTATACTTATCTTATAAAAAAACAATATAACAAATATAATATAAATTCTGGTATTTTTGAATAACACCAACAAAATAACATTATTGTAGTCAACTTTGTTTGAGACTTTGAAGTGTCCTCCTCAAGGTCCCATATTCGATTCTCCCAGCTACCAATTTAGAAATGCTAGTTTAGTTTCCCGAAGAAAAAAAATTGTTTAACGGTGTAGTCGGTCTTTTGTTCTAATTTAAACTAAAGAAGGTGCAAAATATCTATATCTATCATTTTAATTAAAATTTCTTAAAAATTAATGTTCGTCTTAAACCAAAGAAAAGATAGGATAGGAAGTGGTCCTTGGACCTTGGATTGAATTTGATTGACAAGCACTGATACTAATACATACATACGTCTTAAACTAAAAGAGATATATTACACATCTCTTTCTATGTAGAGATATAAGTGTTAGTACCCATAATATGAGTTAGTTTATCAATTGGTAACATTGAGCATAATCCATACTGAAATAATGTGGTGAAGGCCTTAAGAGAGGTATTTCAATGTTTAGTCAAAAATCAAGAACTTTACTTTCAAAGTGTCTACTCGGGTGTGAGTAGGTTTTTCTGCAATGCAAATTATGTTTGAACATTGATAACAGGAACCAAGAAGTACATGGGATGGGCCGAAGAAGAAGCACGACGGCTGGCCTAGACATTCAAGTGCTTAGGCGTTGAATTAAGGAACTAAATGAAAGTTTGTTATTAAGGTTTACATATGGCATTTCAGGGGCTTCCTTGCTGCATAATTATGCAGAGAAATACAGTTGACCAAGTTTGTTATCACTTGTAGGCTCGAATTTTATTTGTACTTTAAGCTATAATTTGTTAAAGAAGATTAGGAAACCTAAGTGATGATTTGGACAAAACAATGATGACATTTCCTTTCTTACCGAATTTCTCAAGCTTTACATCACTAAGATGGTCTAGTAAAAAAAAAAAGGAAAATTATATAGTGAAGTCATCAGAATGACTTTTTTGATGAAGTTAATATTTTCACCAATCATTGAGTATTTGTGTATTTAATGCATGTCACATCAAATTATACGGTGTATTGCACATTTGCTCATACGGTGTGCCACTGTATCTTTACTTATTGCAATTGTGTCCTGATTGAATCAAAATTAAACATTTTTATTATTATTTTATTTTCTAATAGTAAAACTTATGCATCAAAATTGGATACAATCACTTCCATCTTCCCCATTGTCGCCCATCACTGCTTACTTGATTGCATCAGTCAATCATCAAGTAAAATTACAATGTGTGAATTGAGAAAATTGCGTTTAAGGGTTGCAGCACAAACTGAGATTTACCACTCGATAGAGAAAGTTCTCTCTTTTTTTGAACAAGAAGTTCTCTGATATCTTAATATGCATTTCACAAATACAATCCATGTAGCATTTTACAGATATTTTAATTTTGTTGGTTAATTGATTGATTCATGAATCATGCAGTTCTTTGGATGTTACTTATATTGTCATATGTTATCAACATCACCATGGCAGGGTAGATTGAGTTTACTTTCCATGCTTTTGTTTTTGAAGCTTACACATCCAAGTTCCAACCACCTACTTTATTTGCCACACGGTTAACTCCCAAACTGAAGGCTCCCAATTTTTCTATAGTTTCAATAGGAACTGTAACAAAAGCAAACATGTTTGATTTGATAGAGATTGGTTTCAACTTTTAAGAAAAATAAGGAACCTTGTTTTCTTTGCAAAATGCCACATAATTAACAACAGGCAATTGTTGTTTGTTTGCAAAATCTGTTTGAAATAAAATACTGTCTCATAAGTTTTTAATGCTAGCCACAATACTTGGTTCAATTACGAGTGTCTTTAATACGCTTGAATAGCATTTTTATGCCCTTTATTACGGTTGAACACCGTTTCCCATAGGAGGTTCACTATTATGAAAAGAAAATTTGCTTGCATGGCGTCAATTTTTATTAATTGTTGTTGTTCAGCCATCCAAACTTCAGTATCATAATTTTTTTTTGCTATTATTTTTTGTTTACATTTTATATGATTGAAGAAAAAACAAATATTTGTGTTCATTTAGTTCTCATCATTTGCGGTATTATTTCATGTTTCTTCTCTCACTCGCTACATGTGTTTATCTATTTTAAAATAAGTACCATCGAGAAAGCAATTGGTGGATGAGATCTTTGAGAGAAAAAATTGGTTGCCTAAGATAAATTTTCACCCACACATGTATACGTAGAATAAATTAAAGATAGACGAATTCATTAGTTATGAAAATTTCTATAAATGAATATTTTGGATTTTTTTTTCAATTAAGCAAATTTAATTGATTTCCATAATCATCATCTTTAAAAAAATCATCATAGGAGAGTCAAATCAAAATAGAAGATATTTTATCAAAAAGAAGAATGAATTTTTTTTATATAAAAAAGAAGAATGAATGGCAATTGAATATATAAATGTTTGAATTTTAAAAACAACATGATATGTAATAAGAGTGTACAACTTTAGGGTTTAGGGTTCATCCTTCACTGTAGGGCATTATTTAAGGATACGAAATAAAGAATAAAACTATAACATCGCAATTATTTAGAAGTTGGTCCAATCAACTGAATACATGTATTTTCTTTAAAATAAAAAAAACGAACTACTTTAGGGTTTAGGGTTTAACCTGAAAGCCTTGAAGTTTCGTCTTACAATGTTCATCCTTCACCGTAGGACATTATTTAAGGATAACAAACAAAGAGTAAAATTGTAACATTGCATTTATTTAGAGGTTGGTCCAATCAACTAAATACATGTATTTACCTTATAAAAAAACGTCCTACTTTAGGGTTTAGGGTTTAACATGAGAGCCTTGGGTTTAACATATGTTTATTGGACCTTATCAGATTCTTTGCCGAGTTAGTCTTGTCGCTTATAAAATTACATTACCTCGAAATTTATCCAATTTTAATAGTGTGTTTCATGTGTCCCAACTAAGTATATGGATGACCCTTCACATATTATCATGCCTAATAAAGTGAAGCTTAAAGAAAATCTTTCTTTTGAGGTCCCTCCGATGAGTATTGAGGATCGAAGCATGAAATACTTGCGGGGCAAAGAGATTCCCCTATAGTCAAGGTGATTTGGAATGCAACTACAGGTGACGTCACTTGGGAAGGAAAAGAGCAGATAAGGGAGCTCTATCCGAACTTATTTGACGTCGACTAGTTTCGAGGACGAAACTTTTCTTTTGTGGGTTTTATAAAAAAGAAGAACTTATTCCAGTTTGATTTGTAATGCCCTAAAGTTTTAAATTAAATATTTGAATTAAGTTGTTTTTAATTGATTCTATTTGTTGTGTGTTGTGAATTTTATTTAAGTAGTGACTAATTTACTAGATGAGATGCTGCTGATATTTTTTTAACGAAACCAATAACTAAAACATATCTACGTTTTTCTGGAATTATTAATAGAATTACTACATTGGTCTAGATGGTAAAAGAATTGTGTTGCTGCTATCCTTATGTTCCGAGTTCAAATCTAAGCAATGCCAGTTTTTTAAATTAAATTCAGTTTCTTTTAAGCTTTGAATGTCATGATATGCTATGAAACTGTTGAAAAAAGTTAGAGTTAAATATATAAATGTCTTCCAACATTTTCTCACGCCTAATGTTGGTTATTTGATTATAGGAGAGTTGACCAAATTTATTTGATTAATTGATGAGTGTCCCAACATTTTCTCACGTCTAATGTTGGTTATTTGATTATAGGAGAGTTGACCAAATTTATTTGATTAATTGATGAGTGTCCCATATAATCTGTTATCAATCTGGTTTGCAACGGTATGGGAAATTTGGAAAGAAAGAAACAACAGACTGTTTAATGATAATCAAAGCTCGGTAACTCAGGTGGTAGATAAGATTAAGTCTCTTACCTTTAGGTGATTGAAGGCGAAATACGTCACACTTCCCTTCAATTATCATGGATGATGGCTTAGTCTGTTTACTATGTTGGGCATTAGCTAATTACTTATTCTTTCTCGTTTCTTGTTCTTGCTCATTTTGTAAATATTGTTTGTGACTTTGTTGTCTTTCTTTTGTACACCTTGTGTTAGGAAAGACACTTTAGTTTAATATTATACACCATTTTAGCTTCTTCAAAAAAATTAAAATATGTTGTAAGATTCACTATCTCAAAAAATATAATTGGTGTAAGATTGACGGAATGTCAATAACGTACGTATTACAAAAATTTGTTAAGGATAACCTTATTATGCATTATTTAATTAATCAATCGTTTTTCTGACTTTATTCTATATTTTCAAATTATGACAGCAAAAGTAGAATATTAGGTTTGACAAAGGCACATGACATACATTCCACTTGCAACAAGCCAACATCAACATGGGTTTGTTGATCTAAACTAATGTTAAACATTCAACAATAACAAATTAAAAAGCAATTTGCATTGTCAAACATGGGTGTTCTAAACTAATGTTAAACAATCAACAATAACAACTTAAAAAGCAATTTCGATTGTCAAACATGGGTGTTCTGACCAACATTGTTTTGCCAAAAAAAATAAAAATTATCTATTTTGTAGATAAACGAAATGACAAATAATCATTGAAACTCGTATACGTAAGTGAAGGAATCAAGTGTGAACCTTAGCCATGGAGTTTAACCTAATAATTTTGATATTTTTTACTAGTTGAGCTAGAATTTATGAACAAGAAATGAGTTTTTTTTATACATGTACTACAGAATATATTAATTAAAACAATTCTTTCAAACTTTTGCACTGAATTATTTTCAATTTCACATTAAAATATATGTTATCATCTATTCACCCAAAATAAAAGTATTATCTTCAATTTAACCTTCAAATCATCAATAGTGTGTGCATTATGCCAAAGTCAAACTGTTATAATTCTTTATGTATTTTAGAATGGAGAATAAACTAGTTTTGTGGGCAAAACACGAGTTAGTATATTCGCTCATCAAAATTATGTATATGATCTCAATTTTTATAAAACTGTACATAATTAATACATATAAAAAAATTCCAGAAGAAATATGTAATGTAATAAAAACTAATGTTATGTTTAACACTGTAAATAATAGTAACTGCAAAATTTGATACAAGGATTTTTTTACTTAAAGAAAAAGATAAAAAAAAATTGAAAAGATAAAAATATTTTGGATTAGATGTTAATTTCATTAGTACGTAGAATAATGTAAAAAATTCACTATTAAAGGTTAAATTGGAGATGGAGATTTTGGAAAGGAAAATTAAAATACAAAATTTGTCTCTATCTTTTTCATCACTATACATAATTACGATTTTAGAGATTAAATTCATACTTCTTTATCTTTCTTTAAATTTTCATCGATTTGTTTTTGTTATTCATGTAGTGAGTTGTGAATGATTCAACTGTTTTATGTAAAACCATGATTTAAATTTTCATCGGAGCATAGTGCAATTTCTGGTGGTTGGACTTTGGCGAAGAATATAATGTTTGACAATGGTAGAAAATCCCTTTTTGTTTAAAAAGTCAAACGAAGAAATAAAAAAAGCAAGAAAAAAACAAAGCAGAAAGAAAACCTAAGCTCTACTAAACCAAGTTCGCATAGAGTCCGCACAGAGGAGGTCCGAAATACCGGTCAAGGGAAGAGTGGTGGACCATGAGATCAATGCTAAAATAAGCTCCTAACTTAGGTAGGAACTCCGCGCAACTATTTCCTTCCCGAAGTGATGCAAACATGCCAATCTTGATGAAGATTTTTTGTCTTGGATCATCCTAACATACTTGTGAAACATTGATGTTTGATCATAGGGGATATCACCATAATGAAGAGAATATGCAAAATATATAAATGTCATGAAAAATATAAGGTTATCGTAAAAAAGACAAAATATAACATAATTTCTTAAAGCATCTCATGTGGTAAGTTTGTATGAAACTCGAACTTGGTTCCATAACCACTATTAATTGGCTCCCACGATAACACATCACACTTATGTAACTCAAACATATTTGCTTCAATGATAAAAAAAAAAAAACAAAAAATAAGTAACTTTTATGAAACTCGATCTATTTAGGTTGGTCTGTTGGTGTACATTGAAGCGTACTACTCACAAGATCTCAGGTTTGATTCTCTTATATCAACATGGAAAGAAAAAAAACTTTTATGAAACTCACAATTTTAATGGTTATTTGCAAACTTTATGAAATCGAAAAATATAGTATGAAGATAGGTGAGGCAAAATATTTGAAGCAGCCACGATGGTCTGAAAACGAAAAAAGGAAAGTGAGAAATTTCAAAGCTAATGTAGGCGTGTAGATACCTTCATAGTCCCATATTACGTACTATTTACATTGAATTTTAACCCCATTATTACGTTTTCTCTTCTCTAAAATCTTCTCCATCTTTCTCTTCTTTTTTACTTCAACCTTCTTCTGAGGTGAGTATGCTTTTTTAAAGCCTGAAATATTTGCATCATCGTCTCTGAGACATCATTCCATCATGACCTGTTTTCCTTGCTTATTTAGCAAGACATCGTCTTCTTCAAGAAAAAAACCAGACAATGATGAAGGTAAGAAAACTAACAAATTACAATTGATAAGATTATTGTTTGGTATGACATATAGTTTACTGATAAATGGGATGGTCGCCCGAGCTGGCGTTTCAAGGGTAATCTTGTAAGCTAAATCGTAGTATTTAACCCTAACCTTGAATAGTAGAAAGGCATGCAACCACTCTATAGTCAGAGACGTGGGCACAATTGGCCAAAATCTAATATCAAATTTCATGTGTTTTCTGTTTGTGTTTTTCATATCTAATGCAAAAGTGTATTCTAACAGTTGTATTATTGTAGTTTTTAAATTTGACTAGTTTTCTCGGGATATTTATAATATAAGACATTGAAAAATGAAATCTATTTTTAGTATTAGATTTTAATTGAATATACTTTGAACATATATTTCAGGCATTCACAATGTTAAAATCTATACCTACAAAGAACTAAGTAATGCCACTGATAACTTTAATCCTGCCAAAAAAATTGGAGAGGGTGGTTTTGGTTCTGTCTACATGGTAATCTAGACTACTACCTGATCGTTATTTTTTTGTTCCTTTTCTTATCGATGATTACGATACCTTAATTGTATTACGGTGTGGATGATCAGGGACGACTGAAAAATGGAAAACTTGCTGCTATAAAAGTTCTTTCAGCTGAGTCAAAACAAGGGGTGAAGGAGTTCTTGACAGAGATTAATGTGATCTCCGAAGTAGAGCATGAAAATTTAGTTAAGTTATATGGTTGTTGTGTCGAAAGAAATAGCCGGATTTTAGTTTACAATTATCTTGAGAATAATAGCCTTTCACAAACTCTTCTAGGTAAATGAATTTTTCCAAATTCATGGATGCTTTATTGTCTAATCTTTGATTCTCAAAATTACTCAGATAATTTTTTTATCTTCTCTTCAGGTGGATGTCACAGTAGTATCTACTTTGATTGGCGAACGCGATGTAGAATATGTGTTGGCATTGCACGTGGGCTTTCCTTTCTACACGAAGAAGTTAGGCCTCCTATCATCCATAGGGATATAAAAGCAAGCAATATTCTCCTTGACAAAGACCTTACACCCAAGATTTCCGATTTTGGTCTTGCAAAGCTTATGCCTGCAAACGCGACTCATGTCAGCACACGTGTAGCAGGAACATTGTTAGTATTGTAATTCACGGTCTCTGATGAATTATTGTGTCTGAAATTATCTGATGCATGGTCTATTTCAGAGGTTATTTGGCACCAGAGTATGCAATGGGAGGAAGACTTACACGAAAAGCAGACATTTACAGTTTCGGTGTCCTCCTTGTAGAGATAGTCGGTGGAAGACGTAACACAAATTCGCAACTGCCAACGGAAGAACAATTCGTTCTAGAGAGTGTATGACTTTTAAAACAGTTATAATTGAAGTCAAATTTTTTTCATGAGGTCACGATTATGATTGACTGACAACATAATTTTTTTACACTGACAGTGTATTTGAATAAAATCTTTATTTTATAAGCTTTGGCATTTCATTTGATAAGAATGATCATACTCTAAAGAATTATATGAAATTCTAGACCTGCGCTCTTATCAAAACTTTTATTCTTACAGACATGGGAACTATACGAGCGAAAGGAATTAGTAGGACTGATAGATACATCACTAAACGGGGAATTTGATGCCGAGCAGGCCTGCAAGTTTCTGAAGATTGGCCTTCTTTGCACTCAGGAATCTCCAAAGCGCCGGCCATCCATGTCTTCTGTGGTAAAGATGCTTACCGGAGAAATGGAAGTCGACGACAGTATGATGACAAAACCTGCCTTAATTTCTGATCTTATGGACATCAAAGTTACACAAAAACAAGAAAGTATAATTGATATGAAGACTTCCTACAACACATCCTCTGCCTCAGAGCATGAGGACACTACCATTACATCAGCAGCAGCTACAACCTTCATTACACAGTACGATCACAGCATGTAAACATCCATTTACAAAACTTTATCTTTTAATTAAAATTCTTGATTCATAGGCTTAGGCTTATATCTCATATAAATTTTGAAATCTTTCCATACTTATGTGAGTTTTTCTTTTATATATTTTGGTAAGGCTTCATGACTAGGGAGTGCTAAAAAGCCTTTGGATGTGTATTTTCGGACGGGATAACAACTGCATTTTTATCCGGAAGTACACATCTTAATGGCTCAAAAACTATTTTTTTCCGGATGTGTACATCTGAAGTAGTTTTGGAGGTGAGAAAAGTTCCTCCAAGTTCTAAATGTAATGTTGTGTAAATATTCAATGATAATTTGAAGATATTTTGTTCTCTGCTTTTTGTTGTGCTCTGTTACTTTCCTCTTCATTATGTCTTTGTAAAAAATACTCTACTAAATTCTCAGAAAAAAATGAGAAAATCCCTTCTAGACCAAATAGACTTAGGCTTTGTTTGCGACTTTGGAAGGAAGGGAGAGGAGGGGTTTGAAAAAATTGAAAGATCAAGTGGAAGAAATAGATGACATTGAGAAAGAATCATTTTTTCTCATAATACAAAATCCTCTCATTTGGGGGGACTCAAAAATTGTATTGACGGAGAATTTTGGAGGATTTTGGGAGGTTTACATGAATTCTTCAAATTTAATCTACGTAGTTATAATATTACTGATGAATTTCCGCTTGAAAGGGGTTTGCGTCAAGGCGATCCTCTTTCACCTTTCCTATTTTTATTGGCGGCGGAAGGATTGAACATCATGATGAAGGTCATGGTTGATAACAATATATTTCCCTTTTCTATTTTTTTCTTATATTCAAAATGCGAGGAAGTAACAATATATTTCCCGTTGATCACAAGAGACGTGGCTCGCACTTCATTCCAAATGTAAAACATTGTAAGCTAGGGAACAACCTATGGGATCGAGATTTTTTTTTTTTTTAATGCCAAAATATAGTATATATATAACGGGATTAAATCTCAAGTATTACACCAAAAAGAGAAAATAAAACCACCAAAAAACCCCAAATAAAACCACCAACACCCTCAAAATGCTCAATACCCTAACAACAGCTCCTCAAAGAACCAATACCGCCAACAGTGATCAATTAGGCACCCAATAGTGATTTTGCTTCAAACGTTCAGCTTCAACCACCACTCAAGTTCTGGTATATCGAAGGAGACATCCCAACAGCCTAAAAGGACCTGAGTCACAAACTTGCTCCCAACCTCGAATCAAAAGCGATCGGCCCACAAGACTCCCGACACAAGTCAAAAAGGCACCCCTCAACTCACGAACCACCAGAGCAGAAACCTTAACCTGTCCAAAAACTCAACCCACCAAAAACCCGATGCCAAAATCCAAAGATAGAGAAAAAGCGGAACAGTAGTGCAAAACGAACCAGCTCGAACACAAACAAATCAAACCAAGCCACCAAATCAATCAGCATCACCACTACCTGAATAGACCGACGCACACCCCAACCCTCGGCTAGACAACCACAAACCACCACGATCCTTACGACGACGAATGATCCGGAAGTTGCGAAGGAGGATTAATCGTGAAGGACCTGCACTTGTCGGCAAGTGAGCAGTCAGGAAGGCTAAAGTTGCAACAAAATGACTACTCCGTCAACACGAAACATCTGCACACCTATCTCTTTTGAGCAACAACAGCCATGCAACCAAATTCTAATCCAAGAGCAGGAGGGCTCCAACGGCAAGGCTCCGAAGGAACAAAACGGCAACACCGACAAAACATAGCCCCAACAGCACACAGAAACCGACCCTGAGAAGAAATTGAACCACCAAAAGGCTGAGGGAGATCTAAATAGCCTCAACCCTAGACCCTAGACAGAACACAACACCTAAAACACAAACACAACAAAACAAACATAGACTGCTACATAGAGAACCACCAAGAGACTGAGGGAGATCTAACAGCCTCGACCCTAGACCCAAGACAGAACACAACACCTAAAACACAGCAAACCAAACACAAACAAAACAGACCAAGTGAACCACCAAAGGGCTAAGGGAGACCTTAAACAGCCTCGACCCTAGTCCCTTGTCAGAACACAACCCTAACACACAACAACAACACAACAAACAGCTAGAAACAACAAGATACGGCCCAACACCGAAACACAAACCCAGACTCGTGAAACCAGATACATATCAAAACCAACAACATCTGGTGTACCGACGGCCGCCGAGACCTTCGCCACCAAGAACCTGGTCTCCCGTCGCGAACCAGGAGAAGAGGCGAAAAACGGCCAAAAACTGCAAAGCTTCGTCCAAAACGACGGCGACACAAGAGGAGCCACCGGCGACCCAAACGACAGCGCCACCACCTAGCACCGTCACTCCAAACCTGACAACGAGCTCAGTCGAACCACAAGAATTGACGAAAAACACCAAAAACTCGGATTTGATGGGAAAAAGTAGATCTAGAAAGAAGGAACTGACGGCCAAGAAAAGGGGCGCAGTGGGATCGAGATTATGTGTGGTTGACACCCTGACTTCATGCAGTCACTAATTCAGAATTTTTCAATCGAGATCGGATGGTTCATATTTTAAGGTCAAAATTTTCATATTTTTAAAAAATAAAAACCATATTAAAATCTGAACTATATGATTTTGATCAAATGACCGTAAAAACCTAACTAGATTTCTTTTTCTTTTTGAATAAGTCAAATTAATCTATTAAAATTGACATGAATGAAAATGAACCTTCCAAAAACTAACTGCAACTTGACTACACCAAAGTTGATTACACTCAATCCATTTTCTAACCTTCCGCTCGAAGATATTGATACGATGTAAGTGTTGAAAGTAATACTAAAAAAATAAGAATGTCGTGTGATTCATATCATGGCCTGATTATTGGATGTGGTTTATGGATGTGGCTGTTTTTTTAGTTCTTTTAATCCATTTGCTTGTTTTATTGTGTTCGTACAAGTTGCAAATACATCCATCATGATTCATACATATATCATTGTTTTCTTGTAAACATAACTCGGTTGGTAATTGCATGAACAATATTATGTAAGGTCCGAAATAAGTGGAAGAGAGGTATATTAGTGATCGTCTTTTCTACGGTGTTTTATAATAATCCTAACACCAATTTTACTTTTAGGGAATACTAACACCAATTTTTATAATATTGTAGAAAAAGGGAAATACCAATATTGTAAAAGGATATGCTGTAAGACTGGTGGTTTGCCAATAACGGCACACAAGTTGTTAAGGAAAAATCTTACACATTATTTAATTAGTCAGTTGACATTAATAAAATTTATTTGCCTTTCGAAATAAAAACGTTGGTTGACATTATTTATATTTTCAAATTCATGCAACAGCAACATGGGTTTGTTGATCTAAATAAATATTAAACAATCAATTGTACCCAAAAAAAAAATATATAATTAAACAATCAATCAACAATTTGCATTATCAAGCATGGCTGTTTTGACTGACGCTGTTTTCCAACCGATGAGTTTTTTACATCTATATCTAACAAAGGTATTTTTTTTGTTACAACGATTAAAAAAAAAAAGCTAACTACTCCCGAAACAACATAGAGCCAGGTTAGACTAAGGGTTAATTAAGTTTTTAGTCCTTATAAATATTCACAGTTTTGTTTTTAATCACTACAAAATAAAATCACACTTTTTAGTCCTTATAAAATTTTCCATCAACATTTTTTGTCCCTATAAAATTTTTCATCAACACTTTTAGTCTCTGTCAAAAAATTTCATCAACAGTTTTGATCCCTAAAATGGTAAAGGAAAATGTCACAGGGACTAAAAAGTGTGATTTTATTTTATAGGGACAAAAAACAAAACTGTGAATATTTATAGGGACTAAAAACTTAATTAACCCTTCTTATAATTTAAAGAAAACGTAACAAGTTTATGGTAGAATTTTTTTCAAAACTTAGTCATTTTCCATAATGTGTCTGTCTGCTTTAATTGAGCAATTGAAAAGTTGTTTTGAATAATTTTTGTTGAAATTCATATTTCTAAAAAAATGTTCATCAATTTCTTTTTTCACTTGGTCTACATGCACACACGGTAAAAAAAAGATAGCAGACACAGACAGAATGATTCAGCACACACGGTACTCTTACGTAGTTTGAAAACGAAAAAAGAAAAATGAGAAAATTCAAACCTTAATGTACGCGTGTACAATGTTTCATGGTCCCTTTATTATTATTACACTGAATTCTGACACCATTCACCATGTTTTGTCTTCTCTAAAATCCTCCTTTCTCTTCTTCTTTACTTCAACTTCTTCTTAGGTGAGTTTTGTTTCATTTAATTTCATCCTTGTTTTTGTGCATACCCTTTATTTATAACTTTGTGTTTTCTTTATATTTCTCTTTGTTCCTTCTGAAAGTTGCAATCTTTTTACTTTTTGGTTGATGGGTATGATGGTTTTCTAATCTAGACATTTCTTTAGAATGTTCTTCTTATTATTGTGTGTTTGTTTTGGTTTAGTTTCTGAGCAATTTAGATATATATTTCATTCTTAATCTTCTTTGAGTTGTGAAAAATTTCAGAAACTGAATAATTATTATCATGATAACTGATGACTTTGACTTCTGAACATAGCTTGTGATAAACGCATGCTGTTTGTAACAAGAGAAATTATATATAGAATAATAAAGTCAAAAGCTTAGTTTACAAGTTATTTTTAAACTTACACATTTGATAAATCAGTTTAATTTGTATAAATTATTTAGATTTTGTTATGGTAATATCTGAGTTTCAATTTATTCAATTTTAATAATATTGAAATGTTGGATGGGAAAACTAGAGTCATGCTGAAATTTCTGCATCATCTTTATCATTTTCAATTCTTCACAACACTGACACTTTTTGATGGTTCAACCAGGTGACATTGGAAGTGGTTTCATTTGAAGCAATTTGATTGACATTAAAACATACTTTTCTGATACATCATTCCATCATGACCTGTTTCCCTTTCTCGTTCAGTAAGACTCCGTCTTCTTCAAGACAACATCCAGACAACGATGAAGGTAAGATAACTAACAAATTGCAATAGATAATACTAAGATTGCTGTTAGGGTTGGTGCATAGTTTATTAATAAGTGGCCAGGTCGCTCGAGCTGAAGATTCAAGGGTTAATCTTGTAAATTGGACCGTAGTATTTAAACACAAGTTATAATATGTAGCCCTAAACTTGAATAAGAAAAAGGGATTGTAGGTCATAGCCACTCTGCGGTCACAGACATTGGCACAATTGACCGAACTTTGTGAACAAATCTCGTGTGCTATCTGTTTGTGTTTTTCGTATCCGTTTACTTTTGAACAAGGGTTGTTGTTCTAACTATTGTATCATTGTAGTTTTTTAAATTTGACTAATTTTCTAGGGACGTGGTTGTATTCTTGAATTAGGATATCTAAGATATAATACATTGAAAAATCTACTTACAGTATTAGATTTTAATTGAATATACTTTGAACAGATATTTCAGGCATTCATGATGTTAAAATCTATACCTACAAAGAACTAAGGAATGCCACCGATAACTTTAGTCCGGCCAATAAAATCGGAGAAGGTGGTTTTGGTTCTGTCTACATGGTAAACTAAACTATTACCTGATCGTTATTTTTTTTCCCTTTTCTTATCGATGAGTATGAAACCTTAATTGTATTACGGTGTTGATGATCAGGGACGACTTAAAGGTGGAAAACTCGCTGCTATAAAAGTTCTTTCAGCTGAATCAAGACAAGGGGTGAAAGAATTCTTGACAGAGATTAATGTGATCTCCGAAGTAGAGCATGAAAATTTGGTTAAATTATATGGTTGTTGTGTTGAAAAAAATAACAGGATATTAGTCTACAATTACCTTGAGAATAACAGTCTTTCACGAACACTTCTAGGTAAATGCATTTATTTTTGTGTAAATTCTATTTACATAACTGTGTGTGATTTATATGTTGATGCTCAGTCTGAGACATTGAAAGTAGTCACATTGCTTTGAAATATTGTCAGAGAAAAATTAAAAGAACGACTCGCTTCATGGATTTGTTTCATTAACTAGTCTTTGACTCTCAACATTGCTCAAATATTTTTTTCATCAATTTTTATGTCTTCTCTTTAGGCGGAGGTCACAATAGTGATAGTATCTACTTTGATTGGCGAACACGATGTAGAATATGCATTGGCGTTGCACGTGGGCTTGCCTTTCTTCATGAAGAAGTCAGGCCTCCTATCATTCATAGGGATATAAAAGCAAGCAATATTCTCCTTGACAAAGACCTTACACCCAAGATTTCGGATTTTGGTCTTGCAAAGCTTATTCCAGCAAATGCAACTCATGTCAGCACACGTGTAGCAGGAACGCTGTAAGTATTGTAATTCACAGTCTCTAATGAATCAATTGTGTCAAAAGTTTACTGATGCATGGTCTATTTCAGAGGTTATTTGGCACCGGAGTATGCAATAGGGGGAAGGCTTACACGAAAGGCAGACATTTACAGTTTTGGTGTTCTCCTTGTGGAGATAGTCAGCGGAAGATGTAACACAAATTCGCGACTGCCAATAGAAGAACAATTCATTCTAGAGAGGGTACGACATCTCCTTCCCGATCATATTCACATATCTTTTATTAGCCATGCCATCAATTCTTTACAACCTATTTTTTTCTTCAATCTTTTGAAATGCTTGTGCTCATCTCTATGTAAAAGTTTATCTCCCTATATCCAGAATTGCCTATTTCGCATGATTTTAGTTTAATTTAGATATACTGTCAGTGTAAAAAGTTTTACATTGACAATAAATCAGAATCACTTATATGTGTGATTTTAAAAGCAGTTTAATTGAAGTCAAATGTTTTTCATGATATCACGATTGTGATTGATGGGCAATGTAAACTTTTTTACATTAATAGTGTATACGAATTACATCATTTTTTTATAGGATTTGGCATTTCATTTGAAAAGAATGATCACACTCTAGAACATGATATGAGATTTCTAGACCTACTCTTATCTAATCTTTTGTTCTTACAGACATGGGATCTTTACGAGCGAAAGGAATTAGTTGGACTGATAGATACATCGCTAAACGGGGAATTTGATGCCGAGCAGGCATGTAAATTTCTGAAGATTGGCCTTCTTTGCACTCAGGAATCTCCTAAGAGCCGACCGTCCATGTCTACTGTGGTCAAGATGCTAACCGGAGAAATGAAAGTTGACGACAGTATGATGACAAAACCTGCCTTAATTTCTGATTTTATGGACCTCAAAGTTAGACAAAAACAAGAAAGTATAACTGATATGAAGACTTCATCTTCATATAATACATCCTCGGCCTCGGAGCATCAGGACACTACCATTATATCAGCTGCCACTTCAACCTTCACTACACAATATGATCACAGCATGTAAACATCAATTCACAAAGGTTTTTTCCTTTGATTTAAAAATTATTTCATTTTCTTAGGCTTGTATTATATCACATGTAAATTTTGCAGAGTTTCCATACTTATTTGAGTTTTTTTTTTTATTTTGGGTGTAAGGATTCATGTCTAGGAAGTTGCTAAGAAAACAAATCTGTCCACCCCCCATGGTGCTAAAAAACTTTTCGAAGTGCATTTCTGGACGGAGCAAAAAATTTATTTTTGTACCGAAGTATACATTTAGACGGCACAAAAACTGTGTTTTTTTCCGGATGCGTACATACTTAGTAGTTATGGGGGTGGGAATAGTTTCTCAGTGGTTGCCAAATGTACTGTTGTGTAAATATGGACAGGGCTTGTGCAATAATAATTTTGAAGATTTATTTTTTCTTTTTGTTGTGTTCTGTTTCTTGTTTCTCTCCTTCTCTTTGAATACTTCTTTAATATTAAGAAATGAGACACAAAAAATTAGTGGAATTTGCATAAATTTTATCCAATCTTGAACAGAATGTTGAAAAATAGTTTTAGAAATTATGTTGATAGCATAGCACTCATCATGTACTATTAGCTTTTTTTTCATTAACTTTTTATGAAGAAAAGATCTTTTCATTTGAAAATAATAATAATAACAATTTAAAAAACTTTTAGGGATTTTGTCTAAACTTTAAACAAAATTGGAACTTGAAAAGAATACATATTTTCAATTCTTTTGAGAATCCACTTAGAGAAATTTCTGAAAAAAGCTGTAACTAAAACAACTTTTTAAAAAATAAAAAGTGATCTTTATAATTGTAATCAGCTAAAAATAGTTTATGCTTTTCATAAAATAAATTTGTACAATCTTAAAGTCACTTTTTTCAAAGGTTAAACATAGCATATGTATCAATCAGGAAGGGGCAATAGTGTCTCAACTTGTCATAATTCCAGCAAAAGATGGTAGTTAATTAGGTATTAACTAGGGGTGATAATTGATAAATAAACTTGAAGCAAAAAATCAAACTATACTAAGAAAGATGGAACAACCCTTGTCTGGAATTCAGTTGAATTGGCCAACTGTAGTAGGATGGAACATGATCTCAACTTGTTTGTTTGTAAGCCTGTGACTGTTGTTGACCAGACATACCCTATGTTTTGAAGTTGAACCTCTTTGTACAATAGGTCATTTTCCTGACAAAAGGGTCACACACTCCCCTATAAATACTATTTGCTAAAGACAAGTAGATGTTGATTTTGGAAGGGTCAAAATTTCAGAGTTTCTTGATTTGTTTTTCTCACCATTTAACTTTTGTTTGGTAAGGTTTTTAAGGCCTTCAATGTAGAAAATAAATTATAAATTATGTCACCACCAACCAAGTTAGGAATTTTATATGAAAAAGATTAGTATGGTTAGAGAAATATAATTCAATGGCATAAAAATTTCCAGCTTTAACAACCTATCTAAAAGAACTTTTTGACATGTTGAACTTTGGTAAACATGTACCTCCTAATTTGATCCTTTGAAAAAAAATGTATCTCCTAATTTGGATCTTTAGAACCTATAATTAATGAAATCAAAGATGAAATGCCAACGTGTCTTGTTTTTGTTCTTGTTCTTTTGTTTATATTATGGAAAATGTTACTTGTACGTATAATTTACCAACTCCTTGAGGCTAAGGTTAGTGATTATATTGGTTATGAGGGACTTTAATTTACGTTAGAATTAGAATATACACAAATGAAGTTCTTACAAACTATTGGATCAAACCCATGTTACTGTTGGAAGATTGTATGGTCACAATCATACATATTATTCAAGGCAAGTTCTATGGTACACCCAATATATTTGAGTGTACCGGTGCATTCATTCTTTAAATTAATAATTAAATGAGTTGTTTTTTTGAAGAAAAATATTTTTTTTTATCACTTATAATTATAATAACTAAATCTTATTCATCAAAAGTGTCAACAAACTAATTTTTTTTTTTGAATTTTTATCACTCATAATTAAGAACATTGATTATTTTTTACAATAATATGTAAAAAAATTACAATAATTTTTATAAACAATGAAATGATGTTTTTTCTTATAAAATAATGTTCTATAAAATATAAATATTGACAAATAACTATTTATTACACAAAAAATGATCATTTATTTATAAAATTATGAATGAAGAGTACCGGTACACCTCACTTTGTGAGTGTACCGTAGAAGCTCTCATTATTCAATTCTTATTTGTGTGTTCAAAACGATGTGATTAAATAATTATGATTATGCAAGACTTTTTCATTATTTTTAGGGTAAACTAAAATATTCTCTCCGTCTCATTTTAATTGTTGTATTTGGGTTGTGTGTGTTTCTTATAGAAATGATTAATTTTGTTAGTTTTAATGGTCAAATTAATATCATTTACTAAAACACTTTTATTAGTTATGGTTAATAGAATAATTAAGTAGAATTAAATTCAAAATAAGGTATACTAGTGAAAATAAATAAATGTTAAATGTGTATTCTAAAGTGACATTAAATTTTAGAAAAGAGAAAAAATACAAGAATAATTATTTAATTGAGACTGTCATCTCCTAACAAATGTTGTTCGATACATAAATGAGATTTTACCATTGACCACTAGTTAGAGACTCAAGTATATTAATCGTGCTGTATTATGTCACTAATTCAATGTTATTTTTGCATGTTCTTGAATTTTGAATGATTATAATGAAACTACGTTAGAATATGTGAAGATAAAAAAAAAAATTAATAAAAATTTAGGATGAGTGGATGATGCTCTAGTGTAAAATAGGGAAGATCTTCAGACTGAAAGAGAGGTTATAAATATTTTTGGATTTACCTTTCTCTAAAATTAGTAACAGGGTTGAAACTCGTGAGTTTTAAATCCGAGATATGTACTCTGTCGTTTTATCATTAGATCAAACATTTAGGGTTCATGCGAAGATAAAGTTTGTGTAAGAAACATTAATCTTAATTTATGTTGGGAATTAGAGAACAGACAAAATCAATTATGTCCGCTGGTTTGGTTTTCATGTTATTGAATTAAGCTCATTAATCTTAACCAAATCTACAAGTAAAAAAATGTTATAGTTTGGAGGAATGAGAAATGTTTGCTTTATGGTCACATGGGGTGACAAGGACTATTTTGTTAAGTTTCAATTAGAGGATCCTGACAAACAAACACCGTGAGAATAAATTCATCCATCTATTCTGGGTTTGAAGTTGTTACAATACAACCAACTAGTGTCTTTAATAACTTTTATCAACAAGGAAAAAAAAACAGATATTTTTAGAAATTCTTGATCAATTTGGTAAAAATAAAACCACATAATTTTTAAACATTACACCAAATTCTTTTATTAGAAGTTAGAACAAACAACCGTGCTTAATTATGTTTGTCTTTGTTATTATAATGTAATTTTTTTTTTAAAAAAAATAGACCAAAAATTAGATGCTTTGGTAATATTAGTAAAAAAAATTAACTTTATAGAACATGTGCACAGTTTTTGTTCCTAAATTACACAAGAATTAAATACATTGGTGATAGGAATAGGATAGGACTATAAAATTGCAACCATATATAAACATTTGCTGAAAGTTACTATGCAAAGTGAAAGCAATTAACCAAGGATCCAAATAAAAACTACTTTGAAGATGAAGACAAACTGGTCTATCAGTTCAAATAAGAGGGGATTTTTTTCTAAAGTTATTTGAAAGAAAGAAAAAAAACTTGATAAAATAAAACCTATAATAATAGAAAAATAATACATGACTTTATTATAAAATATATATTTGTGCAAATGTGTATTTTTTTTTTAAAGAAAGGGAATATGTATGATTTTATACATGACTAACTTCATGTGAATGCGACCAATGACACTGACAATAACCCTACCACAAGCAGCAATGTAAAACTATGGTTGCTGAAATTGGTCTGTTTTTCTTCCTTTGAACTAGCAAGCACAACTACTCCAAACCTAAAGCCTTACATGTTTAGGTATTGATGGATAACTGCCGAGTCAACCAAGAAATAATAGAATTTGAAACGGGTACTCAATTTGGGTGGGCACCATGGTATGGTAAATAAAAGATATTTAGTTAAAAACAAATATTTAATCCTTTTGTTGAGAATAGATAGTAACATTTACATTCTCTTAAAAAAAAAAACGAGATTAGTCACTTTAGTCCCTTAATAGGAAATGAGTCGTCACTTTAGTCCTTGAATGCAGATAAATTGCAAAATAGTCCCTGAATGTAGATTTTGTTAGTCAATTTAATCCTTGAATGCAGACTTCGTTCGTCACTTTAGTCTCTGAAATTGACCAACAGAGTCGGGGACTGTTTTGCAATTTCTCTGTATTCAAGGACTAAAGTGACTAATTCCCCCCCCCAAAAAAGATAGTAACATTTACATATATGTAAATTATGAAAATCCGAAAGAAAAAAAATAAAAGTGTTCTTATCGACATCGTTGTGGAGAATGAAGATCCCGCAAAAAATAAAAGTGTTTTTATGGAGGGCGTTATGAGGAGTGCTTCCCACGCGTATGCGTCTTTAAGATAAAGGTGTGTCGTGTACATACATATGCCCGTTTTGTCAAACAAATTATGAAAATGATTGGCACGTCTTTATTAGGTGTGAAGAGGCGAAATTTGTTTGGCGAACGGCTGGATTGTGGGAACTAATTCGAGACACTGTGAATGATGCTACTAGCTTTGCGGATTGCATTTTTTCTTTGTTGTGCAGGTTAACAAGCGACAAAAGTAATGACATCGCTATGATGTTTCGGTATTTATGACGTCATCGCCATGACAAAGTGTGGGACGGTGATTTAAATCCAATCAATATAGTTGTCCAGCTTGCACGTGAATCTTTGTTTCAATGGCAGGAAGTGCGGACCAGACCCGCAACAAAAATACAAAACCAGCAACAACAAATAGTAGTGTGACAACAACCAGACAAAGATTTCGTGAAATGCAATGTAGATGCGGCGATGTTTGAGGAGCAGAGGTGTTTTGGTATAGGTATGTGCATTTGGAATCTTAAAGGCAGCAACATTTTGGCATGATGGCAGCCCCCCTCCACAAGAAGCAGAAGCAATAGGATTACGTGATGTTATTTCTTGGCTTGGTAGATTAGGCTTGTCAAAGATGGTTATAGAACTAGATTGTAAGCTAGTGGTTGATAGTATAATTGATAGTAATACTAACCAAGCTGAGCTCGGTAGTATTATATCTGATTGTGTCAAACTCTTTTACAACAACATCCAAACTTTAAGATAAGTTTTGCTAGGAGACAAGCTAATTATGTCGCTCATACCTTAGCATGGGCGTCAAGATTACATGTTCGTCACCAACAATTTGATTTGATTCCATCTTATATTGAAACTCTTTGAGAAGTGAAATAATATAAGCTTTTGATAGTCAAGAAATTTACATATGAGTTACTAAAGATTTCCCTCAAGAGTTAACATAATATTTGATGAAGCATGACAGAGATTTCTTACCATCTTAGTCAAATGTTCTTAGTTTATAATAAGTGTTAAAAATGTTCTATTTCTAATAATTTCTCTAACATTTGTTGTGTTATTAGATGAAATTAATGTGAATTTTATAAAAATCCATTTACAAAGTATTTGAGATCTACATCATTTTCACTCTATAAAAGAATGAGTGTCAAAGAGAGTGTTCCTACTTCCTACCATTAATTTCACTCGCTTATAAGGTCTAAAAAAAAGTCAATTTCTTAGTTTTTAAAACAAATTTAACTAATTTCTTAGACAAAAGATAATTATGTAAAATACTGTTTTTAAGACATGTTTTGCACTCTTTTTTTGTCAAGTGATTTAATGGTTAAAAATTCACTTTTTAAAGATGAAAAATCTGAAGTTAAACTCATGCTTCTACATATCAATTAAGTTAAGCTTATTGGGATTAGCTATAACATTTTTTTGGTATAAACTTTTTGATACTTTAAATAGATAGAATTGTGTAACAAAAAATAAGAAGATAGAATTGGTCTTTTCAATCAAAACCAAGTTATAAAACAACATTGTTAACATATTACATGTATATTAAAAACAACGCATCATAATGGTGTTAAAAAAAACTGCAAAACTTAAACTAATTTCGGTAGTGGAAAACGTTATTAACATTCTTTAAAAAAACTTTTTTTTTTTACAAATTCTTTTAAAAAAACGATATTAACGTGTTAAAAAAGTTTAAATTTTAGCTTAATTTGAGAAACCGTTTTTGAGATGTTTAAAAAGATCAAAATTGAATGAAATTTACCAAATCATCTCTTACTTTGAGTTAGTTTGCACAAGTGGTATTGTTTGCTCATCTTTCAAGAGAAATGGTAACCGGCATCAACCGGTGTGTATTTTTTCATTGTAATTCTATGCGTTGCTTTAATCTTTTTTTTTGAACAAACCAAAATGAGATATATTCTATGCGTTGCTTTAATCTTAATTCCAGGTAACAAATTTTTTATTCTATACATATTTTTGTGTAGTTTTTATTGAATAATGTATTGTATAATTATTAATTGAAATATAAATTATGTTCTAACAATGAGAATATGTTTTCTGGCTAAAAACATGTTCAATGTGCTCATCATGTTTAATTTTATTTTAATAAATTAGACAACCAATAAATCTCGTGAGCTTAGTTCAGTTGGCAGGGATATTGCATATTATATGCTGCCTCAGGCACCCCACTTCGAACTCCAGCCACTAGACTATTGACAAAAAAAAGTAAAAATTAAACAACCAATAAAAATAAAGAAGTTTTGTAAAAAATAAATAAAAATACAGAAGTAAGGACTTAATTTGTCAACCATACAATTTTACATTAATTATGCAATGAACCATTGATCTCACCATGTAACATGTTAGAAACATATATTTCTTGTTATTTGTCATTATCTAAATTTAAAATCTGATATGTGCAGAGTTTCTAATAATATTATATATTGATTGATTGCAGGAAAAGCTTTAAATTATTGCTATGGCAAATGTCCACAAGACAAAAACATTTGTAATGTTTCTTGTTTAAAACAATTGAGGTATCCTAAGGGTGGCATCTGTAGTGACACTGGTTTGTGTTGTTGCTATATGTGATAATTGTACCTTAGTTTTTTTTTCAGGGAACCTTCTCAAAATGTTGGTACATGTTTATCTACAGTCTTTATGACTAGTGTAAAAATAATTCATTGATTTCTTGTTTTAATTCATAGTGATATCTATTACAAACAATTCATTCTTAATTTACAAGGGCGTGAGTTCAAATTCTTGAGTTATGAGACTCAACTTTCTTAAATTTTCAAGTGCTTTCTTTTATTTTAACAAATTTTAAAATACTTTCCTTTTTTAAAACAAAGGAAACTTGCAATTAGGGTTGCAAGCCCCCTAAAATATATTGATAAAAGAGAAAATATAAAGAATGAGGGAAAAAAAAACCTTACCCTCACAAAAGGTTAACAAAATCTAAAATAATGAAGCCATAATCTATTGTTAGAGAAGTCTTCCCTAAAGAGATGGAGAAACACAGAGATGGAGAACAAAAAAGAGAGATGTGATAAACATACAGAGAAAACCTCTATTTATAGCCAGAAAATCTCCTCTTCGTAAATAACATTGTCAAAGAAAAAAAAGCACGTCGAAACTATCATAACATTGATTACGAGCGTAAAATTTTCCTCCATTATAACGGAGTCAAATGTCGAAAAAGGAAATAGGACAATTATGGTGTCAATTTTCGAGGAACCGAGGTAAGGATGGACGATGTGTAACTAGCACATCGAAGCCAAATGTGGTGCAAGTTTCCAAATCTTCCACAACCCAAGTGTGATCCACAAATGAGGCACTACCACCACGTAGAAGAAAAAAATTAACACAAATAATCCTATATACGAACTTCCCCTAGACACGCAGTCGACCCCATACGACCACGTCTCAACACGGAAGGCAGTCATGCTATAAACGCTTGAACCATGCGTCACAAACTCATAACCCATGGAACGACGACCCTAACTCGCAATATCGAATATGGTGGCATGATGTAACGCCCTATTTATTATTTAATTATTTTTGGTTGAGTTTAGAGTCTTTTATATGACTTATGTGATTTATATTGTTTTATGAACTATGTTGTTGAACCTTTTTGGATTAAGATTTTCCTTTAAGTTATTTATGTTGAGGCCGTAGTGTCAAAGATTGTTAAACAAAGTTGTTGATTTTGAAATAATATTCCGCTGCGAAGTTAAATGAATTTTGACAGGGTTGATTTGATAAATAGTAACTTACTCTATTTATGTTTTAAAAGTAGTGTGACATTCTGTTTTACATTGAATACTCTGATTACTTGTATTATTTACATTGTTGGGAAAACGGGGTGTTACAATTGGTATCAGAGCAGGTCGGTCCGTCCGGCCAAGTAGTTGAGTCGCGTAGTGTCGTATAACAGTTTATTACTGTCATTATGTTGTCCTAATGTTGTGTTGCCCTGATTGCTGTTTGTTTTGTAGGAGGTACATTTTCGAGGACGAAAATTCTATAAGTTGGGGAGAGTTGTAACGCTCTATTTATTATTTAATTATTTTTGGTTGAGTTTATAGTCTTTTATATGACTTATGTGATTTATATTGTTTTATGAACTATGTTGTTGAACCTTTTTGGATTAAGATTTTCCTTTAAGTTATTTATGTTAAGGCCGTAGTGCCAAAGATTGTTAAACAAAGTTGTTGATTTTGAAATAATTTTCCGCTGCGAAGTTAAATGAATTTTGACAGGGTTGATTTGATAAATAGTAACTTACTCTATTTATGTTTTAAAAGTAGTGTGACATTCCGTTTTACGTTGAATACTCTGATTACTTGTATTATTTACATTGTTGGAAAAACGGGGTGTTACACATGACACCTTGAGCGACGTATGAACCGACTTATATAGGTTAGACCTCATACTCGACTTTTGGAACAAGCTACCACTTGACCCTTCAACTAATAGCTTGGGGGCAATTGTTCTGGTTTGAGCCAAGACCCAACCTTTGATAGGTTATGGATATCCCTTCCACAGGGCCTACGAGGACTATGACATACACCTCACTCAAGACCGCACTGTAACAATGAACATTGAGGGCAATCTGGACCATCTAGTTCGGATCCAACGTCATCTTCAAAAATCAAAACTATAAACCTACACTATAAATACCAACTCAATAACATTGGCTCATATATACATATTCTTGCCCTAAATACATTATCACCTCGACACTTACTGACTTGGTCGTCAAAATATTTTGTTTTACCACCCCATTCGCCAGGAGAAGATGGTTGATTATGATAGAAGTACCCTACTCAAAGGTCATTCAACACCATCATCTAAAACTTTCAAGTCTGATTGAATCAATTTGTTTTAGAATATATACAAAATACATTTTTTACTAATCAAATACGAGATACATCTATGTCTCATGTTTGTATTAAGAAGTGTATCAAAATATCACTACACGAGTACTTAGTATGCACAACATAAAAGTGAGATGCAGGTAGCAAATCAGCAGCTAATTTTTTTAAAGTAATCTTTTGACTAAAAATTCATTTTTTTTAAAGGAGAATAAACGGGGTATCTAGAATACGAACATCAACTCTTACATATATAATGCAACATCCATACCAATTGAGTTAAACCCACGAGACAATTCTTTATTTTTTTTATAAATAAACAAAAAGCTAGTATCTAAAAATCTATATAGTTACATCTCTATATATTCTTACCACCTTTTCTCTATAAAGATAAAACCTTATTTATTCCCCAACAAAAACTTAATTTATTTATTTTTTGAAGATATCTTATCGCCACTTTTTTCTTATATCAGAAGTCTTAATTTTAAATGAGATAAAATAATGGGAATCACAAACCTTAATGTTTGGACATGGACCCTACTGCCTCATTATTACACAACTCTCCAGCCTTAATCCACAAAGCAAACAAAATAATAATATTATTAAAAATTAAAATTAAAAAAATATGATGTCAATTTCATTCTCTCTCTCCACATCAATCTCTCTGTAACAAAAACAACTCTCTCACTCTTCTCTTTACAAAACTTTTCAACACTTTTTCACAAGCAATCTCTGAGAGAGAAAAAAATTATAAAAAAAAAACACACAAAAAATCCAAAGTTTTCATTGTTCAATCCAAATCCAATATTCTTCTTCATTCTCTTCACCCTTTTGAAACCCCTTTTCCTCATTCTTCATTTCTGCTTCAAAGTTTCAATCTCGATCTTCATCACCCAATTTCTTAGCTTCTTTCATTCAGATTTTAGGGTTTTCACTGTAAAAGGGTCACCTTCAAGTTCATATTTTTGATGGGTTTTTGTTCCTTTATTGAAGTGATTTATCTTAAACTGGTAAAAGGGTCAAAGATTATAGTGTTAGATTTTTCAGTAGGGTCGTTGAAAAAGTAGAGGAATCAGTATGACATTGTGTTTTGTGAAAAAGGGAAGGTTTTTAGCTTTGTGTTGTTTGGTTTTTAGGCTTTTATGAATAGTGGTTGCTTTTTTGGAAGCTTATTTCGGAAGCAATTAATTTTCTTCACTTTTGAATGTGAGAGTATTTAGTGCTATCATGGACTCTCACAGTGTTCTCTTTTGATCCATTTTACCTCTTTCTTTTTGGATTTTTGAGTCATTTTTACTTGTGAAACCTGTGAAATTTGGTTATTTTATTTATGATGTTGGAGTAGGTAGCTTTATTAATTTAGTGAAATTTGTTGTAGATCAAGGTTATTTATTTGATGGGTAGCATTGATGATTTAGCATCACAAAAGGGTCATTGGATTCATGGTGATGGTTATCAATAATAGCTTTTGATGATGTTTTAGTTTTAGTCTTAGTAGTGAGGTTTCACTTTCATCAAGTTTGTAAGTGGAATCTGTAGAGGTCATGGTGATGGAGGATATAGGGTTGTTCAATCAAGTTTGGGGATGGCTTCGGTCACGAAAAGATGCCTGTTGGCGTGCTCGAACTGTCGTGGTTTGTTGTAGAGACAAAACTGCAATGTTTATTGAACGGCATTGGCCGATGGTGTGTAGGGGTTGCTCGAAATTGGGGAGCTTACTTAAGTTATCATTGATTTTTTGGAAGGACTCTGCTGTAAGGGGGTTTCAGTCTTTCGTTAAGTTTGGTTCAGTGATGCTCCTGCTTATAATGTGGAGCTGCTTTCTTAGTCTGACTTCAATGTATTGCTTGGTTTACGTGCTTGTTAGCATGGTAAGTATTCATATTCAACCTGTCTGAATTTTTGTTCTTGCTTTGGTTGTGATTTCTGTTCTTAATGTTTATATTCCATTTATGAATTTTCAGTAAAACTGTGGTTTTAGAATAGTAGCTTTAAGTTAATCATTTAATGGTTTGACGACATTTTACAATTACCTTGTTAATCATTCTAGAATATAAAGTGGTACATGAAGAATACTTTTTTTTTCTTCTTAAAATAGAAGCACATTATACAAATTTTATGTAAAGGCAAGTTTTAAGCAATAAAATTGATGCAAAGATTTATGAAAATAAGACCCTGCCCTTCTAAATTTGGGAAGGGTAATGGATGTTTATTAGTTAATTAGTATTATCTGTAGCAAAGGTAGCTTCAGCCGGTTATCTTGATGTTAATGTCATTGAGTTCTAATTTTATTCAGTTGCAATGATTTTAATTTATCTCTGCGGAAAATGCAATTTTTTTTGGAAAGGGCTTCAGGTTTATTCTTAGTTATTTCCATTTAGGGGTTGGTTTACTTATTTTGGCATTTTATAATTTGTATAGTCTTGTAATTATCCTCATTTGAGTTCAAAATATTGTGGTAGATTTTTATTTATAGATTATAGATATGTCTGCTTTAGTTCAATACAGCAACAAATAGTTTTGCAAAGAATACATTGCTTCTCACAGTTCAATTGAATGCTTCAGGTTACTGCTGGGGTTGCTGTCCAATACTTGGGTTATACTCCTGGGCTTTTTATCGTAGGGCTTTTTGCTATCCTTATTTTGTGGATGTATGCCAACTTTCTGATCACAGGATTATTACTCATAGTTGGAGGTATGATGCTTTTATTGTTGCTTGGGTTTCTAGACATGTTCTCTTTTAGTGACCATAAAAGAAGAGAGGATATGCCTATTGTATATCCGTCTTTTGTATTCTATACAGACTGTCAAAATTGTGAGGCACATCGTAAGATCACAATTTTACGAGTTTTTGCCCCTAAACCCTGTTGGATTACCTACGAGATCAGGAGCTGTTGGGATCAAATTGGAATTTTGATTCTGGCCATCGGATCGAATGATCCTTGACGAGCTTTGACAAGCTGAGCTGAAACACCCCCTTTTCCCTGTGGCACCCCTATGCCCCTGCTTCTGTGCGCAGACTTTGCCATACCATTCCATCACCCCGTGTGGCTTCCTCTTTCTTCATCATTACACCTCGTGGCCAATCCCTCCAGCAGATTCTAGGCCATGTGGCCTTCTTACCCTTTGCACGGTGCACTGTATCACCTGATGGGCACCATTTCATGTTTCTGAATTTTAAGGCTCTAGATGGAGCCTTTAGTGTTAAATATGTTGTTATTATCTTTTTGCTTCTTTGACAACTTGTTTTATTTTTATTTGGGCTAATCCCATTTGATGTTTTTTTTTTCCTTTTTCTGTTGCATGATTATATGGACTTGGCCCATTTTCAATTTTTTTATGATTTTAAATTGTGGTTAACAAGTTTAGATTAGTTCTGATTTGTATTCTAAGAAGTTTAATATGATATATGCTACAGTTATTAAGTTACAAACTTTCCTCCTCACTATTCTAGGTAGGATTTTTACTTTTTAGTATCTTAAGATCCATGCTACAGTCCTCGAGTTACAGACTTTTTCTCCCCCCCCATCCTAGGTAGGATTTTGAGTTCGACATCATTGGTACAAATACAATAAATATGTTCATACTAAAGGCAATATGTTTCAACTTTATTGCTACCACTCCATTATATTGGTTGTCGACATTTTTTCATTTGACTATTTTCCCCCAACCAAAGAGGCTTAGCTTCTATTTAATGTACAGATTCTGAAGTTTGTGATTATTGTGTACCACTCTCTTAACCTAATTTATATACTGATCTAAATATGATCATTGTGCATCCCGTTACAGTGTTCTCACATGTCCTTCTCTCTATGCCCATTTTCTCTTCCTACAATCCTGAAATTTTGTTTGTCAATCACGAATGCAGGTTGCTTGTTCTCCCTAAATCGTGCACGCTTGGTGGTATTAATTGGAACCGCATATGCTATGTATTCTGTTCAAGTAAAAGTGGGATGGCTTGGCGTTTTCCTTGCCATAAACCTTGCATTTCTTTCAAATGACATTTTGAACTTTCTGCTCCATTGGTTTGATAATGTGAGTGAAAGTTCGCATCCTGAAGAGCAGAAGCAATCAGAGACAGTTATGGAAGACGACTTCGCTGAAGAGTGTGAATATCCTATCCCACCGGTTGAATCTGAGAATTTGCATTCGTGCAAATCATCCAGTAAACCGCCTGCTGTCACCACATCAGTCGTTGATAAGCAGAAAGAAGTTTTGGTTAACAAAGTTGTAAAAGAGCAAACAAATTCAATTGATGAAATGAGAAGGATATTGAAGAGTCTTAATCATTATGATGCCCTTGGATTTAGCCGCCACAAAAAGATTGATGCAGCAATTTTGAAAAAGGAATACCGGAAAAAGGTATTCGTTAAGTTTTTCTTTTGGTGTCCTCTATTTTGTTTTGCTTCGTTGTTTTCGAAACAGCTTCATTGTTATCAAAATATGCATTCAGTTTCACGCTGTTGCAAATTTGTTTAAGCATCAGTAGTACCACCTTGCAATGTTGCGCTATCAAATTTTGACCTATGGTATAATGTGGTATTTACTAGCCGACTTAATGGGTGTTGTTTTGTTTATTTTCTGTTCTCATTTTCATTTTAACAAATAATAATTACAAAAATGACATGTGTCTTAACTTGGTTTCCTATTTTTCTCATTGCATTCTTAAAAACTTGAACAGTAAAGAAAATGAGATGATATTTTTTGTAATTAGTAGTTAGAAACTTTTTGATTACAATTATAACAGAAATCAAGACCATAATCAGCTTGTTATAATCTTGTTTCATCATGTAGGCTATGCTCGTGCATCCTGATAAAAATATGGGCAGTTCTATGTCAAGTGAATCATTCAAGAAACTTCAATGTGCATATGAGGTAAGTTCTGTCCAAAAGCTGCAGAGGCTATCTTATAATTGATATATAGGCATTTAATGCGTATTTATTTGATATTATAGTATCTAAAACATATAATATTTTTTGATTGCACTGGTTTCCTCTTTAACAAGTATGAAACTTCCAGGTTCTTTCTGACTCTGTAAAGAAGCGAGACTATGATGAACAATTAAGAAAAGAAGAATCCATGGCTAAAAGTGTGTGCCAGAAATCCCACAGCAGTTCACATCAGGTAAATCTGACAATATTCTTGTAAATGACTGACATATTATACTAGAATTCTATGTCCACGAGTTTGAAGAATCATAAGTTTCTTAATATATAATCTATTAGGAGTTCAGAAATATGATTCTTTATCACATTCACAATATCCATATCCGTTCATTACAATGCAAAAGAATTTTCCCTTCATTTACCTTCCGAACAATTAAAGAAAAAAAGGTACTCTATTGCAGGATAATACTGAATATCGTTCCGAAGAATCCAGACGGATACAGTGCACAAAGTGCGGCAATTCACATGTTTGGGTATGCACTAACAGGAGCAAGGCCAAAGCAAGATGGTGTCAGGTCTGATTTCATTCATTGACATTCTGATTATTGAATTCCTTCCTTCTTTCTCTTAATTTCACACTCACTGTATCTTAATCCTGTATTTACATCTTCTCTGGAAGCAGGATTGCTGTCAGTTTCATCAAGCAAAGGATGGAGATGGATGGGTTGAATATAAGGGATCTTTGGTTTTTGACAGGCCTCAAAAAGTATATTCTTCTTGGCAAATAATTTTCTCAACTTCATCTCATTGTTTGTATTTAGTTTCTGAACTTTGATCTTGTCTTCATAGGTCGAGATTCCACGTGCTTTTGTTTGTGCGGAGAGCAAAATATTTGATGTATCAGAATGGGCTATATGTCAGGTCAGTGTACTCTACAAGCAATACTTTTGGTACACATAATTCATCTTGACCTGATCAGTGTTGTCAAATAGCGGCTATAGCAGTGCTACAACGTAGCAGAATTTGAACAAATTGATAATTGTTCTGCGATATGCTATTTTGTACGAAGTATTGTCAAATAGCGGCTATATAAACGCTATAGTGCTGTAGCGCTTAGTGGAATTTGAACAAGTCGCTATTTCCCACGATCCGCGATTGACAACACTGGACCTGATTTGGTACTCAGTCTACTCCAGAGACAGTGTTCCATTTGATTGGATTTGCACTGATATAGTAGTTTGTTTATAGGTGAATGTTCTCCACTTTCTGTAACCTGACAACTTACTTTATTTCATGCAGGGAATGGCTTGTAGGCCTAACACCCACCGACCGAGCTTCCATGTAAACATGGTTGGCTTGGAGAAAAGCCATTCCTGTAACTCAAGTAGATTCCCATGGGATTTGGACGCTGAAATGATGATGGATGAAGACGAAGAGGCATTTGACCTGTGGCTTCAACAGGCTTTAGCATCTGGTCTCTTTTGTGAGTCCTCAAAACGCAGGAAGAGTTGGAGTCCATTCAAATTGCCTCAAAAGAAAGGGAAAAAGCAATGGCGAAGAACGTCTTGTTGAAAAGCTCAATAGGGAAAATTCATAGTTCATTTGCCTACATCCCTAAGGGATTGGATGGAGTAAACATTTTGTTTAAGAAACCCAAAATGGATTACTGAGATCAAAATGAGATCAAAACTAGAAGGAATTGCTACTTAGAACAAGATGAGTCATGAGAGCATTGTGGTGAATTATAAGAGCCAAGGTTGCCAAATTTCTTTACCTCACATTTCATATCCATAAAATATATGTACACCAAGGTATCAAAAGTGCAAAAACCTAGGTTTATAGGAGTTACTCACATTGATCATTAAGGTTTTCAGAACTGAGAATGAGTCGGTTGACAATGATATGTACCTTATTGTATCTCTTTCTTATATTAGGAATTAGAAAGTGCTCTTTTCAATGGATACTAAGGATTTCTTTTGGTCCTTTGTATATACATGCTAATAAAAAAAATCTCATTTGGCTTCAAATTCACCAGCATTCATTTTAGAGTTATGTTACATCCACGATTTTTTTTACTTTTTCTTCAAACTCCTTTATGTATTTATGAGTCACATCTTTATATTTGATTGGTTCACATTAGAGGAATAGCTATTCTATATGCCTTCCAAATTCTAATCCTTTGGACTTGAAGAGGGTTCTTTACAAATCAAAATTTGTTGATTTAATTTTTATTTTTCAGTTAATTATTATTTTTTTTGAGGAAATAATTATTCATTAATTATTTTTCACTAATTTTATTAGGTTATTAAGGTACATAAAATTAAATATAAGGTGCTTCTGGCTACCTTTTTTAATAAAAAAAAATGAACATTTACACCAGAATTATTGCGGCAATATTTTTACGGTGTGAAGGGTAGAAATAAAATATTTGAAAAAATATATGTTATTTTCATATTATTTGTTTGGTAGATAGATAAAATCACAATAACAATTGGAAACTCTAATTTTTGCTGGCTGAACTAGAACTTATGGACGTGAATGCTCATATTTTCTGGATATATGTATCATATGGTTAAATTTTTTGAATTTATCTTGTAGATGTGTACTCCATATTATTTTGAGTGTGTATGAATAAAATTGAAAATTTTCATTTCACAATTTCTTTTTATATTCTTCTCCATTTGCATTTAACTTGCAGTGTTTTGATAATACATTGTCATAGCTTTTCTTCTTAAGACTAATATTTTCAGAAGTGTCGAGTCAAATTTAGGAAGGAAATTACAAGTTATATATTATCTATTATCTTTGTTGAAGATGCTTTGAACATATATGAGAAAAATAAAACTATTTTCCTCTTGAATAAATGTGATAATCAGTAAGAAAATTGTTCTTTAGACATCTAATAATTACTCACATAGCACCTTAAACTATTCAAGATATCTCTAATGACAATAACTATTGTTCATTTGTTGAACGGTAGTATAAATAAATAAGAGAGTAACATATATGCATTCTATGAAGTTATTTTATATTTTATATTTTAAACGCGGTGTCACTATATTTTTTATAATAAGAGAGATCGAATTATTCCGCTTGTGGTGACTTTGTTTAAAATCAAAATAAATCTCTATGTAGGCTAATACACCTGAATATCTTATAATAATAATTGTATTTAATCACAAGTCTTCATTATATCAACGATTTTTAAATTTGTAAAAAAAAAAAATCAACAATTTTTAAATAAAAGATAATATTTGATGTTTTGTTTTGATGTCGTTGATTGTTAATGAAAAACACAAACCAAACATATTATTTTATTTTTTTTACAAGATATTGTTTAATCTGAATAAATAGTTACATGTAGGTGAAAAGCAGAAACTCCTTACACGTAACGTAGGTGTATATATCAGCAATAAAAAAAGGAAACAAATAATTGAATTGAATGTAAGAAAAGGGATTAGGATCTGAGAGACAATTCAGACAAGACGCGTATAGAATTCAAGACCTGAACTGAACACCGACCCGACGTTCGGTGCTCCGCTCATCACGCTTGTCTCCGGTCAGTTCTTTCTTCTGTGCTTTTCCTTTTCTCAATCCTCATGTGTCAATTTACCGATTTAGCTTCAATTATTTTGTTGGATTGACCTTTCAATAATCTATGCACTCAATCATTCTAACTTTGCAATCATTTTTAATGCTCATATGTTCAATTAATTCATTTTTCTTATCTTATATTATTACTACCGGTGTCAGTGTCGTGTCCGATGTCCATCTCAGTGTTAGTTTTTGACATATATTGGAAGACCAGATCACACAATCATGTTCTTCTTTTTTAGCCTT